>ERZ827363.1551-NODE-1551-length-22102-cov-16.126775_pt1 | contig 22102 bp, 9 predicted proteins | sample MGYA00519776_ERZ827363 | MGnify/ENA primary metagenome ERZ827363 (study PRJEB31778, sample SAMEA3449288) | human gut metagenome | biome: human gut; feature: human-associated habitat; material: faeces | place: United Kingdom | collected 2010/2012 ...
AGCCAGCACCAAAACCAACTCCTAAACCAGAAGTGAAACCAGCTCCAGTGCCAGACCGTAATTCTCACATTCATGTTATCATGGGTGATTTTGATACACCTCATATGCGCGGCGCTCGTTCTGCCATTATGAGTAATATCAACGGTTGGAGAACATTGACAGATAATATGTATCGTCCACGCGTATTGCAACAAGGCGAACCAACAGGTATTTGGGCTCGCGTTGGGGGCGGTAAATACAGCTTCAATGCAAAAGGTATCGACACAGATACTACATATACACGTATTCAAGGCGGTTACGATGCTAAAACTAGCAGCGGTTGGACTGTAGGTGGTCAAGTTTCTTACCTTCGTGGCAACGATGATTACGTATTCAACGGTACTGGCAAAGAAAAAGCCTTTGCTGTTGGTGCGTACGGCTTGAAAGATCTTGGTAACAACCAATACATCCACATCGAGTCTCAAGTAGGTCGTGCATCTAACGACTTCATAGTTCGTAATGAAATTGGTGAAAGCCTTTCTGGTGAAACTAAAGCGAATGCTTTCACAATTGGCGCACGCTACGGTAAAACTGTGAAGCTTTCAAATGGTACATATATTGAACCACAAGCACAATTGAGCTACACTCACTTCGGTGGCGATAGCTTTAATGCGGGCCGCATGCATGTAGAGCAATCTGGTGTGAGCAGCACAGCAGGTGGTATTGGTCTTGAAATTGGTAAAACATTTGGCGCAGGTAACATTTATACTCGCGTTGGTGTAAACCATGCCTTCTCTGGTACAGTGAAAACTGCGTACACAAGTGGTGCTACTACTAAATACACTTCCGAAGACATTAAAGGTACTTGGACAGATCTAGCATTCGGTGGTCGTTATGGCTTCAATGCAAACAACAGCATCTTCGCTGATATTAGCACAGGTCTATCTGGCGACTATAAAGCTGGCTGGTCTGTAAATGCTGGATTTACACATAAATTCTAATATAATAGTTACTATATAAAAGTATAGGGTGATGAGTACTATATAAATATATAGTACTCATAAAATAAAAGAGCCTCATGTATTGGATGTAACAATCTAATACATGGGGCTTTTATAATATATTTCGTATATTTCTATAAATAGATTCTTATTGATTCGATTATATGTTCGCCATATAATTGACTTAGGATAGTCAGGTGAGGTTGGGCCTCTCTTCGTTAAATGAAGGGAGGGTTGTCTATGAGTGATTATGAGTTGATCATGATAATTCTAGAGGCAATGACGGTTGTCATTGCCTTTGGTGCACTTGTGGCTCTTATTTGTCTTGGAAAAGACAAATAGCCCTTCGTTATCCCCTGGATAATTAGGTAACTGAAAGGCCATTTCATCAATTTTTTGTAATCTTGAGATGAGCCCGACGGAACCACTCGCTTGGCTATCTGTTTATATTATAGGGTTTATATTATATATCGTCAAATTACGATGAACAATACTATAGATTTCAATAAATTTGAATTTGTATGGGCAGTGACTAGTTCACTGTCTTTTTATGTCCTAATTTTATAACTCAAATATTAATATCTTAAATAACTTTAAATAAAAATAGAGAAATTCATTTACAATTCACTAAAAATAGTGTAATATTTTAAATATATTTTAAAAAGTGTTGAATGTGAGTTCTTAATAAAGTGAGTATATATCTATCTTTTCATATAAATAAAGACTAATAAATCAATTCTCAGATATATATTTAACTATGAAGGAGCTTTCACAATTGTGATTGTATTGTAAGTGAAGTATTGGTTGAGGTGTAAGAGGATGAGAGCAAGAAATAAATTTTTATTATCTGCTGTTATGATGACTTTGTTGTCATCTACGATGGCCATGCCTAGCACATGGGCTGCAGCAGGTCTTAATTCTGATGGACGTATTTTTGCAACTACTGCAGATAGCAAATTTGAAAGTACAGGTAATACGACTGCAAATGGTGTAGTCGCATCTGATGGTGGTCAAGTTACAATTGGCTCTTTGGATACTCCTGATGCATCTCAATTGCCTAAACGCTATCGTCAACCAGCTTTCATTACAGGCATGCTAAATAACAGTTCCATTCAAGTGGATGGCGGGGTTATGGACGTGACTACTGCACCATGGAAGTCTCCATATCCAGTAGCGTTTGCATATAATAGTAAAATTAATCTTGGCATCGATGATGCGGGTACTGTAAAACATAAAGTATTTAATATGCAAGGTGATGTGCTGGTATCTGATAAAATGATGCCTCCTCATCAAGAACAGCAACCATCTGTGATTAATATCGGCCTAGGCCGCGCTCATAACAGTCCTAACCAGTTTTCCGGTAAAGCTGTGAACACCTTAGAGGATAAAGGTGGCGAAATCAACATGACCTTTGATGGTGGCATGTGGAGCCATGATAGCATGGGCGGCTTGGAATCTTTCAAAATTGATGGTAAAACAGAACGTAGTAGTATTAACAACCTCACAGGTACTCGTACGCGTGAAGGCTTTAGCCGTATTTCCCAAGATTCTCGCAGCGACATTCATGTGAATAAACTAGATGGCCATATTAACGTTATATATGATATGAGCGATAGTACTGGTTTAAACTTTGGTAAACCAGGTTCTAAGAAAAATGGTCTTGATCCAGCTGACATTGAGGGCGGTAACTTCATCGTAAAATCCGCTGCAGCTGGCTCTGGCGTACATGGCTATGTAACAGGTGATCATCTCGATACTTCTTCTGAAAGCAATGTAAACAAGATTTTAGATAATTTGGCACATAAATTCTATTATGAAAACTATGTAAACGGTGAAAGAAACCTTTCTGGTACTGTATCCATCGCTTCTAAAGGCATCGTGTCTAGTTACAAAAAAGCGTTGACTACAGACCAAAAAGAAGGGGATATTACATGGAAAGACGGTAATGGCCAAGGCTCCTATGTGGTTCCAGAACCAAAACCTACACCAACTCCAGATCCTAAACCAGTTACACCTGTAACTCCGGATCCAAAACCAATTACACCTGTAACTCCGGATCCAAAACCAGTTATGCCTGTAACTCCAGATCCTAAACCAGTTACGCCAGTAACTCCGGATCCAAAACCGGTTACACCTGTAACTCCAGATCCAAAACCAGTTACACCTGTGACTCCAGATCCAAAACCAGTTACACCTGTAACACCAGATCCAAAACCAGTTACACCAGTAACTCCAGATTCAAAACCAGTTACACCAGTGACTCCGGATCCAAAACCAGTTACACCTGTAACTCCAGATCCTAAACCAGTTACGCCAGTAACTCCTAATCCTGTTGTTCGCGGTGCCTATGATACACCTCATATGCGTGGTATTCGTTCCGCTGTAGTAGGAAATATCAACGCTTGGCGTACATTAGCTGACGATATGTATCGTCCTCGTGTATTGCAACAAGGTGAACCAACTGGTATTTGGGCTCGCATTGGTGGCGGTAAATACAGCTACTCTGGCAGCGGTATCGACACAGCTACAGATTATACACGCATCCAAGGCGGTTATGATGCTAAAATTAGCCGTGGTTGGACTGTAGGTGGTCAAGTATCTTACCTTCGCGGTTCTGAAGACTATGTATTCGATGGTTCTGGCAAGGTTAAATCCTTCTCCGTAGGTGCTTATGGTTTGAAAGACCTTGGCAAAGATCAATATGTACATGTAGAAACTCAAGTTGGTCGCGTATCTAATGACTTCACAGCTCGTAATGAAATTGGTGAAGCTATGTCTGGCGATACAAAATCCAATGCGTACAGCATCGGTGTTCGCTATGGTAAAACATTGAAATACGATAACGGTTTCTATGTAGAACCACAAGCACAATTGAACTTTACACACTTCGGTGGCCGTAACTTTAATGTAGGTAATGTATTTGTTAACCAATCTAGTGTAAACAGCACTTCTGGTAAAATCGGCCTTGAATTGGGTAAACAATTTGGCAATGGTAACCTTTATACACGTTTTGCAGCAGGTCATGCTTTCACAGGCAATGTAAAAACTGCATTCGCTAGTGGTAGTGTTGCGAAATTAACAGAGCAAGACCTTAAAGGTACTTGGACTGAACTTGCTTTCGGCGGTCGTTATGGCTTCAATAGCAACAATAGCGTATTTGCTGACGTTGCCACTGGTTTGTCTGGTGATCTCCAAGCAGACTGGGGCGTAAACGCTGGTTTCACACATAAATTCTAATATATAGTATATAAAGATATATAAGTATATTAGAGTAGAGTATATAAATATATATACAAATATATATATACAGATAGAAGAATAGTAAAAGGCCCATGTATTGGAAATTTATCTAATACATGGGTCTTTTTTATTATATAACGGGAGTTTTGATCTAGTAGTAATATTTATTTATATAAATCATAGAGTACGTTTATATATAACATCAGTAATCATAAGAGTTATTAATTTATATCATGGTCTATCATATACCATGATGAAAGGTAGTATAGGGGTTAACAGTGTTTCTATATAAATATTTCTTATTAATAAACCAAAATTGATAATTTTAAATTGTAAAATTTTTTGACACTGAAATATGAATAAATATTTGGTTAATTATAAAAAATGCATAAGAAATAGAGGGATTATTATATAGTCTATAGAAAAATGAGATAAAAATAAGAATAATTTACACTAAAAAGTGTTATTTATGGATAATGCTTATTTTTATGTGGTGTAAAGTGTACATAATTGGTATTATTTTATAAACTAAGCAAAGATGAATATAAAATGAATTTTTATTTACCGTATAGAAATATTTTGATATTATTATGACAATCAACAATGATGAAGTTTTAGTGAAATTATTGTGAGAAATGAACCTATCTGTGTGTGTTGTAAGCTAGAGGGAAGATTATGAATCGAATTTACAATGTAATTTGGAGTAAGACAAAGAAGTGTTATGTAGTAGTTTCTGAGATCGTGAAAAGCGGCGGCGGTAAGGTTAAATCCTTGCACACAGGCAAAACACATGCTCGCATGGGTGCTGTTATGGCCGTAGCGGCACTATTAGCAGGTGTGAATATTACATCTGTTAATGCGGCGGCGATTATTATTGATGATGTAAATAATTCTGGTTATGCGACAGGTCAAACAGGGGGTACTAGTTGGAGTTATTTATACAATTATGGAAATCCTGGGAATAAAAAGGCATTAGATCGTAGTGCTTCGACTGGGTATTATTCGAAAAACCCATTAACTGGTGTCGCTATTGGTCATAATACAAAGATTCAAGAAACTCAAGATAATACTTATTATTCTGGTGTAGCCATTGGTGACTATGCGCAGGCTACAGGTGGCTTAGCATTTGCTCTTGGTAACTATGCACAATCTACAAAGCCATCTGCTATGGCCCTCGGTACGGCTTCATTATCTAGTGGCTTTAACTCCTTGGCGATGATGCGCCAATCTGCAGCGACAGGTAATTTCTCCACAGCCATTGGTACTACTTCTTGGGCTAAAGGTACAGGCAGTTTTGCGATGGGCTATTCTGCGCAAGCATATGGTGATCAATCTATCGCTATCGGTGCGGCTGAGCCAATTACTGTAGCAGGTAGTGGTACTGAGCCAAGTGCATCCTATAATGGTGATACTAATACTGTAACAAATGGGGCACGTTCTTTGGCTTTTGGTACAAAAGCGCGCACAAGTGCAGCAGCTATAGACTCCATGGCATTTGGGTCCAATTCTATTACAGATGGGGCAAATGCGGTGGCAGTAGGTAATTCTGCTAATGCAGCTGCTACAGATGCATTTGCCTTTGGTAATACAGCACAAGCGACAGGTGCCAATGCTATTGCCATGGGTAGAACAGCACAAGCTAAAGAGTTAAATGCTATCGCTTTAGGTGGTCAAGCAAAGGCACTAGAAGCGAATGCTCTTGCCATCGGTGGTACAGCGGAAGCTAGTAAAGCGGGTACTATGGCTATTGGTACGGCTGCGAAAGCAAGTAGTAACAATGCTACAGCCATCGGTAATGGTGCTGAAGTTACTGGTGAAAACTCCATGGCATTAGGTTCTGGTGCTAAAATTAGTTCTAATAACTCTATTGCACTTGGGGCAGGCACAGAATTTAACGATCCTCTAGTAAATACATATGCTGCTTTCACAAACGAAATAAACCCTGCAGAAGCAGGTGTAGTAGCAGTTGGTAATACTAGTACGCCTCGTCGTATTGTTAATGTTGCAGGTGGTCAAAACGATAATGACGCTGCAACGATTAAACAATTGCGTTATGTAAATAACAACTTGGCTATGACCATTGCAGGTCCTACATATACTGGTTATGAAGCAAATGGCTCTACCTACAAAGCACCTGATTTCAGCATTAAAAATAGCACATATCATACAGTAAAAGAAGCGGTAGAAGCGGCGCAAACTAACTTCTTCAGCGCTAAAGGTACATCTGCTGATGCAAACTATGATAATAAAGGTGCTACAGGCACAAATGCGACAGCAGCAGGCGTACGTGCCTCTGCAGCAGGTAACTTTGGTACGGCACTTGGTGCGGATGCAACTGCAACAAGTGAAAAAGGTACTGCATTAGGTTATAACGCGAAAGTAACAGAAGATGATGGTGTAGCATTAGGTTCTAATTCTGTAGCAAATACGGAGGCTGGCGTAGCTGGTTACGATGTAAGCGCAGCAGACAATCGTGCCAATAAATACACTGCTTTAACAGGCAATGTAGCAACATCTACATTGGGTGCTGTATCTGTAGGTCAAAGCACTAGTGTTGGTAATGAAACACGTCAAATCACAAACCTTGCTGCTGGTAAAAAAGATACAGATGCAGTTAACGTGGCTCAATTGCGCAATGTAAACCTTAAGATTGCAGGCAATACGAATGACAATAACGGAAAAAATGATGTTTTGTTAGATAAACAAACATTAACTGTAAAAGGCGATGGCACTTATGTAACGACTAAAGCTAATAACCAAACTATCGATGTAACGTTAACAAATGATACAAAGGATAAAATCGACAATGCAGCTAATAAAGATCTTTCCAACATCACAAATGTAGGTAAAAAGAATATTACTGCATTAGGCACAATCGTTGAGGCTGGTCATAATGTAACAATTCCAGCAGCTACTGTAGATACTACAACAGGTCAAAAAACATATACTGTAAATGCTATGGATACTAAGGTTTCCTTAGGTACTAGCGGTTTGATGACCCTTACAGGTGGTACACCTGATGCAAACGGTGTTCGTAACTATACTGTTGACGTAGATCCTACAAAGGTAGCAAAAACTGACCTATCCAATATCAATAATGATGGTAAAACTGTCATTCGTGAAGAAGCTCAGAAGGCTGTAAAAGTTATTGCTGGTCAAAATACAACTGTTACAGAAGGTACAGATGGCACATATAAAACATATGCAGTTAATGTAGCGGCAGCGGGAGACTACCGATTAGTAGAAAACAGTGCAGCTGCTGATAAAGCGTACACTGTAACTGGTAATAAAGTTGACTTAACAGTGCAAGATGGTAGTACTCCAGCGAATACGAAGACTGTAACCATTAAAAATATCGCGTCTAAAACAGAGTTAGACCAATTAAACGATCGTGCTGTTAAATATGATGTAGATGGCTCTGGTAATGTAGATAAATCCAAGGTTACATACGAAGGCCCTACATATAGCAGTACTAATAAATCTGGTGGTACTCACGTAACTAACGTGGCGTACGCAACGGGTAATGATGGCAGTGAAGCAGTTAACGTAGATTACTTAACTGATAAAATCACAGATACAAAAACTGAGCTCATCAACAAAGGGTTGAAGTTTAACGCAGACAACAATGATGTTAAGACAAATAAACTTGGCTCTACTGTAACTGTATCTGGCGATGCAAATATCACCACAAAAATCACAAAAACTGGTGATGACTCCACAATTGCAGTGGCTTTGAATAAAGACCTCAATGTTAAAACAGTGACTGCTACGGATACTGTGAAAGCTGGTACTACAACAGCGGGTAACCAAACTGCGACAGATAACAAAGGTGGCACTCAAACTGGCAACTTTATAACTGGTTTAGACAACACGGCATGGAATATGGCTGATCCTGTATTCGTATCTGGCCGTGCTGCTACAGAAGATCAATTGAAAACTGTTAGTGATGCTGTAAGAGCCGCAAATGCTGGTTCTAGTGACTATCGTTTGATTGGTGACCCAGCTAATACAACTGATGGCTCTTACAAGGTTACAAACAACCAAGTAGACTTGAAGGTAAAAGACGATAAATCTGGTACTACTAATACTGTAACTATTAAAGATATTGCGTCTAAAACTGAGTTCGATAAATTAAACGATCGCGCTGTCAAATACGATGTAGATGGTTCTGGGAATGTAGATAAATCCAAGGTGACATACGAAGGCCCTACATATAGTAGTACTAATAAATCTGGTGGTACTCACGTAACTAACGTGGCATATGCAACAGGGAATGACGGTAGCGAAGCAGTTAACGTAGATTACTTAACCGACAAAATCAACGATAGCTCCGAAGCGTTGATCAACAAGGGCATGAAATTTGATGCTAACGTTGGTGGTGTTAAGACTAATAAACTAGGTTCTACTGTAAAAGTTCAAGGTGAAGGCACAGAAGCCGATACTAACTATAGCGGTAAAAACATCAAAACATTTATTGGTCAAGACTCCAGTGGCAATACGACAATCGACGTTAAGATGAATAAAAATCTTGAGGTTGAAACTGTAACTGCTACAGGCGCAAATGGTAAAGACGGTAAAATCGGCATCAATGGTAAAGATGGTGTTACAACAAATCTTTCCATTACACGTGATGGTAAACCTGGTGTAGACGGTGCGGCTGGCACAACTACAACTCGTATCGTATATGAAAAACCAGATGGTACTATAGAAGAGGTTGCTACACTAAATGATGGCCTTAAATTCAAAGGCGACATGGGTGCTACTTCTAATGTAAAACTTAATAAACAAGTGGACGTAACTGGTGGTGTTACAAATGCAGCTGACCTTGCAACAGGTAACAATATCGGTGTTACATCTGCAGCAGTTGATGCTAATGGCAATGCTAAACTTCAATTGCAACTTGCTAAAGATATTACAGGCCTTAAATCTGTAACGGCTACAGATACTGTGAAAGCTGGCACAGCTACAGTGGGTAACCAAACTGCTACAGATAACAAAGGTGGCACTCAAACTGGTAACTTTGTAACAGGTCTAGATAATACAAATTGGAACATGACTGATCCTGTATTCGTACCTGGTCGTGCGGCAACAGAAGACCAATTGAAAACTGTTAGTGATGCGGTGAAAGCTGCGAGCGCAAGTGCATCTGACTATCGCTTGATTGGTGATCCAGCTAACACAACTGACGGTTCCTACAAGGTTACAAACAACCAAGTAGACTTGAAGGTTAAAGATGATAAATCTGGTACTACTAACACTGTAACTATCAAAGATATTGCGTCTAAAACTGAGCTCGACAAATTAGAAGATCGTGCTGTTAAGTATGACTTAGACCCTGCTACAAATACTGTAGATAAATCTAAGGTTACATATGAAGGTCCTGCTTACAACAGCAATAATAAATCTGGTGGTACGCACGTAACTAATGTGGCGTACGCAACTGGCAACGACGGTAGCGAAGCGGTTAACGTAGATTACTTAACTGATAAGATTAAAGACAGCTCCGATGCTTTGATCAATAAAGGTTTGAAATTCAATGCTAATGTTGGTGGTGTTCAAACTAACAAATTAGGCTCTACTGTAACTGTAAAAGGCGAAGGCACTGCAGCTGATACAAACTACAGCGGCGAAAATATCAAAACATTCATCGAACAAGATACAGCTGGTAACACAACTATTAACGTGAAGATGAATAAAGACATCATTGCTGATTCCATCAAAGTTAACAAAGATGGCAGAGATGGCAAAGATGGCGTATCTATTACTGGTCCTACTGGCGTAGCTGGTCAAGACGGCAACAATGGTAAGGTTGGTATCACAGGTGCTGATGGTAAAGATGCAGTTTCCATCTCCGGTAAAGACGGCGTAGGTCACATCGGCTTAACAGGCTCTGCTGGTACAAACGGCAAGGACGGCACAAATGGTATCGATATGTCCGTTAAGAATGGCTATGACGATGCTGCTAAAGGTGGTAAGGGCGAAAAAGGTGTAGACGGTGTTGATGGTATTACACGCATTGTGTACACAGATAATACTGGTGAACACCAAGTAGCTACAATGGACGACGGCATGTTGTACGGTGGTGACAGTGGCACTGTAATCAAGAAAAAACTTAACAACCAAGTAAATGTTAAGGGTGGTATTACTGACGAAACTAAATTGACTGCTGACGATAACATTGGTGTTGTATCTGACGGTACAGATACGTTGAAAGTTCGTTTGGCAAAAGATCTAAAAGGACTTAATACTGTAACAGCTGCTGAAACTGTGAAAGCAGGTACAGCGACTGTAGGTAACCAAGAAGCAACTAAAGCAGATGGCACTAAAGAAACTGGTAACTATGTAACAGGTCTTGATAACAAAACTTGGGATGCTGACAACATCGTAACTGGTCGTGCTGCTACAGAGGATCAATTGAAAGATGCGTTGGCAAACCAATCCAATGCAGGCCTTAAATTCGACGCTAACGTTGGTGGTACTAAGACTAATAAATTAGGCTCCACTGTAATTGTAAAAGGCGAAGGCACTGATGCAGATGCTAACTACAGCGGCGAAAATATTAAGACTTTCATCGACCAAGATAATACAACTGGCACTACAACGATTAATGTTAAATTGAACAAAAACCTTGTAGCCGATTCCATCAAAGTCAATAAAGACGGCAAAGACGGTAAGGATGGTGTATCTATTACAGGTCCTACTGGCGTAGCCGGTCAAGATGGTAATAATGGTAAGGTAGGTATCACAGGTGCTGACGGCAAAGATGCAGTTTCCATCTCTGGTAAAGACGGAGTAGGTCATATCGGTTTAACAGGTCCTGCTGGTACAAACGGCAAGGACGGTTCCAATGGTATCGACATGTCCGTAAAAAATGGTTATGACGATGATACTAAAGGCGTTAAAGGTGAAAAAGGTGTGGATGGTATAGACGGAATCACACGTATCGTGTATACTGATAAGACCGGTGAGCACCAAGTAGCCACTATGGACGACGGCATGTTGTACGGTGGCGACAGTGGCACTGTAATCAAGAAAAAACTTAACAACCAAGTAAATGTTAAGGGTGGTATTACAGATGCAGCAAAACTGTCCAATGAAGATAACATTGGGGTAGTGGCTGATGGCACTGATACATTAATGCTTCGTCTTGCGAAAGACCTTAAAGGCCTAAATTCTGCTACTTTCAACAATGGTACAGATGGCAACACTGTTGTAAACGGTGGCGGCCTCACTATTAAAGACGGCGCCAATGAAGCGACTAAGTTGACTAAAGATGGCTTGCAAATCAACGATGGTGGTAACAAAGCGGTCACTATCGATAAAGACGGTTTGACTATCGAAAATGGTCCTAAGGTAACAAAAGACGGCATTAATGCTGGTGATAAGAAAATCACTAATGTAGAAGATGGTACAATTGCTGCCGGTAGCAAAGACGCTGTAAATGGCGGTCAATTGCATACTGCAATAGAAGACATCAAGGCACAAGGCTTCGGTCTTAAAGCAGAGGATGGTCAATCTGTGAAGAAACCTCTTGGTGAAGTAATCGACCTCAAAGGCGACGGCAACATCAAGACCTCCGTAGATGGCACTGCGATTAAGATGTCCTTGAATGATACAATTACACTTGGCATAGATCCAGCAAAACAAGTTAAAGTTGACGGATCTACTGGTACGATTACTGCGGGTAATGGCGCTAACCAAGTTACAATCGATGGCAGCACAGGTTCTGTTACAGCAGGTAACACTGTGAAAGCTGGCGATGTAATCATGGGTAACCAAAGCTCAGGTGGTCAAAACGGTAACTTTGTGACTGGTTTGGACAATAAAACATGGAATCCTAACAATCCTGTAGCTGTTACAGGTCGCGCGGCAACAGAAGATCAATTAAAAGCTGTTAACGACGACTTTAACGAAAAAGCTAAAAATGGTCGTGTATTCCAAGGTGACCAAGCTGGTAACGATGGTAAAGTTGTTCGCGGTTTAGGCGATACAATGAATCTAAAAGGTGGCGCTGATGTAAATCGTTTAAGTGACAATAACCTTGCTGTTGTGAAGAACGCTGCAGGCGATGGCTATGATATCAAGTTGGCTAAGGACCTCAACCTAAAAGATGGTTCTACTACGTATACAAAAACTGTACCAGGAACTAATACTACAATTCCTTATACAGTAGATACAAAAGTAGATGGTGGTGGTATCACAATTACTCCATCCATCAACGGTCAACCTGTACCAGGTCACACTGTAAGCCTTACAGAAAATGGCTTAAACAATGGTAATAATACTATTACTAATGTAGCGCCAGGCATCAATGGCACTGATGCGGTTAACGTTAACCAATTGCGCAATGCTATGCATAGTGTAGATGGTAAAATCGCTGATGTTGGTGCAGCTAGCGCAGCCATGGCAGGTCTTAAACCATTGCAATATGATCCATTAGAACCTACACAAGTGTTGGCGGCTGTTGGCAACTATAAAGGTAGTACTGCTGCTGCTATTGGTATCGCTCACTATACAAATGAATCTACAATGCTTCATATGGGTGTTTCCTTAGGTGGTCATGATAATATGGTTAACGCTGGTGTATCTTATAAATTTGGTACATCTGACGCTAAAAAAGCAATTCCAGCACGTTACAAAGCAGGCCCAATCAGCTCTGCCTATGTAATGCAAGATGAAGTAACTGCATTGAAAGCTGAGAACTTACGCATGAAACAACGCGATGAGGAATTATCTGCTAAGTACGAACAAGTACAACGAGATAATGAAGAGATGAAAGCTCAAATTGCAATGCTTATGAAACAAGCTGGGTTAACCAAATAATCATTCACTTGAGAGTGTATTGAGTATTTAAAACATAGGAAAGCCGCCCTGGGGAGGGCGGCTTCCAATGAGGGGACTTATGAAACTAATTAAATTATTACCAGTTATGGCAATTGCTTCTGTATGTGTTGCTGGCCAAGTACATGCGGCACAAGATCCTTTGATGATGCCTGAACAACCTGCGGCTCCTTTGACTGCAGAACAACAAGAAATCTCTCTTGCTGTTCCTAGTGAAGAGGTAAAAGCTGTAGCATCTGAATTTGCAGCATTCCAATTGGGGATGAGCAATGCTTTAATCCAAGACGACAATCGCGTAATGTCTGGTCAACAACGTTATACTAATAACGTGTTATACTACATGAATGTTCGTCGTAGCTGGTACATTACAAGCCATCGCTATAAAAAAGATAGCTATGCTCGTGTAGCATTAGATCGCTTGTACTTAGATTACAAAGAATTCTTCACAAACCACACAACTGTGTCTGACATGAACAAAGCTGAATATGAAAACCAAATTTTGGCAATTCTTGAAAAGAATACAGCTAACATGTCTAATGATGAATTGCGTTTCTACATGAACGAAATGGTAATCTACAGCTTGAAAGAAGCTATGCGTGACGGTAACAACCGCGTTAAACGCATCCGCTAATCGGTATATACAACTATATATCTATGAAAGAGGTAACGGCATAGGCCGTTGCCTCTTTTGTTTTCAAAACAAATTCCCTCGTAGGAACAAATTCTACGAGGGTTTGTTTATTCATTAATTATATTATCTGATCTATTCTTTATGAATTATTATTTATATTATTTACATAATTTTTCGATAGCAGTATAATCTACTTGTAGAATTATGAGGAAAGTATGAAGGAGAAGTGTTTTGTAGTGTAACAAGGGAGGCGTATGATTATGAATCACGCAAAGAAACTACAATTATTAGCAGTACTCGGAGTTTTAACCATATCTTCTGCTAGCTTGGTACAAGCAGCAGATATTCCTGTTGTTTCCTCTGGTGGTGCCACTTATAACATTGGTTTACAAGGTTGGTCATCTTTCACTAACTCAGATAATGTACATCTTGGTGGTCAAACTGGGGCGGCTAATAGCGATCCCTATTCCCATGCAGGGGATCCAAATGCAAAGGGTAATAATATTGCCATCGGTCGTATTGCCTTGAATGGTTCTCAAGGCGGTGGCAATGTAGCATTAGGTGCTAAGAGCTTTGTAGATGGTAAAGGTGACTATAACTTCTTAGGTAACTTTGCGGCAGGCTTTAAATCAACTATTTCGGATACAATTGCGGTAGGTTATTTTGCAGGAGCTGGCTCTGAAGGTAATAAAAACGTATGGCTCGGCGCTTCTCAAGCTGGCGGTAGTAAGGGAAATAACACTGTATTAATTGGTTCTAACTCTACAGTAAATGGTAATTTTAACTATGGCATGGGTCATGGTGTTATCTTTAAAGGCGATAAGAACTCCGCTATTGGTGCATATAACAAAATTGAAGGTAACCAATCTGGCGCCTTTGGTGTAGGTACGTATAATGTGGATACTGTTAAGGGCGATAATTCCTACAGTGTTGGTAACAAGAACCAAGTGAGTGCTAATAATACATTCGTAGTTGGTAATAATGTGAAAACATCTTTAGACAATGCCGTTGTATTAGGTAATAATTCTACTGCTGAAAGTAGTGATGTAGTGAGCACTCCTAGTTATACCTACAATAATGGTGTTACTGAAAGCTTCGCCGGTACTGCTCCTGTGTCTACTGTATCTGTTGGTGCAGCAGGTCAAGAACGCACTATCACTCATGTTGCAGCAGGTCGTATTACAGCGGATTCTACAGATGCGGTTAACGGTTCCCAGTTATATGGTACAAACCAACAAATTGATGTATTGCATCGCGATGTACGCCACGTGGAAAAAGAATCCAACCGCGGTGATGCTCGCGCTGCAGCACTAGCTGCATTGCATCCACTACAATTTGATCCTGACCACAAGGTTCAAGTTATGGGTGGCTATGGTCACTACAAGGGCGAAAATGCATTGGCTCTTGGCGTAGGTTACTATCCGAAAGAAAACCTACTCCTTACAGCCGGTACAACTGTAAGTGGTGATTTGATGGCCAATGTTGGTGTGTCTTATAAATTCGGTGAAAATAAAACATTGCCTAAGATTTCCCCTGCATCCTATAACGCATTGGAACAACGGGTAGATACATTAGAAGCACAAAATAAAAAACTACAAGAAACAGTAGATATGCTTGTGCAAAAACTTAATGAAAAATAGGGTTTAAAAGATATGAAAGAGGTAATAACATGGTTATTACCTCTTTTTTATATACATATAATAGTAAAATAATACGTTTCTAGTGAGTACCTATCTTGACATACATAAACATTATTCGATACACTAATATATATTTCATTTGTTGTTCATGAATTTTAAATGTAGAGAGTAATGAAACGTATTGTGTGTATCGCCTTGAGCGCCCTATTGTGTTCTGTGGGTACAGCTGAGGCAGAAAAACAACAATTACATAATGATAAGGGCGTAGTGTCTGCAAAAACTGATGCTCAAACAGAGCGCATGAAGGCCGCATCAGAGGGCTTTCACATTACGCCTGCTGCTACACCAGACCATGTGATTGGCCAAGGTGGACCGCTCATCATGGATCGGCAAGATACTAAGACCGTGCAGTATAGCAATGTGGATGCAGTGAATCGTGCTATTAATGCGGTGGCTATGTCTAATGTATCTAATGCTATGTATGGTGCAAAAGGTAAGCCATGGATGCGACGCACTACGCTGAGCTTTCAGTTCCAAGAAGGGTGGAAGCCGCTGTATTCTGCGGAGACTATTCAGCCTCTAGGTCATTACGATAATACCTCTCGTGATGTGTGGTTTACGCAGCAGCGCATTTCTCGTGCCTCTGATACGGGTACTACCCTTAACGTAGGTGTTGGGTACCGTCGTATTTCCAAGGACGACCGTCGTCTCTATGGAGCTCATTTATTCTATGACCACCGCTTCTTAAATCGTCACGATCGACTCAGTGCTGGTCTTGAATATATGTCTGGTGAAAGCGAGTTTCGTTTTAACTGGTATGGTTCTACTTCCGATGAGCGTGTTTTGGATGCGAACCTGCATACCTTAGAGCGAGTATCTAATGGTTATACCTTAGAATATGGTAAAACCTTTAAAAATGCGTGCTGGGCTAGAGTCTATGTTGAAGGCTATCACTGGAACCAGGATCGACAAGCTGATAAGAATGGTTTGCGCATAGGCTCTGAGATGCAACTTACGCCGCGTGTATCTGTAGATATGGGATACAATAAATCGGAACATAGCTCTGGCGGTGCATATGGTAAAATTACGTTCCGTTTAGCGGGAGCTCCGATGGCTTGGTATGGTGGCAAGCATCGTTTAGAACAATCTGCAACAGTTCGCGATAAAATGCTCAACCTCGTAAGACGAACTAATACGGTTTTTGTTGAACAATAATTTTGATAACTGAATAGACAAATTGAATGGTCATGCCATTCCCTGCATTCATTTTATTTTAATGAAAATTAAATGAAAAATGACCTACTATTATTCCTATATAAGTGATATACTCTAGGTAAGGGAAACGTTAGTGTTCATATCAATTGTTCTTTAAGATAATGGCTTTTTATAAAAGCCATTTTCTTATTATTTGATGCCGTGTGATCGCCCGTTCATCTTAGTTACTCTCCAACTATTTAATAATCTTTGTGTTGTGTTTACTTCAAAATCTCTCTCTTTTAATAACAAACCTATATCATACGGCACCGGTAAGAGGTTCGCCTTCCTCTTACCAAAAAAAGGGTAGTTAATCCTCCTCGATTAACTATCCTTTTTTATATTCTCTTAATAGATATATAAATTACTGTTTACAAAATTCGTATAAGTGCTACAATATTCATATAAGACTCATGAATAAAAAGTGAATTTTAATGCAAAGAGAGTATGATAGGTTTTGTAGTTTGTAAATGGAGGTTCTAAACTATGAACAAACGGAAACGTTTATTAACCTTGTTAATTAACGGTGTGCTGCTATCTAGTTTATGTATGGTAGCTAATGCTGCAGATAATGTAGCTGGGGCAGGTAGTGGCGTAGCTATTGGCACAGGCTCTAATGCTCAAAGAGATGGAGTAGTTGCTATCGGTAAAGGTGCACACACCAATTATGCTGGCGGGTCTGGCTATGCTAAAGTTAATGGTGATGTAGTTATCGGTGAAAATGCAACAACCCATAGTTATTATGATCAATCTGGCTCAGTAGCTATTGGTAAGAATGCATATGTAGAAAATACGATTGGGCGACAAGAAAAGTTATTTGCGTTTAATCAAACAACTTTTAATACTTTTGGTATGGGAAGTCTTCCACAACAGCCAGATAAAGTTGTTACTGGTGTAGCAATAGGTGATAATACGTATGTTCGTACTGGTGGTACCATGATTGGGTCTCATAACTATCGTGGGAAAATCGGTGATATTACTGTCAATACTGACACTTACGCAGAAAAGCGTAAAGCTGGACTAGGCTTATATTCAACAACATTAGGCTCAAATAGCTTTACCAATGGTACTGTTGCAACTACTACAGGTGCTTTAAATGTTATTTCCAGCAATTATGATGGCAATAATATTGCTAATGCAACTAGAAATTTTGGAGCTACTATTAATGGCTCTTTAAACTCTATTGAGTCCGCTACAGCTGCTAATAACTATTCTGGATTAAGCAACACTGTTGTTGGTACTGCTAATAGAACCAATAATTCTAATGGTTCTTTAATTTTCGGTGCAGGTAACGAAATTACTAACTCTATTACTGATATAGATGCGGGTGCAATAACACCAGGTCTTTTTGGAGGTCCATCCTCTGTAACTAAATTATCAGAAGATGTGCGTAATTTAGTAAAAGATAATAAATCTGGTGGATCTACCTTAGCTATTGGTGGCGGCAATAAAGCTGATTACACACAATTGACATCAATGACAGGTGTTAATAATACTGTTACAGGCACTGCTGGTAATGTTGCAAAATTGAATTACGTAACTGGGTACAATAATACAATTACTAATGCATCTAATAATATTGTAATGGGTAACGATCATACCATTACTGCTGATAATACAATTGCTATAGGAGGACTTTCTTCTGGTGAAACCCGCTCTGTTGCCAATACAACAACTATTGGCTATGATGCAAAAGCTTCTGTTGAAGGCGGTGTAGCTCTTGGTTATAAATCTAATGCGACAGTAGATAAAGGAGCAGCTGGTTATGATATCAGCACCAAAGCAGCATCTACTGATACAAGTTCTACCTGGAAAGCGACTGCGGCAGCTGTATCCGTTGGTGATGTAGCTAATGATGTAACACGTCAAATTACATCTGTTGCAGCTGGTACAAATGATACTGATGCAGTAAACGTAGCACAACTTAAAAAGGTAGAAACTAAAATCTCTACTGTTGAGGCAGATGCTAAAAAACATACTACTGTAGTAGCAGGTGATAATACAACTGTTACATCTGGCACAAATGCTAATGGCGGTGCGGAATACAAAGTATCTGTAAATAAAGACCTAGTAGAAATGAGCTCTGCTAACTTCGGCAAAGCTACTGACGACGTTCGTGCTCGTATCGATAAAGACAGTGCTCGCTTCTTTAACGGTAGCGAAAATATCGGTGTTACACCTAAAGGTATCCAAATCGAAAACACAGATACCTTAGAACAAGCAAAATTCGATAAATACGGTATGTACGCAAGTGAAGGGGACAAAACAGTTTACTACACTACAACTGGTATTAGCGCAGGCGACCAAATCATCAATAATGTAAAAGCTGGTGTAGCAGACACTGATGCGGTAAACGTATCTCAACTTAAACGCGTACAAGATCAAATTGCAGCATCTACCCAAGTTACAACTGTAACAGCTGGTGACCACATTAAGGTAACACCAACTGTAAATGGTAATACTCACGACTATAAAGTATCTCTTGCTGATGATATTGCTGACCAAATTACAAATAACACAACAAATATTACTAAAAATACAAATGATATCAAAAATATCAAAGGTGATTTATCTAAAATCGATAAACGTGTTGATAAATCTGTAGCAGGTGCAGCAGCGTTGGCAGCATTGCATCCACTTGATTTCGATCCAGATGCTAAATGGGACTTTGCTGCAGGCTATGGCCATTACCGCAGTGGTGATGCAGCAGCTATCGGCGCTTTCTACCGTCCTAATGAAGACGTACAACTTAGTGTAGGCTCTACTGTAGGCAGTGATGAAACAGTATTTAATGCTGGTTTATCTGTGAAAGTAGGCGCTCATAGCAATGTATCTCGTTCTCGTGTAGCAATTGGTAAAGAAGTATTAGCTCTTAAGAAAACAGTAGCTGAACAAAATGCTCAAATTCAAAAATTGACTACATTGTTGAATGGTGTTGCTGGTACTAAGATGAAAGCCGATCACACAACATTGTTCCCAGATATCCCTACAAATCATTGGGCATATGAAGCTGTAAGCGATTTATCTCGCCGTGGTTTAGTAGAAGGCTATCCAGATGGCACATTCGGTGGTGACCGTATGTTAACACGTTATGAATTTGCTCAAATTGTATACCGTGCTATTCAAGACGGCGTAACAGTTAATGATCGCCTTGTAACAGAATTCAGCCCTGAAATGGCTTTGTTCCGTGTTGACACTGTAGCTAAAAATGCTAAAGGTGAACCAACAATCGAACGCGTTCGTGTTAATAAAAAATAAGGATACTATTAGTTTATAGTGTTCACACAACTTAATAAGTAGCTACTATGCATACCTCAACTCCACCCCGAGGTAGCATAGTAGTGAATATAAAAAGCGTAACTGATGAGACGGCAATCTTATCAGTTACGCTTTTACTATGTGCAGATATAAATATGAATCAATATATCAAGCTATATCTGTATTTAGATTTAGAGTTAGATTTATATAAAGGTATATCTATTGTCTGAAGTATCCCAAAGCAGTGATATGTTGAATTGATTCGTCTAAATATTGTTCACTAGGCACCGTAAATGTTTCACCATTTCGAGTGCGTGTGATCGTTAGTGTTTCATCTAGAATTGCAATTAGCTCTGCTCGAGAGATTGGTTTTGCCATTTGCTTCATTACATATAGTAAGCCTTCATCTACACTAGCGTCCTCTTGGTTAAACATATTACCCAACGTCATGTACTGTTTGCCATTACCTTCAATTAGTGTGGCAACATAATTAATAAATCGCTCAGGGATATAGCTCACATTTTCTACAAATGGTAAGCATTCATAATTCTCACCATATGCATTGAGGTGGTTGAGGATAGAGAGGTGGAATAGGCGCACATATAGCTTATTCATATCAAAGGTTTCGTTTGGATAATGTTCTTCTATATATTTTTGAATATCCTTTATAGTAAATAGTTGTTTTGTATTCATAAAATACTTGATAGTTTGATGTAAAGGATCTGTCCAACCATTTGGTGTACCAAGTCTATCCTCTGCAAGCCCGCAATAGTAAATGCTTTCAAGAATTTCTTTATCTACTGTTTCATTACGCACGATTGCATCTGCATTGCATTGTTTAGTTAATAAGGCCATGCGGAATTGTGTATCGTAAACAAAATCGTAGTATTGCTCTTTGGCCTTGTAATCATTGTTAGAGAGGACCTTAATATTATCTACGATGCTGTCATCTAACCAAGTAATAAAGGATTTTTCTAATCGTGCATCTCCTATATATACACAGCCTTGATGCTCTGCACGCTCAATAAATTGAGCCACATAAACAGGATCATTAAAGGTTTCTAAATATTCATGGGCTACATAATAGTTATTGGATTGCAACACGCGATTGATATTATCGATTTTATAACCAGATTGCTTTTGGATTTCTTCGTCCATCTTCATAGTCTCTGCAATGAGCTTTAGAACATTCTTTGTGTAAATGGTACGTTCTTGCAAGCTATCTTTTTTCGCCTGTGTTTCAGAATAGAGCATAATGTCGCGAATTTGTTCCAATCGTTTCCAACCAGGATAGGTGTTGTACGATACATAGGCGATGCCGCGGTCTGATAAATTGCGATTACAAATGGATAGGATTTTATCTTTTACCGTATCGGGAACCCAAGACCAGATGCCATGGACGATGATGTAGTCGAAGGTGCCGAAATCATCATCGATGTCCATAATATCCTTTTCTAGCAGTGTGATATTAGTGAGGCCAATAGATTTGATTAACTCGTTACCATGCTTAATTTGGACAGGGGATAGGTCGATGCCTGTGAAAGTTGCTTCTGGATTGTACAGCGCTTGAGGAATGATATTACCACCACAAGAGGATCCAAGCTCGAGGACACGGGCACCCTTAATTGGCGCTGGATTGAGACCGTATAGACGTGCTTTGGCGATTAAAGAGTTGATAGCACAATTAGAAAATGCTTTTGATACATAAAGAAAATCATCGTAAGAGTCCTTCAATGCATCAATCTCTTCTTGATCTGCAGACTTTTGATGCGGTGGAGCACTAATTATTTGTTGTGATTCATTATGATTGTTTTCCTTATTTTCTTTATATACTTCATTAGAAGTGTTTTTTGATGGCTCTTTAGTTTGTGTATCCATAATGAGTCCTTTCTTATTCTTTATGGGTAAATACCAACTTATATATTTATAACTATAACTATAACTATATTTATATCTCTATCTCTATCTATATCTCTATTTATATTTATATCTATATCTATATCTATATGAACTACCTATTTATACAGTTTCTAAAATGGTTAGTATCATCTCCTATGGGATGACCCAATTATACCGCATTATGATTTAGTATATCATAATTTTTATCAAAATCGGCCGAAAAATTCATAGTTATTTCATTTGTGAGTTTGTATATGAAAAAAATATGAAAGTACCTTTAAAAGGTTGTTAGATTATTATATTCATATTTTTCTATGATCCATATTTTATAGATAATATATAAATAGATGACAAAATCG
>ERZ827363.1562-NODE-1562-length-22020-cov-13.735443_pt1 | contig 22020 bp, 10 predicted proteins | sample MGYA00519776_ERZ827363 | MGnify/ENA primary metagenome ERZ827363 (study PRJEB31778, sample SAMEA3449288) | human gut metagenome | biome: human gut; feature: human-associated habitat; material: faeces | place: United Kingdom | collected 2010/2012 ...
TGAAGATATAATATATTATTTTTGTTTAAATTAAAATTTAATCTATGAAGAGTAAGATGAAGATTAAAATGAAAGTTGTCGGGAGCATAGCTTGTTTATCGATGATTTTATTTATGGGCTCTTGTGCTGGAGATGGTTTTGATGAAGAAACCTTCTCCGGTGGCGTGACGAATACGCAATTGGATTCGCCGAAAGCATCGGATGTGGCTTTTGAAAAACTGGCTACAACTGAAAATAATGTAAAAGTTACTTGGTCTGTTGTTATGGGGGCAGGTGGTTATAAATTTTCTATGTACATTGTAGATGACCCTGATCATCCTGTAGCTGTAGTGAAGGACAGTATTGTAGACGGGACGGCTGTAGTATGTCCTTGGGTAGAAGATACGAACTATAAGGTTGAGATTGCAGCATTGGGGAATGAAAAGTTGAATAATACAGCTTCCGTTTCCGCCACTGAAATCAGTTGGTCTACACTTGTTGCCGCAACGCTTGTTCCTAATGGTACAGACTTGACTACATATTTTGCTGAACATCCGGTGACTACGGGAAAAGATACAGAAGTTGCTTTCGAACTGGAAGCAGGAGGGACGTATTATATTTCAGGAGATTTGAACTTTGGCGTAAATAATGTACAGTTGCGCGGAAATAAAACACGCGGGAATGCGAATGTGAAATTCACTGCTCCGGCTTCTATTATTACTTGTGGTGGAGGATTAGCCTTGAAGTTTATCAACTTTGATTGTGATGTAGTGACAGATGGGGCTTTTTTAAAGTTTGGTGATGTTCCGGAAGAGATATTGGATACAAAGAGAACCGATCATGGAAAAGTAACTAATCCTATGGTTATTCAATCTTGCAATATCAAGGCTGTTAGAAAATACTTAGTTCACATTAACGGAAAGAAGTATGGTATTCAAAATTTTGCAATCAGAAATTGTGTAATAGATTGCTATCAAGCTGCTGACCTGATAAACTTTAACTCTAGCAGTTCGATTGTGAAAGACTTCGAAATAAGTAACTCTACGATTTATAGTCATAACCAAAACGGTTCTCGTTTTTTACGTTATGGAGGTGGACAAACAACCAGTTATGATGGTTGGTCAAGAGGATCGATGACATTTATAAGCAATACATTCTATAATCTCTCCTATTCCGGACAGAGTTTTAATGGCAATGGTTGGTCACAGACACATAATGAGGTAATTTCAAAGAACAATTTGTTTATTGACTCATTTTCGGGAAATTTCAATCGTCGTATAAGAATGCAGGGTACAAAGGTAGCTGCAACTTTTGAAAATAACTGTTATTGGTACAATGGCGCATTGCCACTGGATGAGACTTCAAATCGTGCGGATGGTGATAAGAGCAATTCTGCTTATGGCGTGGATCCGGGATTCGCTGATGCTGCAAACGGTGATTTTACTCCGAGTGCTCCCGAAGTATTTGCTCATGGTAGTGGCGACCCGCGTTGGTTAAATTAAAAAGATAATAAATCTAGAATACGATAAAGATGAAACATAAGAATATATATAGAATCAGTATCAGCCTGCTTCTAGCTTTTGTGATGGCTTTGCCGACAATAGCACAGAATACTAAAACATTCAAAGGAGTTGTGCTGGATGAGACCGAGCAACCTATTATTGGAGCTGCCATAAAGGTTGTAGGAACAACAGTGGGAACAATAACGGATTTAGATGGAAATTTCACATTGAATGTTCCTGATGGTAAGGAAGTGGAAATCTCTTATATAGGATATGTACCACAACGTTTTTCTGCTCCATTCAAATTGACAAAGATCATCTTGAAGGAAGATACGCAGCAATTGGATGAAGTTGTAGTTGTGGGTTATGGTACGCAGAAGAAAGCGCATTTGACTGGTGCTATCGCCACTGTTCCCGTTGATGATATTCAGGATATTTCAAGTGGAAGTTTGGCCAGTACATTGAGCGGTTTGGCAAATGGTATCTCTGTAAACGGAGGTGATACTCGTCCGGGACAAAACGCTACGATTACTATTCGTCAGAATGGTGAGTTGGAAGAAATGGGAGGTACCAACCTGCAGCCATTGTATGTTATTGATGGTTACATTTATCCTACGGAAGTAAAAGTGGGAAGTACTTATACTAATTTGGGTGCGGAAGCGTTTAACAACTTAGATCCATCAGTTGTGGAAAGTATTTCTATCTTGAAGGATGCTTCTGCAGCAGTTTACGGTGCTCGTGCAGCAAATGGTGTTATTCTGGTAACCACAAAAAAGGGAAAGTTAGGTGCGCCTAAAATTTCATATAATGGAACATTTGGTATTACAGATGAAGTATCTCGTCCTAAGATGTTGAATGCGTATGAGTATGGCAAGTTATGGAATGCAGTACGTATGGCTGACCCGACGGAGACAAGTATTGATCCGTTAAGAGCTATTTTTCAGCAGGATGAGTTGAATGCCATGAAAAGTTTGCACTATGATTTACTGGATAAATATTGGGAATCCGCATTGACGCAGCAGCATAGTGTAAACCTGAGCGGTGCTACTGAAAAAGCCAGTTATTTTGCCGGAATTTCTTATTTTGATCAGGATGGTAACTTAGGTAAGCTGGATTACAATCGTTGGAATTACCGTGCTGGTGTAGATGTGAAAATCAGCAAGTGGATAAAAGCGAATGTACAGGTCTCCGGTGATTATGGAAAGAAAAATACTCCTCTGAATCAGGTCGGAGGTTCGTCTGCAGAGAAAGATTACAATACGCTGTTGACACATCCTTATTATATTCCCGAATATGTGGGTGAATATGCGGTAGCTGCTTACGGTCCTACTAATTCATCGGTAAGTAATATTCAGAATTACAATTTCAATGTACTTCAGAATAATGGCGACTATAAACGAAACATGACATCAAACATGAATATTAATGCCGGGTTGGAATACGATTTCGGATGGAATAAATGGTTGAAAGGACTGAAATTGAAGTTTACTTATTCGAAGAGTGTCAATACGAATAAGACAAATGATTATGGTACTTCTTATAATCTTTATTATTTGGAGACTCGTTCTGGTAGTGGAGAACATTTGTATACTCCAATTGAAGGAGCGGATAACAGTGCATTTGAAAATACTAGTTTTTATTTGGCAAATAGTGGAAAACCGGTGGTTAACTCCAGTACAAGTGATATTACTGGATATTTGTCTCGTTCCATGACTCGTTCGGATAACTATCAGATGAACTTTACTGCAGCATATAATAGGGATTTCGGACTACATTCTGTAGGAGGTTTATTCTCCATTGAAAAGTCTGAATCAGAAACAGAATATTTGTACGGTATGGTTACTAACCCATACGAATTTACGACAGGACAATCTAATTCGGTAGACTGGAATAGTACTCCTAGTACAGAATTCACTCGTTTTGAGTCGGGTAATTTATCTTATATCGGTCGTTTGAATTATTCTTATGATAACAAATATTTACTGGAGTTCCTGCTTCGTTCGGATTCTTCCACCAAGTTTGCTCCTGAAAATTATTGGGGATTTTTCCCGTCAGTATCTGCTGGTTGGGTGGTTTCACAAGAAGAATGGTTTACTAAGAACGTTACATGGATTGATTACTTAAAGTTGCGTGCATCTTTTGGTTTGACCGGTCGTGATAATACAACAGCATGGCAATGGTTGCAGACTTACGGAACAGATAAGGATAAAGGGCCAGTATTTGGCACTAGTACAGAGGCCAATGCCGGTAGTCACCTCACAATGAATAAAAACAATGCAGCAATCAATCGGGATGCTCATTGGGATAAATCTTATAAAGGTAATTTGGGGCTTGATTTCAATGTTCTCGATAATCGTTTATCATTCAATATTGACGCTTACTATGAATGGAACCGTGAGATGTTGCTTAGTTATAATGCCTCTGTTCCATCTACAGTGGGAGCTAATTCTGCGAAAGTGAATTATGGAGAATTGAATACTTATGGTGTCGAACTGTCTGCTACATGGAGAGACAAGATAGGTAAGGATTTTAAGTATAAAATTCAGTTGAACACCGGGTATAGTGATAATGAGATTTTGGTAAGAGACTGGGATCAGAAGCCTACTTATAAGAGCTATAAGAAGGGTGATCGTTTGGATCAAGGCATCTGGGGTATGCAGTGTATCGGTATGTTCCGCAGCTATCAGGATATTGACGAGTATTTTGCCAAGTACAATATTACTTCCTATATGGGTAACGTTAAAGAAGATGTAAAACCGGGTATGTTGATTTATAAAGACGTGCGTGGAGCCAGACAAGATGATGGTACATACGCCGGACCGGATGGTGTGGTTAGCTCTGAAGATGACCAAGTACGGTTATCTAATCGAAGCAATCCTTACAGCATGACAATGAACCTGAACGCAGAATGGAAGGGGCTTTCTTTGACAGCTCAGTTTAATGCGAGCTGGGGTGGTTATAGTTTCTTGCCTGATGATGCAATTTCTTTAGGAAACCAAGGAACATCGGCTAATAAGTATAATGATTTGGAATATGCAAATATGCCTTCGTTCTGGACTACAGACAATATGTTTGTGTATAACGACGTAGTAGATGCAGCAGGTAATGTAGTGGTGAAAGCCAATCGCAATGGAAAATATCCGAACTTGAGATGGGGCAGCGTGAATGCAGTAACTTCTTCTTTCTGGAGAGTAAGCGGAACACGTGTCAAACTGAATCGCGTTACATTAGCTTACCGTATACCGTCAAAATATACAAAAATGATAGGTATCGAAAGTTGCCGTTTTAACATTACAGGACAGAATCTATTAAGTTTCTATAATCCTTATCCGGATAATTTTATTGATCCGATGACTACTTATGGGAATTATCCTACCCTGCGTAAATTCACGATTGGTGTTAATTTAACATTCTAAAAGAACAGTAAAATGAAAAGAAAAAATATATTCCGTATCAGCGTAGCTTTTTGGGCGATGACTGCGTTTACTTCTTGTAGCGACCAGTTCATGCAAGACAAGCAGAACTTTGACAGCACTACTGCCGATGCTTATAATTATTGGAGTGGTGCACTGGGACGTGTAGCAGATGTTTATAGAGTATGTCTGCCAGATCCTAAGGCTACTCCCAGTTCAATGTATAACAGTACCGGTTTAGCAGACGACCAATCTAAGTCGACTGAAGAATATAGTGGATTCAGTGCTTTTGTCGATCCACTCAAGCCGTTGACTTATCAAACCGGAAATAATCCTGTACCTGATTACTTTGAAGGAACGAAAGGTGATCCTATAACTTCCGCTTATGGACGTATTCGTAATATTAATGATGTCATTGCAGGCATTGAAGGAAGCACGCTTTCGCAGGAAGAAAAGAATGAGTTGTTAGGGCAGGTTTACTTCTTTCGTGCATGGTGCTATTATAATTTGGTGAAATGGTATGGTGGTGTGCCCATCATTACGGAAGTACAGGAACCTGTTGAAAGTTCTGTTGTTCCCCGTTCTTCCGCAAAGGATTGTTTCAAATTTATTTGTGACGATTTGGAGAGAGCTGAAACATTGTTAGCACCTTTTACGGGAGCCGGACAATGGATGTCTGGTGATAATTACGGTCGTGTTACTTCCGGTACAGCAGTGGCTTTGTTGGGTCGAGTACGTGTACTATATGCCAGTCCGTTATTTAATCGCTCCAATGATTTGTCTCGTTGGACACAGGCTTACAATGATATAAAAAGATCTATTGACGTGCTGACAGCTGCCGGATATGGCTTGGCTAATGAAAGTAATCCCGGTGTGAACGCTTCCGGTTGGGCTAATCTTTTTACTGAAGTGCCGAGTCAAGAAGCTGTATTTGTAACGCTACACAACACGCTGACGGAAGGAGTTCCTGATTATCGTAAGAATAATACATGGGAAAATGGCATCCGGCCGTACAATGCTAGAGGAGGAGGTGGCAAAACACCTTCCGCCATGTTGGTAGATATGTTTCCTATGTCTGACGGCAAGATACCTGCAACTTGTGAAACATACAATACGTTAACTAAATCAGATATACCTTATTATCGCGAATTTCCTTTCGTCGATCGTGATCCGCGCTTCTATCGTACATTCGCTTTCCCGGGAGTTCGTTGGTCGTTTGTCGGTAATCCTACGACACAAGGGAACCGATACCCGCACAATGGTCCTGATTATGAACTTTGGAACTATACCTGGTATACGGATGCAGCTTATGTAGATGATATTGAAGCCAATAGCAGTGTGACCTATGGCGCTGATGGTCTCCTTAATGATGTAAAAGGTTTTTATGTACGTAAACGCTCTGATGACAGAGATGTGAATGCTATTGCCCGTTATGTCTATGATGAAAAGTCCGGGGGATTCACACGTTCTGCCGCGCCGTATATGGAGATTAGATATGCGGAAGTATTACTTAATTATGCAGAAGCAGCATGTAATGCGGGTGAGATGGGAGTTGCCGTTGATCAATTACAAAAAATCCGTGCTCGTGTTGGTTATAAAGCTGAAAATAATTATGGATTGGAAGCAGGTTTGGACGGTGACCAAGCTAAATGTATGGCAGCTATCATGTATGAACGTCAAATTGAATTGGCATACGAAGGAAAACGTTTCGATGATATGCGTCGCTGGATGTTGTTTGATGGCGGCATAGAACTTCCTGAAGGTGCGCCTGCTACTTGGAAACTGACTGGCTGGGGTGGAAACACATGTACATATCTTGGTTTTAAGCCACTCAACGGACAACGTCGCGAGAATCTTGAATTCCGTACAACTGTAAACGGTGGCATTGGTGGAACAAATGTTGACGACGATCCGTTAGTAAAAGCTGGAATTACCCGTCCGGCTGCAATGGATTTGAGAAAGGATCTTGCCAGCGAACAGGATAGGCTGAAAGAATTTTATTCAAATTATTTGACCCGTAAGACAAAGAAAGGCGATTCTTATGATGATAGCCATTCTCCATTGTATATCGCGTTCCTTCCAAGGTATTATATCCTTGGTTTCCATCAAGGTATCCAGGGTAATAATAGTACATTGCTGCAAACCATCGGCTGGGGAGATTACAACAACGGTGGCGCAAACGGTACTTTTGACCCGCTGGCTGAATAAAAAACTCAACTTCCTTCGATAAGAACCTTGCATTTCGGTGCAGGGATAATTACATCGGAGATGAATCACAGGATGCTTCGGCATCGAAAACCATAGAAATTCACCGGTTCCTCCCTCTTTTCTTTGAGAAGACGGCAGGAATTGGTGAATTTTTGTTCGTTAAATCAGCTGATTTTAGTTATCTTTGCCTTCGCAAACTTCTCAAAACGCTTCCCCAAGCCTGCTGAATGCCTGCAAACTTCCAGAAACGCTTTCCCAAGCTTGTAAAATGCCGGAAAACTTTTTAAATCGCTTTTGCAAGCTTGAAAAACGCCTGCAAATTTTAAAAAATGCTTTCACAGGTATGCAAAACGTCCACGAATTTACAGCAACCATTTCGCGGGCTTGTCCGGACTTCGAATTTTTCAGAGATAGATAGAACAAGTATGAATCCCGAAAGAAAAAATTATGGGAAGTTATCAAAAAGCAGACGGTATCACACTGTCACAACTGAACAACACTGAGTACACCAATTTCATGAATCGTGTGCTGACACTCCTCACCGCAGGAAGTATTTCCAAACTGACAGTAACAAACATCGTGAACAGCATCAAGCCGAAGTTGGTACAAATGGAAGACCTAGTGAACCGTTCCACGGCCAACGCCGAAACAAAGGATTTACTGAAACTGGATGCCGAACGCGATTCGTATGTCAGTTATTTGTTGGCTACTGTCCGTGCGGCCAAAAACTCACCGTTGGCAGCGCAACGAGATGCATATAATACCTTGGAAATCACGGTGCGCCCTTATACCGGACTGGCACGCATGCGCAATATGGAGGAAACGGCAGCCATCAGCGGACTACTGCTTGATTTCCGCAAGGAAGCCGTGAAAACCGCCGTTACGGCACTCAATTTGGATGCCATATTAACGGCACTCGAAACCGCCAATAAAAACTATTCGGCACTGACAGACGCCCGTTCCGTTACTCGTACAGCAGAATCGGTTGCGGACTCAAAGACTGTGCGTGCGCAGCTTGATTCACTCTACGATGACTTGGTGATGCACATAACCGCTGTCAATATACTGACTCCCTCCATAACGGAAGCTTCAGCGTTTCTTACTGCTCTCAACCAAGTCATAGCCGAAACAAAAGCTGCTTATAATCGTCGTAAAGGTATTACGGCTCCCTCAAAGCCTTCCGGAGGCAACGGAACGATAACGCCTGGTGAAGGTGAAGCTCCCGATCCTGATGAAGGCGGTGGAGTAACTCCTCCTTCCGGTGGCAGCGACAGTGGCGAAGCTCCCGATCCGGCTCTCTGACGGCAGTCAATAGAAGAGAAAATGTGAAAAGAGGGAATCTTAAGATTCCCTCTTTTCTTTTACACCAAGCTATTCCGGTTATTCGGATTTCGTGTGTGACACATTCCTTCCTTCGTCGTTTTTTCTTCCGATAGAGAAATGACCGGCAGAAAAAGACACTTTTCAGCAAAGTGATTCTCGATAGTACTACACGGACCATTGGAGACTGGAAAGTCGTTTCTCTCCCCCGCATTTGATAAAAGATCATCATCACTGATTACAAATCTTTTCTTCTTTCGTCTTATTATTGTATTTTTGAATTAACAACTTCACAAAACCAAATAAAAATGAAGAAGAAACAGGTACTTTTAGCAGTTTTTGCTGCAACAATGTTGACTCCGACCGTTGCATGGGCGCAATACCCACAAATAACCGGCGAAGCCAAAGAAAATTATACAAAGATGATGACTGAAGAGCGGAAGCGCTCTGATGAAGCATGGGCGAAGGCACTTCCAATAGTGCAGAAAGAAGCGAAGGAAGGACGTCCATATATTCCTTGGGCTGGTCGTCCGTACGATTTGCCGCAGGCTGATATCCCTTCATTCCCAGGTGCCGAAGGTGGTGGTATGTATAGTTTCGGTGGCCGTGGCGGCAAAGTGATAACTGTTACAAATCTGAATGATCGTGGACCGGGCTCTTTCCGTGAGGCATGTGAAACTGGCGGTGCACGTATTATTGTGTTCAATGTTGCCGGTATCATCCGTCTGGAATCTCCGATTATCGTCCGTGCTCCCTATGTAACCATTGCAGGGCAAACAGCTCCGGGAGACGGTGTTTGTATTGCCGGCGAGTCATTTTGGGTAGACACACATGATGTTGTTGTACGTCATATGCGTTTCCGTCGTGGAGAAACGAAAGTATGGCATCGCGATGACTCTTTCGGAGGTAATCCTGTTGGTAATATAATGATCGACCACTGTTCCTGTACATGGGGATTGGATGAAAACATTTCTTTCTATCGCCACATGTACGACCCGAGTGAAGGACAATATGAAAGCAAAGACTTGAAACTTCCTACTGTAAACGTAACTATTCAAAATACTATCTCGGCAAAAGCGTTGGATACATACAATCATGCGTTTGGTAGCACGTTAGGTGGTGAGAATTGTGCATTTGCCCGTAACCTTTGGGCTAGTAACTCCGGACGTAATCCTTCTATCGGTTGGAATGGCATATTCAATTTCGTTAATAATGTAGTATTCAATTGGGTGCACCGTTCTTCTGATGGTGGTGATTATACCGCTATGTTCAATATGATTAACAACTACTACAAACCGGGACCTGCTACTCCTAAGGATTCCAATGTAGGACATCGTATCTTGAAACCGGAAGCAGGACGTAGTAAGCTGGATCATAAAGAATATGGGCGAGTATATGCCGACGGAAATATAATGGAAGGCTATCCTGAAATAACTAAAGACAACTGGAATGGCGGTATTCAGATTGAAACTCAACCGAACACTGACGGATATACTGAATACATGCGTAGCTATAAGCCGTTCGAGATGCCGTATATCAATATCATGGGGGCTAAAGATGCTTATGACTATGTATTGAAACATGTAGGTGCGAATATTCCTTGTCGTGATATTGTTGACGAACGCGTGATTGAAGAAGTAAGAACAGGTATTCCTTATTATGAAAAGAAACTTCCTAAAGACGCTTATGGTGACTTGACAGGTTTGTCTCCTAAGTCAATGGGGGAAGACGGACAGTTCAAGTATCGTCGTTTGCCGAAAGATTCTTATAAGCAGGGTATTATTACTGATGTTCGCCAGATGGGTGGTTATCCTGAATACAAAGGTACTCCTTATGTTGATACAGACAAAGATGGTATGCCGGACGAATGGGAAATTGCTAACGGATTAAATCCGAACGATCCGAGTGATGCCAATAAAGACTGTACTGGTGACGGATATACGAATATTGAAAAATATATCAACGGTATCAGCACAAAGCATAAAGTAGATTGGAGAGATATGAAGAACAACTACGATACATTGGCTGAAAAAGGAAAATTAATGTAATTATGAAAAAGATACTGATACTATCATTGCTTTTTATTTCCGGTTGGATGTCTGCGCAGGCAGTCGACTTAAATAAAGAGAATCGTGATCCTGAATATGTAAAGTCTATTGTCGGCCGATCACAAAAGATCGTTGATAAACTCGGACTTACAGATGCGAAAATAGCCGAAGATGTTCGCAATGTCATAGCCAATCGTTACTTCGAATTAAATGATATTTATGAGGTACGGGATGCGAAAGTCAAGAAAGTAAAAGAATCCGGGTTGACTGGTGAGGCTAAAAATGAAGCTTTGAAAGCTGCGGAAAATGAAAAAGATGTGGCGCTATATCGTTCACATTTCGCTTTTCCTGCCAATTTATCTCTCTTTCTTGATGAAAAGCAAATAGAAGCTGTTAAAGATGGCATGACTTATGGAGTAGTAAAAGTGACTTATGACTCACATCTGGACATGATTCCTACTTTGAAAGAAGAAGAAAAAGCTCAAATCTATGCTTGGTTGATAGAGGCTCGTGAATTTGCGTTGGATGCAGAAAATTCGAATAAGAAACACGCTGCTTTCGGAAAATACAAAGGACGTATCAACAACTATCTGGCTAAACGTGGATATGACCTGAAGAAAGAACGAGAGGAATGGTATAAACGTATAAAAGCCCGTGGAGGTTCTATATAATTAAAAAATAAGATACTATAAAAAGAAGTGAAATTCTTTCCCATTGTAAATGGTTAGTTTGTTTGATGGTGGAAAGGGTGGCTCGGAGAGTCGCCCTTTTATCGTATATAAATTTTGAATCTATTGATTCTTCTAGTATATTTGAGTACAAATGACGCTTTCTATCGTCTCCTCTGTATAAAAGATACAAATATAGAATATACAAATGAAAAAGTTAAGAAATACATTAGCCGCAATAAGTCTTCTGTTTCTGGCTTCTTGTGGGGGGAACAAAGAGTACTACATGTTCACTTCGTTTCATGAACCGGCTGATGAGGGGTTGAGATACTTATACAGTGAGGACGGAATTCACTGGGACAGTATTCCGGGAGTTTGGCTAAAGCCGGAACTGGGACAGCACCAGCTTATGCGGGACCCCTCGATGGTACGTACTCCGGATGGTACCTACCATTTGGTTTGGACTACAAGTTGGAAAGGTGATTTAGGATTTGGCTACGCACATTCCAAAGATTTGATCCATTGGTCGGAACAACAGATGATTCCTGTAATGGCAGACGAACCGACTACCATTAATGTATGGGCTCCGGAAATTTTCTATGACGACGAGAATGATCAGTTTATGGTAGTATGGGCTTCCTGTGTCCCCGGGCGTTTCGAAAAGGGAATAGAAGAAGAGAATAATAATCATCGTTTATACTATATCACTACAAAAGATTTTAAAACCGTTTCGAAAGCAAAACTTTTGTATGATCCAGGATTCAGTACCATTGATGCCGTTATCGTGAAACGGGCAAAGAATGACTATGTAATGGTACTCAAGGATAACACCCGTCCGGAACGTAATCTGAAAATCGCTTTTTCCGATTCTATGACCGGTCCTTATTCGCCCGCATCCCAGCCTTTCACAGAATCCTTTGTAGAAGGACCGTCTGTAGAGAAAGTGGGAGACGATTATCTAATCTACTTTGATGTATATAAGAAAAAAATATATGGCGCTATGCGTACGAAGGATTTCCGGAACTTTACAGATGTAACAGAAGAGGTAAGCATCCCTGTAGGGCATAAGCATGGAACCATATTTACGGCTCCGGAATCAGTCGTAAAAGCATTACTCGAAGAAAAGAAATAAACCCGGAAACAATTTAAATCAGAAATAAATCATGAACAACTCTGCTAAAATTCTTTTTGTACTGGCTGTCGGTTGGTTGACTACTACAGCCTTTGCACAAGATAGAATTCATTATACAGGAAAAGAATTATCGAACCCTGCTTGTCACGACGGTCAACTGTCTCCGGTAGTCGGAGTACATAATATTCAGTTGGTGCGTGCCAATCGTGAACATCCCGATGCTTCGAACGGCAATGGATGGACGTATAATCATCAGCCGATGCTGGCTTATTGGAATGGACAGTTTTTCTATCAATACCTGGCAGATCCTTCTGACGAACACGTACCGCCTTCACAGACTTTTCTGATGACATCGAAGGATGGATATCGCTGGACAAATCCGGAAATTGTGTTTCCTCCTTATCAAGTTCCCGATGGATACACCAAAGAGTCTCGTCCGGGTGTGCAGGCCAAAGATCTGATTGCCATTATGCACCAGCGTGTCGGATTCTATGTTTCTAAATCCGGCAAGCTGATTACAATGGGAAATTATGGAGTTGCTTTGGATAAAAAAGATGATCCTAATGATGGAAACGGTATTGGCCGGGTGGTTCGTGAAATAAAGAAAGACGGTTCTTACGGACCGATCTATTTCATTTATTATAATCATGGATTTAATGAAAAGAATACTGATTATCCGTATTTTAAGAAAAGCAAGGATCGTGAGTTTGTGAAAGCTTGCCAGGAAATTCTCGACAATCCGTTGTATATGATGCAGTGGGTGGAAGAAGCCGACCGTGAAGATCCTATTCTCCCTCTGAAGAAAGGATACAAAGCATTCAATTGTTATACATTGCCGGATGGACGTATTGCCAGTCTTTGGAAACATGCGCTTACCTCTATCAGTGAGGATGGCGGACATACCTGGGCAGAGCCTGTGCTTCGTGCAAAAGGTTTCGTCAATAGCAACGCGAAAATTTGGGGACAGCGTTTAAGTGATGGTTCATACGCTACTGTATATAATCCGTCGGAATTTCGTTGGCCGCTGGCTATATCTTTGAGTAAAGATGGATTGGAATATACAACATTGAATCTGGTGCATGGTGAAATCACTCCCATGCGTTATGGAGGAAATTATAAATCATACGGTCCTCAATATCCACGTGGTATTCAGGAAGGCAATGGGGTACCTGCCGATGGTGATTTGTGGGTTTCTTACAGTGTGAACAAGGAAGATATGTGGATTTCCCGTATTCCTGTCCCGGTGGAAATAAATGCTTCAGCACATGCGGATGATGATTTCTCAAAAAATAAATCAATTGCGGAACTGACTGACTGGAATATTTATTCTCCGGTTTGGGCTCCTGTTTCTTTGGAGGATCAATGGTTGAAGTTGCAGGATAAAGATCCGTTTGATTATGCCAAAGTGGAACGTAAAATTCCGGCTTCTAAAGAATTGAAAGTATCATTTGATTTGAAAGCCGGCCAGAATAATAAAGGCACACTCCAGATTGAATTTCTGGATGAGAATGGAATAGCCTGTTCCCGTATGGAACTTACTGATGATGGCATTTTCCGATTGAAAGGCGGCTCCCGGTTTGCAAATATGATGAAATATGAAGCAGGAAAGATTTATCATGTAGAAGCAGTCCTTTCTACTGTTGATCGTAATATTCAAGTATATGTAGATGGCAAGAGAGTAGGGCTGCGTATGTTCTATGCGCCCGTGGCTGCTGTGGAGCGAATCGTATTCCGTACTGGCGTACCTCGTACATTCCCGACCGTAGATACTCCTGCCGACCAGACTTATGATTTGCCGAATGCAGGTGCACAAGATACATTGGTTGAATATGGCATTGCCAATGTAAAAACATCTTCTACAGATAAGGATGCGTCTTCTGCTTTTTTAAAGTATGCTGACTTCAGTCATTATGCAGACTATTTCAACGGTATGGAAGACGAAAATATTGTTCAGGCAATTCCCAATGCAAAAGCTTCGGAATGGATGGAGGAAAATATTCCTTTGTTCGAGTGTCCGCAACATAACTTTGAAGAAATGTATTATTATCGTTGGTGGTCATTGCGTAAGCATATCAAGGAGACTCCTGTTGGCTATGGCATGACCGAGTTTCTCGTTCAGCGTTCTTATTCAGATAAATATAATTTGATTGCCTGTGCAATTGGACATCACATTTATGAAAGCCGTTGGTTGCGTGATCCGAAATATTTGGATCAGATTATTCATACATGGTATCGTGGCAATGATGGCGGTCCGATGAAGAAAATGGATAAGTTCAGCTCATGGAACGCAGATGCTGTTTTGGCTCGTTACATGGTAGATGGTGATAAGGACTATCTGCTGGATATGAAGAAAGATCTGGAAACCGAATACCAGCGTTGGGAACGTACGAACCGTTTGAAGAACGGATTGTATTGGCAGGGTGACGTACAGGATGGTATGGAAGAATCAATCAGTGGCGGACGGAGGAAGAAATATGCCCGGCCGACAATCAATAGTTATATGTATGGCAATGCTAAAGCACTTTCATGTATAGGAATTCTTTCCGGTGATGAGGGGATGGCTATGAAATATGGCATGAGAGCGGATACTTTGAAAAATCTGGTAGAAAATGAATTGTGGAATACATGTCATCAGTTTTTTGAGACGATGCGTACGGACTCTTCCGCGAATGTGCGTGAAGCAATCGGATATATTCCTTGGTATTTCAACCTGCCGGATACCACCCAAAAGTATGAAATTGCCTGGAAAGAAATTATGGATGAAAAAGGCTTCTCTGCTCCTTATGGACTGACAACTGCAGAACGTCGTCATCCGGAGTTCCGTACACGTGGAGTAGGCAAGTGTGAGTGGGACGGTGCTATCTGGCCGTTTGCTTCCGCACAGACATTGACAGCAATGGCTAACTTTATGAATAATTATCCGCAGACTGTATTGTCTGACAGTGTATATTTCCGTCAGATGGAATTGTATGTGGAATCACAGTATCATCGTGGTCGTCCCTATATTGGTGAATATTTGGATGAGGTGACCGGTTATTGGCTGAAAGGAGATCAGGAACGTAGCCGTTATTATAACCATTCCACTTTCAACGACCTGATAATTACAGGATTGATCGGGCTTCGTCCGCGTTTGGATAATACGATTGAAGTGAACCCCTTAATTCCTGCTGACAAGTGGGATTGGTTCTGCCTGGATAATGTATTATATCATGGTCATAATCTGACGATTCTTTGGGATAAGAATGGTGATCGTTATCATTGCGGAAAAGGATTACGCATTTTTGTAGATGGTAAGGAAGTAGGGCAGGCGGATACCTTGACAAAAATCGTTTGTGAAAATGCACTCAAATGATAATTTAGAGTTCACCACAGATTACACAGATTCACACAGATTATTTTCATTTTCGTTGAATCCCCATAGTGAATTAGGGTATTGATATACATATTTATTTAATCTGTGTGAATCTGTGTAATCCGTGGTGCCTCTTAAATTCGAACAAATAAAAGATACTTGAAAAATGAAATTCAAAAAGATTCTTCTTTCATTGCTAATTTGTTTGTCTTGTTTTGTACAGGCAAAGAATATAACCATCAGTCGTCTTACCTGTGAGATGCAGGAGGGACTGGTAGTGGTCGAAGGTTCACCCCGTTTGGGCTGGGTGATGGAATCGCCGGAGAATGGGACACGACAATCTGCCTATGAGATTGATATTCGGGAAGCTTTTACAGGGCGTTCCGTTTGGAATAGTGGGAAGGTTTATTCTTCGCAGAGCCAGTTAGTTTCTACAAAGGGGGCAGATATACGTCCTGATAACTCATTTAATTATAGTTGGCGCGTTCGTGTTTGGGATGAGACAGATACACCTTCCGAGTGGAGCAGTGAAGCGAAATTCCGGGCAGTACCCGAAAGGTTATCTTCTGGGCAGTGGATTGGAGCTATTACCCGACAAAATGCTCATTTACCGGAAGGGCGTAAGTTCCACGGTGGAGAGCTGAAGAAACCGGAAGTGAAAGCTGCTTGGGAAGCAGTGGACACTTTGGCAAAGAAAAGTATTTGTTTGAGAAGAACATTCCAGGTAGGAGATGCGACAGAAGGGGGTACAAATCGTAAACCGGGCAAGAAAATAGTGGAGGCAACCGCATACGTTTGTGGTCTGGGATTCTATGAATTTTCTTTGAATGGCAAAAAGGTAGGTAACAGTGAGTTTGCTCCATTGTGGAGTGATTATGATAAAACTGTTTACTATAACACATACGATGTAACGGAACAATTGCGGCGTGGTGAAAATGTCGTAGGAATCTTATTGGGGAATGGATTCTATAATGTGCAGGGGGGGCGTTATCGCAAATTACAGATCAGCTTTGGTCCTCCCACACTTTTATTTGAGCTGGTTATTAACTACGAAGATGGAACATGTACGACAGTTCATTCCGATAATGACTGGAAATATGATTTTAGTCCGGTAACCTTCAATTGCATATATGGAGGGGAAGATTATGATGCGCGTCGTGAACAGAAAGGATGGAATCAGATTGGCTTTGATGACAGTCACTGGCGTCCGGTAGTCATACAGGAAGCTCCTAAAGGAATACTTCGTCCACAGATGGCGGCTCCGGTGAAAATCATGGAACGGTATGATATTCAAAAGGTAACCAAACTAAATGTAGAGCAAGTTGCATCAGCCTCTGTATCAACAAAGAGAACAGTCGATCCTTCTGCTTTTGTGTTGGATATGGGACAGAATTTGGCTGGCTTTCCGGAAATAACAGTACGTGGCAAACGTGGTCAGAAAGTAACTTTGATTGTAGCCGAAGCATTGACAGAGGAAGGTGCTTGCAATCAGCGTCAGACAGGGCGTCAACACTATTACGAATACACTCTGAAAGGGGAAGGAGATGAAACATGGCACCCTCGTTTCTCTTATTACGGTTTTAGATATATCCAGGTAGAGGGTGCTGTCTTAAAAGGACAAAAGAATCCGCAGAAGTTACCTGTATTAAAGAATATTCAGTCCTGTTTCGTATATAATTCAGCCAGGAAAGTTTCCACTTTCGAATCATCCAACCGGATATTTAATGCTGCCCATCGATTGATCGAGAAAGCGGTTCGCAGCAATATGCAGTCTGTGTTTACGGATTGTCCGCATCGTGAGAAACTTGGGTGGCTGGAACAGGTACATCTGAATGGTCCGGGTTTGTTGTATAACTATGATTTGACAGCTTACGCTCCGCAGATTATGCAGAATATGGCAGATGCACAACATTCCAACGGGGCTATGCCGACAACTGCTCCGGAATACGTGGTTTTTGAAGGTCCGGGTATGGATGCTTTTGCCGAATCTCCGGAGTGGGGTGGTTCTCTGGTTATTTTCCCTTTTATGTACTATGAGACTTATGGAGACGACTCGCTGATTAAGAAATATTATCCGAATATGCGTCGTTACGTGGATTATCTCAAGACTCGTGCAGATAAGGGTATTCTGTCTTTCGGATTGGGAGACTGGTATGATTACGGAGATTTTCGTGCGGGATTCTCACGGAATACACCCGTTCCTTTGGTGGCTACTGCGCATTATTACATGACAGTCATGTATTTGGTAAAAGCTGCAAAAATGGTAGGTAATGACTTTGACACTCGTTATTATACTTCGTTGGCACAGGATATAATGGCTGCATTTAATAAATGTTTTCTTCATAAAGATACTGCACAATATGGTACAGGAAGCCAATGCAGTAATGCACTTCCGCTGTTCCTCCAAATGACGCAGAATGCAGATGAACAAGGTAACTACCAATCGGATGCAGATTTGCATGAGAAAGTATTCACGAATCTGATAAAAGATGTGGAAGCACATGGCAACCGTTTGACTACCGGTGATGTGGGAAACCGTTATCTGATTCAGACATTGGCGCGTAATGGAGAACATGAACTTATTTATAAAATGTTCAATCATGAAGAAGCTCCCGGATATGGTTTCCAGTTAAAATTCGGCGCTACAACTTTGACCGAGCAGTGGGACCCCCGTCAAGGTTCTTCCTGGAATCACTTTATGATGGGACAGATTGATGAATGGTTCTTTAATTCACTGGTCGGTATTCGTCCTTCTACCACTCCAAAACAAGGTTATCAGAAGTTCATCATCGCTCCCCAACCTGTGGGAGATTTGAAATACGTCAAAGCGTCGTATGAAACTTTATACGGTACCATTAATGTGGACTGGACTTGTGAGAATGGGACTTTCACTTTAAACGTGTCTGTTCCGGTGAATACTACCGCTGTTGTTTATCTCCCGGGCGAAAAAGAACCGAAAGAAATACAGAGCGGAACATATCAATTGGTTTGTGCAAAATGAAAGAGACATTTTATATATATTTGTAGAATGAAAAACAATGTATTCGTATAAAAAATCATGCAGCATCTTTATTTTAATCATGTAGCGTGTTTGAAAAAAAACATCTCAATGATTGTCTTCAAACATTGGGAAGAAAAAAATATTCTATTAGCATGATTTTTTAGAAGGTAACAATGAAATTATACTTTAATAATATCGATTATGAATTTACGAACAACTCTTATCGTCTTTCTTTGCTTCTGTGCAACCACAGTTCTTCGTGCCGAGCGTGTAGATATGCTGAAGGCCGGTGCAAAAGCAAATGGCAAGACTCTTAATACAAAACTAATCAATTCAACGATTGACCGTCTGAACCGTGGGGGCGGAGGTACTCTTTTCTTTCCTGCCGGGACTTATCTGACGGGGAGTATCCATCTGAAAAGTAATATTACACTGGAGTTGGAAGCCGGAGCTACCTTGCTCTTTTCCGATAACTTTGATGACTATCTTCCTTTTGTCGAGGTTCGTCATGAAGGAGTGATGATGAAAAGTTTCCAGCCTTTGATTTATGCGGTAGATGCCGAGAATATTACGATCAAAGGAGAAGGAACTTTAGACGGACAAGGAAAGAAATGGTGGATGGAATTCTTTCGTGTCATGATTGATTTGAAAGACAATGGCATGCGTGATGTGAATAAATATCAGCCCCTATGGGATGCGGCAAACGATACGACAGCAATTTATGCTGAAACGAACAAGGATTATGTAAATACATTGCAACGTCGCTTTTTCCGTCCTCCGTTCATTCAGCCCGTTCGTTGTAAGAAAGTAAAGATTGAAGGAGTGAAAATCATAAATTCTCCCTTCTGGACGGTCAATCCGGAGTTTTGCGACAATGTAACCATAAAGGGGATCACCATAGATAATGCGCCCTCACCAAATACGGACGGAGTGAATCCGGAATCCTGCCGCAACGTACATATCAGCGACTGCCATATATCAGTAGGAGACGATTGCATCACAATCAAGTCGGGAAGAGATGCGCAGGCCCGTCGTTTGGGAGTACCTTGCGAGAATATCACTATCACCAACTGTACCATGCTTTCCGGTCATGGAGGTGTTGTTATCGGCAGCGAGATGAGTGGGAGTGTGCGTAAAGTTACTATTTCCAATTGCGTGTTTGACGGAACAGATCGTGGAATTCGTATTAAGTCAACCCGTGGAAGGGGAGGAGTCGTTGAAGATATTCGTGTCAGCAACGTCGTAATGAGCAACATTAAACAGGAAGCTGTCGTATTGAATTTGAAATACAGTAAAATGCCTGCCGAACCTAAGAGTGAACGCACTCCGATATTCCGTAACGTACATATCAGCGGAATGACTGTGACAAACGTAAAGACTCCGATCAAAATAGTGGGCTTGGAAGAAGCGCCGATATCTGACATCGTTTTGCGTGATATTCATATTCAGGGAGGAAAACAGAAATGTATCTTCGAAAATTGTGAGCGTATCACGATGGATGATGTGATCGTCAATGGGGTGCTTCTTGCCGCATCTCTTTCGGCCGAAGCCCAGACGCAAACATACGAGACAGAATTTGCCCGTCCCTTGAATGAAGTACTGACGGATATACAGAACCGTTTCGGAGTCCGTTTGAAATATGACATTGATACGGTGGGAAAAGTGCTGCCTTATGCCGATTTCCGTATTCGTCCTTATTCCGTGGAAGAATCCTTGACGAATGTATTGGCACCTTTCGATTATAAATTTGTTAAGCAGAAAGGAAATATGTATAAGCTGAAAGCATACGAGTATCCACGTCGTACAGATGCAGACGGAGAGAAGATGTTGGCTTATCTGAATACACTCTATACAGACCGACAGTCTTTTCAACTTCGTGCCGATTCTCTGAAAAAAGAGGTACGTCAGCGTTTAGGTATTGATACTTTGTTGGCTCAATGTGTCAAAACCAAACCTATTCTTTCAAAGATACGTAAGTTTGATGGCTATACCGTGCAGAATTTCGCGCTTGAAACACTTCCCGGATTATACATTTGCGGTTCTATCTACACGCCCCAATCGAAAGGAAAACATGCGTTGATAATCTGCCCTAACGGACATTTTGGTGGCGGACGTTATCGGGAAGACCAACAACAACGTATGGGAACTTTGGCACGTATGGGAGCTGTTTGTGTAGACTATGATTTGTTTGGATGGGGAGAGTCGGCTTTGCAAGTTGGCAGTGCGGCACACCGTAGCAGTGCGGCGCACACTATTCAGGCAATGAACGGCTTACTGATTCTTGACTACATGCTTGCTTCCCGTAAGGACATTGATACCAGCCGTATCGGTACGAATGGCGGTTCGGGTGGAGGTACCCATACTGTATTGTTGAGCGTATTGGATGATCGTTTCACCGCTTCAGCTCCGGTGGTGAGCCTGGCTTCTCACTTCGACGGTGGCTGTCCCTGCGAAAGCGGAATGCCCATTCAACTATCTGCAGGAGGAACCTGCAATGCGGAATTAGCCGCAACTTTTGCTCCTCGTCCACAACTGATCGTATCGGATGGCGGCGACTGGACGGCCAGTGTTCCTACTCTTGAATTTCCTTATCTGCAACGAATCTATGGATTCTACCAGGCAAAAGATAAAGTAACGAATGTACATCTTCCCAAAGAGAAACATGACTTTGGCCCGAATAAGCGGAACGCCGTTTATGACTTCTTCGCAGAAGTATTCAAGTTGGATAAAAAGATGTTGGATGAAAGCAAGGTCACCATTGAACCGGAATCCGCTATGTATAGTTTTGGCGAAAAAGGAGCTTTGCTTCCTGAAGGCGCCATCCGTTCTTTTGACAAGGTAGCTGCCTATTTTGACAAGAAGGCTTATGCTAATTTAAAATCAGATGCTTCTCTCGAAAAGAAAGCCATCGACTGGGTAGCTTCTTTAGAGTTGAACGATGATAAAAAAGCAGGTTTTGCAGTAACTGCCATTTATAATCATCTTCGTAAAGTGCGTGACTGGCACAATGAGCACCCTTATACAACAATCCCCGAGGGTATCAATCCTCTGACAGGCAAACCGCTTTCCAAGCTCGACCGTGAAATGATTGCAGATTCTGCTATGCCGAAAGAAGTGCATGAAAGGCTAATGAAAGATTTACACAGAGTATTGACGGAAGAACAGATTGAACAAATCCTGGATAAATACACGGTAGGTAAAGTTGCTTTTACCTTGAAAGGTTATCAGGCCATCGTGCCCAATATGACGGAGGAGGAAACGACTTTTGTTCTGGAACAGTTGAAACTGGCTCGCGAACAGGCTATTGACTACAAGAATATGAAGCAGATTTCTGCTATCTTCGAAATTTATAAAACCAAATGCGAACAGTATTTCAATGAGCATGGTCGCAACTGGC
>ERZ827363.1594-NODE-1594-length-21670-cov-12.316447_pt1 | contig 21670 bp, 16 predicted proteins | sample MGYA00519776_ERZ827363 | MGnify/ENA primary metagenome ERZ827363 (study PRJEB31778, sample SAMEA3449288) | human gut metagenome | biome: human gut; feature: human-associated habitat; material: faeces | place: United Kingdom | collected 2010/2012 ...
CCCCATCAGCGAGGTGGCAAACCTTGAGAAGAAGGTGCCGCTGAGCTGGATGAACGAGAATCACACCCAGATGACGGAAGACTTCCTCGCTTACGCACGGCCCCTCATCCAGGCTGAGCTGACCCCGCTTTACATCGCCGGTCTGCCTCACCACATCTACATGAAGCCCCAGAAGTAAGCGTTCTGTTTCGCAAACGTACCTCCGCGCCCCTGCACCCTGTGTGCAGGGGTGCATTTTTGTACGGAAAAAGCTTTGATTTCACTTGTATTTTACCGGAAACCGTATTATAATACTATCTGCGTCGCTCGCTGTTGAGCGGCGCGTTTTTTCGTGAGTACCATCTGATATTTGAGGAGGCAGAGCATTTTCATGGCACAGAATACTCGGACAGGCGATTTGACCAGCGGCCCCATGCTGCAAAAGATCATCCTGTTTTCCCTGCCGCTGGCTGCATCCAGCATCCTGCAGCTGCTGTTCAACGCAGCCGATGTCGTCGTCGTGGGACGCTTTGCGGGCAGCACGGCGCTGGCCGCTGTCGGCTCCAACGGTGCGCTCATCAACCTGCTGGTCAACCTGTTCGTGGGCCTGTCGCTGGGCGCGAACGTCGTTGCGGCCCGCTGCTTCGGCGCGAAGGACGAGGAGGGCGTCCACAACACCGTCCAGACCTCCGTGGCGCTGGGCCTGGTCAGCGGTTTCTTACTGGCCGTGGTGGGCTTTTTCGCCGCCCGCGTCCTGCTGGAGCTGATGAGCTGCCCGGAGGACGTCATCGGCCTGTCCACCCTCTACCTCAAGATATACTTCATCGGCATGCCCATGACCATGCTGTACAACTTCAGCTCGGCCCTCCTGCGCGCCGTGGGCGACACTAAGCGGCCTCTGTTCTGTCTGGCCGTGGCGGGCCTCATCAACGTGGTGCTGAACCTCGTGTTCGTCATCCTCTTCTCCATGAGCGTGGCGGGCGTCGCTCTGGCCACCATCATCAGCCAGACCGTCTCCGCCTGCATGGTCACGGCCCTGCTGGTGAAGGAGAAAGGCCCGCTCCACCTCGACCTCGGCCATCTGGGCTTCCATGCGGGGGCTCTGGGCCAGATTTTGCGCATCGGCCTGCCTGCCGGTCTGCAGAGCACCGTGTTCAGCCTCTCCAACGTCGTCATCCAGTCGGCGGTCAACTCCTTCGGCTCCATCGTCGTGGCCGGCAACTCTGCCGCTTCCAACCTCGAGGGCTTCGTCTATACCGCCATGAACGCTTTCGCCCAGGCCGCTGTCACCTTCACGAGCCAGAACATGGGCGCCCGCCGGTACGACAATCTGGACCGCGTCATGCGCAACTGCCTGCTCTGCTCCATCGTCACCGGCCTCGTGCTGGGCGGCGGTGCTTCCCTGCTGGGCGAACAGCTGCTCCACTTCTACTCCTCCGATGAGGTCGTGGTGACCGCCGGTCTGGCCCGTATGCACATCATCTGCACCACCTATCTGCTCTGCGGCGGCATGGATGTTCTGGCCAGCTGTCTGCGCGGCCGGGGCTACTCCGTCCTGCCGATGGTGGTCAGCCTCGTGGGCAGCTGCCTGCTCCGCCTCGTCTGGATCGCCACCATCTTCCGGCTGTTCCACACCACCACGATGCTTTACCTCAGCTACCCCGTCAGCTGGATCCTCACTACACTGGTGCATCTGGCCTGCCTGCTGGTGGTACGGCATAAGATGAACGAGAACCTTAAAGCTGCTGCGCAGCGGTAAGCTGTGCCTTCGTACAACCTCTCAGTCTGCTTCGCAGACAGCTCCCCTGGTAGGGGAGCCTCTGGCGAAACCGTTCACTTTGCGGGGACTGCCAAGGCCTCTCCTACAAGGAGAGGTGGCATCGCGTCAGCGATGACGGAGAGGTTGGACAAAGGGAAGCCTGCCCATAACCAAAAAAGCCCCCGGCACGATGCGGAACGTGCCGGGGGCTTTTCGTATAAAGCGGAGGGATGCGGAAACTCTCCGCCTTGGGGGTTGGTTAGTTAGTGGATCAGTTCGCTATGGTCTGCGCCGCCCACGGTGAGGGTGGCAGAGCTGCCGCTGTGGGTGAGGGTGAAGATGGTGTCCTCTGCGCCCAGCGACAGCATGGTATCGATGTCCAGCGCCGTCTCACGGCTCTCCGTACGGAAGACGAGGGTATCTACGCCCTGCTCTTTCAGTTCTGCCAGATTGCCCAGACAGCCGAAGAGGGTGGCGGTATCAGAATCTGCCGTGACGATGTAGCGGGTAGACTCCTGATGCATCTCATAGGGAGCGTCTATAACTCTCAAAACGATCCTGCCGTTCTGCTCCTCCTCCACAGGTGCAGGTTCCGGAAGTACAAACTTGTATACAGTCCTTGTGGAGCCGCAAGAAGAACATTTATACTCTTTTTCGCCCAGCTGACCGACAGCCGCAGGAGTAGAGGAGACAAGTGTCCATTTATGCTCACAAGCAGTGGTCAACTGGGAGTTAATCCGGGTGACCGTACCCTCACCGCTGACATTTACATCCAGCTCTTTACCGGCTTTGCCGCCTACATCGCCGTTTGTGCCGATGGCGGCGCCTGGACCGCGATTGAACTCGTCATCGCCCTGGCCGCCTTTTGCAGTCACCTGCGCACCGCCGCCAATCTCGACCTCTACATCACCTTCGCCTCCGCCAATGCCTGTGACATTAGAGTTACTGCCCTCAGCAGGTATCGCAGTTACCGTGCCGCCAAGGATGGTAACGTCTCCCGAGCCCCTAAAACCGCCGCCAATACCTGCCGCAGTATGCCCTCCATGAGCAGTCACATCCCCGCCGGAAATGGTCACTTCACCTTTTCCGTACATGCCGCCGCCAATGCCTGCACCCATATTGGAACCACTTTCTGCATAGATTTTTCCGTTTGCAATTTCCAGCTTCGAGGTGCTATCATAAGATCCTCCACCAATGCCCGCAGAATTCTGACCACCATACGCCTTCAAAGAGGCGCTTGTATCTTCTGCGGTGATGGTCAGTTTTCCGGTAGAGTACTCATCATCCTTTTCCAAGCCCGCACAAGAATGTCCACCTCTCAAGGTATTGTCCCCCACCAGCTTCAGGGTCGTGTCGCCTGCGCCCTCGACAGACATCGCGGCCTTATAATCATAGGCGTACTGATAGATATTCACGTTTTCAATCGTGACCGTCGTGTCTTTTTTGGTGCAATTATTGATGATCTTGATGATATTCTGTACCGCTTCGTTCGCAACCTTTGTCAACGTGCTGGCAGTGTTGGCCTCATAGGTCATGATGTCCTTGTCGTCATCTTCGTCCTCTGCGGCCTCCTCGACAGGCTTCTGCGTGTCCGGTGTCTTCGGCTCTCCTTCTTCAGGCTCCGGGTCGTCCTTTTCCTGGGCTTCCCCGCTTTTCGCGTCCTCGGGCCAGACGATAAGCTCCGTGCCGGTATTCTCCGCAGGCTCTCCCGGCTCGGCATCCACCACCGGCTTCTGTCCTTCAGCCTCGTCCGCCGTGTCTTTGTCTGCCGGCCCGTCAGAGTTGTTCTCAGTTTGTTTGTTCGGGGCCTCGCCGCCCTTGATGACCACCGCCGTGTCGTCTTTCTCGCCGATGTCATCTTTGTCTTTTGCTTCGCCGACAAGGACATAGGTGTCGCCCTCTTCCGTAACGGTCACCGTAATATCACCGTTTTCGATATAATAATCCTTTGCCAGTGCCGCCGGGGCTGCCGCCGAAAGTGCCATGCTCAGGGCCAGCGCGGCTGCCGCCGCACGCTTCATATTTTTCCGTAACCGCATACTCTTTTTTACCTCCTGAATTTTATTGCGGGGTCTCTGCAATTTTATTCTACCCCCCCCCCCCTTCGTTTGTCAAGTCCTTTTCATGACATACCAGCGTCGATTCGTGAATGGTATGACTTTTCCGGCATAGCAAAAAAGAACAGCCCCGCCTTTCCGGAGAAACGCGGAGCTGTATCATTTTATAGCCTCTTCTCCAGCAGATACCGGTCATACCCGCCGTACATCTCCCGGCGGCAGACGATCTCAAAGCCGCTGGCCAGGGCGTTGTTGAGGCTGTACTGATTTTCCGGGCTGACGGTGGCCCCGATGCCCACGATGCCCGGGCGGAGCCGGGTAAGCGCCGCCTCCAGCAGCTTCCGCTGCAGACCGTTGCCCCGGTAGTCGGGGTGGACGATGGCGCTGTCGGCGTTGGCCCAGCCGTCCCACTCTTCTCGTGGGATGCCCATAAAGGCGGCGTAGTTGTGCGCGTCCTGCCCGCAGTACCGCAGGATGAAGTAGGCTCCCAGCCGCCCGCCGTCCCACCCGCCGATGCACAGGTCCTCTTTCAGGTAGCGGGCGATGTTTTCCAGCGTGTCGGGTACGAACTGCTCCGGGTGGGGCATCGCGGCCCGCACCTCGTTCTGCAAGGCGTAAAAGGCGGCGGCATCCTCCGGCCCGGCGGCGCGCAGGGTCATGGCGCGGCTTGCGGGCCGGCCGCACACTTTGTGCAGAAGAATTTCCATTCTTGCTCTATCCCTCCAAAATAAAATCATACTTTCCGGCTGATTCCAGTATAAATGCCGTTTGAATCATTGTCAATTTATGCTATAATATTTGCAGAAAGAGTTTTTGTGCTCAGGCACAGCTTTTTCGGAAGTCCAGGCAGGGCCGCCCTGCCCGTGTACCGGAGGAAACGAACCATGAGAGATTCCAGCTTATCCCCTTCCAGCCGCCTGGGTGGTGCTGTCATCAGCGACCGCATCGTCAGCGCTCTGCTGGAGGAACTGCGCACAGGCCGCTATGCACAGACCGACCGTCTGCCCGCCGAGGTAGACCTTGCCGCCGAACTCGGCGTCAGCCGCACCGTCATCCGCGATGCGCTGAGCGAGATGGAGCGTGCGGGTTACATCGAGCGGGTGCGCGGCATCGGCACAGTGGTCAACCGAAGTGTCCTGAACCTGCGCAGCCGGTTGGACCAGAAGCTGGAGTATTACCCGCTCATCCGCAGCTTTGGCAGCTACCCCCACGCCGACGGCATCCAGATCTACCCCGTCCGCGCAGGCGAAGAGCTGGCCCGTGATCTGGCCATCGAGCCCGGCGACGATGTCATCTGCATCAAGAAGCGCATCCTCGCCGACACCACCCCCGTCATCTACTCCATCGACTACCTGCCCCGCGCCCTGTTTGGGAACCGGGACTACACCCGCATCGACCTGTCGGGTGACATCTTCGATGTTCTGGAGCGGGAGTGCCGCCAGCAGGTGGCCTCCAATGTGGCCCACCTCAAGGCCAGCTGCGGCGACGAGCCCATCCGGGCCGCCATGCGTCTGGCCCCGGGCGAGGCCATGCTTCTGCTGGATGAGATATGCTACAACCGGCTCTGCCATCCCGTCATGCGTTCGTTGAGCTACTACACGAACTTCTTCGACTTCTCGATTCTTCGAAAGCTTCTTTGACGGAGGGAAACAAAAGAATATGCGTCATCTAATCGATCCGTTGGATTTCAGTCAGCAGGAGATCACCTCTCTGCTGGACCTGGCCGACCGCATCTGCGCCGACCCGGCTGCCTATCAGGACGTGGCCGCCCACAAAAAGCTGGCTACCCTGTTCTACGAGCCGTCCACCCGTACCCGTCTTTCGTTTGAGGCCGCGATGCTGAACCTCGGCGGACATGTCCTCGGCTTCCCGAGCGAGACCGTCTCCAGTGCATCCAAGGGCGAGAGCGTGGCCGACACCATCCGCGTCGTCTCCTGCTACGCCGACATCGTGGCCATGCGTCACCCCAAGGAGGGCGCACCGCTGCGGGCCAGCCGGTACTCCCGCATCCCTGTCATCAACGCAGGCGACGGCGGACACCAGCATCCGACCCAGACCATGACCGACCTGATGACCATTCGCCGCCGCAAGGGCCGTCTGAACGACCTGACCATCGGCCTGTGCGGCGACCTCAAGTTTGGACGCACCGTCCACTCCCTCATCAAGACCATGGCGCGCTGTGAGAACATCCGCTTCGTCCTCATCAGCCCCGAAGAGCTGCGTGTGCCGGACTACATCATCACCGACGTGCTCGAGGCCAACCACATCCCCTACAAGGAGACCCGCAGCCTCGAGGAGTCCATGCCCGAGCTGGACATCCTCTACATGACCCGCGTCCAGAAGGAGCGTTTCTTCAACGAGGAAGACTATGTCCGTCTGAAGAACAGCTATATCCTCACCAAAGAGAAGATGGCCCTTGCCAAGCCTGACATGGCCGTGCTCCATCCCCTGCCCCGCGTCAATGAGATCACGCTGGACGTGGACGACGACCCCCGCGCCGCCTACTTTGAGCAGGTGCAGAACGCCGTCTACATCCGCATGGCGCTGATCATGACACTGCTGGGCCTCAAGGACCCCAAGGCTGAAAAGGAGGGCAACTGAGATGCTGAACATTGATGAAATTCAGAACGGTATCGTTATCGACCATATCAAGGCAGGCACGGCCATCGGCCTGATGGACCTGCTGGGCATCAAGGGCAACCGCACCTCCAGCGTGGCCCTCATCCAGAACGCCCGCAGCCACAAGGCAGAGTCGGGCCGGAAGGACATCATCAAGGTGGAGGGCGACGCCTCCTGGCTCAACCTCGACGTGCTGGCCTATCTCGACCCCGACATCAGCGTGACCGTCATCGAGAACGGCAAGGCTGTCAAGAAGGAAAAGCCCCAGCCCCCCAAGCGTCTGGTCAACATCGTGCGGTGCAAGAACCCCCGCTGCATCTCCTCCATCGAGGAAGAGTGCGACCAGATCTTCGAGCTGAGCTCCAACGGCAAGTATCGCTGCATCTACTGCGAGCAGGAGCTGCAGGTCAAACCGGAATAATATATTAAGATAAATGCCCTGTCAGCATACGCTGACAGGGCATTTTATTTATTATAATTAGACCTTCCGGCGCAGCAGGCTCATCGGCGGCAGCTCCGGGGTGGGGATGGTATAGCGCTCCATCGCGTGGGGCGTGGACTCCACCAGCTCACCGGCCTCATTCTTGATCCACGCGGGATTCAGCGGGATGCTGCGGCCATCCGGGCAGAGCACTTCCAGCGTGTCGCCGAGGCTCCACTTGCCCCGCTGCTGGCAGCTGGCGACGCCGTTCTCCCAGCCGTCCACCGTACCGACAAACTCCCACTCGCGGATGTAAGTCGCGCTGTCGGTAGCCTGACGGGCCTGCTCCCGGCCAAAGTAGAAGCCGGGCGAATAGTGGCGGTGGCTGGTGCGGGTCAGCTCATCCAAAACCTCTTCCGGCAGCTCGAAGTTCTCGTTCATCGGGTCGGCCAGATACTGGTCGAGGGCGCGGCGGTAGGCCGCCGTCACGCTGGCGACGTAGTAGAACGTCTTGGCGCGGCCCTCGATCTTGAGGCTGTCCACGCCCGCCTTGCAGATGAGGTCGAGGAAGGGCGCGGTACACATATCATTGGCGTTCAGGATGTAGCTGCCGTTCTCGTTCTCGCCGATCTCATAGAGCTGGCCCGGGCGGGTCTCCTCGCTGAGATAGTACTTCCAGCGGCAGGGCTGGGCGCACTGGCCGCGGTTTGCGTCGCGGCCTGCCATGTAGTTGGAGAGCAGGCAGCGGCCCGAGACGCTCATGCACATGGCGCCGTGGACGAAAGCCTCGATTTCCAGCTCCGGCGGGGTCTTGTCGCGGAGGGTAGCGATGTCCTGCAGGGTCATCTCTCGGGCCAGCACCACCCGCTTCGCGCCCATGTTGTAGGCGGCGCGGGCAGCGGCCCAGTTGGTGATGCCGGTCTGGGTGGACATATGGACGTCGATGTCGGGTGCGAACGTCTTGCAGGCGTCCAACACGCCGAGGTCGGCCACGATGAAGGCGTCCACACCGGCGGCGGCAGCGTCCTTGATGGCCTGAGGCAGACGGTCAGCCTCCTCGTTGGTGGGCAGGGTGTTCATGGTCAGGTAGACCTTGCGGCCCCGGGCGTGGGCATAGATGACGCCCTCGCTCAGCTGCTCCGGGGTGAAGTTGGTGGGTGCAGAGCGCATCCCGAACTCGGGCAGAGCGCAGTAAACGGCGTCCGCGCCGTAGTTGATGGCATACCGCAGGCGCTCGAGGTCGCCTGCCGGGGCCAGAAGTTCCGGTATCTGTAACATGGTATTCCTCTTTTACTTCATACTTTTATTAACTTTTGCCGCCTCATCGCAGTTTTTCTGGTGGTCTGCGTAGGTGCGGGCGTAGTAGTAGTGACCGGCAAGGTCGGTGACGAAGAAATAGGCGTCCTTCGCCTCATCGTCGGGCTGCGGGGCAAGCGCCGCACGGATGGCCGCGATGCCGGGGTTGGAGATGGGGCCGGCGGAGAGGCCGGTGCGGGCGTAGGTGTCGTAGGCTTCCAGAATGTTCTCCGGGATGCTGTCCCAGCCGCCGTAGTAGGGCGCGACCCAGTTCCAGAGGTAGTTGTTGTCGGCGTCGCTCTGGACGTAGCTGGAGGTGTTGCTCTGCAGTTTGGGGTAGGGCGAACCCTCGGCCAGACGGTTGCGGAACACCTGCGCCACATTATCGTCCTGATCGTTGCCGGCTTCCTCCTGCACGAAGGACGCCAGAGTGACCACCTCGGAGAGGGTCATCCCCTGCTTTTCCATCTCGGCATACATCTCATCGGTGATCTGCTTGTCGAAGTGAGAATAGAACGTCTCAACGTAATGATGGACGGTGTCATCCTTCAGGAAATCGTAGGTATCCGGGAAAAGATAACCCTCGCACTTGAGGAAGCGGTCCGGGGCGTCCTTGTCGTCGGGGACGTACTGCCAGAACCTGTACTGGCTGAAATCGCCGGTGTTGGCCTCCTTGAGGAAGTCTTCGGCGCTGCACAGCCCGGCGTCCTCCATTTTTTTTGCAATGGCGATGGCCGTGGTCCCCTCAGGGAAGGTCAGCCGGACACTGTCGGCCTTCGCGTAGGCGGAAAGTGCCTCGATGATGTCGTCGTAGGAGCTGCCGGGGGCGAGGTCGAACTCGCCGTATTGGAGCTTGCCTGCCGCGCCCTGTTTGCCTGCATACCAGCGGAAGACATGGGGGTACTTGATGACGCCCGCCGTCTTGAGCTTCTGGGCGATGGCTGCCACGCCGCTGCCCTGCTGGATGCTCACACTCACCGTTTTGCCAGCGGAAGCACTGCCGTTGATCTCTTTTCGGATGGCCAGCAGACAGCCGCCCGCCGCCAGTACCAGGATCAGCAGCACGATCAGGATCATTTTCGCTGCGCCGCCTTTTCTGCTTTTTTTATGTTTTGCATCGTGTGCCATGTACACACTCCTTTACCATTCCGTTCAGCTTTCCATCATCAGCCGCATATAGCTTTCTTCCACATCGAAAGGCTCCGCGTCGAACCGTATCATGCCGTAGTCCTGCCGGGTGCCTTCGCCGAGGAAAAGATTCTGAGCCGCGCCCACTGTGATGACGGCGCGTTCCACGATGACCTCCTTCTCCCGGGCCGCTTCCATCAGCACCTCGGCAGAACGGTCGTCTTCGGCCATCAGCTCCACAAAATAGAGGGTGTCCTCCCGGCGGAAGTAGATGCCGTAGCCCTTCTCGCTGGACACGATGGTCGCGCCCCGGGCGTAGAGGTCGGTCAGCACGACGGCCATCTGCTCCGGCGGGAACTGGACGGTATCGGGATAGAAGCGCTCCCGCAGCTCACAGAGCTTGCGGGCCGTCACGGAGTCGAACTCCGCCTGACTCCACAGGTTGCGGGACACCTCCCGGGGCAGGCAGCGGAGGGCAAAAGCCCGCTGGAAACCCTTGTTTTCCAGCAGCGCGGCCTGCTCCTGTCCGGCCGGAACGGCCACGGTGAAGCCCGCGCCCCGCAGCTTCTGCTGCGCACAGAGATAGTCCACGAGTCCTGCCAGAAGCAGGCTTCCCTGCCCGCAGAGGCCGTAGAGGTAGCTGCCGCTGCGTCCCTTGAGGGTGACGGGGACCGCCAGCGCCGCAGCGACGATCTCGTCATTTTCCTCGGCGACGTAGATATTTTCCGCCCCGGCAAACTTTTCCAGAGCCGTCTTGATGAACTCGGCGCTGTCGCCGCGTTCTTTCTGCCACAGTGCCACGACTGCCGCCTCATCCGACGGCTGCATCAAACGATACATTGATAGTATCCCTCCCATTTTCGCGGTTATCCGAGCTCTTTTTCCGCCAGCGCCCGCACCTCGGCCTGAATCTCCTCGATGGTGCGCATGGCTCCATTTTCCGTGCAATGGACGGTGGCCCAGCCCAGATGCGCCGCACAGTACTCGGCGGCACGGCGGCTGCGGGCCAGATATTCGATGTCCTTTTCGTGGACGTCCTTCCTGCTCTCGTCGCCATGATAGCGGCCGGTCATAAGCTTCTGGCTCACGGCGGGGTCTACCTGTAAGTACACCACAGCGTCCGGCGCGGGCAGGCCCAGCAGCCTGTATTCGTAGTCAAAGGCCCAGCGGAGGAAATCGTCCCACTGCTCCGGCGGGAGCTTGGAGCACTGATGCACCGCGTTCGACGTGGTGTAGCGGTCAGCGATGACGATGCCGCCCGCCTCGTAGAAGCTGCCCCACTTGGTCTTATAGCTGGCGTACCGGTCCACCGCATAGAAGCTGGACGCCGCATAAGGGTTGACGTCGTCGGGCTTGTCGCCGAACTGACCAGAGAGGTACATCTTCACCAGCGCACTGGAATCGCTCTCGTAGTCCGGGAATGTGATCTCCATCACCCTTCGACCGCTCTCGGCCAGATGGGAGGCCAGCAGCTTTGCCTGGGTGGCCTTGCCGGAGCCGTCCAGCCCTTCGATGACAAGAAGCCTGCCCTTGCTCATTCTGCCTTCTCCCCTTTCAGCGCGGCGTACTGGGCGCGCACCTCAGTGGTGCGGCCGCAGCACATCTTGCCCTCCGGGCAGGGGCCGGACACGCAGGCCGGGCCGGCGGTGCGGAAGATATGGGGTGCCACCGGGTAGACCAGCCGCAGCATCTCTTCGGCCAGCTGCCGTATCTCCCACTGGGCGCGATTGCAGCAGCGCAGGTGGAAGAAGTTCTGCAGGCTGCGGGCGTTCATGGTCACCACCATCTTGGTCTCGCAGGCGTTGGGCAGCACGAAGCGGGCGTCCTCGTTGGCCTGCTTGGAAGCCTTGGCCCGGGCCTGCTTTTCGGGCAGACCCTCGGCCATCAGGCGGGCGGTGTGGCCGTCTTCCAGCTTCTGCACGAGGTCGAGGTAGCGTCTGGCGTCCTCGTTCATGCTCTCGATGAACGCCGCCTTTGCCTCGGGGATGGCCTCGATCTCGGGCGGGATGACATAGCGGAAATCGTCCAGACGGACGTACCGCTGACTCTGGACGCTGAAGGACGCGATGCGGTGGCGGGTGATCTGGGCCAGCAGGGTACGGCTGACGCCCTCGATGCCGAAGGTGAAGCTTGCGTGCTCGATGGGGCTGGCGTGGCCCAGATCGCTGAGCATGGTCAGGAAGCGGGCAGTCTTTTCCTCATCCAGCCCGTCCAGCAGGTCGGTGATGTGGGCGTCGGAGTAGCAGAGCTTCGCCGCAGCCGCCACGACCTTCTCCGGCTCCGGCGTATGTGCTATCAATCGGACAGTCATCATTTTTCTCATTCCTCCGTCGTTATCTTCACAAGGGGCGCAAAGTTGGCCATGGTCTTCTTCACGCCCACCTTCTCGAAGCTGATCTCCACGATCTGGTCGCCGGCGGCGGGCTTGACCTTCAGCACCTTGCCGCGCCCGAAGACCTTGTGCTCCACGATGTCGCCCGGCTCATAGTGCTTGGGGCCGGTGGATGCCGCTGCCGGACGGGGCGAAGAGGTCACACCGCCGCCTGCGGGTTTGACCGGCGCTTTGGGCGCTGCCGGACGGCCATAGCCAGAGCCGAAGCCGCTGCTTCCCGAACCGGAGCTGCAGCCGCCATAGCTCGACGAAGCACTTCCCCGGCCCGCGTAATCGGAGCCAAAGCCTCGGTTATTGGACATCGGTGCGTTATATTCTTTATTCAGATAGCCGCTGCGGCTGCCATAGCCCGAGCCGTAACCGGAAGCCGCACGACCCCAGCCGGAGGGGCCGGAGTAGCCCGACGCACCGCCCGGCACGGTATCGCTGCCGTAACCGCTGCCCCAGCCGCCCAGACGGGAGCGCTGTTCCAGCACCGGGCTGCGGGTCTCTTCGATGTACTCCGGTTCAATTTCCCGGAGGAAGCGGCTGGGCTCGTTGCGCTGGGTGCGGCCATAGAGCATCCGGGTGACGCTGTTGGAGATGTAAAGCTCCTTCTTGGCGCGGGTGATGCCGACATAGGCCAGACGGCGCTCCTCTTCGAGGTCAGCCTCGGAATACTTGCTCATCTCACTGGGGAAGACGCCCTCTTCCATGCCAATGAGGAATACATAGGGAAACTCAAGGCCCTTGGCCGAGTGAATGGTCATCAGCACCACCTGGTCGGCGCTCTCGTTGTAGCTGTCGATGTCGCTGATGAGGGCGATGTCCTCCAGATAGCCTTCCAGCGAGGCCTCTTCGCCGTGCTGGTCGCAGTAGCTCTTGACGTTGTTGACCAGCTGGCCGAGGTTCTGCAGACGGTCGGCGGCATCCTCGTGACCCTTGGCGGCGTCGGCTTCCAGCATGGCGCGGTAGCCGGTGATCTCGATGACATCGGAAGCGAACTCATCCAGCGTCTTTGTTTCCAGTGATTCCTGCAGTTTCTGGTAGATGTCCCAGAACTTGAACAGCGGCGCAATGGCGCGGCTGAGCTTGGCGTACTGGTCGGCATGAGAGATGACATCCAGCATACTGATGCCCTGCTGAGCCGCCAAATCCGCGATGACTTCGATGGTTGTTGCACCGATTTTGCGCGCAGGCTCGTTGATGATACGGCGGAGTCGGACATCGTCCCGGGGGTTCGCCACGATGGACATATAGGAGTGGATGTCCTTGACTTCCTTGCGGTCGTTGAAGCGCTGGCCGCCCACGATCTTATGCGGGATGCCCGCACGGGTGAAGTAGCTTTCGATGGGGGCCGACTGGGCATTCATCCGGTAGAGGATGGCGTGGTCGGCCAGATGTCCACCCTCTTTGAGGTGCTGGCCGATGACGTCCGCGATATGGCTGGCCTCGTCCTGCTCGTTCTCGGCGGTGTAGACCTGCACCTTGTCGCCCTCGCCGTTCTTCGTCCAGAGGGTCTTGCCCTTGCGCTCGGTGTTGTGCTGGATGACACAGTTGGCGGCATTCAGGATATTCGACGTAGAGCGGTAATTCTGCTCGAGTCGGATGGTCCTGGTGCCTTTATAGATGCGCTCGAAGTTGAGGATGTTCTCAATGGTCGCGCCGCGGAAGCGGTAGATGCTCTGGTCGTCGTCGCCCACGACGCAGATGTTCTTTTCTGGGCCGGTGAGCAGGCTCACGAGCCGGAACTGAGCCACACTGGTGTCCTGATACTCGTCCACCAGCAGATATTTGTACTTATTCTGGTAGAACTCCCGCACTTCCTCGTGCTCCGACAGCAGGATGACCGTCTGGTAGATGAGGTCGTCGAAGTCGAAAGCACCGGCCTCCTTGAGCTTCTTTTCATAGGCGGCGTAGACCTTGGCCGCAAGAGCGCCCTTCGTGTCCCGGGCCGGGGTCTTCAGGGCCTCTTCCGGGCTGATGAGCTGGTCTTTCCAGCGGCTCATCTGGTTGATGGCGCTTTTGACCGGGAAGAACTTGTCGTCCACGCTCAGCTCTTTGTACACAGTCTTCATGACACGCTGGGAGTCGTCGCTGTCGTAGATGGTAAAGCTGCGGGGGTAGCCGATCTCCTCGGCCCAGCGGCGGAGAATGCGGACGCAGGCCGAGTGGAAGGTGGAGGCGAACACCTCGTCGCCCTCTTCCCCACCCAGCATCCGGCGCAGACGCTCTTTCAGCTCACCGGCGGCCTTGTTGGTAAAGGTGATGGCCATGACGTTCCAGCTCCGGACGGCATCCTTCCGCAGCATCCCGTCCAGCCACGACGGGGCATCGGTGCCGGTCATGATGGCAGTGCGCAGGGCTTTCACATCGTCCTCCGTCACCTCCCGGGGCGTCCATCTGGAGCCGTGGGCCGAGCCGAAGCGGATGAGGTTGGCGATGCGGTTGACCAGCACGGTGGTCTTTCCGCTGCCTGCACCCGCGAGGATGAGCAGAGGGCCGTTGGTGGTGAACACCGCCTCCCGCTGCATATCGTTCAGGCGTCCGAACTGCTTTTCAATATACGTATCACGCAAAGCGCAGAATTGTTGTGCGAGATCTGTTGCCATTGTTTCACCTGTTCTTTTCAATCATTTCTGGATATATCACTTAAAATATAGTATATCACATTTCAAAAAAGTTGTACATAAAAACAATGCAAACAAAAAACCGCCCCACCGCGGTCAATACCACGATGGAGCGGAAATTTCAGGAAATGCTTAGCCGAAGATGTTGATGAGGATACCAGCAGCGACGGCGGAGCCGATAACACCGGCCACGTTGGGGCCCATTGCGTGCATCAGCAGGAAGTTGGAGGGGTTCTCGCTCTGGCCGACCTTCTGAGAAACACGGGCAGCCATAGGCACAGCGGAAACGCCAGCGGAACCGATCAGGGGGTTCACCTGACCGCCGGTCAGCTTGTACATGACCTTGCCGCACAGCACACCGGCTGCGGTGCCGAAGGAGAAGGCGATCAGACCCAGCACGATGATGAACAGGGTGCGGCTGTTCAGGAAGGTGTTTGCAGAGGTGGTGCAGCCAACAGACAGAGCCAGGAAGATGGTGATGATGTTCATCAGCTCATTGCCGGCAGTCTTCTGGATACGGTCCACGACGCCGCACTCCTTCATCAGGTTGCCCAGCATCAGCATACCGACCAGGACGGCGGCATCCGGCACGATGAGGGAGACGACGATGGCGACCATGATGGGGAAGATGATCTTCTCGGTCTTGGTCACGGTGCGCAGCTGCTTCATCACGACGGTACGCTCTTTCTTGGAGGTCAGAGCCTTCATGATAGGCGGCTGGATAACAGGCACCAGAGCCATATAGCTGTAGGCCGCGACGGCGATGGAGCCCAGCAGCTCAGGAGCCAGACGGGAGGTGACGAAGATAGCGGTGGGGCCGTCTGCGCCGCCGATGATGGAGATGGCGGCAGACTGCTTCTGGGTGAAGTCCACCAGACCGGTAGCGACCAGCAGACGAGCGCCCATATAAGTACCAAAGATGCCGAACTGAGCGGCAGCGCCCAGCAGCAGGCTCTTGGGGTTGGAGATCAGGGGGGCGAAGTCGGTCATGGTGCCGATGCCGAGGAAGATCAGCGGCGGGTAGATGCCCAGCTTGACGCCCATGTAGAGCATGTCGGCCAGACCGCCGTTGTTCAGGATCTCGACCCACATCGGGTGCTCGAGGCCGTCACCGACGAAGTACTGCATATGGATGACGCCGCTGCCGGGGAGGTTGGCCAGAATCATGCCGAACGCCATGGGCAGCAGGATCAGAGGCTCGAACTCTTTGACGATGGCGAGGTAGAGCAGGAAGCAGCCTACGCAGATCATCACTGCGTACAGCCAGCCGCCCGGCTCACCGAACCGGGCAAAACCGGAACTCTGGAAAATACCGACCAGAGTATCAATAAACTGAGTCATGTTTTTCCTCCTGTGTTAAAAGGGTGCGGTGGTGTCGTTGACGCCAGCCTTGCCCCAGCCATTCTTGCCGCGGCGGACTGCCTTCAGCACATACTTGCCGTTGCCCATAGAGTAGATGGCTGCCATGATGGCTGCCACAACGTCGCCGGGGATGCCGGCCTCGACCTGCGGGGCAGCAGCCTTTGCAGGAGCGGGCGCAGCGGCCTGTTTCACAGGAGCAGCCGGTTTTGCAGCAGAAGCAGCCTTGGCAGCTGCCTTCTTGCCGTTCATGGCGTCAAAGATCTTGCCCTCCAGCGTGATGATGGCCATCAGCAGGACGAGGATCAGAAACACCAGCACAATACCGGTTATGGTAACGATCACATCATAACCTAAATCCATGGTCTTCCTCCTATTTACTTTTTTCTTTGCCGCCCGGGGGGCGGGCGGCAAAAAGCGATTTGAAGATATTATACAATATTTTCCGGGTCGATTCAACAACTATGAACAAAAATCATGTTGTTTTTCACGGTTCTGTGAACAGCACTTCCCTCTCAGCGGCGGCCCATGCGGGGGGTGGCGTCCATGAAGCCGGTCTCCAGCTTGTCGCCCAGACGCAGGCTCATGGCCGTACCCAGCGCGACACAGTTGACGGGGTCAGGCGAGACGGTCACTTCCACCTTCAGCTCCTGGCTCAGGTACTCAGGCAGGCCGTGGAGCTGTGCGCCGCCGCCGGTGAGGACGACGCCGTTGCGGTAGATGTCGCCGGCCAGCTCCGGAGGAGTCTTTTCCAGCACCTGATGGGCGGCGGTGCCGATCTGCTCGCTCAGGCGCATGACCGGCTCGTAGAGGTCGGCGGTGGAGACATTGACACGCACGGGCAGGCCGGTGAGCAGGCTGCGGCCCTTGATCTCCATGGTCTCGTTGAAATCTGCCTTCTGGGGGCAGCAGGCCACGTTCTTTTTCAGGTTCTCAGCGGTGCGCTGGCCGATGGCGATGCTGAACTTGTTGCGCACGAACTTCAGGATCTCTTCGTCGTAGTGGTTGCCGGCCACGCGGACGCTGGTGGCCTTGACCTTACCGCCGAGGCTCAGCACGGCGATGTCGGTGGTGCCGCCGCCGATGTCAATGATCATCCGGCCATCCGGCACGGTGATGTCGATGCCGGAGCCGAGGGCTGCGGCGATCGGCTCATCAATGAGGTAGACCTGACGCGCACCGGCGGCCATGACGGCCTCCACCACGGCGTCGCTCTCGATGCCGGTGATGGCGGCAGGCACACAGACGGCCACACGGGGCTTGACCATGTGGGAGCTGTAGACCTGATTGACGAAGCGGCAGATGAGCTCCCGGGTCATGGTGTGGTCGCTGATGACGCCATCCTTCAGCGGGAAGATGGCGGAGATGTAGTTGGGCGTGCGGCCCACCATTGCAAGGGCCTTGTCGCCGGCCTCAAGCACGCAGTTCTTGCGGGTATCCACCGCCACCACGCTGGGCTGGTTGAGCACGACGCCCTGCCCCTCCTGCGCGATGATGATGGTCGTCGTACCAAGATCGATACCGATGTCATTCTGTGCCATAATCGTGATATTTCCTTTCTCTGCTGCCCATTCTCTATTTCCATCGCCCATCTCCGGGCGCGGGTCATCAAAACACATTATAGTATAACACAGGTGTATCCAAAAAGAAACCCTTAAAGGTTCTCCTGCTCCGGTGGCAGAGCCTGGGCCAGCAGGGCGGCCAGGCCGCTGTAGCGCAGGTTCTGGCGGATGTTGGACATCATCCGGTTCACCACGTCCCGCCGGCCCACCACGATGCAGAGCTTCCGCCCGCGGGTGACGCCGGTATAGAAGAGGTTGCGGTAGCACAGGCGGGGCGGCACCTGTGCCGCCGGGAGGATGACCGCCGGGAACTCGCTGCCCTGGCTTTTGTGTACCGTGATGGCATACGCAATTTCCAGCTCGTTGAGGTTCTCCGCCGGGTAGACCAGCCGCCGGTCGTCCATCCGCACCACCATGGAGCGGCTGCGCACGTCGATGGACTCCACGATGCCGATGTCGCCGTTGTAGGCGCCCACACCCTGTTCCCCGCCGATGCGCTGCCACGTGATCTCGTAGTTATTGCGCACCTGCATCACTTTGTCCCCCACCCGGAAGACCCGGGCCGCGCTCTGCAGCTCCGGCTTGCCCTTCTTTGGCGGGTTGAGCAGGGCCTGCAGCTCCGCGTTGAGGGCCTGGGTGCCGGTGGGGCCGAGCTTCGTGGGGCAGAGCACCTGAATATCCTTCACCGGGTCAAACTGGTAGCTGCGGGGCAGACGGGTGGTCACAAGGTCGCAGACCAGTTTCTGGGCCGCGTCGCCGTCGGCTTCAAGGAAGAAGAAATCGTCTGTCTTTCCGCCCTTTTTCAGCGGTTCGCCTGAGATGATGTGGTGGGCGTTCTCCACGATGAGGCTCTGAGCGGCCTGCCGGAATATCTCGTTGAGGCAGACCGTCGGCACCAGCCCGGAGCGGATGGTCTCGCCGAGGATATTGCCCGGGCCGACGCTGGGCAGCTGGTCGGCGTCGCCTACCATAATAATACGGCAGCTGTACCGCAGTGCCGCAATGAGGGCCTGGAACAGCTTGACGTCCACCATACTCATCTCGTCAAGGATGACGACGTCGCACTTGAGCAGGTTCTTGTCATTGTGGATGAAGCTGACCACGCCGCCGGTGTAGTCCACTTCCAGCAGACGGTGGATGGTGGAGGCTTTCCGGCCCGTCAGCTCGCTCAGACGCTTGGCGGCGCGGCCTGTGGGAGCACAGAGGGCTACCCGTTCGGCCTCGTTCTCCAGCAGCTGCAGGATGGCGTTGACCGTGGTGGTCTTGCCGGTGCCGGGGCCGCCGGTAAGAACAAGGCAGTTCTCGGTCATGGCCTTGCGGATGGCTTCCTTTTGGAGCGGCGCATAGGCAAAGCCCTGCGCCAGTTCCAGGATTTGGATGTTCTTGTCGAGGTTTCGGGCCGTCTGCTTTCCGCGCCTGGTCAGCATGGCCAGACGGTCGGCGATGTCCTGCTCTGCAGCCAGCAGATCCGGCAGATAAATATACGGCGTGCCATCGAACATCCGCACCGCCAGTTTCCCGGTCTGGATGCAGCTGTCCAGCGCCGCCGCCAGCTTTTCGGGGGGCTGGTGGATGAAGTTCGACGCTGTTTCCAGCAGCTGCGCCCGGGGCAGACAGGTGTGGCCGTTGCCGGCGTTGTGGCGCAGGGTGCGCAGAAGGGCGGCTTCCAGCCGCTGGGCGCAGTCCCCTGCCATCTGGTAATACTGGGCGATGCTGTCGGCGTGGCGGAAGTCCAGCTGCAGCGGTTCGCCGCAGAGCAGGTAGGGGTTCTGCTGGATGGCCTGCATGGCCCCCGGCCCGAAGGTGCGGAAGACCTCCATCGCCCGGCGGGGGCTGATCTCGAACTGAGCCAGATAGGCGATGAGCTCCCGCATTCCGAACATCCGCTTGAACTCCTGCTGGATGCGGTCGGCCTTGTCCGCCGAGATGCCCGGGATGAGGGTGAGCTGGGCGGGGTCGTTGGCGATCACTTCCAGCGCCGCCGCGCCGAATTTGTCAATGATCTTATCCGCCGTCCGAGCCCCGATGTAGGGCAGCGACCGGCTGGCGAGGAAGGCGTAGACGGCCTCGAGGTCTTTGGGCATATCCGTCTCGCACTCCTGTGCGTGGAACTGTCGGCCATAGGTAGCGTGGTTCTCGTACCTGCCCCGGCAGACGACGCTCTCGCCCGCGTGGAGCTCTCCCACCACGCCGCACACAACGGTGACAACACCGCCGCCCGACACCTCGAACACGGTGTAGCCGTTGTCCTCGTTCAGGTAGATAATGTCCTCTACCGTGCCTTCCAGCCGTTCCAGCTCCTGCTCCATCGTCCCGCCTCCTCGTTTTGACACAACTATATATAGTATAGCGGTTTTGGGGGGATTTGTAAATATAACAAAAGCTCCCCCGAAGGGGAGCTGTAGAGATACATTTATTTTGCCAGCAGTTCATTGCGGGTAAGCCCATTCAAAACCATCGTCAGTCCGCCGTTTACTTCCGTCAGGCGGAAAGAGGCATCCTCGCCGCCTGCTGCGGCCAGAGCGTCCGTGCTGAGGGTCTGCTCACCGCCGTTCCAGCGCAGGCAGAGCTGGCGGATGCCGTTCTGGCGTAGGTCGCTGACGCGGCCTTCCAGCAGGCAGTCACTGCCGCCTGCATCTACTATCAGCAGAGCGCCCTCTTCCAGATAGCAGGCCGACACGCTGTCGGTAGGCGTCCCTTCCGGGACGGCGATGCGCACGCCGCCCCATCCGCTGACGTCAGCGTCTACCCAAACCACGCCGTTCTCCTCCGAGGCGGGCAGCGGGGTGGCATCCTTGCTGTAGTCCTCCATGACCTTACCGGTGTTATCCTTACGGGTCAGGATACCGGTAAAGTCCTTCGAAAGAAGGTCGTCGTTGGAAATTTCGCCATTCTTGCCGCCGATGGACACGTCACCGCCTGCTTCAGTAGTTACTTTAGCGTTGCCCTCGATAACAATGTCGATGGCGTCGCCCATCTTATTATTGGTATTGCCGCCACCAATGCCTGCAGCACCATTTCCACCCTTGGCAGTCACATTCGCATCACCCTTGATGTAGATATGCTCACCATTTCCAGCCTTGTCATCACGCGGGGCATATCCGCTGCCGCCGCCGATACCTGCCGCTCCACCGCCTGAATCGCTGGTAACGCTACCGCCGGTTGCGATAACCGTGCCTCCCTCGATGGTGATGTCACTGCCCTTGCCAACATTACCATACCGACCACTGAAACCGCCGCCGATACCGGCACCGGCTGCTTCGGCGTCGCCGCCGCCGGTAGCTTCCACATAGGTCTTGTCACCGCTGATGGTGATGTTGCTGCCATTGCCGCCAATGCCGCTGCCGCCGCCAATGCCTGCACCCTGTGCACCACCGTTGGCTGTTACATGAGCGCCATCGCTGATGGTAATGTTTTCGCCAGCACCCATTGCACCGCCGCCGATGCCAGCGCCATACTTGCCGCCGTTGGCGTTCACTACAGTATCTTCACCGCTGATAGAGATATTGGTGCCGCCTTTGCCATAACCTCCGCCGATGCCTGCACCCTGACATCCACTGGTGCCGTCCGGCTTCCGGCTGCCGTTGGCCGTGACATTGCCGCCGGTGATTTTGATGTCAGTTCCGCTGCCGTTAAAACCGCCACCAATGCCAGCCGCACCGCCGTTTCCTGCTTCGTTGTTGTTGCATCCGCCGGTCGCTGTGATAGTACCGCCAGTAATCTCAATGTTACTGCCGCTGTTGTTTTTTGCTCCTCCAATACCTGCACCTTGTGCGCCGCCAGTCGCCGTCAGAGAGCCTTTTTCGCCAGTATCATCCTTAATGGTCAGTGTACCCTTAGAGTCGCTGTTGTTCTTCTCGACGCCTGCGTGGTTAGCGCCGCTCTTCAGCTCGTTCTTGCCGTCCAGCTCCAGCCGGACGTTGCCGTCGCCTTCTACCTTGAGGGCGGCGTCTTTGTCCGACTTGATGCTGACGTCCTTGAGGGTCACGTCAGAGGTCTGCCCCCCCCCCCCCGATTTGATCGTAACGGTGTTCTTTTCAGACTTGCCGGTGATGACAGTGTCGGTGTCCCGCACCGTTTCCTTATCACCCTGAGTGACCTTATTATAGGACTTTCCATCCTCTTCTCCGTCTGCTTCGACGGTGATGCTGCCCTCGGAAATGTCCCACGTCTTTGCATAGACCGGCAGGCCAGAAGTTACCACGATACCCGCAATGACTGCCGCAGCAACTCCGCGCCGGAGCGTATTTTTCAGTCTCATCGTATCTCTCCTTTACATCTTGGCTGCCCCGCAGGCTCTCTCCCTGCACCGGCGGCGTATTTATGTTTCGAAGATACAACTTCTGCCACATTTTGTCAAGATTTATTGCTGAAATACAACAAAAGTAGCCCTCTCAGGCGCTTACGCGCCAGCTCCCCCAAAGGGGGCAACAACGACGACCGCCGCCAGCGGCGGAAACAGGGAGGAGCTGTTGGGGCAGCGGCCAGC
>ERZ827363.1600-NODE-1600-length-21608-cov-8.444625_pt1 | contig 21608 bp, 17 predicted proteins | sample MGYA00519776_ERZ827363 | MGnify/ENA primary metagenome ERZ827363 (study PRJEB31778, sample SAMEA3449288) | human gut metagenome | biome: human gut; feature: human-associated habitat; material: faeces | place: United Kingdom | collected 2010/2012 ...
CCTGCGCAAGACGAAGGCCACATTAAGTGGCCTTCTTTGCGTGCGGAACTCGCGACACTACCCGCGAACAACCCTCGGTGCACAGCGCCAAGGCTGGCCGGCCACCGGCCGCGGGGCGGCTGAAAATCTTAAACGCTGCAAGGATGGTGCGGCTGCGCGAGAGCGCGGTTTGGTTAGCTGGGCTCCCGCAAATATAATAGCTAGCCAACTTTGCGGCTGAGTCTTCTATCCTTGAGCGCGTGCCAAGCTTGGCGCAGCGTTTTCACATCGCTTTCTGATAAGCCTAGCCCTTCCACAAGTAGTTTGGCATCTACATAGTCTAGAAGACGCTCAACTTCCCCAGCGCGAGCTAGTCTATCAGCTTTCTCAAAGTCCCATTTGATTGAAGCTTTGAACGGAATCGGAAGATCTCTGGCCTCACTCGGTTCGAACGTGAGCACGCCTCCGCCATAGCTCCTCCCCATTAGTTCGCTGCAAAGAAACGTGTAAGAGTTGTTGAAGGATACTGCAACTGACCTTCCGTCTACGTTCTCTGCAAAGCGCACCTTGTGTAGCGTGTCCGTAGTATGGACATCGGCCTCGTTAAGGACAATTCTCGGATATGAGCCGACCTGTCGGTAGAAGAAAGCGTCTGGTTTCCATGACGTCGGCACGCGCCACCAAGGCTTGCGAACGCGACATTTGTAGTTCTGATCAACGCCGGCTTCTTCTCCCTGTTTGATGTACTTTGTGTCAGCGGGTGTCAAGTCGTTCTCGTCTGGTAGGAACAAAAGTACGTTTCGCTGCAATTCAAGCTGACGATTGAAGTCTTTGCCCGTCAACGAGAGACCGTCGAGTTGGAAAGAACGACTGATAATCCCAATGCAAGACTGCTCAATTCGCCGTGCATGAGCCTTATCGTTGCTTTGGAGGAAGAAAGAATTTTGTCCACTGACTAGTCCAACGTTAACGTCAAAGAGATCAGACGCTTGGGAAACGCTGGGCAACTTCTTGATATCTTGAAGCAGGTCAAGGGCGTTTTCGGACAGGAAATATCCCTGCCACTTCATAGAACCCGGCAACTTCCTTTTTGCAGGTTCCTCCTCGAGAGATTTCTGCGTTAAGGATCTGAGCGCTTCCGCGTCCTCGGTTTCGATTACCCTTATGACGCCCTTTTCATTTGAGGTGCGCTCGGCAAGCAGGAGGATTACTTCCTGTTGGATGCCCTCGAAGATGAGCTTTTTAAACGTGATGACCGTAATTCGCTCAAAACGCTGCATGAGGAACGACCGGGTCTCAGCCGCATACTTAACTTGAAAGAGCTCGGCGGGAATTACCATAGCGAGCCTGCCATTTTCGGCAAGCAGGTGACAGCATACGACCAGGAAGGGGAGCCATATGTTGGTGAGGCGGTTGGGGTTGAACCCGTATGAACGCATAAGCTCAAAAGCAACCTCGCGATATTCCTCGGAGAAATCTTGATAGCGGATGAATGGAGGATTGCCCACCACGACATCAAAGGGACCGCTTAGCGCGTCGTCCTCCTTGCAGAGTCCAAAGAAATCCCCGGTTATGATTGTCCCGCCCCGAGAAGCTGCCTTTGAGGCTTCTTTCCGATAGAGTTCAACTCCAGTTACTTGGTTGCAAGCCTCGTTGCTAGACGCTCCAAGGGCTTGCAACCTTTTTACGGCGCATGACGAAATTGCCCCGTCACCACAGCTGGGCTCAAGGACTGTAGCCTTAGGGGATGTTATCGCCCAATCGCATAGAAACTTGGCGACATTAATAGGCGTATAGTAGCCACCCCTGAGCTTGTCGTCGTTGCCGGTCATCCCTCAGCCCGCTCCTTTAACTGGTTATCCAACTCGTAAAGTTCATCGACAAGCCGCTCAAGCGAGTTCTTCGCGGCCTCAATCGACCTGGAGTAAAGCTCTTTGTCGCCGGGAAGTATGGCTTCATCTCGCTTCGCAATGAAAGAGCGCGCTTGCTTCACCAAGCACGTTATTCTCTCATGCGCTGCCACCTCCTCAGGGTCGGAAAAATCGATTCTCCTAATCGGGACATCTTCAATGAACTGTTTGCCGTGTGAATAGTACTCGCCACCAAACAAGCTTGTCCTATGGCGGACAATAGATTCTACAAACCAGTGACAGAGGACGGCCTGAACATACTCGATACTTTCAGGCGCATCGTCCAGCATCTCAAGTCCGTAGTATGGTCCGTTCCCGCCTCCCGTGAACATGACCGACCCTGTTGTGTCGAGTGAGTATTTAGGGCCAAGAGAAAGAACGGACCAGATAAGGTGTTCCTTGCCAGAAAATCTGTTAATGCTCTGCGAGCGGCCAAAACGATGCCAGTCGCCTCCTTGCAAGCGGGGAGAAAACGCCCTCTGCTTAAGAAGCGGTTCCAGGTGCGACAGGTACTCAAATGCTTTCGGGTACTCTTTTGCGATTTGGCTTAAAGGTATCAGCTTGGCGGAGCCACTCTCGAATGAATAAGGGAAGATGATGAGGCGATTGGCCCGTATCTCTCCCAGTGGTTCAAGCACTACGTCCAGCAGGCATGGATGGCAGATGCTTTCCTCGACAATGGAGTCATACCCTAGGTAGTCTTTGAAATAAACGAGTCCGTTCTCAACTCGCTCAGGCTTGATGATATAGGCCCCGTCGTTGCTAGTTTGAAGTCCGACGAATACTTTTGCCAAAGATGACAACGGCGAGCATTTGGCGGCAATCTTCGAGAGGTGATCTTCTATAGCTTCGGGCTGGAACGCCCAGGGCTCAGCGGTCAGCATTGTTTCCGGGTACGATCTGAACCCGTCGCACGGAGACAACAGGAACTCAGTGAGGTCGGTAATTCTGATTCTTGAGAACTCTGCATATGCTTCCGGTGAGGCAACGATTATGCAGGTGTACGTACTTCGATTTGGGAATACCTGGATGGCACCGAAGTCAACAATTCGGCTGATGTGGTACTTCCCCGAAAGAAGTCTCCTAAGTTTCTTGCCTGTCTGTATGGTCATGAACTTGTTTGGGACAATAACGCCAAGTCTTCCGGCGGAGTTCAGGAGTCCAAGAGCCCGCTCGATAAAGAGCTGGTACTTGTCCAGAGCGCTTGTAGAGGCAAGCGTGAGATCACAGTACGGGCTCTTGTAGAAGTCGTACTCCTTGGGCGTGAGTCGAGCAAGGTTCTGCACGCGTATATAAGGGGGATTTCCTACGATTGCATCGAATCCCTCGAAATCGAACTCATTCGCCCATTCGAATGGACGAATGTTGCGTAGTGTTTTAATGCTCGATGTGGCCTCGGGGTCGAAGTCGTAGTAACTGTAGCCAACGAGACTATTTCCGCATTTAATGTTACCGGAAAGGTCTGGAAGGAGCGTGTTTCCCGTCTCCTCGCGGTATTCATCCAGCTCCTCTTTTGTGCAATCCTCGAGAAGTTTGAGGACGAGGTTGAGTTTGGCAACTTCTGCAGCGAGCGGGTTGATATCAACGCCATAGATAGCTTTGATAAGAATCTCTCTCTTGCGCCAGAAAGGCAAATCAGGTCCCGAAGCCCTGTCTATAAGCTCGATGAAATAATGCGATGTGTGTTCAATCTGTCCGTCAAGGTCGCGCGATATTAAGTATTCGTAGACGGAGAGGAGGAAGTTTCCTGATCCACAGCAAATGTCTGCCACCTTACACGGATACGACAGATCTTGAAGGGTGTTAGCAACGATGGCATCAGTGATCTCCTTCGGCGTGGGCACTACGCCGTCAGAGTCGGCAGCGTCGATTGTTTTTGCAAAGATGACCATATCCCCATCAAGGAGGATATGCTCGGCGAGAAACTGTTCATAAATCTGACCGATGACATGCGGAGGTACAACGTTGAAGCTGTAGGGACTCACCGGGTAGTAAAGTTGTTCGACAATTGATGCAACGACCTCGTCGGAGACTACCAAATTGTTGGCTTCCAGGTCTTGGAACAAACCTGAGTCATAGATGGCGTCTGCGGCCTCGAAGAGGTCTTCCAGTTGTCGATAGGTTTTGACCTCAGACAGTGTCGTATATGATGCAAATCCTCGGTCTTCGCAGACTCGAAGGAAGACGATTCGATCTATCAGGGCTTGAGTGAATAGGTCTAGCGCATTGCCATCTTTCACGGTGTTGTTCTGCGCAATATCCCTAGCCAATGCAGCTCGCCAGTCTCTGATTTGAGATAGGAAGAAAGCGTCGAAAGGCTCATGTTGCGTTGATTCGCTCGGCCTGAACTCTTGTAGGCTGCCTGCCTGTACGGCATCTTTGGAGATAAGTGAGATGAGGTAATCAAAGTTATCTTCGAGTTCGTCGTAGCGAAGGTGGGCGATACGGGCAAAAGCCGCGCTGTCTTCTGGGCGAGGGCGAAAACCGCAGTCGTAGATTGAGAGGTGTTCAAAATTAGATAGAACCACAATGGGGTGATTGCCGTTCCACCCATAGCGGCGTGCCTGGAAGGCTGGACTACGATTCTCGGATATGTTGACGCTGGGCTTCTTGGCTTCCAAGAAGAACTGCGTCTCACCGCCTACCCTGAACGCGTAGTCGGGTTTCTTTGTCGCATGAGCGGGGTCTTCGTCATCAACCACTACCGTTGATTCATGGATTACTTCCCTGGCGTAGATGGAGAGCCCCCGTTCATTGTCAACGTCCCATCCTAGAAGTGTAAACAGTGGGTTCAAAAACTCGATTCGCAGAGCTGTCTCGTTGTAAGACGGCTTAAGGTACTCTGAGCGATTCTGCGCATACTTTGTCACGAGTTCGCGAAGCGCAACGAGTGTTGCCTCTTCAGCCACGGATCTCACCACCTATTCTGACAAACAGCTGCATTTAGCTGCGATTTGCTCTTTAAAACTCAGTTACTCCTCTTGGGGTCAACTGAGCTTTCCATTATAAGCGGCGTAGCTGCTATCCCACGAGCCATTCTCTGGGTGCATTATTGCTCTGCCTGATTCTTCTTCTAGACTTACCCCACGATCTCGCGCACCCGTCAGTCACAAGTTTCAAGGCTGTCAAAAAAGCGGTCGGCGCGCAAATGCGCCGACCGCCAATATGAGGGGTCTGATATTTTTTGTCAGAGAGGGCTACTTACTCGTCTAGGAGATCCTCTGGCATATCGTCTCCGTCGCCTAGGTCGACCGAGGTGTTCTGGGTGTCGACTGCGCCCGAATCCTCTGTGCCCTCGCCCTCGGGCTTTTCCTTGGCGGCCGTCATGCGGGCTACGGCGCATACGCGGTCGTTGTCGTCGACGGTCATCATTTTGACGCCCTGGGTGGCGCGGCCAGTCTGGCTGATCTCGTCGGTCTTGACGCGAATGACCGTCGCGCCCTCCGTCACGATGAACAGCTCGTGCTGCGGGCCCACCGTCTTCATGGCCGCGAGGTTACCCTTACGCTCGGTCATTTGGATGGTGTAGACGCCCTGGCCGCCGCGATTCTGCTCCGGGTAGTCCGCGACCGGCGTGCGCTTGCCGTAACCGCGCTCGGTGATGACGAACAGATCGCCGTTGCCGTTAGTGACTTCCATGCCCAGAACGCTCACGCCGTCCTTCATGCTAATGCCGCGAACGCCGCTGGTGTCGCGGCCGGTAGCGCGCACCTGCTCCTCGGAGAACATGATCGCCTTGCCCGCGGTGGTGGCTAGGATAATCTTGTCGCCCTCGCGCACGCGGCGCACGTTCAGCAGCGCGTCGTCGTCACGCAGGTTGATAGCGATCAGGCCGTCGCGACGGCTGCGGTCATATGCGCTCATCACGGTCTTCTTGACCATGCCGCTCTTGGTGGCAAACATCAGGTACTCGTCGGCCGGGAACTCGCGGCAGCTGATGACGCTCGCGATCTTCTCGCCCTCCTCGAAGGGAAGCAGGTTGACGATCGCGGTACCGCGCGCCTGGCGCGTACCTACCGGCAGCTCGTGCACCTTCAGGCGATAGACCTTGCCCTTGCTCGAGAAGAACAACACGTACTCGTGCGTGGACGCGATGAACATCTCATCGATAACGTCGTCCTCTTTGAGGTTGACGCCCGACACGCCCTTGCCGCCGCGCTTTTGGGCGCGGTAGGCGGCAACCGGGATACGCTTAACGTAGCCGGTGTGGGTGATGGTCACGACCATATCCTCGTCGGCGATGAGGTCCTCGACATCCAGGTCCTTCTCAACCTGGCTGATCTCGGTACGGCGCTTGTCGCCAAACTTCTTGGAGATCTCGCGCATCTCTTCCTTGATGACGCCCAGGATTTTCTCCTCATGCGCCAGCAGGTCCTCGTAGTAGGCGATGGCGCGGCGCAGGCCGTCCAACTCTTCTTGGATCTTGTCACGCTCCAGGCCGGTCAGGCGGCGCAGCTTCATCTCGAGGATGGCCGTGGTCTGCTCGGGCGTAAAGCCAAAGCGCTCAATCAAGCGGCTGCTGGCCTCGGAGTCGGTCTGCGAGGAGCGGATGATGCTGATGACCTCGTCGATATGGTCGAGGGCCATCAAGTAGCCCTCAAGGATATGCGCGCGGGCCTGGGCCTTCTTAAGGTCGAAGCGGGTGCGGCGAGTGACGACGTCGACCTGGTGGTCGATGTAGTGCTGCAGCATCTCGCGCAGGCTCAGGCATTTGGGAACGCCGTTGACGAGCGCCAGGTTGTTGGCGCCAAAGGTCGTCTGCAGCGAGGTGTACTTATACAGGTTGTTGAGCACGACCTGCGGAATGACGCCCTTCTTGAGCTCGATGACCAGACGGATACCCTTCTGGTTGGACTCATCGCGCATATCCGAGATGCCCTCGATGCGCTTGTCGTTGACGAGCTGGGCGATCTTCTCCTGCAGGGTGCCCTTGTTGACCATGTAGGGAATCTCGGTAAAGACCAAGCGGCTGCGGCCGGTCTTGGTGGACTCCACATGTGCCTTGGCACGCACGGTAATGGAGCCGCGGCCGGTCTCGTAACTCTGCTTAATGCCGGCGCTGCCCATGATGATGGCGCCGGTGGGGAAGTCCGGACCGGGCATGATCTGCATGAGCTCGTCGACAGTGGCGTCGGGGTTGTCGATCAGGTAGCAGGTGGCCTCGATCGCCTCGGTGAGGTTATGCGGGGCGATGTTGGTGGCCATGCCGACGGCGATGCCCTGGCTGCCGTTGACCAGCAAGTTGGGGAAGCGCGCAGGCAGTGCCACGGGCTCGGCGAGCGATTCGTCGTAGTTGGGCTGCCAGTCGACGGTATCCTTCTGCAAGTCACGCAGCAGTTCCATGGCGGGCTTGGCCAGGCGGCTCTCGGTGTAACGCATGGCTGCCGCGCCGTCGCCGTCGATGTTGCCGAAGTTGCCGTGACCGTCGATGAGCGGCGTGCGCATGGAGAACCACTGCGCCAGGCGGACCATGGCCTCGTAGACCGCGACATCGCCGTGCGGGTGGTACTTACCGATAACTTCGCCGACCGTCCAGGCCGACTTCTTATGTGGACGGTTGGGGTAGATGCCGCTCTCGTTCATCGCGTACAGAATGCGGCGGTGCACCGGCTTTAAGCCGTCGCGCACGTCCGGCAGGGCGCGCGCCGTGATAACCGACATCGAATACTCGATAAACGACTGCTTCATCTCGCGACCGAACTCCGAAATCTGGAGCTGGCCGCCATTGATATCCTCGCCGGCCGAGGCGCCGCGATCGACTTCGCCAAAGCTCTCCTCGAGCTCGGCGTCGTCGTCCTCTTCCTCGTCATCATCGGCATCGGGGTTATAGGCGTCCGGATCGCCGTCCTCGCCCTGCTCAGCGCGGGCAAGCAGGCGCTTCAGATCGTCGGGCATGCCGGCGTCGCCGGCCTCGCCCATACCCTCGTTGTTGTTGATATCGTCTGCCACGTTACCTCCTCTTAAGCATCAAGGAAACGCGCGTCATGCGCATGTTTTTCAATGTACTCGCGGCGATAGCCGACCTCGGAACCCATCAGCTCGCGCACGGCGCGGTCCGCCACCACGGCGTCCTCGATCGACACACGCTGCAGGATGCGGGTCTTGGGGTCCATCGTCGTCGAGGCAAGCTGCTTGGGGTCCATCTCGCCCAGACCCTTGTAGCGCTGGACGGTATAGCCCTTGCGCTTTTTGGTGATCTTGCCGTCCTTGGCCTTGCCGTCCTCGTCGTTATCGTCGGGGTTCAGGCCCAGGCTCTGGATGGTGTCGCGCAGGATCTCGTCTTCGGGCTGGCGGCCGTTGGGATACACGTAGTGAATCTTGTTGCGCACCTTAATGCCAAAGATGGGCGGGCAGGCGACATAGACGTAGCCGGCATCGATCAGCGGACGCATGTACTTGTAGAAGAACGTCAGCAGCAGGATGCGGATATGTGCACCGTCGACGTCTGCATCGGTCATGATGATGATCTTGTGGTAGCGCGCCTTGGTGATATCGAAGTCGCCGCCGTCGCCGGCGCTCGTCGTGACGCCACAGCCGATCGCGGTAATCAGCGACTGGATGGTGTCACTCGAGAACGCGCGATGGTCACCAACGCGTTCGACGTTCAAAATCTTGCCGCGCAGGGGCAGAATCGCCTGGATGTCTCGGCGACGGCCGTCCTTGGCCGAACCGCCTGCCGAGTCGCCCTCTACGATGAAGAGCTCGGTCAGCTCGGCATCGCGCACCGAGCAGTCGGCGAGCTTACCGGGCAGGGACGCCGTCTCGAGCAGGCTCTTGCGACGCGTCGCCTCGCGCGCCTTGCGGGCGGCGTTGCGGGCCTTGCAGGCTTGCTGGGCCTTCTTGACGATCTCGCGGGCGGGCTTAGGATGCTCCTCGAGGTAGTCGGCGAGACCGTCGGTCACGATCTTGAGCGTCAGCGCGCGCATATAGGAGCTGCCGAGCTTTGCCTTGGTCTGGCCCTCAAACTGCGGGTCGGGCAGCTTGACCGAGATAACGGCCGAAAGGCCCTCGCGCACATCGTCGCCGGTCAGGTTGGCGTCTTTTTCCTTGAGCAGGTTCTGCTTGCGCGCGTAATCGTTGATCACGCGGGTGAGCGCGGTGCGGAAGCCCTCAAGATGCATGCCGCCCTCGGGGGTGTAGATGTCGTTGGCAAACGACATGACGTTCTCGCCGTAACCGCTATTCCACTGCAGGGAAACCTCGACCTCGCCCATCTTGGCCACAGGTGCGTCCGGGTCCGATTTGCCCTCGATATAGATGGGCTCCTTAAAGGCCTCGGGGACGTCCTTGCCCTCGTTGAGGAACTTGACGAAGTCGATGATGCCGCCCTCGTAGCAAAACTCCTCCACATGGGGAGTCGCCTCGCGCTCGTCGGTCAGCACGATTTTGAGGTTCTTATTGAGGAACGCCGTCTCCTGCAGACGGTTGTGCAGCGTATCGAAATCATAGATGCAGGTCTCGAAGATCTCGTCGTCGGGCCAGAAGGTGACGGTGGTGCCCGTCGAATCCGAGGTGCCCACGACCTCCATCTTCTTGACGGTCTTGCCGCGCGAGAACTCCATCTCGTAGGTGTTGCCATCGCGACGAACCTGAACGACCACGCGCTTGGACAGTGCGTTGACGACGGAGATGCCCACGCCGTGCAGACCGCCCGAGACCTTATAGGCCGAGTTATCGAACTTACCGCCGGCGTGCAGGATCGTCATGACGACCTCGAGCGTCGGGATCTTTTTAACAGGATGCTCGTCGACGGGGATGCCGCGCCCGTTGTCGACGACCGTGATGGAGTTGTCGGCGTGGACCGTCACCTGGATCTCGGTGCAGAAACCGGCCATGGCCTCGTCGACGGAGTTGTCAACGATCTCCCACACCAGGTGATGCAGACCGCTGGCGCTCGTCGAGCCGATATACATGCCCGGGCGCTTACGAACGGCCTCGAGACCTTCGAGAATCTTAATCTCGCCGCCATCGTAATCGTTTTCGTTTGCCACACGTCCTCCTTCAGTCAAGAAAATGTGTACAGCCTTACTAGTTTATCGTAAAAAAATACCCTCGGGAACGAGGGTATTTGGCTCTACAAGGCCACCAGATGCGATTTAAGGCTCTTTTTTGCTTTGCACGCCCTTGGCCCACTCGGCACTGGCTCTCATGGCGTTCTCGAGGGCCTCGCGCAGTTTTTGGTCTTCGATGGGCGCCACTTGGCGCTCAATCTCGGTGCGCTCGGCCTCGCTGAGGTCGGCGTGCGGAGCCGGCGGGCGCTCGGTCGTCGCCGGGCGCAGGCGCTCCTTGGCGGCGGGTGGCGTGTGACCGGGAGCGGTGGTTTTGAACACCAGGCCGTCCACATGCGCACCGGCGCGCTCCATACGCGCGCGGATGATCTCGCGCAACAGCGTCATTTCCTGCGTCCACGAGGGCGAGTCAAGATACACCAGCAGCTCATTGGACTCGGGCAGGTAGCGCAGGCCCGTCACATGCCGTCCCTCGCGCGTGCCCGAGCACACCGCGTTCCACGCGCGATAGACCGTGCGCGACTCCTCTGCAGCCTCCATCTGCGCGCGGCGCTCAGGTGTCGCGGCCGCCAGGATGCGCTGACGCTCTGCATTCAAAAATCCACTGAAGGCAACCGTTTCGCTCTCGCGCTCGTAATTAGCACGTCTCACCCATGCTCACCACCTTGGCTCGATCAAGCAGATCATCGGTAAAGTACCCCAGGTTGGTCGTGGTTATGACCGTCTGGATATCATCGCCGATCAGCCGCAAAAAAGCACCGCGGCGTTCGCCGTCGAGTTCGCTCATCACGTCGTCCAAAAGCAGCAATGGGGCGGTGCCCAGGACATCGCGAGCCACGGCCACCTCCGCCACCTTCCAGGCCAGAACCAACGTTCGCTGCTGACCTTGGCTGGCAAATGAACGGGCGGAGCGACCCGCCACGGTAAACTCAATCTCATCGCGATGCGGCCCCACCAACGTCACGCCGCGGCGAATTTCCTCGTCGGCGTGCTCATCAAGGGCAGCCAGCATGCGCTCGTACGCCCAGCCCTTCAGCTCTTCGCGATCCTCGACCTGGGGCAAATCCCCCAGCGTGGACGTATAGGTCACGCTGGCAGCCTCACCGGATGCCACTTGCCCGTAGGCAGTGTGCACATGGCCCGCCAGCCGGTCGAGCAGGGCCAACCGGTGCACAAGCAGGGCCGAGCCCGCGCGGGCAATCGAATCGTTCCACGCGCCGAGCATCTCGCGGCAGCACCAGGTCTCCTTGAGCAAGGCGTTACGCTGGGTCACGCAGCGCCCATAGGTGCTCACAAGATCGGCATAGCGTGCGCTCAGTTGCATGCCAAAGTCATCGAGGGCGGCGCGGCGCACACTGGCGCCTCGCTTAACCATGTCCAGATGGTCGGGGCAAAACAGCACGCTCGGCAGAACCCCGCGCACACCGGCGGCAGAGCATCTCTTGCCGTTGCGGCTAAACGAGCGCTTACCGTCCTCCGCGTTCAATCCCATATCAAGCACGCGGCCGTCGCCCTCGAGCCTCAGCTCGACCTTGCACGAGCCCACGCCGTCATGGACGAGCTCGGCTGCGGTCGGATGCCTAAACGAGGCGCCGCTCGTCAGCAGCTGCAGCGCCTCTATGAGATTGGTCTTTCCCGCCGCGTTGGGTCCCGCAAGTATCGTCACGCCCTCGTCCAGGGCAAGGCGATAGCTATCGAAGCTGCGGTAGTGCGCGACGGAAAGATCGCGGGCGAACATGGTCATGGGGCGGTTGCTAGATGCGGACCGGCATGACCAGGTACAGGTAGTTGATCTTGTCGTAGGACTTGAAGATGCCCGCCTGCGAGTAGCTCTTGAGCTCCAGCGTGATCTCCTTCTCCTTGGACAGGGCATTGAGGCAGCCAAAGATGTAGTGGTAGTTGAAGGCGATGGTACCCGACTCGCCCTCGGCCTCGACATCGATCGTCTCCTGTGCAAGGTCCTGGTCATTGGAAATGGAGGACAGGCCCATCTGCCCGTTCTCGACATCGATCTCGAACTTGACGGCGGGGTTGGCGCTCGCGATAACGGCCACGCGCTTGAGGGCGGCGTTAAAGGCGGCGACGTCGATCTTGACGCTCGTCACGCACGAATCGGGGATGAGCTGCTTGTAGTTGGGGTACACGCCCTCGATACGACGCGACACGTAGGTGGTGTTGCCGGCCTCAAAGACGACCTGGGTGTCGGTAGCCCCGATCATGATGGTCGCCTGGCTGGCCATGATGTTCAGCGCGTCGTTAAAGGCGTCGGCCGGAACGTTGAGTTCAAAGGAGCCCTCGAGGGTCGAGGTCTCGACCTGCGTATCGCACACGGCCAAGCGGAAGGAATCGGTCGCCACCAGGCGCACGGTGTTGTTCTCGACCTTCATGTGCACGCCACCCAGGATGGGGCGGGCCTTGTCGGTCGAGGTGACGCGCCACACGCGGCCGACCATTTCGGACAAGATATCGGTCGGCAGCTCCACGGCACTCTCGATGGCATAGGCCGGAAACTCGGGGAAGTCATTGACATCGAGCGTGTTCAGGCGGAAAGAGCTCTTCTCGCAACCAATCAGCACCTGGCGCTCGGACAGCTCAAAGGTGACCGGGGCATCGGGGAGGGTCTTGGTGATATTGGAGAGCATCTTACAGGGGATAACCATCTCACCCTCTTCTTCGACATGCGCCGCGATGCGATGACGGATCGAGATGGTGTAGTTAGAGGTCTGGAATTCCAAGATGCCGTCTTGCGCCTTGACGAGCACGCCCGACAGGATGGGAAGGGTGGACGCCGAAGCGACACCCTTCATAACGACGCCGATGGCTTGTGTAAGCGAGCTCTGGCTGACGGTGAACTTCATCTTTTAATACCTTTCTTTAGATATAAATATCTTAATAATAGTAATAGCACTGACGAAACTGTTGATTACTCCCAAAGACGCAGGTCAGACCCAGAAAGAGAATCGACAGCAACCTGTGTGCAACGGGGGTGGTTTTCCACGTTCAAAACCTGCGCAAAACTTTTCACCACCGCGGGTTGGGTTTTAGACACCTTATGCCCATGGTTTCGACAAGTTTTCAACAGGTGTCTCTATTTCCCTACGAGCGCAGTGTAATTTTATCGCGCAGCGATTTGAGGTCTTCGGTGACGGTACGGTCTTCCTGGATCATCTTCTGGACCTTTTTGTAGCTCGTGCTGACGGTCGAGTGGTTGCGGTTGCCAAATTCGGCGCCCACCGCCGTGGTCGTCATCTCGCACATCTCGATGGCCAGGTAGATAGCGATATGGCGTGCTTTGGCGATATTGGCGTTGCGACGCGGGCCGATGAGCTCCTCGTGCGTCACGCCGTACTGCTCTTCGATGACGGACTGAACCGTCTGGACGTTGATCTTTTTGGCCGATGTGTCGAAGTACTGGCTGGCGATGGCGTCGATATCGTCAAAGGTGAGCTCCCCGCCCTCGCGCTCGCGGTCGCCCGCCTCGCCGGCGCAGCGCTCGCAAAAGCTCTCGAGTTCGCGGATGTTGGTGCCCGAGACCTCGGCCATGTGTTTAAAGTGCTCGTCGGTCAGGTGTCCGCCGTCGCCCCCATAGGCCGCCAGCAGCGAGTCGTCGCCTGCCTCGGGAGCGGCGACGATGGTGTTCTCGTAATAGCGCTGCAAGATCTTGTATTTCATCTCGTAGCTGGGCTCTGCGACCAGGCAGAGCATGCCGGCGTTGAAGCGGCTGGTCAGACGCTCGTCCATGCTCAGGTCCTTGGGGGCACGGTCTGCCGCGATGACGACCTTCTTGTTGTTGCGGATGAACTCGTCCATGAGCTGGAAAAAGTAGTCCACGCTCGCGCGCTTGCCGATGATGTTTTGGATGTCATCGATGATGAGCACGTCCACGCCGTGGTACGCCTGCATGATGGGAGCGTTGCTCTTCTTTTGGCGGTCGAACTCGGTCATCAGGTCGTCCAGATATGCCTGGGAGTTGGCATACTTGACCTTGATCTCGGGCGACTTCTCTGCGAGCTCGTTTTTGATGGCAAGCAGCAGGTGCGTCTTGCCCAGGCCCGATTTGCCGTAGATGAACAGTGATGTGCACGTGCCGCGCTCGTCCGCGAGGGCGGCAAACTTGAGTGCCGAGCGATAGGCATGGCTGTTCTCGGGGCCGTAGACAAAGTTCTCAAAGGTAAATTTTGAGTTCGCGGCGAGCGGGGCTCCATCCGTATTCTGCTCGGCCGGCACGGTCGGTGCTGGCATGGGTGAAGCGGGGGTCGCAACTTGCGTGGGTTTAGTCGGCGCTCCGCCCTTCATCTGGTTCATCATGCGACGAAAATCATCGGCCGAGAGCGTGTTTTTGATTGCAATGCCCGAATCCGCGCCCGCCGCTGCGTCGTGAGCGATGGGCATGTGCGTGACGGGTACGTTCGTTGACGTCGCCGCCGCGGTCGGCAACGGTGCCATGGTTTCACGGGAAACATCGCTGTGCTGGTGCTCGATCGTCGGTACGTCGCCTGCGGAGGCCGGCACCGCCGGGGAAGCGGCGGGAGCCGTGGCGGGCGCCGTCGTGGCAGCGGATTCCGTCGCGGCGCCTTGCGGTGCCACGATGTCGAGCGCAATCGGTGCAAAGGCGATTTCTTCCAGATAGGCCTCAATAGTCGGCTGATGCTTTTTGAGCTGCGCGATGGCAAAGCGCGAGGGTGCCTCGATCGTGAGCGTATCTTCGGTCAGGCTTATGGCGCGCGATTGCCCCAGCATGTTGATGAGGCGTGCATCTTGGCCGTCGCGCTGGCAAAAGGCGATGGCATCCCCCAGGATGATGCTTGCTTCCTCGTCCACTGTCTCTCCCGTTCTTTAGCTCTGAGCTCGCACGCGAGCGGCGCCGAGTTCGGTCAGATGGTATTTCTGGCCATGCTTGATGACCAAGCCGGCCTGCGCCAAGTCATTGAGCGTGCGTGACCAAGTGGGGGCCGAGTTTCCAAACGCCCTCGCCAGATCGGTTGCACCGCACGCTTGATTTTGCGCCAGATAGCCCAGCGCGGCGTTGCCGCGATCGCTTACGAACACGTCCGGTTGTGGCTGCGCATACTGATTTGCTGCATTAGGATACATCATTTGAGCTGCTGGTTGTTGAGAACTCTGCATCGGCGGCATTTGCTGTTGAAAACTTTGAGGCCACTGTTGGTAAGGCTGCAGAGGCATCTGTTGGGCCCAGGGGTTGTACTGCTGCTGCGGCATCTGCTGGTACGGCTGCTGATATCCCTGCTGGTACTGCTGCGGGAACTGCTGGCCATACCCCAGTGGCGGCATCTGCTGATATGGATATCCCCGTTGGTACGGCTGATAGCCCATTTGCTGGCCACCCGGTGCCCCCGTCGCCTGCTGCATTGCTGCTGCATCCTGATCCGCCAGCGGCATGGTCTCTGGCGTGTTTGTCGGCATCGACATCGATGCCGCCTGGGGTTCTTGTGTAGGTAGCATTCCGGGCTGCTGCATCTGTCCCACGGGGGGCTGCATCTGCTGCGCTGCCATGGGCTGCTGCGCAAAAGCTCCCGGCAGGGGATATGTGGGCTGCTCCGTCTCGGGCCGCACGGCAGCACCGCGTCCGCCGGCACGCTCGATTTCCTGCACGCGTTTAGGGTTCAGGCTTACCGTAACCACGGTGCCGTTGCCCATGTTGTCCTCGATGGAAACGGCACCGCCGGCGTTTTCCAAATACTCCTGCACCATGGGAAACCCTGCTCCGGTTCCACGGATATAGCGCTTCATCTTGCTGTTTGCGCTGGTAACGCCAAAGTCGAAAGCGCGTTCCTTGTCGTCGATGCCTGGTCCTTGATCGGCAAAGCGGATGGTGTCTCCGCCGTCCAGAATCGAGATGATGGGCTCGGCAAAGTGCGCGTGTATAAAGTTTTCGACAATCTCGCGGATGACCATGAGCGAGATATGGCCGCCTTGTTCTTTCATGCACTGGTAGACGGTGTTGGTCGTCTCTTCCAAATACGTGCGGACATCTTGCGGATCAATGACGATCACACGCGGTGTCGACAACATGTCGTCATAGACGGCGATGCGCGCAGCGTACATGGCTTTCGGCCCCTGCGTGGTCGTCTGTTCATCTTCGTCACGCTCTTCGCGCACGCCGGTGATGTGCTCGTTGTCGGGTGCCGGGTCTCCGGAATCGACCATGGTGTAAAAGTCGTCAGACATGCCACTCGCAATCTTCCAAAAGGTTTCGAACAAATAGTAGCTCACCGTGCAATGTTTCTCATCTTTCGACAACTTTCCAAAACCTGTTGAAAACTTTGGAAAACGGACGAAAAGTTCTCAACATTGCCAACATGACCTGTTGAAAACTCGATGAAATATCGTGAAAAGTTGCCATGCGCCGCTAAATCGAGCTTGGCTTATGGGGGAACCGTGTGAACTGCGCAACCTTTTACCTTTGATTTCTTGACATTTGAACATTGATTTCCCTACAATCTTCAAGCTCACGTGTCTATATCTGCGTCCGCGTCCCCGCGGACACTCGAAATGCAGCAGGAGGAACTTAAGATGAAGCGTACGTATCAGCCTAATAAGCGTAAGCGTGCCAAGACCCATGGCTTCCGTGCCCGTATGGCCACTAAGGGTGGTCGTGCCGTGCTCGCCCGTCGTCGCGCCAAGGGCCGCAAGCGTCTCACTGTCTAGCAGCGATACACACATCTCGCATGAAGACTATTAAGTCTCGGCAAGATTTCGAGCATGTGTTCAGTCAGGGGCGTCGTTTCAATCACCCTCTGATTCGAATGACCATATGTGAATCGGTTGGCGAAGGCGACTCCGGAAGGGTCGCCTTCGTTGGTGCTAAGCGACTCGGTTGTGCCGTCGTGCGCAACCGATCTAAGCGTGTGATGCGCGAGGCCGCCCGCAGCTGCGGATTTCCCGTTGCGGGTTATGACATCATCTTGTTTGCAACTCCCAAGACGAGGGTTTCCTCGCCGCAGGAGATGGACAAGGCGTTGCGTTCGCTTATGAAGCGCGCCGGCGTTGCCGGGGAGGAGCGATGAGCAATCACGTTTTGCGACGTGTTGCCATCGCTCCTATTCGCATATATCAACAGGTTATTTCGCCCTTATTGCCTGACGCCTGCATTTATTACCCAACGTGCTCGCAATACGCCATCCAGGCGATTGAGAAGCACGGTGTTTTGAGAGGCTGCTGGCTTGCCGTGAGGCGCATCGCTCGCTGCAATCCCCTGCACGTCGGCGGTTATGACCCTGTGCCCTAGCGGGCACTCGCTATCGGAGGAAAACTTACATGTGGGATTGGATCGTTAACATCCTTTTCGAGCTGCTCAAGCTCATCCAGACCTTTGCGGTCGACTGGGGCCTGTCCATCATCATCCTGGTGGTCATCATCCGTCTGCTGCTGACGCCGCTCATGCTCAAGTCGACCAAGTCGACGGCTCGCATGCAGGTGCTGCAGCCCAAGATGCTCGAGATCCAGGAGCGCTATGCCGACGATCCTCAGCGTCAGGCCGAGGAGATGCAGAAGTTCTACAGCGAGAACAAGTTCAATCCGCTGGCCGGCTGTCTGCCGCTTCTGATTCAGATGCCTATCCTGTTCGCCCTGTTTACGCTGCTGCGTAACCTGCCGCAGTACTTTAACGACGGCACGTTCTCGTTCTTCAACATCCTGCCTGACCTTACCACCACGCCGAGCGCTTCCTTTGCCGATGGCTTTATGGTTGCGCTGCCTGCGCTGGTTTGCCTGATTCTGTTTGCCGTTCTCACCTTGATTCCTCAGCTTTATATGTCGCGCAATCAAACTGGCCAGCAGGCCCAAAGCATGCGCATGATGGCCGTCGTCATGACCGTCATGATGCTTTGGATGGGTTGGAGCCTGCCCGTCGGCGTTCTGCTGTACTACGATGTGTCTTCTGCCTGGCAGGTTATCCAGCAGATCTTCGTGACGCAGAAGGTTATCGACAAGGCTAAGTCCGATGAGGAGGAGCGCCTCAAGAACGCTCCGCTGCAGGTCGAGGTTACCCGTCGCGAGAAGAAGCCGCGCCCGCACAAGAAGAAGTAGCGGGATATCAATCTTATTTAGGTACCTAACTTTTGGAGTACGTTATGTCTGAAGAGATCATCGAGGATATGCTTGAGGAGGTTGCCCCGCAGGTTGCGGGCGATTATCCCGAGATTGCACAGCGCTACAAGGCTGGTGAAGAGCTGACCGATGAGGAGCTCGACACCATTGCCGATGTTGCGATTTCCATCCTGCGTTCCATCCTTTCGCACTTCGATGCCGCCAACTCTCCTATCGATGAGTATGAGGGTGACGAGGGTGAGCTGATTTTGGATGTAACGGCTCCCGATCTTGCTGTTCTCATTGGCCGTCATGGTCGCACCCTTGATGCCCTTCAGGTTATGTTCTCTTTGCTGGTGAGCCGCAAACTTGGCTTTAGGTATCCGGTTGTAGTGGACGTAGAGGGATACAAGAGTCGCCGTCAGGACAAGGTTGCTTCCATGGCTCAGTCTGCTGCCGAGCGTGCCATCCGCACTCATAAGAGTGTTTCGCTTCCGCCCATGAATGCCTACGAGCGTCGACTGGTTCACATTGCACTTCGTGGCAATGATGCCGTCGATACTCATTCTGAGGGTTCTGACCCTGATCGCCATGTGGTGATTGTTGCTCGATAATCTTCTCGAGCTTATGCTAAGGGGACGTGGTTTCCACGTCCCCTTTTTTTGTCAAAAGTTCTCGATACACTGATTTTTGTCAGAAAGGAGCTTTCGTTGTTAGTACTTACTGATCAGCAGGCTGACGAGATGTTGAGTCGTCTAACTTCCTATTGCAAAGAGTATTCCTTGAGCGTAACTGATGTTGAGCTGAGGAAATGTATTCAGCATTTGGATTTGGTTCTAGAAACAAATAAGACAACCAATCTCACCCGTATTCTTAACGTAGAAGATGCTGCAGTACTTCATATCCTCGACTCACTTGTTTTGCTCCCCTATATCAACAAGGCTCCTGAGGGAGCTTTGCTCGATATGGGAACAGGTGCGGGCTTCCCTGGTATTCCATTAACCATAACCACGCATCGTAAAGCTACTTATATTGACTCTGTTGGCAAGAAGGTTGATGCGGTTAATTCCTTTGTCCATGCTCTTGGATTGAAACATGCTCATGCGGTTCATGATCGTCTTGAAGAATATGCTCGAAGCCATAAGAAGCAGTTCTCTGTTGTAACCGCCCGCGCACTGGCCCCTCTACCGATTCTTGTTGAGTATGCGTCTCCGTATCTGAAGGATGGAGGGCTATTTGTTATAACCAAGGGCAATCCTTTGGATGAGGAGCTTGCTTCCGGCATGTCAGCAGCTAAGATTTGCGGCTTCACTTTGCTTCTGAATGACGCAATTGATTTGCCTGAAGGCTTGGGACACAGGGAGTTCATTGTTCTTAAGAAGAGTCATCCAGCATCCGTCTCATTGCCTCGTGCAAATGGCGTGGCAAAGAAGAATCCGCTTGCCTAGATGTTTCACGTGAAACATAATGGTTACTAACAACTTGCAGTGTTTCACGTGAAACATGGCGGTTGATATCGATTCGGAATGTTTCACGTGAAACATCCTCCGTTTGACAGCTTTAATACACACCAGGAGGGACCGTGGGATTTCGCGACGTTAAGCGTTCTAAGAGCGCAAAAGACACGCGTATCATTGCAATCATCAATCAAAAAGGCGGCGTCGGTAAGTCAACGACGGCTGTAAACCTTGCAGCAGCACTGGGTGAGCAGGGTCGTAAGACATTGATTGTCGATTTTGATCCGCAGGGAAACAGCACCAGTGGATTCGGAATTGAAAAAGAAGACCTTGATCACTGCATCTATGATGCATTGTTGAATGATGTGCCGGCAGAATCGCTTGTTCTTGATACAAATTGTAAAAAGGTATTCGTTATTCCGGCTACAATTCAACTTGCAGGCGCGGAAATTGAGCTCGTAAGCGCAATTGCTCGTGAAACCCGCCTCAAAGATTTGCTTGAGCCGATTCAGGACGAGTTTGACTTTATTTTCATTGACTGTCCTCCTTCGCTCGGCCTGCTTACTATCAACGCTTTGACCGCAGCAGACAGCGTTTTGATTCCGATCCAGTGCGAATATTACGCACTCGAGGGCGTTACGAAGCTGCTTGAGTCAATGAAGATGGTCAAATCACGGCTGAACAAGGGCTTAGACACCTATGGTGTGCTTATGACCATGTATGACTCGCGTACTTCACTATCGAATCAGGTTGTTGAGGAGGTTCAATCGTACTTTGGTGATAAGGCGTTTAAGACGCTAATCCCCCGTACGGTTAAAATCTCCGAAGCTCCGTCTTTTGGAGAACCGGTAATTACCTATGCACCTCAAAATAAGGGTGCAAAGGCATATATGAACCTTGCAAAAGAGGTGATCAAGCGTGCCTAGTGTAAAGAAACGTGGCGGATTGGGACGTGGACTCAATGCTTTGGTCTCAGAGGCCGAGTATGAGACCGGCGGTTCGGCTGCATCGGCTTCAAATGCCGCATCTGAAACAAAACTACCTATTGAGGATATCGTTCCCAACCCTAATCAGCCGCGAATTCACTTTAACGAAACTGAACTTCGCGAGTTGAGCGAGTCAATCCAAGAACATGGCGTTTTGCAGCCGCTTTTGGTTCGCAAGCATGGAAACGGCTATGAGATCATCGCTGGTGAGCGTCGTTACCAGGCGTCGAAGCTTGCTGGCCTTGAAGAATTGCCAGTCATCATTAAAGAGGTAAATGATGAAGAGATGCTGGCTCTTGCTCTTATCGAAAACCTTCAGCGTTCTGATCTGAATCCCGTCGAAGAGGCTAAGGGCTATCGCCAACTCATTGATGCCAGCGGGATGACCCAGGATGCATTGTCGAAGGCAGTAAGCAAGTCACGCTCTGCAATTACAAACTCGCTGCGTCTTCTCGATCTCCCCGAAGTGGTTCAGCAGATGATTTTTGAGGGCAAACTTACTGCTGGTCATGCACGTGCGATTCTTGCAGTTCCCTATGAGGACGCGCGTATTCGACTTGCAGAGAAAGTTGTTACAGAGGGCCTTTCTGTAAGAGCGACAGAAAATCTTGCTCCGTTGTTTTCTGCCGGAGAGACACCTAAGACGCCAAGGCCTGCAACGCCTCAGTCCTTTAAAAAGGCTGCCCGTGTGCTTCGTCAGGTATTTAATACCAACGTGCGTGTGAAGAGCTCGCGTGGAAAGAATAAGATTGAGATTGAGTTTAAAGACGAGGAAGAGCTCTCTCGTATTCTTGGCGAAATGATTCAGTTTGATCAAGGAGGCCAAGATGAGGAATAAGATTTTAACAGCGATTGCATTGGTGACGACTGTCGCGGCTGGTGCCTTTGCTGGCTATAAGATCGCGACAGACGATGAACTTCGAGGTCGTTTGCTTCGTGGCGCGCATGATATCGTCGATACTTCCAAAAAGAAAATGGATGTTATGACAGAAGATGTTGCCATGCGTACTGCTCAGGTAACGAAGAATCCCAAGATTAATCAAGGTTGGGTCAGCAACCAATGGGAAAATGTAGGCTATTAGGTACCTAACAATTACTCAGCATATTTTGAGGGTCCTTGTCTGATTCATGAGACAAGGACCCCTTATTTTGGCCGTAAAACAGGCTTATAGGACAAAATGTGTGTCCATGTTGGGGGCATCGGCGCAGGTCGATGCC
>ERZ827363.1601-NODE-1601-length-21608-cov-4.772932_pt1 | contig 21608 bp, 16 predicted proteins | sample MGYA00519776_ERZ827363 | MGnify/ENA primary metagenome ERZ827363 (study PRJEB31778, sample SAMEA3449288) | human gut metagenome | biome: human gut; feature: human-associated habitat; material: faeces | place: United Kingdom | collected 2010/2012 ...
CTTGAGAATCCATATACAAGAATTCTGTACGATAGAGACCAACAGCTTCTGCACCGTTATCATTTACACCTTCAACGTCTTTAGGTGTACCGATGTTAGCAGCCAATTCGAAATGTTTTCCATCAGCAGTAACTGTTTGAGCATCTTTAAGGAGAGCCCATTCAGCTTTTTGTTTAGCGTAAGCTTCACCAGCTGCTTTAAACTCAGCAATTTGCTCTTCAGTTGGGTTGATAACAACTTCACCAGTAATACCTGAAACCGCCAAAATGTCGCCATCTTTGACAAGTTCTGTGATGTTATTTGTACCAAGAACGGCTGCGATTTCAAGTGTACGAGCCATGATTGCAGAGTGACTTGTACGTCCACCGATATTAGTAACAAAAGCTTTTACGTACTTTTTGTTCAACTGAGCTGTATCAGATGGTGTCAAGTCATGAGCAACAACGATTGATTCTTCGTTAATTGTTGCTGGGTTAGGCAATTTCTTACCAAGCAAGTTAGCAAGCACACGTTTTGTAACGTCACGAATATCCGCTGCACGTTCTTGCATGTATGGGTTGTCTTCCATACCTTCAAAAATAGCGATAAACATGTCTGTTACTTCTGTCAAAGCAGCTTCAGCATTAACTTGTTTAGCACGGATAGTTTCTTTAATTTGACCAGTCATTTCTGGGTCAGCAAGAACCATCAAGTGAGCATCAAAAACGGCTGCCGCTTCTTCACCAAGGCTTTCAACTGCTTTTTCGCGGATAACAGAAAGCTCGTCTTGTGACGCCGCTAGAGCAGCATCTAGACGAGCCTCTTCTGCACTTGTATCTTCAACTGTTACAGTTTCAAATGACAAGTCCGGTTGAACAAGCAGATATGCCTTAGCAACTGCAACACCGTCAGATGCTGCGATTCCTTTAAGCATTTCTGTCATATTCTTATGCCAATCCTTCTTTTGTCATTGTTTCTGCGATTGCTGCGATTGCGTCATCAGCATCAGCACCTTCTGCAGAGATAGTTACGTCAGCACCTTGACCAACACCAAGGCTCATAACACCCATGATAGATTTAAGGTTAACTGCTTTACCTTTGTAGTCAAGAGTGATATCTGAAGCAAATTTGCTAGCTGTTTGAACAAGCAAAGTAGCTGGACGTGCGTGGATACCTGTTTCTGCAACAATGTGGAAATCTTTAGAAGCCATAATGGATTCTCCTTCTTCATTTGGAATATTTGAGTTATCAATGATAACCCTTACAATTTAGAATTATAACATAGCTAATTGAGATTAGCAAGGTTAAAACGTACTTTCTACAAGTTTTTCGAAAGCTTGTCTCTCATTTTACTGGTCATTTTCATTTTTCAAAACATAAACAAATACTAGTCTCTAGTTATTTACAACATTTTCAGAAAATTTCTTTCATGGTGTTTTCAATCGTTAATTTTCATTTTCGAGCAAAAACAATCACATAATTGAAAGAATTTGATTGCTAAAGGCACTCGTTGAATAAGCTTGTTTCCCAAATGCTAAGTCAGCTGTAAAGATATCAGCTTTAAATGTCTTCTCAATAGCACTTGTAATCAGTTGAGCTGCCTCAGTCCAACCAATATAATCTAGAAGCATGCAGCCAGATAATAAAACTGAGCAAGGGTTAGCCTTATCTTGATCCGCGATATCTGGAGCTGTTCCATGTGTTGCTTCAAAAATAGCATGGCCTGTTTGATAGTTAATGTTGGCTCCAGGGGAGATGCCGATACCACCAACTTGTGCAGCCAAGGCATCACTGGCATAATCACCATTCAAGTTAGTTAAGGCAACAACATCAAATTTTTCTGGATTCAAAAGAATCTGTTGGAGAAAGTTATCAGCGATTATATCATTAATCTCTAGACGACCAGCTAGCAATTCTGCTTTATAGTCTTCCTGAGCTACTTCATAACCCCATTTACGGAAGCCACCTTCTGTGAATTTTTGAATATTCCCTTTATGAACCAATGTCACTTTCTTTAGATTGTTCTTGAGAGCATAGTCGATAGCAGAGCGAATGAGACGTTTACTTCCTTCTATTGAAATTGGCTTGATTCCGATACTACTTGATTCTGGGAAGCGAATTTTATTAACATTCATTTCTGTCTGGAGAAACTCAATCACGCGCTTGACATCTGCCGTTCCTGCTTCCCATTCAATCCCCGCATAAATATCTTCAGTATTTTCACGGAAGATAGTAATATTTGTTTTTTCTGGTTCCTTAAGTGGACTTGCTACTCCGTCAAAGTAACGAACAGGTCTAACACAAGCGTAGAGATCAAGTTCTTGACGTAAAGCTACATTTAAAGAACGAATACCACCACCTACTGGCGTCTCAAGCGGACCCTTAATAGCAACTAAACTTTCTCGAATAGTCTCCAATGTTTTTTTCGGCAACCATTCCCCTGTTTTATCATAAGCCTTCTTACCAGCTAGGAGCTCTTGCCACTCAATATGACGCTTTCCTTCATAGGCTACTTCTACTGCTTTATCAAAGATTGCTTGGGCATTCTTCCAGATATCATGTCCAACACCATCCCCTTCAATAAAAGGGATAATTGGACTATCAGAAACTTGAAGCTGTCCATTTGTCATTACGATTTTTTCTGCCATATAGCTTTCCTCCCTAGCGTTTTTCTAAAGGAATATAGGTCATATTTTCTTGTCCAATATACTGTGAGCGAGGACGAATCAATTTGTTATTTTTTTGCTGCTCTTGAATATGAGCAATCCAGCCGGCAACACGACTCATTGCAAAGATAAGTGTGAAGATATCGCTGTCAATTCCTAGAGTATGATATACGGTGGCTGAATAGAAGTCTACATTGGGAATTAATCCCTTCTTATCTTTCATGAACTCTTCAATTTCTTGAGACATATTAAAGAATTCTTCATTCTCGGTACCCTCTGTCAACTTTTTAGCCATATCTCTTAAGAAAATTTCACGAGGATCCTGTTTCTTGTATACACGGTGTCCAAATCCCATGATTTTTTCTTTAGAATCAAGTTTTTCCTGCAAGTAAGCATTAACATCACCAGATTCACGGATTTCTTTAAGCATATCAAAGACGCGTTCATTAGCTCCACCATGCAAGGGACCTTTTAGAGCACCAATAGCTGTTGTGACACAAGAATAGATATCTGTCAGAGTCGAGGCACAAACACGCGCTGCAAAAGTTGAAGCATTCAACTCATGATCAGCATGAAGAATTAAAGCCTTATTCATAGCTTCAATTTCAATTTCAGAAGGTTCAACACCATTCAGCATGTAGAGAAAATTAGCCGCAAAACCTAAATCTTCTCTTGGTTTGAGGGGCATTTTACCAGTACGTAAGCGTGCAAAAGTCGTAATAATTGTAGGCAATTTAGCCATCAATTCAATACTTTGCTGATAAATTGCCTCCATGGATCTTTCCTCGGCGTCAACATTGTAAACTCCAAGAAGGGAGACTGTTGAACGTAAAACACTCATTGGGTGCAAATGGGGACGAGATTGGATAAGAATGCATTGCTCAACAGCATCAGAAATATCATAGTTCTTACGCAACTCAGCTTCAAAATACTTAAGTTCCATTTGCGTAGGAAGATGACCATTCCACAAGAGATAAATCACTTCCTCAAAAGACGCTTTATTTTCCATAAACTCAGAAATATCATATCCCGAATACGATAAATGATCATCGATAATAGATGAAATCCTAGTATTACAGGCAATCATATCCTTAAGTCCATTAATTTCAACTGTTGTCATATTAGGCCCCCTTCAATTTTTTTCTTACAACCATTGGCAAGATACCACCATTTTTATAGTAGCGAATGTCAGCATCTGCATCGAAGCGTACCAAGGCTTTAAAGGTTTTGGTTTGTTCAGGTGTTGAAGCTGTAACAGTGATAACATCATGGACACCTGGATTTTCTGAAAGGTCAAAGCTAAAGGTCTCATGTCCTGTCAATCCAAGACTTTCAGCATTTTCTCCTTCCATAAATTGGACTGGTAAAATCCCCATCATAACGAGATTTGAACGGTGGATACGCTCAAAACTCTCAGCAAGCACTACTTTTACACCAAGAAGATTAGCACCTTTAGCCGCCCAGTCACGACTTGAGCCCATACCATAATCCTTACCGGCAATTACAAGCGTATCTTGATTAGCTTCTTTATATTTCATAGCAGCATCATATATAGGTAGAATGTCACCATCATATTTAGTATATCCACCAATTTTTCCATCTGCTAGCTCATTCTTGATACGAATATTAGCAAAGGTTCCTCGCATCATGACTTCATGATTACCACGACGGCTACCATAAGAATTAAATTCTTGATAATCAACACCATTCTCAGTCAAATAACGAGCTGCTGGACTATTTCTGGCAATATTACCTGCCGGAGAAATATGGTCTGTTGTAACCGTATCTCCAAATTTAGCCAAAACCTTCAAATCTTTCAATGGTTTAATGCTCAAATCATCTCCTAAAGCATCAAAGTAAGGCGGGTTTTGAATATAGGTAGAGTTTTGATTCCATTTATAATTTTGACTTTGTTCAGTAGGAATGGCATTCCACTTCTCACTATCAGAAAAGACACTGGCATATTCATCTTGGAAGAGTTGACGGGTGACGTATTTATCAACATAAGTCTCAATTTCATCACGAGATGGCATAACATCCTCTAAATAAACAGCTTGACCATTGTCGTCAAAACCTAAAGGTTCAGTTGTCAAATCAATATTCGTGTTACCAGCTAAGGCATAAGCAACAACCAATGGTGGGCTAGCCAAGAAATTCGCTTTAACAAGTGGATTAATACGCCCTTCAAAATTACGATTTCCTGACAAAACAGCACTCGCTAATAAATCAGTGTCTACAATAGCCTTAGCCACCTCAGGACGTAAGTCTCCTGAGTTCCCAATACAGGTTGTGCAACCGTAACCTACCAAGTTAAAGCCAAGCTTATCTAGATAGGTTTGCAAGCCTGAAGCTTTGAGATAACCAGTAACAACCTTAGAACCAGGTGCCAAAGATGTCTTGACTGTTGGAGATACTTTTAATCCTTTCTCAACCGCTTTTTTAGCTAAAAGACCGGCTGCCATAAGAACGTAAGGATTTGAAGTATTGGTACATGATGTGATAGCTGCAATGGCCACATGACCTGTTTGAATTGTTTCTGAATGATCCTCAAAGTCAACGTTTGCAGTTTTTGCTAGCTCTTCCTTATCCAAACCAAAACCACGGACACCAGCTTCTCGTACCACTGCATCTTGAAATTCTTGCTTAGCATCTGATAAGAGAATCAAATCTTGTGGACGTTTAGGACCTGAGATAGAAGGTTTAATGGATGACAAATCAATTTCAACAATCTTAGTATACTTGGCTTCTTTACTTGGATCATAGAAAAGATGATTGGCTTTTGTATAGGCTTCAGTGACTTGGATATGATCCTCATCACGGTTAGTTAAACGCATGTAGTTAAGAGTCTCGTCATCAATAGGAAAATAACCACAGGTCGCACCATATTCTGGTGCCATATTAGCGACTGTGGCACGGTCAGCTAGAGACAAACTCTTCAAGCCAGGTCCAAAGTACTCAACAAATTTACCAACCACATTTTCAGAACGAAGCACCTGAGTAATCTTGAGAGCCAAATCTGTTGCCGTTGCAATTTTAGGCAACTCTCCTGTCAAATGTACACCAATAACCTCTGGAATTGGAAAATAAGATGCTTCACCGAGCATAGCTGCTTCAGCTTCAATACCGCCAACGCCCCAACCAAGAACGCCAATACCATTAATCATAGTCGTGTGACTATCTGTACCAAACATAGAGTCAGGATATAGGAGCCCATCATTTTCAATAATAACATCACTCAAAAATTCAATATTAACCTGGTGAATAATACCTGTAGCTGGTGGAACCGCACGATAATTTTCAAAAGACTTTTCAGCCCACTTAAGAAATTCATAGCGCTCGTTATTACGTTTAAACTCTAGATTGATATTATCTTCAAGAGCAGTATCACATCCGTATGAATCCACTTGGACAGAGTGGTCGATGACCAAATCTACTGGAATCTCGGGATTAATAAATTCGGCTTTACCACCATTAGCCACTATAGCATCACGCATTGAAGCTAAATCAACAACAACAGGAACTCCTGTAAAATCTTGTAAGATAACACGACTTGGTTTAAAAGGCACTTCAGAAATTGTTGGAAAATTCGGAAATTTCATTAGATCAGAAATGTGAGATTCCTTAACATCCTCGCCATCTTTTTTTCGGAGGAGACTTTCAAGTATTATTCGAATGGTATAAGGTAGCTCTCCGACCTTAACATCATGAGATTTTGCTGCTTTTTCGAGATCATAGAAAGAGAATGTCTTACCATTTACAGTTAGATTTGAACAGTATTCTTGCATACTTGAACCTCCATTAGTTAAAAATTTTCTTTATTCTACACTGTTTTTTTTGAAAAAACAAATAGAATTGGCATTTTGATGTTATATTATATAACATCAGAGGTGAGATATTTCTTTTTTAGCCATTTTCATAAACAAATTCTATTTAATTTAGAGAACTTAAAAAAGCCTTTGAAACACAAGATATAGGGTTGTGTTTCAATACTAAACACAAAATATTGTATTTCCTTGAGATATTTAGCTTGATTTTTCCCAATATTTTGGGTATTCTATTAGAGTCGAAAAAGTGGCTCTTGGCCACTTAAAATCTTTTTATAAAGGAGTATTTGCAATGGCAAAGATTACATTATTTTCTAAAAACAACTGCATGCAGTGTAAAATGACTAAAAAATTCTTGGAAAAGGAAGGTGCTGATTTCGAAGAAATCAACATTGATGAACAGCCAGAAAAAATCGATTACGTTAAAAGCCTCGGTTTCACTGCTGCTCCAGTTATTGAAGCCGGCGATATCGTCTTTTCAGGTTTTCAACCGGCTAAACTTAAAGAAATCCTTTAATTATCAAGTTTTTAAATAGAAAGGAACTTGTTTGCTTAGTTTAATGTTTTAACCTTAATATACTATTAAACTGAGCCTGGTATCTGTATTATGTCTTTAAAAAATCTTGGCGATGTCTCATACTTCCGCCTCAACAACGAAATTAACCGTCCTGTTAACGGTCAAATTCCTTTGCATAAGGACAAAGAAGCACTTCGTGCCTTCTTCCTTGAAAACGTTAAGCCAAATTCAATGGCATTCAACAGCATCACAGATAAAATTAATTATTTGATTGAGAACGATTATATTGAGTCTGAATTCATCGGTAAATACGAACCTGCTTTCATCGAAAAATTGTCTGCAGAAATTCATTCTCAAAAATTCCGCTTCCAATCTTTCATGGCAGCCTACAAGTTCTACCAACAATATGCCCTCAAAACAAACGATGGCGAGTCTTACCTCGAAAGTATTGAAGATCGTGTTCTATTCAACGCCCTTTACTTTGCTGATGGTGATGAAAACCTAGCTAGTGACCTTGCCAACGAAATGATTCACCAACGTTACCAACCTGCTACTCCTTCATTTCTAAATGCTGGGCGTAGCCGTCGTGGTGAGCTCGTGTCATGTTTCCTTATTCAAGTAACAGATGACATGAATTCTATCGGACGTTCTATCAACTCTGCCCTCCAGTTATCACGTATTGGTGGTGGGGTAGGTATTAGCCTGTCTAACCTTCGTGAAGCTGGTGCTCCTATCAAAGGATATGCTGGGGCAGCCTCTGGTGTCGTGCCTGTTATGAAGCTTTTCGAAGATAGCTTCTCTTACTCAAACCAACTTGGCCAACGTCAAGGTGCTGGTGTTGTTTATTTGGATGTTTTCCACCCAGACATCCTTGCCTTCCTTTCTACTAAGAAAGAGAATGCTGATGAGAAGGTGCGTGTTAAGACACTGTCACTTGGTGTTACAGTTCCAGATAAATTCTACGAGTTGGCACGTAATAATGAAGATATGTACCTCTTCAGTCCTTACTCAGTCGAAAAAGAGTACGGTAAACCATATAACTACATTGATATTACAGCTATGTACGATGAGTTGGTTGCCAATCCAAATATCACAAAAACCAAGATTAATGCCCGTGAGCTAGAAACTGAAATTTCTAAACTCCAACAAGAATCAGGTTATCCATATATCGTCAATGTTGATACAGCCAATCGACACAATCCAATCGATGGTAAGATTATCATGTCCAACCTCTGTTCTGAAATTCTTCAAGTTCAAACACCAAGTGAACTTAACGATGCACAAGAGTTTGTTAAACTCGGTACAGACATTTCATGTAACCTTGGATCAACTAATATCCTTAACATGATGACTTCACCTGACTTTGGTCGTTCGATTAGAGCAATGACACGTGCGCTTACCTTTGTTACAGATAGCTCAAGTATTGATGCTGTTCCATCTATCAAAAATGGTAACCAACAAGCTCATACCTTTGGTTTGGGAGCTATGGGACTTCACTCTTACCTCGCTAAACACCATATCGAGTATGGTAGCCCTGAATCTGTTGAATTCACTAATATCTACTTCATGCTTATGAACTACTGGACTTTAGTTGAATCTAACAACATTGCCCGTGAACGTCAAGAAACCTTTGTCGGTTTTGAAAAATCAAAATATGCTGATGGTTCTTACTTTGACAAATACGTTACAGGCCAATACGTTCCTAAATCTGACCGTATCAAAGAACTTTTCGATGGCCACTTCATCCCCCAAGCTAAAGATTGGGAAGAACTCCGTGAACTCGTTAAGAAAGATGGACTCTACCATCAAAACCGTTTGGCTGTTGCGCCAAATGGCTCAATCTCTTACATTAACGACTGTTCGGCTTCTATCCATCCAATCACACAACGTATTGAAGAACGTCAAGAAAAGAAAATCGGAAAAATCTACTATCCAGCCAACGGTCTTTCAACAGACACAATTCCTTTCTACACTTCAGCCTACGACATGGACATGCGTAAAGTTATCGACGTTTATGCCGCTGCAACTGAACACGTTGATCAAGGTTTGTCATTAACCCTATTCTTGCGTAGTGAGTTACCAAAAGAAATTTACGAATGGAAAACAGAAAATAAACAAACGACTCGTGACCTTTCTATCCTTCGTAACTACGCCTTTAACAAGGGAATTAAATCAATCTACTACATCCGTACTTATACAGATGACGGTGAAGAGGTTGGTTCTAACCAATGTGAAAGCTGTGTCATCTAAGATAGTGATTTAACGATAACAACCTCACTACTCTTATTTACAAAATGCATTAAAAGGTCGGTTCGCCGACTTTTTTAATAGATCAACTCAAAAAACTATATCATGATTTTGAATTATGATAAAATAGTAACGACATCAATAAAGAAAGAGGTTTCTAATGGAAACTTACTACAAAGCCATTAACTGGAATGAAATCGAAGATGCGATTGATAAATCTACCTGGGAAAAATTGACCGAACAATTTTGGCTAGATACACGTATCCCACTTTCAAATGACCTTGATGACTGGCGTAAACTTTCAGCTGAAGAAAAGGATTTGGTTGGAAAAGTTTTCGGTGGTTTAACCTTGCTAGATACCATGCAATCTCAAACTGGTGTTGAAGCCATTCGTGCAGACGTCCGTACACCTCATGAAGAAGCTGTATTGAACAACATTCAGTTCATGGAATCTGTTCACGCGAAATCTTACTCTTCAATCTTCTCAACTTTGAATACTAAATCTGAAATTGAAGAAATTTTCGAGTGGACAAACAGTAACGAATACCTCCAAACCAAGGCGAAAATCATTAACGATATCTATGAAAATGGAACGCCTCTTCAGAAAAAGGTTGCTTCAACATATCTTGAAACATTCCTTTTCTATTCAGGGTTCTTCACTCCACTCTATTATCTTGGTAATAACAAGCTGGCTAATGTCGCTGAAATCATTAAGCTCATTATCCGTGACGAATCTGTTCACGGAACCTATATTGGCTATAAATTCCAACTAGGGTTCAACGAATTGACTGAAGAAGAGCAAGAAAGTTTCCGTGAATGGATGTATGATCTTCTCTACCAATTGTATGAAAATGAAGAGCTCTACACTAAATCTCTTTATGATGCTGTTGGATGGACTGAGGAAGTCATGACTTTCCTACGTTATAACGCCAACAAGGCTCTCATGAACCTGGGACAAGATCCACTCTTCCCAGATAGTGCGAACGATGTTAACCCAATCGTTATGAATGGTATTTCTACAGGAACATCTAACCACGACTTCTTCTCTCAAGTTGGTAATGGTTACCTTCTAGGTACTGTTGAAGCCATGCAAGATGATGATTATAACTACGGACTATAAGAAAAAACTAGCTGAGCTAGTTTTTTTATTGTGTTCAATACTATATTCGAAAAACAAATAGAAAAAGAGTTCAAATTGAACTCTTTTTATTTTATTTTGCTTTTACTTCAAAACCTTCTGCTACACCTTCAGCAAAGTTTTCTTCAACAATGCTAGCACAGTGATCACAGATAGTCGCATTGTAGCTACGTTCTTTGGTAGTTGGATCGATACGACGGCAACGATCACAGACATCACCTTCAGCACGTTCTACTGTGAATGCTACACCTTCAAAGCTTACAGCAGACTCAGGAGCATCTCCTTCAGCAATAGTCAATGCTGAAACAATCAAAAGTTGAGCAAGGTTAGTATTCAAACCTTCAAGAAGTTCTTTGACTTCAGCATCAGGATAGATTGTCAAATGAGCTTCAAGCGATTTACCGATAACTTTTTCGTTACGCGCTTCTTCCAAAGCTTTTTGAGCTTGGCCACGGAAATCCATGAAGGCATTCCATTTTTCAAGAAGTGCATCTTGACCAGCGAATTCTTCTGCTTCTGGCAACTCTGACAATTGAACATAGTCTTCTGTTTCAAATTCAAGATATGACCAAATTTCTTCTGCAGTGTGAGGAAGAATTGGTGTCAATAGTTTTGTAATCTTGACAAGAATATCGTAGAAGACTGTTTGCATTTGACGACGTTCAAGTGATTCTGCACTTTCAATGTAAACAACATCTTTAGCAAAATCAAGATAGAAAGCAGACAACTCAACGTTAATAAAGTTAACTAAGGCTTTGTAGATAGTTAAGAATTCAAAGTTTGCATAGGCATCACGAATAGTCTTAACTAATTGGTTAAATCGAATAGTCATGTACTGATCTACAGAACGCAAGTCTTCAAAGGCTACTGCATCAGTTGTTGGATTGAAGTCAGATGTATTAGCAATCAAGAAACGAAGTGTGTTACGAATCTTACGATAAGATTCTGATACTTGGCTAAGGATATCCATTGAGATACGAACGTCATTAGTTGTATCAACACTTGTTACCCAAAGACGCAGAATTTCAGCACCAAATTGTTTCTCAACATCACTAGGAGCAATTGTGTTACCAAGCGATTTAGACATCTTCTCACCCTTACCATCAAGCGCAAAACCTTGAGACAAGAGTTGTTTGTATGGTGCAACACCATTATTAGCAACAGATGTGATAAGTGAGGAGTTAAACCATCCACGATATTGGTCTGAACCTTCGAGATAGAGGTCAGCTGGATAAGTTAACTCAGGACGGTTAACAACAACACCGTTCCATGATGAGCCTGAGTCAAACCATACGTCCATAATGTCAGTTTCTTTAGTAAACTCTCCGTTTGGTGAACCTGGATGTGTAAAGCCTTCTGGAAGAAGATCTTTGGCATCACGTTCCCACCAGATAACTGAACCGTGCTCTTCGAAAAGTTTGGCCACATGTTCGATTGTTTCTTCAGCCATGATTGGTGTTTTATCTTCAGCATAGAAGATTGGGAGTGGCACACCCCAAGCACGCTGACGAGAGATTACCCAGTCACCACGGTCACGAATCATGTTGTAAAGACGGACTTTCCCCCATTCTGAGTGGAATTTCACTTTTTCAATTTCGTCCAAGATATCTTGACGGAATTTCGATACTGAGGCAAACCATTGTGGAACTGCACGCCAGATGATTGGTTTTTTCGTCCGCCAGTCAAATGGGTAGGAGTGAGAGATTTCTTCTTGAGCAAGAAGCAAATCGCCAAGTTTCTCAATAACAGTTGGTACAACCTTGTCGTAGAACTGACCTGCAAAATCAGGACCAGCATTCTCCATCATAATACCGCGTTCGTTAACCGTAACGGCTACTTCGAGGCCATTTGCAATCCCTACATTGTAGTCATCCTCACCAAAACCAGGAGCAGTATGGACGATACCAGTACCTGAATCAAGGGTTACATGCTCACCAAGGATCACCAATTCATCAACTTCCGTATCCCATGGGTGTTCTGTAACGATATGGTTCAATTCTTTCCCTTGGTAAGTCGCAAGAACTTCAGCATTCTCCCAACCGAATTTTTCAGAAAGGCTTGGCAAAAGCTCAGATGCTGCGACATACTTACGATCAGATCCAGCAGGTTTCACTACGACATAATCAAACTCTGCACCTACTGTCAATCCACGAGAAGCTGTAACAGTAAATGGAGTTGTTGTCCAGACAACGATGTAAGTGTCTGTATCTAGGACACCCTTACCATCTTTAACTTTGTTCGCATAGTAAAGAGACGTTGAAACCAAATCATGGTATTCAATCTCTGCTTCAGCAAGGGCTGATTCAGAAGACCAAGACCAGTAAACTGGCTTAGCCCCACGGTAGATATAGCCTTTATTGGCCATTTCACCAAAGACACGGATTTGTGCTGCTTCATAGTCAGGCGTCAAGGTTACATAAGGATGGTCCCAATCACCTGAAACACCTAAGCGTTTAAAGTCTTCGCGTTGTTTATCTACTTGAGAAAGAGCATATTCACGGCAGAGTTTCAAGTACTCAACCAAGTCCATTTCCTTACGTTTCACGCCTTGTTTAGCCAAGACTTGCTCAATTGGCAAACCATGGGTATCCCAACCTGGGATATAAGGGGCGTAAAATCCTGACATAGACTTAGAACGAACAATGATATCTTTTGAGATCTTGTTCATGGCATGCCCTACGTGAATATTTCCGTTGGCATAGGGAGGGCCATCATGAAGGGTAAAATGCGGTTTTCCTTCATTCAACTCTTGACGGCGTTGATACAATTTTGCATCTTCCCATTCTTTTTGCCAAACAGGTTCTTTCGTTGGAAGCCCAGCCCGCATTGGAAAAGCTGTTTTTCCAAGATTCAATGTTTCTTTGAGTTTCATTGTGTCTCCTTATTGATTTAAAAGCTATAAAAAAAACACGAGCATCCTAAAAAGGACGATTGCTCGTGGTACCACCTTTGTTCGAGAAGTCGCAAGCGACCTTCTCCTCTCATCCCGTAACGAGGGAAACGTCCGTTCTTACTCAAGGGTTCAGAACGAATACTGTAAAAGGATCATCCATTAAGAGGGAGTGCAGATCTTCCACCATCATCTGCTCGCTAGACCTATCATTAATGGACCTGTTTTTACAAAATTATAAAATATTGACAGATTCACGATTTGCATCATCTTCAGGTTGAACAGTTTCTTCAACCTCAACGACTTCCTCATTTTCATGACGAGCGTGCTCTGCTTCTTCTAAAGCGGATTGAACTTTTTCATTCAAACCTTCAAACGCTTGTGTTGCACCCAATTCTAAATTAGCAGCTTCGATGCGTTTTTGCAATTCTTCGATTTCAGCTGGAGAGAATTGACGAGTCAAATCAATGTTATCATCTTCTGCATGATGATGGTGAACTGATTCACCCAAAGCTTTCTCCACAATTTCACGGAAAGCTTCATCACTTGTTTGAATGTACATAGCTGTTGGACGAAGAATTTCATCCCATTCAGGTGTATCGATAATGCTCAATTGGCTTTCGATGGTTGATTTCAAACGTTGATGGAAGACGCGTGTCTTGTTCTTCAACTCCTCTGTTTCAACGGCAACCTTCTTGGCGTTATCCGTTGCATGACGAAGGATTTCATTTGCTTTTTGTTTTGCTTCATCTACTAAGTGCTGTGCATCTTGTTCAGCTTGACGAACAATATTTTCAGAACGTTCGTTAGCTGCTTGTTTGACACGTTCAGCAGTATCTTGTGCAATCAAAACAGATTGACTCAATGAATCTTTCATTTCATCAAAATAGTTTAAGCGTTCTTCAAGAGCTTGAATTTTTGCTTCTTGATCATGATTTAAACGAACAAGATCTTCATAATCGCGAACAACGATATCTAGAAATTCTTCTACTTCGTTCGCATCATACCCTCTAAATTTAACGCCAAAAGTTTTATCTTTAATTTCTAAAGCAGTAAGAGCCATAACTCCTCCTCATTTTTTACTTAAGAGTACTTCAACAGTTACTTTATATTTTCCACTCTTTGAAATACCATTTTCAGAAACAATTTTAAGACGCCCAAAGCGTCGGACACTGACTAAATCATTCAGACCTACAGCATAGCTAACATTGGAAGTAGTCGCATAGTTAACTTTCACTAGACCAGAACTAATCAACTGACTAGCTTGTGAGCGCGAAAGCTTGAAGGTCCCAGCAATCACCTTATCTAACCGATAACTCGACACGAGAATATCTCGCTGCTGGCTTTCTTCCTCTACAACAATCTGTTCAGATAGAGAAACTTCCCTAAGCTTAACAGGTACCCGAGAAATTTTCTGGATGTGATCCATGAAATAGGGAACAAAACGCTGTTCAACAAATACTTGGATCTTTCCTTCACTCGTCAGAATATCTCCAAAGGACTTGCGCTCCACTCCTAATTGGTGAACAATGGTCCCCAGTACCTGAGAATGACTCAAGTGATGAAATTTTGAAGCATAGACCATTTCCAATAAGGCCAGATCAAAGTCACTTGGATCCAATTGATAATAATCCGGAGCCACAATGACCTTGGCATACTCCATTTTCTGCTCATCACTGGAAGCAAAGACCTGTAATTGGTAGCTTGCCGCAACATTTCGTAAAATAGTGACCTGATGAGGGTTTAAAAAACCCGTCACCTCAACAGAATAGCGTTCCACCACTCTTTCAGACAATTCAATACAACGATCAATGAATTCGTGATCTTCGCGATTGAAATGTTGGTAAATCTCTGTCTGTCCCATCGTATTCTATCCAATCAAAAATAGGAACAAGCGGGCTAATAACTGATTCATCAAGTTCAAGACCAAAAGTGCTACTAGAACTGTAAAATCCAAGCCCCCAAACTGCAATGGTAACTTTCTAAAAAGGCTCAAAAATGGTTCAACTAGGCGGTGAACCATTTGTCCAAGAGTACTCTGAGGTGCCCCAGGGAACCAAGATAGTAAGGCATAGATGACAAGAATGATGGAATAGATTTGAATGATATTTGATAAGTATTGAAAGATAATCATCTTAACGATTACGTTTCATATCATAGTCAAATTCTGTCACTTCCACATCATTTGGAAGGCGGATATCTTCAATGTTAACGACTACATTAATTGGAGTCAACAAGTACATGGTACTTGCCACACGACGAAGATTTCCTGCTAAAACATAACGAGCTCCATCCAAATAATCTAAACAACGACGTGCTTGTACTTCTGTCATATATTGGAAGTCAATCAAGATACTCTCATTAGATAGTAATAGATCAACAATTTCAGTCGCTTCCTCGTATTTGCGGGGATAGCGTACATCGATGGTAATCTTTTCATCTGTATTCGCACGCTTAGCAGCCAATTCACGTTGACGTTCATGCAAGCGCGTAATATTTTCAGATGAACTTTTCGTTGTTGAAACAGGTTCCTTCACAGCCGCTGTAGACACTGGAGTCGTAACAGGGGCGACAGGAGTCGGTTTTGGTTTTACTGGTTCTCTTTGACTAATCTGTGGACGTGGAGAAGTCACTTGAGGAGTCGGCTGTGGCTGTGGAACTGGTTGTGTTTCCGCCCCAGCTGCTTTTGCCTCGCGAACTTCTACTTCTTCACCGTCTTCTGTGAAGTAGTCAATAAAGTTGTTAAATTTATCTTTTAATGACATAGTTCTTTCCTATTTAAAAAATGATGTCCCAATTCTAACATAAGTCGCTCCGTTCGCAATGGCTACTTCAAAGTCACGACTCATACCCATACTTAGTTCTGAAAAAGGCATATTTTTTAATTGTTTCTTTTCTAGTTGTTTCTGAAGTTGGTGAGTTTTTGAAAAAATATCCTGCAACTCTTCTTGACTAGCCTCAAAAGGAGCCATCGTCATTAAACCAACAATTTCAATTTTGTCCAGCTGTGCGATTTCCGCTAAAACATCATCCAGTTCATCGGGTGCAAATCCATGCTTACTTTCTTCACCAGAAATGTTCACTTGGAGGAAACACTTGATTGGGTGTTCTGCTCGCTTTTGAATTTCTTGAGCCAGCTTCACCGAATCCAAGGCATGAAAGTAATCGACGAGATTGATCACGTCTTTTACTTTCCGCCGTTGGAGGCTCCCAATCAAGTGCCAAGTGAGGTCATACTCTTTTAGAGCTTGATACTTTTCTAGGAATTTATCGACACGATTTTCACCGATATGTTGGATACCTGTTTTCACCAGTGCTTCTGTTGTGGCAACATCCACATACTTGGTGACAGCTATCACATTAACTTGATCTCGACGGTTAGCTTTGTTTCTTGCTGTTTCTACTTGTTGCCGAACAAGATCAGCATTCTCTACCAGATTCATGATTAACGATTCCGGAAGAATGGTGGTGTTTCCAATTCATCATCATCTGAAGATGAATCTACGTAACGATCAACTTGATGTGTTGATGTTGGTTCAGTTTGGCGAACGATATTCTCACGACGAATATCCCAATCACCAAAGGCTGAGCCACGGTTTGGTTCTACCGCTGGACGACTTGGAGTTGTTGGCAATTCAACATCTTGTTTCAAATCAAATTCACGGTCAAATGGTGCAGCTTGTGGGCGTTGTTCACGTGGTCCTGTTTTATAAGGACGTTGTGAGGAAGCAATTCCGCTAACGCGTTCTACCTTGTCTTGACGGACACCAGTTGCAACAACCGTCACGCGGATTTCATCTTTAAGAGATTCATCAATAGATGTACCCAACCAGATGTTCACTCCGTGACCTGCAGCTTGGTTTACAATTTCTGAAGCTTCTTCAGCTTCGATCAATGTCATATCCAAACCACCTGTTACGTTGACGATCACGTCTTCTGCACCATCAATTGTAGTTTCAAGAAGTGGAGAGTAAATGGCTTTACGAGCCGCTTCGATAACGCGTTCTTCACCGCTACCAACACCAATACCCATGAGGGCATTCCCTTTGTTTTCCATAACGGTCTTCACGTCTGCAAAGTCAAGGTTGATCAATCCAGGACTTGTGATCAAGTCAGTGATCCCTTGAACACCTTGACGAAGAACGTTATCTGCTTCACTCAAAGCTTCAAGAAGCGGTGTCTTCTTGTCTACAATTTCAAGCAAGTTGTTATTAGAAATAATCAACAATGTATCTACATGTTCGCGAAGTTCGTTGATCCCTTCAATAGCGAAGTTGCCACGTTTTGAACCTTCAAACCCGAATGGACGAGTGACAACTGCTACTGTCAAAGCACCTACAGCTTTAGCAATACGAGCGATGACTGGTGCAGCACCTGTACCAGATCCTCCACCCATCCCTGCAGTGATGAAGACCATGTCTGCACCTTGCAAAGCCTCTGTTAACACTTCTTCGCTTTCTTCAGCTGCCTTACGACCAACTTCAGGTTGACCTCCAGCACCCAATCCACGAGTCAATTTTGGACCCAATTGGATAACTGTTTCAGCTTTTGCACTTGAAAGTGCTTGAACATCTGTATTAGCTGCGATGAATTCTACACCGGCAACGCCTTCGTCAATCATACGATTGATGGCGTTACCGCCACCGCCACCGACACCGATTACTTTAATTACTGCACCTTGTGCCGCTGCTGTGTCAAATGAAAATGTCATAAATACTTACACTCCTTAATCAAACATATTACCGATCAAATTTTTCATTCGGTCTGTGAATGTAGTTTTTGGTTCTTGTTTGCTATCATTGCTTGCTGCTGGAATTTCTTGAGCATCCACTGGAGATTCAATCTTCTCAGCATTGTATGCAGGTACTACCGGTTGTGCTGGAGCAGCAGGTTGTGGTTGTACTTGTGGTTGAACTGGACGATCAAATTGAATCGGTTGTTGACGCAAGACTTCGTCTCCATGAACCGCAGCTTGAGCAATAATATCCACATCTGTCAAATTGCCTGCATATTCAGACAAGCTAATTACATGGGCAAAAGCTGGATTGCGAATTCCAATTTGATTTGGAACAAACAATTTCACATTTACACCAAAGACTTCTTGAGCCAATTCTTCAACACCAGGAAGGATCGCACCTCCACCGATAATCACAATACCACCAGGAAGATCCAACAAATGTCTTCTCTCAAGGTCTTGTTTGATTTGCTCAAAGATGTGTTTGATACGTGCTGAAATGATTTCAGCTAAGTACTTCTCAGTCACTTCAACTGGCTCTACTTCACCGATGACTTCTACATGGAAGACTTCGTTTCCAGCAGATGGCACATAGGCCTCACCATAGTTGAACTTCAAGCCTTCTGCCAATTTTTGAGAAGTTTTCAATACTTTAGAAATATCTTTGGTAACATAATCGCCACCTTCTTGGTAGATATTTGTAAATTGAAGTTCTTGGCTACGAACAGATGCCACCGTTGTTTGGCCACCACCCATATCGATCACCGTTGCTCCGAATTCACGTTCGCCTTCATTCAAGACTGTTTTGATCATCGCAAGCGGTGAAATGATGATGTTTTCAACTTGTAAGCCTGCACGTTCAACGGTTTTACGCAAATTGTGCAAGATTGTACGAGGTCCTGTATAAAGAAGGCCACGCATTTCAAGTCGGATCCCCATCATTCCGCGTGGATCGCGGATTCCTTGGAAACCATCAACTGTGAATTCCTCAGGAATGAAGGTGATTACTTCACGATCCGGTGTCATACTTTTTGTGAGTGCAGATTTGACAACATTTTCAACATCTGCATCTGTGATTTCTTTCGAATCACTTGTGACTGGAATCATTCCTTGAGTTGCTTCGATTTGTAGCAAGTTTGCAGGCAACCCAACATTGACTAGATTGATTGAAATCCCTGCTTTTTCTTCAGCTTGGCTGATTGCATTTTTAATTGCATTTGAAGCAGCTTCGATATCTACTATAATTCCATCTTTGACGCCAGCACTTTTTGCATTGCTGACTCCAATTACATTCATTTCTCCATTGACATGTTCTGCCACCAATACTTTTATTGAACTAGTACCGATATCTAAACCTGTAAAAAAGCCGTCTCTAGCCATTACACCAGTCCTCTCTCTTTATTTGTTTTCACTTTACATCTATTTATAGCCCTTTTAGTTGGAACTATCCAAACTTCATTATATCACAAAGAAGCCTAAAATGGACATTTTTTCTTCAATTATTTGAGATAATTTATGGGCTTTACTCATTCCCAGAAGAATTCTCTCCTTCTGGATTCTGTTCTTGATTCTGTTCTTGGCTTGCTTCCTCAGAATGTTCTTCTTGCTTTTCTGTACTTTCAGCCTTTTCTTTTTCAGCTTGCTCTTTGGCATCTGCGATGGATTGTTCACTATAGCTGAAAACTCCAGCCTCCATATCAATGGTGGAATCATCGTCTAATTGCTTACTAATGGCTTTATAATAAGGAAGCTTGCGGGTAATTTGGGAAACAGGCACCAAGATTTTATTATCGTTTTTCATAGTGATGGTCACCAGATCCTTGGTGACCTTGCTCGGTGTCAGATCAACCGAAACAATTTTATCCGTAATGGAAGAAGAAATAGACTTCATTTCTTGGACAAATTGTCTAACCAATTCTCGATCTGAGAATTTTAAGCTAATATAGGAGGACGGCAATTCCGAAGCTGGAGTTACTGTCTCAACGACTTCTCCATTTTCCAATACTGGATAGTGGTCTTCTCCGGTCACATAATAGGCAACCACTTTGTGTTCCACGATATTGACTTTAAAGGTCACCGGGAATTGATAATGCATGTGAACCTCTTTGATCCATGGACTAGCCGTTTTCATATTTTGTTCATAGACCGATTTATGAAGGAAGGTCGTCAGAGTATAATCTTCTTCTTTGATGCGACTTTTTTCATACAAAAGTTGCTGATCAACCGCTTTATTCCCTGAAAATTCAATCACTTTCTGTGTGGACAAGGGACTTAAAAAATAAATGGAGAGAAGGGCGACAATCGAGCTGATTCCGATAACCGGAAGGGCACGATAGATATGGCGTTTTGCCACTGTCGGTTCCTTCTTTGGCTTTTTCATCTTTAAGCCTTTAAAAAATGAAGGCTTTTTCTCTTGCTTCTCTGAAGGATCTAGCTCCTCTATAGCTGGATCATCCTTTTCTCCTTCTGAACTTTCTCCATCTGCTTCTGGATCCTCTTCGACCTCAGATTCATTTTCCTCTTCAGACTCTTCTATTTCTTCTTCAGATTCTTCCTCTGAGACGGAAGCTGTTTCTTTTTCTGAAAGGTCTTCGTCTTCTTGTGCTTCTTCGCTTTCAGTTTCCTCTGTTTCAGCTTCTTCCGCTTTTTCAAGCGCTTTTTTTTCTAAATATTCTTTGTTTCTTTTTTGCCAGGCTGACAATTCTGTAATTTTGTCATCCGTTGGCGTTTTTTTATTGTCGTCCGTCATCTTTTCCCTTACTGATATCTTTTTGAAGCAGGCCATAAAAATCGTCTAGTGAAAGGAGTTCTGTCGATTTTTCCATTGCTTGGTGGTAGACTTGGCTTTGCTTCAACATTTCTTGAATGGTTTCATTAAAGGTTTCGAGCGTCAATTGATCTTCCTGCAATTGCTCTGCATAACCTTTATCCACAAAATATTGGGCATTTTCAATCTGATCGCCACGGCTGGCTTCTTTTCCTAGCGGTACAATCAAATGGAGTTTGTTCATAGCTAAGAGCTCAAATAAGGTATTGGCTCCACCCCTAGTCACCACTAAATCAGCCTTCTGGAGCATTGGCAAATACTGATCCGTTACATAATCCACTCGATACAAGCCACCATCAGCCTGATTCAATGTTGAATCGCCCGTCAAATTGATGATATTGTAGTGCTGCAAGAGCTCTGCTTTGTGCTCTGTCACAAATTCATTAAAGACACGCGCACCGGCTGATCCTCCGACAAAGAGAAGGGTCGGCAAGTCTTTTCGGAAACCTTTTGTTTTTTCTTCTAAAACTTCTGAAGTTGGCGGAATATGATCTGTGACCTTGGTTACCGCACCGATATGCTCACTCTTTGTCAAACCATGTGCTTGCTCAAAAGTCGTGTACATCTTGGTAGCAAATTTATAAGCAATTTTATTGGCCAATCCCATCGAAAGATCGGACTCATGGATATAGACAGGAACACGCGTGAGTCTAGCCGCAATCACTGGTGGCACCGAGACAAATCCCCCTTTTGAGAAGAGAACTTGTGGACGCACACGGAGCAGAATCGCTATGGATTGGAGCGTTCCCCAAGCCACCTTGAACACATCCATCATATTTTGGAAA
>ERZ827363.1615-NODE-1615-length-21491-cov-5.924333_pt1 | contig 21491 bp, 7 predicted proteins | sample MGYA00519776_ERZ827363 | MGnify/ENA primary metagenome ERZ827363 (study PRJEB31778, sample SAMEA3449288) | human gut metagenome | biome: human gut; feature: human-associated habitat; material: faeces | place: United Kingdom | collected 2010/2012 ...
CTACAGTCAAACCCCCGTTATTGATAGTAGTGCCACCAGCTGTAACGCTGTCCAAGCCAGTCAATGTTTTAGCTAATTTCACATTCAATGTGCCATTACCATCGGATACAACACCGATATTACCGTCAGACAATGTGCCTGTAGCACCGCCTTTAACAGTTACAGTATCACCTAATTGTCGATTACTTACAGTGCCTGTGTCGCCAGCAAAGTTCAAGCCTTTATTAATCTTTGTGTTAATAGTGGAAATATCTTGCTTATTTTTAGCGATATCAGTTTTGTTATTCGCAATGTCGCCAGCATTTTTTGTGATATTTTGCTTGTTAGTATTGATATCTCCAGCATTTTTATCGATGGCAGCTTTATTGGTATTAACTTTATCGTTTACCTTTTTCAACTGATCTTCTGTCGCAGCACGGCCGGATACAGCTACAGGATTATCTACATTCCAGTCTTTATTTTGAAGGCCTGTTACATGGCCTGTAGTACCATTAATCGTTACAGGGTTCGCTGCACCTATTGTAACGGTGTTACCCAAAGTCATATTAATAGTTGTATCACCATTAGCTTGTGTAATTGCGGCATTAATATTGTTGCCGTCACCTTTGATGGTAACTTTAGAACCTAATAGATTATTTTTCGTGCCACCTGTATTAGCATCAAAGTTAAGGCCTTTATCTATTGTGTCTTTATTGAATTTAATAGCATCGTGAATCGTGCCTTTACCTGTGTTACCGATATTGCTCATCGACAAGTTACCCGTATCAGGGTCAAGCGCTGCATTGCCACCTAAAATGCCTTTTGTAGTACTTGCCAAATTACCTAAAGTATTAGCAACACCATATAATTGGCTACCGTTGATTGCATCTGTAGATTGTGCATTCACACGACCGGCAGCTACATTTGTAATGGTACGTTTTACCGTATCACTACCTACACTGATTGTGGAATCAGCAGAACCGCCGGCATAGTTTTTATACCATAAACCATTTACCAATTGATTTGGTGTGCTTACTGTAGCATCAGTCTTGGAGTTAGCACCTAGTGCAACGGAACGTTCATGTGCAGCATTAGCAGATACACCTAATGCCATAGAGTTTGTTTGCTCAGCTTTACTGCTTAAACCTAATGCTACAGCACCTACCGCACCAGTAGATGTAGAAGATTGCACACCTATTGCTAGGGAATTACCACCAGATGCAACAGAACCATCACCAGCCGCGATATCAGCGTAGCCATTTGTAGTACTACCCCAACCGAGTGCAGTAGAGTGAGAGCTATTAGTTGTAGCATTCGTCCCCAATGCAGAAGAGCCCTGTTTCAAAGCTTTAGAGCCATTACCGATAGCTACCGCCCAATCACCTCTAGATTGAGAACCGTTACCTATAGAAACCGCACCACCACCACTGGATTTCGCATCATTACCGAACGCCATGGAAGAACCACCATAAGCACGTGCATTGGAACCGAAGGCTTGGTCATTAGGAAGACCTATCAATTTATTGGTTTCATCATAGCCGGCACGCGCATTATTACCAAGAGCAAAACCATTAAGAGATGCCACGCGTGTTTCATTACCTAATGCTACACTGTTATTGGTAATCGAACGAGAGTTATGACCGATAGTTACAGCTTGTGCACCATCAGCACTAGTACCGGAACCAACAGCAATTGCATTAACAACCTTGGTCGTTGCACCTTGACCGATGGCGATACCACCTGTTCTTTGATCTGCTGGAACATCTGCCCCTTTGGCAACATCAACAGTTACAGTTGCACCTTGTCCGATAGCAATACCGCTCTGTGTTTTACCTTCATCAGTATCACCTCTACCTACAGATGCATTAGTACCGATTGAAATACTATAGTCACCCTTAGATGCCGTATTATCACCGATAGCAATACCACCGTCATTTTCAGCTTGTGCACCGTTACCTCTTGTAATAGGTGCCCCTAAGGCATCGGTAGGCATCATAACGCCTGTCAGCATAACGGCAACTGCTGTAGCACCTACCATTTTAGAGAATACAACCGACAAAGAAGAACGTTTCGTCATGTTCTTTGCTGTTTCTGCCACAACGACATAGCAGCCCTTTGTGCGATTCCAAATCACTTTAAATACTCGATTCATTAATCTTTCTCCTATAAAACTTATAAAACTTACTAACTAACTATCTACATATTTAATGAAATAACAATGATGTATCGATGATGTATTGAGAATTCATCGACATTCTTGAATGTGTATATCTAAAATACCACATATTACGGGAAAAGTAAACTTTTTTTCATTTTATTTTCATAAAACTTTTGTGTTTAAGTTATTAATAATTTCGATAAAATTAAATATACTGAATATTCTGCATAAATGCTGTATTTTTTTACTATTATTCACCAACTTTCATAAATAATACTAATATGCTCCATAATTATGTACCAATATTACACCATATATAATCAATTTATTTTCTCTTCATCATTCTGATTTATGATAGACCATATAATAGAATGATATCTTTTCATAAACAGATATCGTACAGTGTTTCTGCCATTTTGACTCAATGTACGTACACAATTACTACATACCTACTTAAGCAAATTAACTATTGCACAATCAATAAAGGTAGCATTTTATTATATAGTAAAGGGAATGACAGGTGAAATTCAAATCGCTGTCATTCCTTTTTTATTCTAAGGCACTCTAAAGGCGTATCGGCGGGTTTTATAGGCTTTATAGAAATAGAGCATATGTGTATAAAAACAATTTATACGATTACTCCATGTGTTTTTTAATTTTTATTGTTATACTGAAAGCAGAAAGGAGGAAGAAATCTATGTCAGAACTCAATATCTTACAACAAAATATAGATAAACCAAATACGGTTACCGAAGAAGATATCGTAGTTACACGAGATAATCAAACTTTCACAATCAAAGGTCGCTTTAATGGGGAAGAAGGCGTATTCACATATGATGCGGACGTTCAACCTAACGATCAGTTACAATTTCTGCATCACAACTTTACGGCCATCGTAAAAAAAATTACATATAAGGTGATTCAAGGTCAGCGAATCACATTGATTGCAAAATTATATGCATAAAAATATCGGGGTATTGTTAATACAAACAACACCCCGATATTTTTTATCGGTCATACAATTATAAGAAATACAATACAACACAACAACACTTAACTCTTATAATTGAATCATCTAAAATTATTGAATTGTAGGTGCATTAATCGCTTTGCGAAGGTCCACTGTGTGAAGTTCGTCCATCGCAGGAGCTGCTTTTTCATCTACAGGTTTTACACGATTATTGCCGTCTTTCATGGCTTCGTTCAAGCTGAAGATCACCATTTCATTCATATAGAAACGCAATTCATCATCATGTACATTGGCCGTATTGCGATCCAAGATATCGATGATTTGTTGCGCATAGTCCAATTTAGCGTCTTCAGATACAGTCGCATGTTCTGTGAAGAACTGTTTGTAATCGTTGTACAAACGATCTAATGCCAAACGCCCATAGCTATCGTTTTTATAACGATGGCTCACGATGTACCAGCTGCGACGAACGTTCATGTAGTACAATACATTGTTACGGTAACGCTCTTGACCGGTCATAACGCGGGAATCATCCATGATACGTTTGCCCTTTTGGTCCAATTGGAATTGTGTGAAAGCATTCACTACATCGCGAACTTCTTCGCTAGGTACGGAAAGTGCCACTTCTGTTTCAAGCACATTCAATGGTTCAGCTGGTTGTTCTGGCATCATCAATCGATCTTGAGCCGCATCCGCTTGACCTACCGCGCATACACAAGCAAGTGCCAATACAGGCATAAATGTTTTGAATTTCATACTTCCTCCTTATGATGAGCCGCCCTAGAAGGGCGGCTTTCATATTCCTTACATAACAAGACTAAGAATTCTTTTTATTTGGAAAGTCCTACTTGTTGCATCAACAATGCGATTTGAGCTTTCATTTCTTCATTATCGCGTTGTACTTGATCGTATTTAGCAGTTAACTCTAAGTCATGTTGTTTCATGCGTTCATTTTCAGCTTTTAACGCAGTCACTTCATCTTGCAATACATACGCAGAGCTGATAGGGCCTGCTTTATAGCGTGCTGGAATAGCTTTCTTAGCATCGGATGTACCAAATTTGTAGGATACGCCCGCATTAATCATGTTGTCATGACCGCCAAGAGATACGCCCATATGGAACATTGTAGATTCATTAGTATAGTGAGCCACACCTACAGCAGCAGCTGTGCTGCCTTTGTAGTGACCTACAGCAGCCAATACTTGAGTTGGTTCCAATGGATCATATTGTAAAGGTTTGAGGCCGGAAATAGCTGCACTAGTAGCACCTACATCAGCGATTTTACCATCCACACTACGCATAGCACTACTCAATTGATTTACATTAACCGCATCAGTGCCATCTACACCAGGGCCTACATTAGTAATTCTATTACCACCGTTATTGAGGCCGTCTTTAGTAAGGCTTACAGCATTACCTTGAGCAGGTGTAATTGTCACGCCGCCGCCGTTCATAACAGTCGTATTACCAGCAGCATCCGTAGTAGTTACGGACTCAAGACCTTTCAAGTCTTTCGCCAACTTGATGTTATATCCATCACCAGCAGCGTTTTTCACAACACCGATATTGTTGTCTGCCAAACGGTTCACATCAGCACCACCAGTAAGGTTCATAGTATCTCCCAAACCACGAACCACTTTACCGCTATCGCCAGGTTGGTCACCTTGGAATACACGGCCTGTTCTTGCTTTATTATTGAAGTCGTCATTAACAGCTTTCAATTGGTCTTCTGTTGCGGCACGACCAGGAACTGCTACAGGATTTTCAGGATTCCAAGTTTTGTTATCCAAACCTGTTACGAAGTTGCCTTCTTTACCGTCAGAAGTTTGCTTGCCTACAACTACATCGCCAGCTTTCACAGTATTTGCCGTTACGGAACCGTCATTGCCGTCAATCTTAACTTGATTACCGCCATTGCCAGCTGTAATTGTACCTGCAGAACCGTCAATGTTAACTTGTTTTGCTGGATCTTGACCAAGAGTAATCTTATCATTTAATGCCATTTTGATAGCGCCGTTGTCCACGGAAGTTTTGATATTGCCGTCACCTTTCAAGTCGATTGTTTCGCCAAGAGGTTTCTTCACGGATCGACCGTCTTCCGCTTTAAGGCCAAAGCCTGTGGATTTGATGTCTTCGATAGCTGTATGCAATTGACCGCCGTTTACAGCGTCCTTGCTACCAGCGCCAATAGTGCCATCAGCCACATTAGTGATCTTCTTATCAGCCGCATCGATACCGTCTTTTGTTACCTTAGGACCGTTTTCGATTGTTAAGCCATCTTTGTTGATAGTAACAGCTTTGTTGCCACCATCATTGATTTGCAAGCCGTCTTTAGTCAACTTAGTCGCTTCATTAGCGCCGTCCTTGATAGTAACGCCGTTTGTATCCATCTTAGTATCGCCTGTTGTTACAGTGTCTACAGTGATGTCTTTTTTCAATTCTACCTTAACAGCACCGCCGTCTACGGATGTTTTGATATTCGTGCCATCACCTTTAACTTTAACAGTTTCACCAAGAGGTTTCTTCACGGATTGACCGTCTTCCGCTTCAAGACCAAAGCCTTTAGTTTTAAGGCTTTCAACAGCGTCATGCAATTGACCACCGTTTACAGCGTCTTTGCTATCTTTGGCAACCGTACCGTTTTGAACATTAGTAACCTTCTTGCCTGCTGCATCGATGCCGTCCTTCGTCATAGATGGACCATCGGTAATCTTCACGCCGTCTTTTGTAACAGCTGTCAACGGATTACCAGCTGCATCATTGATAGTCATGCCTGCGCCGTTTACAACGGTTTTACCGTTTGCACCGTTAGCTCCGTTGTTGAAAGTAATGGAGTTCAAGTCTTTAAGGTCTTTTGCCAAACGAACATTGAGGATATTATTTTTGCTGATAACGCCAATATTGTTTTCAGTCAAATCAGCTTCGTTTGTTACGCCGCCCTTAATGTCCAATTGTTCATTAAGTTTTTTCTTAATCACATTACCGGAGTCACCACCGTATGCCATACCATCATCCTTGGTTGCCACTTGATGTGTCTTACCATTTTCATCAGTGTATTTAATACGAGTGATTTCGTTACCGTTGAGGTCCGGATCACCTTTTTCAACAGAAATATCAGCGCTACGGCCGTCTTTACCGTTAAGTCCGATGTGACCTACGCCGTCTTTACCAGAAATAGATACAGCTTCTTTTCCGTCCTTACCAGTCACAGCTACCTTGCCGTCTGTACCGTTGTCAGGACCTGTAATGGACACGCCGTCCTTACCGTCTTTGCCAACCTTCACGGATTCAGCCTTAAGGTTTTTATTCATCTTCACGTCGATAGTCGTGTTACCTTTATTGTCTTGGTTGATGAAAGTTTTAATATTTTCACCGCTGTAGTCAGCATCATCAGCTTTACCTTCACCTTGAACAGTGATAGTAGAACCAAGTTTATTAGTTTGTTCGCCGCCTACATTAGCATTGAATTTCAAACCTTTATTAGTCAATGCGTCCGCACTATCCTTGATTTTGTCATTCAAGTAGTCCACATTAACCGCTTCGCTGCCATCGTTGCCTGTAGCATATGCTACATTCGTTACGTGAGTCCCACCTTGTTTGTTATTGTATGTAGGGCCTTCGTAAGTTACCTTGGATTTATCAGGTGTTCCGTTAGGATCCAAATCATATTTAACAGCACGATCATTCAATTTATCAAGTTTGGATTTAGAAGCAACGTCTTTGATTGTAACGGTTTCTGTTTGATCTGGATGATTCTTATCTTGTACAGTCAACGCTACATCACCGTTTGCATCTACAGTGTAGTCTCCATTAGAGCCTGCCGCTTGATTTCTAATCAAACGATAATCAGTGGAGTTAGCACTTTGAGCATCCAATGCTTTTTTCAATTGATCTTCTGTTGCAGCACGACCGGATACAATCTTATTTGCATCCCAATCTTTATTATCAAGGCCTGTTACATAATTGCCTGTTTCGCTGTCGCCAGCTGTGTTGTTAACAGTTTGACCACCCATAGTAGCACCGCCTGCTTTCACAGTCTTAGCGGCTGTTACGGAATCAAGATTTTTAAGGTCTTTCGCCAATTGAAGTTCCAATTTGTCAGTGCCATCAGCTTTTACATTGATGTTGCCGGATGCGCTCTTGAACGCTGCAGATTCAGCTTCAGTTACGCCTTCACCTTGTACTTTCACCAAGGAGTTCAATTTTTGTTTATTCACTGTGCCAATGTTGTTACCAGTGAATTGTAAACCGTCCTCCATAGTCGCAACTTGGTGTTCGCCGTTGCCGTCTTTGTAAACGATACGTGTAAGACCGTTTGTACCATCAACACCTTTTTCACCTTTAACGCCTGTCGCAGAATCGTCGTAACCAGGTTTCACGGACAAGTCGATACCATTAGTACCGTTCACCCCATTCGTTCCAGCAGGGCCTGTCAAGCCGATGTGGCCTACGCCGTCCTTACCGGAAATAGAAACTGCTTCTTTACCGTTTTTATCAGTCACAGCTACCTTGCCATCTGTACCGTTCGCTGTGTCAGGACCTGTAATAGATACGCCGTCCTTACCATTTTTGCCAACCTTCACAGATTCAGCTTTAAGGTTTTTGTTCATCTTCACGTCAATCGTCGTGTTACCTGTTGCCGCATCTTGATTGATGAAAGTTTTAAGGTTTTCACCGCTATAATCAGCGTCAGCTGCAGTACCTTCACCTTGAATTGTAACCGTGGAGCCTAATTTGTTAGTTTTTACGCCACCTACATTGGCATCAAATTTAAGACCTGTATTGATAAGTTCATTTTTAGCATCATGTAATTGACCGCCGTTTACAGCATCTTTAGAACCAGCCGCTACATTACCGTCTTTCAAGTTGGTAATCTTTGTGCCGTCCGGGCCTTCCAATGTTACTGTGTCATGGCCTGTGTTACCGTCATATTTTACGGAACGATCTTTTACATTATCTAGTTCAGTTTTAGACGCAATATCCTTAATCGTTACAGTTTTAACGTCACTGGATTTTTCGTCTTTTACTTTCAAGTCTACTTGATTGTTTTCAACCTTATAGGAACCATCTGCCACGTTGTTCGGATTAGCAATTAAGCGGTAATCTGTAGCACTTGCATTAGACGCTTTCAATGCATCGCTAACCTTCTTAAGTTGGTCTTCTGTCGCTGCGCGTCCTTCTACATACGTAGGATCTGAAATGTCCCAAGCTCTATTATCTAAGCCTGTTACAAAATTACCAGTTTGGTTAGCACCTTTGTTATCTGCTACCGTATGATTACCTACAGTGGCAGTGCCTGCTTTCACAGTGTCGGATGCCGTTACGGATTGCAAGCCAGTCAAGTTTTTCGCCAATTGCAATTGTAATTTTGCATTGCCATCAGCGCCAACAGCCGCAGAAGTAACACCAATATTATTGCCTGTAGCAAGATCGGAAGCGCTTGTTACACCACCGTTGATGTCCACTTGTTTGTTAAGCTTAACATTGGATGTAGCACCCATGTCACCTTTGAATTTAAGGCCGTCGTTCAAAGTTGCCACTTCTTCGTTGGAGCCATCAGGTTTTTGGTATGTAATACGAGTTGTAGTCGCGCCAGGAGCACCATCTACACCAGGTTGACCGTCACGAGTAACGGAAATGTTAGTTGTTACACCGTCTTTACCGTTGATGCCGATTTTACCGTCCTTGCCGTTTGCACCGGTTGCAGTAATCGTTTCTACATTAAGGTTTTTACCGAGTTTTACATCAATTGTGCTGTCGCCGTTAGCGTCTTGAGAGATTTCCGTAATGATATTAGAGTTATCCCCTTTAACTGCTACTTTGGAGCCCAATTTATTTGTTTTTTCACCGCCTGTATTAGCGTCGAATTTCAAACCTTTATCAATAAGATCTTGTTTAGTTGTATCAATCTTATTGTTTAATTCATTCTTAGTATTTGTGATTTGGTCACCAAGATCTTGCTTAACTTGATGTAATTGACCGCCGTTTACAGCATCCTTGGAGCCTGCTGCTACATTACCGTCTTTCAAGTTAGTAATCTTTGTACCGTTAGCACCTTCCAATGTTACTGTATCTTTGTCAGTTTCACCGTCGTATTTCACGGAACGATCTTTTACTTTATCAAGTTCTGTTTTAGACGCAATATCCTTAATTGTCACAGTATTAACTGTACCGGATTTATCGTCCTTCACTTGTAAATCAACTTTATTGTTATCAACCTTATAAGAGCCGTCTGCCGCATTGTTTGAATTAGCAATTAAACGGTAGTCCGTAGAACTTGCGTTAGCCGCGTTAGCTGCTTTCACAGCATCACTAACAATCTTAAGTTGATCTTCTGTTGCCGCACGGCCAGATACATAGGCAGGATCAGTTAATGTCCAATTTTTATTGTCCAAACCGGATACAAAGTTACCGTTCTGAGCAGCACTTTTGTTATCTGTTACAGATTGGTTACCCATAGTAGCAGTGCCAGCTTTTACAGTCTTAGTAGCTGTCACCGTATTAACATTGATGTCTTTACCTAATGCAACCTTAATTGTTGTATCGTCGCCACTTTGTGTAATTGTAGTGTTGATGTTAGTGCCATCACCAGATACTGTTACCTTGGAGCCTAATTTATTTGTTTTTTCGCCGCCATTATCAGCATCGAATTTCAAACCTTTATTGATAAGCTCCGTTTTTGTATCATCAAGTTCTGTTTTGGATGCAATATCCTTGATAGTTACAGTTTTCTTATTCGCAGGATTTTTAGCATCTTGTACAGTTAAGTCAACTTTATTGCCAGATACAGTGTATGCTTTATCAGCAGCACTGCTATTTTCAACTAATTGATAGTCAGGAGCATCTACGTCAACTTTATATGTTTTATATGTACCATCAGTACCTTCTGTAATCGTTGTGTTTTTACCAGCAACAACTTTTACTGCTTTTTGCGCTTCATCACGAATAACGGATTTACCATTGTCAGTAATATTGGACAAGTCTTTATTTGCCGCATTGTCGATTTTATTCTTAGTAGCATCAGTCAACGCTACATCGATTGTTTGGTTGTTAACAGATGTCGTAACATAAGAACCATCGCCTTTTACAGTCAATGTTTGGTTATCCAATAAAACGTCATTTTTGCCAGTGTTACCAGCTACTTTCAAATTAACATTGCGCAATTGTGCCACGTTAACAGCATCAGTATCAGCTGTACCTGCAGCCACATTTGTGATTTGACGAGTTTTTGTACCGCCGTCACCTACGGACACCGCACCCATAGTGGAAGTCAACGCAGCGCCTGTCAATCCGCTATAGCCGTTTGTACGGCTGTCTGCAGTTTTCACATTATAGCCTGCTGTACCTGCTGCAACGGAAGCAACAGAGTTTGCACCCAATGCAACGCCATCATCTACACTGGATTTAGCTTTATAACCGATAGCCGTACTGTTCGTATTAGCTGCAGTCGCATCAGCACCGACAGCTGTCGCGAAATTACCTGCTGCGGAAGTACGTACACCAGCTGCTGTCGCATTATTGCCTGTAGCACCTGTGTTATCGTAGTTCGCATCGGCAGATGTGCCTTTAGCACTGAAGAAATTCGTTTGCGCCGCTTCAACAGCTTCTTTTACCGTATGATACGTGCTGTTCTTGATATTGAAATCAGGCGCTTTATATGTAGAACCATTCGCTTCATAGCCCGTATATGTAGGACCTGCGATGGATTTTGCCAAGTTACTGTTTACAAATTTTAATTGTTTTACATTTGTTGCGTCAGTATCGTTTTCACCACCTGCTACGTTGATGATACGGCGTTCAGAACCTACGTTACCTACCGCAACTACACCGTTTGCAACATTGTTGTTTTGTTGATTAGTGAAAGCAGAGTAACCATTAACCAAGGCACCTCTTACTTCCGTACCAGTACCCAATGCCAAGGAATTATTGGATTCTGCAACGGCATTTGTACCGATAGCCATGGAGTTAGTACCTGTAACAGTAGCACCAAGACCGATAGCTGTCGTATTAGTATTGTTTGCTTTCGCTTCTTTACCGATTGCAATGGCACCATCTTTAGATGCATTAGCCGCACCGCCAAGTGCAAGCGCATCAGCACCCAAGGATTTTGCATTACCACCTAATGCGATAGAGTTCGATAATTTGGCTTGGGAAGAACTACCCATAGCGATAGCATCAGCACCAGCAGCATTAGAGCTACTACCCATGGCAAAGCTGCTTACACCACTTGCATTGGCACTTTTACCCATCGCTACCGCATTTTGTGCGGATGATTGCGCCGTATTACCGATAGCAAAGGCATTCTCTGCACTAGCATTAGCACTATAACCCATAGCTACCGCATTGGCGCCACCAGTACTGGATGAGGAACCGAATGCCATAGAATCAGCTGCAGCAGTAGATGTTCTCGCCTTTGTACCAAATGCAAGAGAACGAACACCTTCTGTTACGGTATTACCATTGGCATTATATTGTGCACTAGGAGTACCATGTTGTTGACCAGGCAATTTTATAGTTTCTGCTGCACCAATTGCAATGGATTGATCCGCTTTTGCTGTAGCAGAATAACCCATGGCGAAACTACCGTTACCCTTTGCCCAAGATGCAGTACCTAATGCTGCGGAGAACTCACCTTCTGCAGCGGATTGACGCATCATAGCCAAGGAGTTAAATCCGCTCGCCTTTGTAGCTGTACCAAGAGCCATAGCAGATGGTGATAAAGCCTGAGCATAATGACCTAAAGCAAAAGAAATACCTCCTGTGGCCTGAGCATAGTTACCGATAGCTAAACCGGAATAATAAGTTGGATTACCAGCTTCCTGAATATTTGTATTTTTACCGATAGCAATGCCAGCAAAACTATTTTCTGTATAGTTACCTCTATCTGTACCATTGTACAAATGACTATTATCAAATGGTGTCAGGTTCCCAGGGTTTTGATAATTATATAAATAACTACCTTCACTATAAACTACATTACCAGTAGCATAACCAGCGCCATTTACATCATTAATCGTCATAGCAGTATATGTAGCAGCATTAACTGTAGTAATATTACCACCCATTAATAATGCAGCCACCGCCATAATCGCACTCATGCGTGCCCAGGTTGTACCGTTTTGTACGGATTTCACCTTACCGCCACCTGTTTTTACAATTTCAGATACTACAACGTAGCATTTTTTTGTCTTACTCCAAATAACATTATAAATTCGATTCATGATTATCCTTTCTTACCGAAAACTCAGTAAAACACACCACTTGTGTTGCATAATATTGCAAAGATAATAAAAAGAAGAAGTATAAAGATTAGTTATCATCTACACTTCTTACACCAAATATTAGTATTCCAAATTACGATCTGAATACTATAATTATTCATGATTCTTCATCATATACTCATCCACGGCAATACAATATCAAAAAATTTCTATCTTGTAAACAACTTTTTCATCTTTTCTTCATTTTTGTCATTTATTTATTTCTATTTTAATACTTTTTAATTTTAAGAAATAAAATCTTCATCTTTCCTATCAAAATTTACGATAAATCCACATATCGGAATATAACGATTATTGTAATTACGTAATCAATTTCATATTTTTAGACTTTTCAGTTTAGTACTTTCATAGATAAGATAATTTTATATACAGAAAAATTATCACCTACAGGTACACGAAAAAGCCGAGGCCCTAGAGCCTCGGCTTTTACAATATAAATCATATATATAAATATTCTATTTTTTATTGACCCTTACACGTTCAATAGTTGGTTGTCCTTCATGATTCTTGGCAATAGTATCCACACGGAATAACGCCATTTCAGGACCAAATTCAGATACAAGTCGATCATCGACAGCAACGCCGTTTTGAATAGCTCGGTACACAATTTGAGCAAATTCATAACGGGTCAACATACGGTCTCCTCCGAATGTACCATCAGGATAGCCTTCCACAAGACCACGTCGAGATAGATCACTAACCGCCGCATATGCCCAGTGATTATTCGGCACATCAGGGAATAATGTGCTACGGTCTGCTTTCATATTCGTTCCAGCCAAGCCATTCAAAAGAGCAGTCAACTTTTGAATCTGCGCATTTTGTACCGCTACAGTTTTCTTAAGTTCCAAAACTTCCTTACCGATAGCTACACGAGAACGAGATACATTACTGTGAGCACCTACTTTCACAGACATACCTGCATTTACAACAGTTTCGCCATTACCAACAGTAGATCCTACACTAAACTGCAAGTCCTCATTCGGTCTGTAAAAAGCCCCCAATGCAGCGGCGTTGCCATCATGGTAGTGGCCATACCCAGCAGCAAAGTCCCATTTTGCATCAGGATCGAAATCCAACGGATGCAAGGCGGCAAGTGCAGCCGCTCCGGCCACAGATTTGTTGACCTTTTTATCGAGACGAGCTACATTCCGTCCCATATTCGTTACATCCTGCTTGATATTAGTAATGTCACCTTGAATATTGGTTACATTCTTTTTAATATTGGTCACATCACCTTGTATATTGTTAATATTTGTTGTGTTATTTGTAATCTGATTCGTTATATCGTCAGATAGGCTTACCTTATAATCCTTAGTAGTTCCGTTCGTCGTAGTTGTCACATTAATATGCTTACCTGCACTGACGGTAGTGGAGCCAGTCGCATTCACTTGATTTTGCAACTTTTTGAGCTGTGCCACATTCACCGCATCCGTATCCTTTGTGCCGGCTGCTACGGATGTAATCTGACGCGTAATATTGTTATTTGCATCACCGACAGATACGGCCGATTTAGTCGCCTTCCACGTAGAATCTGTATTCGTAGACTGTGCCTTTGTACTCGGATCATACCCAACGGATCCAGCCGCCACAGTAGCCTTCGATTCGCTACCCAATGCAACGCCACCCTCTACGGTTACATTCGTATTATGTCCGACAGCGACCGCATTATTAACAGATGTCGTAGTCTTGCTATCTGTGGAACCGATGAGAACCGCATGATTGGCATCTTTCACCTCACGATTATCCCCCATCACAAGACTGTTCTTAGAATTAGTCACCGTATTTTCAGACCCTATTACGGTCGTATTGGACACCTTATCCGCCGTATTGTGAAAGCCCGTCAACATGGTATTCGTACTTTCTTTGCCTTGAGAGCCGGTCAATGTATTATTGACACCCATAAGAGCGGAGCGAAGTGTATAATCCGCCTTATTACCGCTACCAAATGCCATAGTAGAGCCGCCACCGTTAGAATTTTTGACAGCGGAACGTAATTTCTCAGCTAATTCCTTAGCGGAATTACCTCCCGAACTTGGCGCCGAAATATTAGTTACAGAATTCGTTATTTCATTGCCTGCACCAAATACGAGAGATCCATTGGAGTTAAAGGTCCGATTGGCAGTGCCTACGATACTATTTGCAACACCAGAGTATTGAGAGCTAGCACTTGCCGATTCAATACTATTTAAAGACCCTGTAATAGTAGCACCAAAATTCTTAGTGGCATCAGCGGTAGTGGTAGGATAACCTGAAGAGGCAATCGAATAAGCCCCTACAATAGAAGAAAACAAACCATTAGAATAACTATTCGCTCCTATAGTTGTGGAAAATAAATGTCCATTATTATTTTTGGTATTAGAACTATCTACATCCACATCACCTAATTTTCCTTTATAATTATGGGTCCCCAACATAATACTGCCAGAACGAGCATAGGTGTTTTGGCCAATAGCCATTCCGGTTACCATCTTTTCAGGATTTTTGGGGAGCCCGAAAGGTATACCCAAAAGCTTTTTATATCCAGCCTGATTAAAATCAAACGCTCTTTCCATTCCGCCTACCATATTTTCGACGAATGAATTCGCACCTATGGCAATGCCGCCACCTTGATCAATATAATTATTAATATGTGCCTTTCCACCAATTACAATATCACCTGTGGACGGCTGTCCGACACCACCCGAATACTCTATAGTAGCCCCTTTACCAATGGCTACGTTTTCCGCCTTCGGTGCACTACTGCCCGTACCGATAGCTACACCATTACCGCTGCCCGGTGCCACATCCACCGCTCCGGCCACATATAGGCTCGATAACAACACACCATTAATCAACACAGATAATATAAGTTTACGCTTGCTCATTTTATCCTCTCCAATCCCTAATGAATTCCACGTTTAACTTATTCTTCATTATATCTTCATGAATATTGTGCCACTCTTTTTCTATTTTGTAAACAAAATAAATTTTTATGAATTAATGTATAAAAAAAGGAACTGTCTTTTCATATCAGATGACAATCATCTAATACGATAAAACAGTTCTCTATGTTGCTTTTATCTAAAAAATAAATATAGATTCTTATGCTACTTTTATCAAAATAATAAATATATATATCAATCTATCAATCAACGTGCACCATATGTTGTCGACGCACATTTTCCAGCATATTCGCACGAACTGATGCTTTCGCATTCGATCGATGGTTACCACCAAACCATGCCGTATCAACACCGGCTAGACGGAACATAATTTTTCCGTACGGACTGCCGTGCTTATGCTCCGGCTTGTTATAGCCCATGTCCACGGAAATCCTCGGCGTGAGCTGCAACTCCGTACCGATGCGCAAGCCATGCTTATCCTCACTATGCCGCAACTGCCAACGATAGGCTTCCATGTACACGCGCGCCCAACGAGCATTCTTAAAGCTAGTCCCATATTCCGCAGTATATCCGTTAGACACATTTTCCAAGCGTGACGCACCATCAAAGGAACGCTCGCTAGACACACCGCGATACCAGTTCATGCGAAACGCACCGATCCCCGACACGTACTCCAACCCGACACTCATGCGACCGTGATTGCCTCTGAACCGATGGTCATAAAACAGATTGCCACCGTAATAGTGTTCATCGTTTGCTGCGATTCGGCGATAACCGATGCCCACATTCGCCGTCGTTCCTGTATCCGCTGCATTCGCCAACCGCTCCTGTGTAAACCACACATGACGAGATGTCTCATCATAATGACCTAACGGCTGCAATGTTTCCACACCGTACAAGGGCTTCCAGTTTTTCTGAAAGCGCAATGACAAGACGGTTCGCTGCATCCACGGTTTCGCCTTCGATCCGTGCATTGCGGAATGAACACCAGTCATGACCACCGCCTGCAACGCAGAGTTGACCGCATCCGTATCGGAATAACGAGTCGTCTTTTTATCTGTGGAGTCTGGCATCTCCAATCCGCCCTGACCGATGACATGATCTGGAGTATGAGATGAATTAACATGGAATGTATCTAAGTCGTCAGATAATACGGTCTTACTTTCACTATGAACTTGTTTTACCGTAGTCCCCTGCATAGGCTGCTCTGCTTTATTTACCTGCTCCCCCGATACGGGCATAACGAACATGCAAAGGGCACTCATCAACACGATTATATATTTCATTACACACTCTTACGTACAAACACACTTTTCATTACGCACATAATTATTTACTTAATTATGTACTTAATACGTCATTACACACGATTACACACGCCGATGACTCATGATTTCATCATGAGCAAAACATGAAATTATTTCTATTTTATATAAATATATAGAGGATTGTCAATGCATATAAAATGCTATTTATACATATAAAATGCTAGAATGCAATTTATAGAGTAAATAAATATTTAAATTTTATAAATATGTGTCAAAGGTTTCTTATTAACTATAAATACCTATAGAATATATTGTATATTTATTGGGATTATGTGAATATTCTATTTACAATATACCTTTTTGGTATTATAGTAGCCATGTAAGTCTTTTTATGAAAGTTTTGTGAAAGTTTGTTTGTACACAAAGGAGTGTATACGATGAGTAAAAAACGTTTTGTATTAGCAAGTGTTGTAATGGTAGCTTTATCCGCCTCAGTTTATGCGGCGCCGATCAATATCGTTGATAACAACGGTAACATCGGCAAGGAAGGTCAAACTTTCACCGCAGGAACAGGCGGCAACATCACCCTCGGTGAGAACGCCGGTGCGGCGAACGGCAAGGGTAAGAATATTAATGCGCAAGGCAATAATATAGCCTTGGGTGCAGCTGCTGGGGCCGGCTCATCAGGCGGCGGCAATATCAACCTTGGGGCGAAGTCCTTCCGAGGCAGTACTGGCGATTTTAACGTAACCGTCGGTTTCGCCGCAGGTAATGCAAGCCAGTTGACGAACTCCATTGTCATGGGAACTCAATCAGGGGAAAACTCCGCAGGTGATAAAAACGTGTGGATTGGTAATTTTCAAGGTGCTAACAGTAAAGCTAGCAATTCTGTAGCCATCGGCTCAAATTCAACAGTAAACGGTCAGTTCGACCTTGCCGTAGGGCATTATGTGAATGTAAAAGCCGCAAAAGGTTTGGCTGTAGGCTCTTATAATACACTATCAGAGAAAGCAACCGCATCCGGTGTATTCGGCCAGGGCGAATACGGTAAAACAGCTATTGATGCAGCCAATTCTTACAGTATAGGTAATTACAACCACATTTCTGGAGAAAACACCTTTGTTCTCGGCAATAATGTGACTACCTCTCTAAAAAATGGCGTTGTCCTTGGCAATGATTCCGCTGACGGCGATGTAGTCGGTACAGCAAGTCATACCTTTGAAAATGGTACTACCGTCAACTATGCTGGCACCGCCCCTGTATCAACAGTATCCATAGGGGCTAAGGGCAAGGAACGGACGATTACCAATCTCGCAGCAGGTCGCGTGAGTGCTACCTCTACAGATGCGGTCAACGGATCCCAACTCTACGGCGTTCATCAAATGATTGATACCCTTGGTAAAAGTACAAGTCAACAGCTTAATAATTCTATTAGCACTATTGAAAAATCTGTACAACATGTATCTCAAGAGGTACAACGTGTTGAATCGGAATCCAATAAAGGTGATGCTCGTGCCGCTGCATTAGCTGCATTACATCCATTACCATATGATCCGGATAATCGCGTTCAATACATGGCGGGCTACGGTCATTATAAAAATGCAAATGCAGTAGCTCTAGGTGTAAGCTATTATCACAAAGATAATCTTTTACTCACCACAGGGTTTACGATGAACAATCACGTTATGGCCAATGTAGGCATCACCTATAGACCAGGAAAATCTTTGTCTACTGCTATGTCCCCTGCCTCTTATAACGCACTAGAACAACGCATACAAGCATTAGAAACTCAAAATAAAGATCTACAAGAAACAGTAAAACGCTTAGTAGACAAACTCGAAAAATAATAAGATTCCTTTATGGTAGTCCTATGACTACTTTTACACAAACACACTAAAACCAAAACACAAAAAGCTGTACACACATAATCGATTTTTGAACCACCTTTGATGTTACATTCGTTTTGACATCAAATCCGTTCAGTCTAATCTATGTATGTACAGCTTTTATGATTATTTATATGTAGTTATTATAATAATGTATTTCATCTCAATTTGACGATATATATTTTTATCCCTATAATAGAGGTAGATAGCCAAGCGAGTGGTTCCGTTAGGCTCATCTCAAAACTATAAATAATTGATGAAATGGCCTTTCAGTTATCCAGTTACTGATAACGAAGGGCTATTTGTCTTTTCCAAGACAAATAAGAGCCACAAGTGCTCCAAAAGCAATAACTACAGTTATTACCTCCAGAATTAGCATGATTAACTCATAATCACTCATAGACACCCCTCCCTTCATTAACGAAGAGAGGCCCAACCTCGTTGGCTATCCTAATCCTATTATAAGTCGAACTAATGCTCGATACAATAAGAAACGTTTTAAAGAAATATATGAATGAATAAATAGACGACTTTACCTGTCATACAATTATCGATGTACTAAAATCGCTCCTATCTATTAATAATTCACTTAAAATTTATGTGTAAATCCTGCATTTATAGACCAACCGACCTTATAATCACCAGATAGACCTGTACTAATATCAGCAAAGATGCTGTTATTTGCATTAAAACCGTAGCGACCTCCAAAGGCTAAATCTGTCCAAGTGCCTTTAATGTCCTCGGAAGTGTATTTAGTAGTAGCACCACTAGTATATGTAGTTTTTACTGTACCAGAGAATGCATGGTTAACACCAAGACGAGTATATAGATTACCTGCGCCGAAATGTTTACCGATTTCAAGGCCAAGACCGCCTACTGTACTGCTCACACCAGACTGATCTACTTTCATACTGCCAGCATTGAAGCTATCACCACCAAAGTGAGTATAGCTCAATTGTGCTTGTGGCTCGATATATGTACCATTAGAAAGTTTCACGGTTTTACCATAGCGTGCACCAATTGTATACGCATTAGCTTTAGTCTCACCAGAAAATTTTTCACCAATCTCATTACGAACAGTGAAATCGTTAGATGCACGACCTACTTGGGACTCAATATGGATATATTGGTTGTTACCAAGATTTTTCAAACCATACGCACCAACAGCAAAGGCTTTTTCCTTACCAGAGCCGTTGAAAACGTAATCATCGTTACCACGAAGATAAGAAACTTGACCACCTACGGTCCAACCGCTACCAGTTTTAGCATCGTAACCACCTTGGATACGCGTGTATGTTGTATCTGTATCGATTCCGCTTCCATTAAAGTTGTATTTACCTCCACCAACGCGAGCCCAAATACCTGTTGGTTCACCTTGTTGTAATACGCGTGAACGATACATATTATCTGTCAACGTTCTCCAACCATTAATATTACTCATGATGGCGGAACGAGTACCACGCATATGTGGCGTATCAAAGGCACCCATATTGACATTCATCTGAGGATTCTGCTCAAGAGCTAGTGCTTGTTTTTCCTCAGTTTTTGGAGTCGGTTGAGGTGTTGGTTTCACTTCCGGCTTAGGTGTTGGAACCGGAGCCGGTTTTACCTCAGGCTTCGGAGTTGGTTGCGGTGTTGGTTTCACTTCCGGCTTAGGCGTTGGAACTGGAGCCGGTTTTACCTCAGGCTTTGGAGTCGGTTGCACCTTACCATACTCATATTTACCCTGACCATTTTTATCGGCCTGCCACGTAACAGCACCTTCCTTAGCATGGCCTTCGGTTAATACTTTAAAACGCGCGGATTCAGCACCTTCAGAAGCAATAGCAACCGTGCCTTGAAGATTTCTTTCACCATTTACATAATTATGGTAGTACACCTTATGCGCCAAATTATCCAAAACTTTATTTACATTGTCCTCAGTAGACAAGTCTAAGCCCTTACGACTCGTGTACATATGAGCACCGGAATTAGGTGCCGCACTTGTAATATGAACATCACCACCCCAGAATGATTCTGGAGTCAATCCATTTACAATATTTTCACGCTCTTTATAACTTGGATCCTCTTTATCATCATACTCACCATTTGGATCATACACAAAATTTACATGGCCTTCTAATTTATCAATGTGAATTTCATTATGCTCACTTTGAGTTACTATGGATTCAAAATTACGATTTTTTGAACCGACCAAACGATGTACATGGCTTGGAGTTGTCATTGTGCTATAACTAGTACCATTCAAACCGCCTTGATACATATGGTCCCAATAACCACGATCACCAAGAAATACATTGATATGGTTTGGCTGTTTTGCATTCTTATCTGCTAAGTTGAGAGCAAAGCCAGTCCATAGTACTTCATCACTATCTACACCGATATTAATTTCAGATGGATGTGTATCGCTACCATTGATACGTACATCGCCTTCAATGGACATATCATGGCCAGTAAAATTACCCTTATTACCATCTACGCCGAGATTTACAGTACCGCCTTTAGCAATAACAAGTGGATTACTGTCACGACCAACTTGAAGATCGCCATTTTTAATATTCACAGTACTTCCATTTTGACTAGTAATGATAGTTTTTCGTCCATCCATTAGTCTACCAGATACATAATCTGCATTAATAGTACTCTTATTATCTGCATCAATACCATACAGTGTCCCTTGTACCCTTCCCAAGTTTAAAGTTTCACCTTTAACAGCACTAACAACAGGATATTCTGCCATTACATACGGCACTACAGAGCTAGCAATCGTCAGGGCAATCGCTAAGGATAAATTCGCTTTACACATGCGTTTCATAATAACCCTCTCTTATTCACACTATAAATTATAATTAAATATTTTTAATTATAATTTATAAGGCTATTATTGTAAACATAAGAAAACTGTTTCATCATCAAAAAAATAATAAATAACAAAAGAAAAAAGCAGCAACTAAGTGCTGCCCATAATTATAAAAAATCTATTGAAAGCCATATTATCGTTCATTCGAATTTGACGATATATATTTTTATCCCTATAATATAAGTAGATAGCCAAGCGAGTAGAACC
>ERZ827363.1631-NODE-1631-length-21372-cov-3.941080_pt1 | contig 21372 bp, 39 predicted proteins | sample MGYA00519776_ERZ827363 | MGnify/ENA primary metagenome ERZ827363 (study PRJEB31778, sample SAMEA3449288) | human gut metagenome | biome: human gut; feature: human-associated habitat; material: faeces | place: United Kingdom | collected 2010/2012 ...
ATTCAGCTGCCTCATCGTCCATATGCATATCGTTTGTTATAAACATCGCATCCCCTATGTGTCGGGTTCGCTTTAATATCTTTCTTTTATAAGCATATTTATCATTTTACCATAGGCTGTCAAGATTAACAATCGTTACATCATAGGTCATTGGAACTATTTGCACTGTTCTAAAATACCCTTGATTTCCTGTAACTTGACAGCTCCGATTCCTTTAATCGTTCCGATTTTCTCCAGAATCTTGTCTATGTCGATTGCCGGAGCTGCTTTCTTTCCCTGATTGAAGCCCTCGCTTCTGGCTTTCTCTACTCTGTCCTCGACATAGTGTACCAGTTGCTCGTCTGTCATCTTTCGCATTTTGACAGCTTTATCATGTATCTTGTTCTCGTCCTCTGTCCTGCGGCAGCTTCTTGTTTTTCCCATAGTCACGCCTCCTGTATTTTCTTGATGTGCAGCACATAATATTTAACGCCGGGCTCTGCTCCCCATTCCGGGTTACCGATTCCGATAGAGAGTGAGCATACAGTTTCTATGCTAGGAGAATTTTTGCTGTACCCATTTCTGAATACTATCTTTTTCTCTGATAAGTCTGCTGGTGGATATATATTTCCTTTAACAAGTTTCTCTCCCTCTCGGAAAAATCCAAATTCTTTAGGTAGTCTGTTATCGTAGTACGGCTTGATTTCCCGGTATTCTTCCGTCTTTTCGCCGGACAAAATCATGTCGTACCATTTTTTCTTAATCGGCAGTATCAACATCTTCATCATCTCCTTTATCCTGTTTGCCAGATAGTTTATTTATATCGTCTGTCGGGCAGAAAAACCACATCATTATCAGCAGTGCAATCCACATTGAACCATAGTTGAATCTGCTTATATTCCCTCGTATTAAAATCATAAGTCCACATATAAACCATGGCAAACAATTCCAGTGCTTGTAATAATATGCTTTCAGCCGTTTCCTGATTTTTCTCATGCGTCGCTCCTATTCCTCCCAGAACTGTTCTGCTTTGAATCTATCGCCCATATCCATGAAATAATCAAACAGAAATTCTCTCTGCTTCTTTGTTAGCTCTTTTATGTTTGTGACAATATAGCCGCCGGTTCCAGACGGATTGTGTATCAGGCAATAGCCTTTTACCTGTGCCAGAAAATCACGATACAATCTCATTTCTCCTGTACCCAGATTTTCTTTTCTCCATGCTCTGTATTCTGTTTCAAAGCCTTTCTTCTCGCAGATTTCCTCTGCTGATTCTTCATGCTCTCCGAACGGACTTTCTGTAAATTCTCCGGTTGGAGATAGCCAGCCGAACTCCTTTTCTTCAACTTCTTTAGGTTTCTTATCGGTTCCCGGCAAGATTCCATTGTTGAGATTTTCCATGTGTTTTCGCAGTTTGTCTGTATCAATTTCACGACTGATTATCTCCTTGTAATTAAGGGGCTTGCCGTCCTTTCCGTCTTTCAGCATTACCATACGGCAGGTTCCCCACTCCATTTCAGCAAATCCCAAATTGAAGCACTCCATGACATAAAACAGTCCAATCTTAATTTCAGGATTTCTTATTATCTCCACCATGTCTATAAAATTCTTGTCTGCCAGTGCCTCCCATACCAGATGAAAATAGTAAACGATATTCTTCTCAAATGATTCGCACCTGCCACCAGAGTTGATATTTACCGTAGTGTCGCAGTAATCATTCTTGCAGTGGTGTTTACATTCTGTGTTTTTGCATTTCACTTTTCTTGCCATAGTCGCCTCCTACTTCTCCGGGAATTGATACACGATATTCTTTCTGTATGTCGCCGGTCTTTGTGCCTGTGCTGACTGGTCGAAAAATTCATTTGTGTAACATTCTTCCTCGTATGTTCCGCAGAAATCTTTTAAGACCGCCAGACACCTTTCCTTGCTGTCATACTCTGCGATTTCTTCAAGGCAGCCGTCGGAAATGCAGATTGTGTGTCTGACGGTTTCCTGCTTGCCTTTCTTGCTAATGTCCTCGTTATACTCCAGTGCGTTGAAAGCTCTCCCGAACCACAACACCCTCTCTTTGTTCTGTGATACTATAATCATTCTGATTCCTCCTTTAGCATGGACCGCCCTCTGCCCCATGAAACGCTCCGGCAGGGTATAGCCAGTCCCCTTTTACATAAATATCATCTGTTGTGAACTCTCCTGTAATAAGGCTCCTGATAGCTTCTTTGTCGCCATGATATACGCAGGATTCCGTATCTCCGACAAATTCATCAAGATTGCATTTGTTATCAAGCGTGAATCCCAAAATATTTTCATCATTTCGCAGTGCTTCAAAATCCTCTGGGTATAATTCCCTGATTCCAGCAAACAGCTTTGGTGTTGAGAAAATGCACATAGCACAACTGCACCGATTCCAGCCAGCTCTATAACATGGGTGTGGATTTACCTTGTGCCGCTTCAAAACCTCCCAGACATCTTTCTCCGAATAGTCTATTACCGGTCGCCACTGGTGGACTGTCCGTTTCAGTTTCTTTTCAGCATTGGTTCTGTGTATCTCAATCTCATTATATTTTGACCTGCCGGAAGATTCGCCCCTGCGTTCTCCAGACACAACCAGTATCTTTACGCCTTGTCTCGTCTTTTCAAGGTTTGCTGTCACACTATCCTGAACAGCTGCTTTTAGGTTTCCACTACACCAGCGTCCCTGATGTGTTCCGCCCTTTGCAGGGAACTTGTGACGCTTGCCTCCGATTTCTTCCAGTTTATTCAGCGAATCCATGTTTGCCATGACGCTATCCGCAACCATTATTTTCAGGTATGCACTACACCACCTTGTACGCAAGTCCGCTGTCTTTGCTGGAAACTTCTGTCTGCAACCGTACTCTTTCAGTTTCTCCTCCATGCCGTCTATGGAGCTTTCCTTTATCGCTTTGCACTCCAGATATTTCTTGGACGGCTTGCATTGTATGATTTCGCCAGTGTCCGGCTCGCACCATTCAACCGGTTCGCTGGTTCCTATCCGGTACAGCTCCCCGAAAAATCCGTTTACTCTCCATGATAACCGGAGCGGTACATTTTCAGCCTCCGCAAATGCTTTCACATAATTCTGGGTACACCGCCAGTCCATTCTTCGGCTTGGGTGTCCTCCGTCTATATCATGGTGCCAGAACTCTATCCGCTCTTTAGGAACTCCCATCTCCAGCAATTTGTAGTAGCAAGCTATGCTGTCCTTTCCTCCTGATAACAGTATTGCTATGAGGTCGTATTCTTCCAGAGGTAGTAAGCTGTCAAGGTATATGCTCTTGAAATGCTCGGTGTCTTGTCGCCCCGGAACTCTTGGCTTGATTCTTGCACCCATTCCATAAATAGGAGTGTCCGGTTTTCCATGAACAACCGGAGTATCTTTCGTGCAATCAGAATCTTTTATATATTCATCCGGGAATAACTTCATCTGTCCTTTCATTTTCGCCTCCTGATAAATGCAAAGCTCCGCTTTTATACGGAGCCTTACTGTTATAGCGGCATAAAGCCGCTGATTGTCTGATTATGAGATTTTGGAAATCTGGAAGCAGACCGGCACACGAAGCGAACCAGACGCATGCCAGTAGACGGCAAGCCCATCGCTGGACACACCGCACGCACTCGTCGAACCGCCGCTCCTGACCGAAGCCAACCAATACACTCTTGTATCTCCGTCCTCGTCCACTCTGATTCTGTTTCTTGCGTCCTTGTAATAATCAAGCTGCTTATACAGTCCCTTATCTCCGTAGCAGCTATCCTCGTCGAATACCTCTGACGCAGCCGGTAAGAACAGTTTTGTTGTGTATGTACCGCAGTTGCCGTCTTTGTCTTTCCACTCTCTGTCTACATCACTGATAACTGCCTGTAAGTCCTCCGGCAGCAATCCCCAGATTGTAGAATCAATGTAACCTCTGATGTCAGAATCAGGATAACCGCCCTTGTTGGTGTCCTGTTCGTTCCATTCAACTTCTCCACCGATAAAGTTTCTGGTTTCAAATCTCACATACTGGTCCGTCACATCTGTTACCACAAACTCTGCCAGTGTGCCGTCTGTAAGCTCGCAGGAAACGGTTGCTCCAACCTCTACCGGGATAATGCCTTTCTTAATCTTCTCTGCCAGTTCCTCCCAGTTCATCTTGCGGTGCTGTTTTACAGTTCTGATAAAGTCAATGCTGCCCTCCTGCTTGTCCTCTGCTTCTGTTGCCGGTTCCTCGCTGTCGCAACTGCACTTGCAGTTCATGTGTTCCGGGAACGGTCTTAATCTCTCTACCGGGATAGCAGTTACTCCTATCTGGATTCCCTTGTGGTTCTCGGCGTATTCAAGGAACGCCTCACGCTCTCTCTGGATAAGGTCATCTTTACCGACAACCTCCATGCTGATACCTCTTGCCTTGATTTTTAGTTTGCTCATTTCGTTTTCCTCCTGAATTTTGATTGTGATTTATTTAGGTCCGGTAGCTTTACGCCACCGGAATACCTGCTACATTGTTGCTGGCATATTCTTTGTGCTTCCAGCGAAGCAATTTCCGCAATATCGGTAGAACATGGCTCCGTCGCTCTTGCCTATGGTTTCAAATGTGGCGTATGTTGCCTGATACTTTCCTGTTTCCGGATTCATCATGTGGCTGTGCGGCTCGCCTACCTGCATTAACCCCTGTGATAAGTGTCTTGGCGGTAAGATATTCAGAAAATAATCGTAAACATCTTCGCCTACTGTATCGCCGGGCTTGCAGTATGCGTCCCAATCTGTATTTTCTCCGCTATGCTCGTCTGTGAACTTTTCCCAGCCCTTGATTGTCTTGATTTCCGTATTTGTCGTTAAATTCATCTTCCCAACGCTTCCTTTCGTAAATTGTGATAATGTCTGGTACATGGTGTCCGTTCAGAACATTCAGGGCTTGTAGCTCTGTTATGCCGAACCGATTCTGTAATTCAATCCGTAGCTCTCGCCGCTCCTTGATGTCCTGATTTCCATATTCTGGCAGGGCTTTCAACCGCTTCTGGTACTCATATACAATTTGCCTTGTCAAAAGCTCTGCCATGACTGATACCTCCTATGCTGTTTCTTCCAACTTTTCCAGCTCTTTGATAACTCTGCTTAATGCGTACTTGGCATTTGCTGTAAGCTGTCTCTGCCAGCAGCCGTTTTTCGGCGACCACTTGAATCCGTTGCCTTTCAGAATATCCCTAACCTTATCCTCCGGCTTGTCCTCAAAGAAAAGCTGTAAACGCATGATGTCCGCATTTTCTACCACCTTGCAGAACTTGTTTTCTGCTTCCTGATTGCCCTTTTCCTTTGCGGCTTTCAGGCTGTTTAAGCGGCTCTCAATCCTCTTGATGTTGGCGTTGTTGTTCTGGAGTGCGTATGACGGATAGCCGATTCTTCCGCAGAAATCCGGTTCCCTGAAATTCTTAATCTGGTCGTCAGAGTAGCCCATATCCTTTAACTGCTCGTCGCCTTTGGCTGTGTCTTTCAGCTTAACCGCCTTATTGACCGCTTTCATCATTTCCTGATTTTCTTTCAGGCTCTCCAGCTTTTCTTCCAGAAGCTCGATTGCCTGTGCGTCCCCGGATAAAATCGGCTGCTCCATTGTCAGCAGGTGTTCTATCTTTGTGGCGTAGTTCTCCAGATACTTCCAATCGTTCATCAGGGTTTCTCTGCGGCTGTTCTGCTTTTCCTTTTTTCTTACCGGAAAATTACCGGCTCCCGAAATCAGGATTGACGGACAGCTTGCTTCGTTTCTGTAATAGGCGTTGAAATACTCTGCCAGCTTGCGGCTGTATCTCTCTGCCATGTGCTGTGCCTTTTCTGCAAGGTTCGGTTTCTTCTCCTTGATTTTCTCCACTGTGTCATAAACTCTGTTTACCATGTTCTGGTACTCTGATGTAGCACTTCCTGCTACATATCCGCTCATTGAATTAGCTTCTTTTGCGGCTCTTGCTGTAAGCTCGTTGATTGTGAAAAACAGTCTTTCCATTGTGATTCCTCCTGTGATTTGAATGTCTATGCTTTCTCACTGGTTGCCCTCCAGTGGTAGCAGCTTTGGTTCTTTTCTCTGTGCTTCCCTGATGATTGTGTCCCGGAACTCTCTAAGCGTCCGGTTCTCTTTCCAGAGGTCGCTATTTTCTTTTCTGGCTTCTCCCAGAGATTCAATCAGCTTTCCTCTTTCCTCCACCAGTGAGTACAGAATGTCGATTGCTTCTGTTCCCCATATCTCGTAGATATAGGCGATTTGCTGTGTGCCTATGATAGCTTTCGTATTCATAAGCACCAACTCCGCTTTGCGGTACTCCTCGTCCGATACCGGATGTCCTACCGCCTGTTCAAATTCAAGCCGGTACATGGCTGCACCCCTTTACTACATGAGCGATTATCATAACCGGTATGACTACCTCAACCGCTCCCTCTGGGAACTGGAACTCTGCCAGCACATTTCCTTTTCCGTCGGTCTTTTTGACCGTTCCCAGAGTTCCAATGTCCTCAACCTTAATCGTATCTCCAGCGTGTACTCTCATACTCTCAACTCCTTATCCTAAAAATTCCTCGAACCGCTTCATATCCAGCGATTCCATTCTGTCAAACAGTAAATCCATAATCGGGCTTCCTGACGGTAACTGGTTGAAAACCTCGATACATTCATCAAATGACAGCTTCTGAACCAGTGCTTTTGCTCTCTCCATATGACTACCTCCATGAGCTGTAAGCCAGTACGCTTGCCTCGTCAAAATCCATTCCGCTTGCCAGCAAGTCGTTGCAATCCTTTTTGTCTTCTTTGTGGTTTTTGATGAAGTCGTAAACCTCATTCATTGTTACGCCCATTTCCTTTGCTTTCGCCTCTGCTCTTGTCATATCGCCGCTCCTCCTTGTGAGTTATATTTTTGTGTTCCTTTATTATGTTATAATTATAACGCACTAATCGGCGTTTGTCAATAACTTTATTGCACTTTTCGGCGTTTTAAGGGCAAAAAAATATATTGTATGCAGGTTTTACTTCTTTTTCAGCGTTAATTCGTACCCGAGATTATCAAGGACGGCTTGCAGGATATTCAGTCTGATTTCCTCTGGCTTGCGTGTGATGTACTGGCTTAATGACTGTCTGCTCATTCCCAACTCCGACGCAATCTGTGTATTTGTTTTGCCTGATTCATCAATCAGAGTTTTCAATGTTTCTTCAACCTTAATCATCAGTTATTGCCTCCTTTTCCATGATTCCGCACTCTGCCAGTTCCTCCGCTGTAATTCCGGTTTCTTTTATCAGGAACTCTGCAAACTCCCGATTGTAAATATCTTGTCTGGTTTTTCTGATAACATCTGCCATGTTTGCAATTAAAACCTCTGCCGCCAGTAACTTATTCTCCAGCGTTGCGTACTCGTTCATTATTTTCTGAATCACACAATTTGAACATTCATTTTCACAGTCAGCTCCGCATGGCAATTCTACATCATCAACCACGCTCTTGCCTCCGCTTGTAAGTGGATTTGTGAATGTGCAGCACTCTCTCGGTACACAATCTCCGTCATCAAGTTTTACCATTTCTATCATGTTCTACACCTCCTCGAATCCTATTAAATCATACTGTAACGGCTCTCCGTCATCATCAAATGAGCATGGCTCTAAAATCTCTTTTACCTCAAATTCCGGCTCGTCTGAATCTTTCCACCATGCCGACATTGTTTCTCCGTTGCTTGTGTCTCTGTTTACGCAGATACATCTTCCGTCCTCCAGCTCGTAAATTTCTACCAGCCAATGTCCCTCCAGATGTCCCAAATCTCTTTTAATCTTCATATCGTTTTCCTCTTAATCTCCTACATAATAGCTGCTGTACCAGAATCCACCGTTTTCATCTCTCCAGATTGTAATATCGTGAAATGGCTCAAACAAAACACCTAAACAGGTCATTCCTGTGGCTGGTCCTTTCAGCTCTGCGGCTTTGCAATATGCAGCTCTCAATTCGTCTGTTGTAACCTTTTCTCTTTCCGGTTCTTGTGTATCGCCATTAAAAACTTCGTCCAGAACTTTGCTTATCTCGTCCATGTCTGCCTCCTTATGCGTAATAGCAGGTCAGGTTCCATGCGTCGCCCTGCTCATAGTAAACTCCGTACTTTTCAAAAATCTTATGAAACCTCCGCACCAGACCGCCGTATGCATAACAATTTATCATGTGGTACACCGGTCCCTCAAAGCTCATGCTTAAAATGTGGTCGTCTGCCACATATTCAAAATAATCTCTCGGATTCTGGTTATCCTCAACGAACAGCTTCTCTGGGTCGTTGTAATAATATTTCTTCGTCTCTGGGTCTCTGGTTGTGAACCTCTTACCATTGAAATAAATATCCGTATCTTGCCAGATTCCATGCTCCAGAAGAAACGCCCGGATTTCAACCGCCATTTTCTCAATCCGTTCCTCTGTCAATCTCTTTGCCATGTCGCACCTCCTAAAAATTGTAATCGTAAAACTCATGCCTGCCTTTGCTTAACGTCAGGTTTCCGGGCTGTCCGTATCTCTGGAACTTGTCCGACCAGTGAAATGTCGTCACTTCTCCTTTTTCGTCCGGTTCGTATGTGTAGCTCTGCTCGCTCTGATTCGTGCAGTGTGCGGCAAATCCTCCCGGAATAAATTCAGGTTTGAAATCAGGATTCAATGTAGCTTTATCCCTGCGGACTGTTACGGTCTTTGCGGTCACTTTAATAACCGTTGCGGCGTGTCTGTCGCTCCAGAGGTTGATTGTTACACCGTCGCCAACCTTTACGGTGGCTGGCGTTAATGCAGTTCTATTAAAAATTGTGATTCTCTCAATGGCTCTCTGCTCTACCATGTCTGCAAGTTCTGGCTTCCCATCTTTGCGGTACCTCTCCGCTCTCTTGAAACCCTCTATGATTTCCTCACAGCATAAGATGTATCTTGCGTTTTCCGGTGCCACATTTGCGATAAATGCACTGTATTCTTCTCTTGTCATTCCTGTTCCTCCTCTCCGATATATTCAACTGCTATGTGTGCTGACATGAAGCAGTCTGGTTCTCCGTCGAAAGCATTTCCTGCGGCAGAATTTAATGTATCGCCTCTTTCTTCGCAGCACTCCCTCGGACTACAACAATCTGTATTCTTCCATAGCTTTCCGTTTTCGTCCTCATACACATATCTGCCCCAGCTATCACGCCCCAGATATTTCAGGTGCAAGGTCTTTATCTTGGCTGCTACCAGCTCATAATTCACAATATCGAAGTGTCCTAACGGTCTTGCGTACTCGATATAACCCCACACCTCTCTCTGAATTTCCTCTGCATAAGTTTTATTGTCGAAGTTGTATACTGTCACTATTCCGTTACCCTCCGGCTTCGGGTAACTTCCCGGCATAATCGGTCTCTGTGTGCTGTAATATCTGTAATTCATGCTAATGCCTCCTTTATAAATTCTTTAGCTTTTTCTTCACTGTCGAACCAGTCATTATATATGTCTTTTCTTGAAACGCTTTTCGCTGTGTTCTCTGGCTTGGTATCGCTTTCTACCGTATCTGTGATAGAAGCGGTGGCTCTGCCCTTGTCATCAAATGTTGATGTTACGCAATAGAATCTCACAATTCTCCCTCCTGTTCGTCCGCAAGTTTAATATCCAAAAGTGTCATGCTGCCATATAAGCAGTTGTTCTCAATCTCTCGCGCTTTCTTCTTTGCGGAAGTGATTGATTTCGCCTCAATCTCTCTTTCTGTCTCATAACCGCCGCCCTTTATCTGTGGATTGTATCTGAAAAACCTCGCTATGTATTTCTTCATGGTCTTGTCCTCCGTCTCCCCGTCCAGCCGCTAGGTCAGCTTCTTCTATGCTAATCTGAAAACCGAGTACAGATAATTACCGTTCTCGTCCAAAATACTCTCAACTTTGGTTAATTCCTCCAGAGCCTTACTCATTGGCGTTCCGTATGTGCCTCGCTCCCATAATCCGGAAGCCTCTGCCATTTTCCAAAAACAGCCTACTTCGATTCCGGCATTTTTCCCCGGAAAAGCGTGGTGTTTTGTAAATCTTGCTTTGATGAAGTTTTTGCACCATTCAACCTTGATTTCCTTTGTTTTTGCCATTCTATCAATCTCCTTTGTTTTATGTCTTTCTTTATTATGTTATAATTATAACGCACTAATCGGCGTTTGTCAATAACTTTATTGCACTTTTCGGCGTTTGTTTTAATAGGGAACTTCTTTTAGTGAATTGTCGATTTGAACATAAATATATTAAATATATATGGTATTGGTTATGGTTATGGTTATGTGTGGATTTTCCTTGGACTTGTCCTCGGACAGTCCATAGGATAGTCCGTAGATTGTTATAAATGTAAGGCTTATATTATAATAAGAAGAAAGACAGAATTTTGGATTTTCTGATTTTGAAGTTTTCTTGACTATTTGGACTGTCCTCGGACAGTCCATAGGACAGTCCTTGCGACATTTTTATATTATATGAGGACGTTTTGCGGACATATTATGTGACAATCCTCGGATATATCCTCGGACAGTCCGTAGACACTTTTCAAAATGTGCATAATGTTATATAATTAACTTACTTCATTACGAAAGGGGATTTTCTATGAGAAAATTTTTACTAATACTGTCGCTTCTTGCGTGTGTGGTTTTATCAGGATGTGGTTCTGGAACCGATAGCAAAACCAGCTCTGCTGACGATTCCATAAAAGGAAATGTAGAAATCAAAGATGAAAACGGGAATGCACTTATCGCTACCGACGACATTTCTTCTGTATCGTCCGGTACTGATAATTCAGAGCCTTATGTAGAACTTGTTTTGAATGATGACGGAAAAGACGCATTTTTCAAAGCTACTACCGAAAATATTGGAAAATCATTAAGCATTTATGTAAATGGTTCGTGTGTTTCCAGACCGACTGTAAGCAATGCGGTAGCCGACGGCATAGTCCGTATCACTGGCTTTGATTATGAGGAACAGGCGAAAGATGTTGAGATAAGCATATTATCTGGAGATGTTCAAAATTCAGCCATAGACGAAATCAAGGCAGAACGAACGACTGACAATCCAGTTATCGGTCGTATTTATATGTTTGAGGGTACGGATAGTGATTTTGAATTTAATGTTGTGAGATTCTATGATGATAATACTTTTCAGGGTATAAAATTCACATCTGATACAAAATATGCCAGTTTCTACGGCTCCTATGAATTAAGTGACAATGCTATCACTTTGAAAATGTCTGATAAAAGCTACTCTGGAGCTGTCAAAGAAAGCGGTTCGGAAATCCGTTTTGGTAATTCATCATTCACTGACTGGACGGATAATGTTGGTCCGACAGACCCTTTACTTTCGGTTTTGCAGCAATAAAAAAAGACCTCCCTACCATGATTGCATGATAGAGAGGTTTTCTTTTTGCCTATTTGTGTATTATCTGCATAAACCCGTTATTTGCAAAGTCGGTTTACTGCCGCCTGAACCTGTGCGTAGTTATATCCGGCAGCTTCAAGGCGTTTCTTCCTGTCGGCACCATTACCCCAGTCGCCCCTTAAAACTTCTTTTGCTACTTCCTCAACAGATTTCTTTGCTGGAGCTGCTGGCTGTGAACTTACAGATGATGAACCCAGAACAGTTATATACTCTTTATTCTCCAGATAAATCCAACCGGCACCGGACTTCAATTTGCCCCAGCCGTCGTTTACCTCTGTGATAGTGAACACGCCTTTTCCGGTCTGTCCTTTCACATTGTTACCCATAGACGGATTGCTGCGGATATTCAGGTCTGATACAAGTACCTTTACCTGAAATGGGGTTGCCGGGAAATCTCCGTTTGTTCCTGATGAAGCACCAGAGTTTCCAGATGAAGCTCCACCGTTTAAGATTTCCTTTACCCTTGCCTTGAAAGCCGCCCACTCCGCATTACCAGAACCAGCCATTTGTGCCGGGCAGTTCTTTCCTGTCACATCATAGTGACGGAGTACATAGGTGTCTACCCCTGCGGCTGTGATTCCAAGCAAATTACAGATATATGCACACAGATAAGCAGCGTTCTCCTTTGTCTTGTCGGAGATTCTGTAATTACCGGCTGTGCAGCACATTTCGATATTGACGCAATTTGCATTTCTGCATGAAGCGTGTTTGTATGACTTCGCCCCTACGCCCCATGCTGTATCTTTGAGGGCTACGCTCTGGCGAATCTCCGTATCGTCAACAAAGAAATGAGCAGACGCATTTCTGCCAGCTCCTGCAAAGTAGTTGGCGTTTGCTCTGGCTGTGTCCTTTGAATTTCCTGTGTAGTGCATAGCCACGAATGCTGCATTTCTGCTGGCGTTGCTGTTGTAGTTGTCTGCATTACACTTAATGCTGGAATCTACATTGATTCCGTTGATTGTGGCTGAAATAAAGCCTGTTGTAATTGTCTTTCCCATAGATAACTTACCTCCTGTCGTTTTTGCGTACCTGTCATAATATTTCTGACCGTATGAAGCACGCTTTTTCTTAACGCTTTCGCTCTGGTCTGCCGGGCGTTCATACTGTGTAAGCACAATATCCGAAGCCTCTTTGACCGATTTTGCAGCTTTCAGTTCTGCCAGCACCGCCTTGTAGCCTGTGCTTAATTCCTGATACAGAAATTCAAGCTGTGATTCCAAATCTCCGATAGACTTATTTCTGGAGCGTACAAAAAGGAGCAGGTTTTCTTTCCTGCTCCAGTAAGTCCACTGTGCCAATCCATAACCGGCACTGTCATGTACGAAATTTGTATAATCTCCATTGTCAACGGAAGTTGTGTATGTGTCGTCTGTATATCCCAGCTTCTTTTCGAAGCTGTTCTGCAAATTCGTAGGTACAAGACCTGATTCTGCATACAGATTTCCCATAAGCCCGGAAACGCCGAAAGCGTTCTTTATCCTGCCGTAGAGGAAATTGTAGATTTTCTCCTCTATGCTGTTTCCTGTAAGAGCCATGATTGCCTCCTATTCTGCGGTACCTTTATCGTCTGCCGGTACTGCGTCCGTTGCCTCGATTGTAATTCCTGAATTTTCTGCAATCTTCATCTGCTTAACTGCCGCCTCAATCAAAATGTCAAGCTGTTCATCAGATATTGAGATGTTCTTTTCGATAAGCAGCTTTTTCAGGAACTCTGTTACATACGCTTTCTTGTCCTCGCCTGATTCAGACCATAAGACCTGCTGGGCTTTCAAGACTGCATATTTCGCCCACTGTGCAATCAGCTCCAGTTTGCTTGCACCGATTTTATTCTTCACAAACGGTACAAGGTATCTGGCAATAACCAGTGCTGCAACCATAACCACAAGTTTCACAATTTCAAAGATAATCTCATTCATCTCTGTTATCCTCCATTTCTCTGTTTACCATGCCCGGCACTTCCTGATAGTCGCCGGATTCTTTCTTTGCCTCTGCTTCATCTTCCTTTTGCCATGTCCTATCCTGTCTTTTATCCTTTGTGGTCCTTATCCAGCCGCATATTCCGCATTCGCCAATAGTGGCTGCAATAACCGCACAAGCATAGGTTTCAGGAATCGCCGCATAATCTCGGAAGATACATAACATCTGCCAGTTGAACCAGACAAAAAATGCACCCACCAGAATCAAAATCAGGTTCAGGGTGCCAATCTTTTTTATCAGTTCTTTAATCCACCTGACAGGGTGGAATCCTCGCTTTTTCTCTCTCATGTACGCCTCCTACATTCCAATCTGTGTAAAAATGAAGCCTACCACGATACCGATAACCGCAGTAGCCACATACCCTACAACTTTACGCCACATTTCTCCGTCCCTGTTTTCTAACGATACAAGGCGCTTACTCTGTGTTTCCTGCTCCTTAACCATGCTTTCAACGCTCTGTGCCAGTTTCTCTATGGAAACTGTGAGGGCGTTAATCTGCTTGGTGCTTTCCTCCAGAAGCTCAATACGCTTGTCCTGTCTTTTGTTCTCCTCGTCAAGACGCTTTTTGTACTCCTCGTACTCTGCTCTTGCAATAGGTTCATCTGTCATGGCTACCTCCTTTCTCAACTTTCCAGAATATTGAGATAAGCGACATAAATAATCGGTATATCTTCTTTCTGGAGGCTGTATTCATTCATTACATCTCGAATAGCGGTATAGAAAATGGCATCCGCTGTCTCGTCTTTTCCGGGACAATACGAATGCCATATAAGGTGGTTGTGCAAATTCATCAACCGTTCCTCATTTTCTGGTACCGTCGGATTCAGATGCAGTTTCTTAGAGGCTTTCTCCAGCCTGTCATAGCTGAAATATTCCTCCGGCTGTGGTAATCTCTTACTCTGCATCTGCTTCCTCCTTGCTGGTAACTACTGCCAGTTCTGCTTCAAGCTCATTGATTTTGTCTCTAAGCTCCTGACGCTGTACCTTTGTTTCTGCGTAATCTTCGTCAGAAAGAGCTCCGTCAGCGTGTTTCAACGCCTTGTAGTCGGTAGCAGCAAGAATCTGTTTCAGTCCAGCAATTTCAGACTGAATCTCCATAGCTCTGTTATCCATAAAGCGGCACCTCCTCTCTTTGCCAATTTTCTATGAAAAGTCTGTCAAACAGACGGTTCATACTGTGAATAGTCCTGCGTGCCTGTTTCTTTTCCATGCAGCCACGCCATGACGCATACGAACACCGTATATCCTCGAAAGATAATTCTCCGGCTAAAAGCTTCCGGTACTGGCGTACCAGCTTTCTTCTCTGCCTTACGACTGCTTTTCTGCAAGGCTTTCTCAAAATCTTTCCAGTGTCCGTCAGATATATTTGTGTTTTCAGGAATGTAAAGCCATGTGACAGCTTTACGATTCTTGTCTTTTTCTCATTCAGTTCAATTTTCAGCTCCGCACATATTCTGCGGATTTCCTGTAAGCAATACTCCAGATACTCTTTACTTTCATGTATCAAATATCCGTCGTCCATGTATCGTGCGTATTCGTGTATCTGTAATACCTCTTTGATGTAGTGGTCTAATCTGTTCGGGTAGGAAACGGCTATTGTCTGGTTGTCCTCACTTCCAAGACCTAACCCTTTGTGTTCTACGGTATCAGGATTCTCGCCTTTCTTGATTGCCATTTTCAGGTAATGCTCATAGTAAGAATCAATAAACCGGTTCGTGAGCCAGACGATTTTATCATCATCAAAAGCTCTCCTGATAATCTGTTTTGCTATGTCGTGGTCGATATTTCCGAAATAATTTTTGAAGTCAAATAGCAGGACATAGCCCTCTGTTCCATGATGTCTATAATGCCTCCGTAAATGAGTAACAAGCCTTTTCATTGCAAAGCTCGTACCCTTTCCTTTCTGGCTGGCTCCGTTATCGTGTATCAATGACCTTGTGAGAACTGGAACCAGTGCATTGTGATTGAGCGATTTCTGTGGTACTCTCTCTGAAAAATGAACACTCATTATATCCCGGTGCTCTCCTCTTTCATTCAGACCAAAACAGATAAAGCCTTTGTGTATATCCTCACAATAGGTCAGTTTCTTATTCGTGGCTGCTACATTCGTGAGCCTCCGCAGCATATAACGCTTCACGCTGGCTTTATAGCTGACACCTTTTGCCGCTTCTATGGCGGACTTCGACAAAGCATTTCGGCTGATGACTTTATAATAATCTCCATGTTCCTCCAGCACCCTCTCCCTTTTCGCTTCACGCTTAGCCTTTCGGCGTTGGAATCTTGCCTCTTTCCTTTCTTCGCTAGTCATAATTAAATTTCCACCGCTTTCCGGTAATAACCTATTATTAAAATGGTATCTGGTACGGCAGCCCTATATAAGCAGCTTTGCTGGTAGCCCTAACCGCATAGCATAACAGGCATGAAATACAGGCTCTCTACCAATCCTGTACCATGCAAGCAGCGTCCGCCTGATGTCATCCAGATACTTATTTACAGCCCGGTTTCCCATTGGCTGACGGTATATCCTCTCCTTCCATCCACTTGCACTGATTTCAAAATGCCGTAAACCGACAAAATCTACTTTGTCTCGCTTTAGTGGAATCAGACCGGCACATGATTCGAATTAGACGCATTCCAGTTGTTGGCATTCCCATTGTTGTTCACATTGCACGCATTCGTCGAATTGCCGCTCCTGACAGAAGCCAACCACCAGTTGCACCGACACAGAATTAACAGAGGATAACCCATATATGAACGCACCAGTTATTTACTGATACGGTCATTGTCGCTTTTATTCCATTTGATGATTTTACCTATGAGGTCACTAAGCAAATCTGTAACCTCCCTCATGTTATCATCAGTTGCTCCCTCGCACTCGGCTATAATATCCATGAGCTGGAGCTGTAATTTATTGCAGTACGATAACGCCTTTTCTTGAAGTAACGCTCTCGCTGATAATCTTTCCGGCGTTTGTTCTTTGTTGAGAAATATATCGTTTGAATCCGATATACAATCCCTGATAGCCCTTGCGTAATCTATCGCTGGCTTTCCGTTTATGTATCTCCACCGCTTCGGTACATATCTGTCATTCATCACATATACCGATACTTTGTGTTTTAGCAATACTGCCATGTCAAGCGTATCAAATTGTGTTTCTCGTCGTGTCCTGCGGTAATTGTTGCCGTAGGTAAATTTTGGAGTGCTTTTCTGCTTTTCCTCTCCCATTTATTTTGTTGCTCCTTTCAGAAGATATGGGGACCACAAGGGTCCCCGATTATTAGGATTGTGAGATTGCTGCTTACGCAGTGATACGGAAGCAGACCGGCACATGAATCGAATAAGACGCACTCCAGCCGCAGGCATACCCATCGCTGTTCACACCGCACGCATCCGTCGAATAGCCGCTCCTGACAGAAGCCAACCACCAGCCGCACCGACTACCGCCGTTACCGGCTCCTTTTATTCTGCTAAGGTATGTATTGGCAAAAATAGGGTACTGTACCGCCTGTCCCTCAGACCAGCCCGGTGTTCCCCATACGATAGCACCGAATACCTCGTATTCAAGCGGAACCCATAAAGCACCTAAATCCTGCCAGCCCCAGCCTGTGGAATCCGTCAAGGCTCCGGCACTTGAATAACGCTGCTCAAGCAACATTCTCTTGTGTGCAATCTGGTTCTTTACCTTATCAGGAAGATAGCCGTAGAGCGTTTCATCAAGCCACTTTTTCAGGTTGCTTACCATGTACGGATATGGAGATTCAGAGTTACCATTGTTATTGTTTGTGGTGTTCCACTGGATTGTTTCTGTGAAGCAATCCTTACTGATAAAGTCGATATGATGTCCTACCGGCTGGTCCGTTGTGTTGTAGTAGGTGTCGATACCGGCTACCTGCATATTCACAACCTCTTTATTCATAGTTACAGGAATGTAGTCGCCTACATAGATACCCTCATAGTTGGCGGCTTTGATTCTCGCACGAATCCACGCCCATTCATCAGAGTATTTTGCAATCTCTGACGCAAATACGGTCACAAGATTTCTGCCCTTGTAAATCCTGTTATCCTGCTGGTGCAGAATCAGATTGTCGTTTCTGGCTGTTTCGTCCTTGATAGGTCTGGAAACGCCGCCTGTTTCAATTCTTGAAATTTCGCTTGCCATTTTATAAATCCTCCTTTGGTTTTATTATGCAAATGACAGCGACAATGTTTCGCCGCTGACGCTTGCCATGTCGTTACGGATTGTCAATTTTCCGTTATCAAAATCCGCTGGCAATGCGGAAATGATACTCTCGCTGTCTGAATCGTACACAAAGTTAATCAGGGAACGAAGCAACGCTCTGTTTGAGAGCGTGTTCTGAAAATTCTGAATATCTGCCGCCGTCACATTGTCGGCATGGTTTGTGTCTGTTGGTTCGATAAGTTCTACCGAATCCTTAAATTCAGGTGTGCTTGTCTTGTAGGTTTTCATGCTTTACGCCTCCTTTCTGCCTGTTAGAAAACATCATCAAGGGTGTAGGTCATCTCAATGTCGCCGTCCTTACCCTTTTTCGTGAATGTTTTAATGCAGACAATATCTCCGGCAGAATCGTATAAGCCTATCTCGCTGATATACTCTCCTGCAAGCTCTGATTCCGACAGCGTACACTCGTATCTACAAGTGGTGTCGTTTATAAAGCTGTAACCGTCGATAGTCTTACGGAAAAGCTCATGGTTGAGCTTTGTCTGATTCTCGCTTGGTGCTATGACATTACCGGAGCTGTCAACGCCGCCGGAGCCAAAAACCATACCGACAATTTTAGGAAGCGTGATAGCCCCTGCCCTTGCCTGTAACAGCTTTTTTCTCGCTGTTTTTGTGATAATCACATTCTTTGCCATGCTTTAGATAGCCTCCTTTCGATTTATTGAATTCATCAACCTTGAACCGTCCATTTTGAGTGAACCGTCAAAGTATGCCAAATTCCGTCGTTGTGTAACTGTCGCATTTCCGAACTCCTCCGGTACCTGTACGGATGTCTTGATTCTTCCTGTTGTCTTAATCTCTTGTCTGGAGTAATTCATCAGGTTTTTACCATTCATCAGGATTGAGCCGTCAAAATACAATGACCGCCAGAAATCAATGCGGAATCCGGCGGTCATTTTCTCGGTATTCATTTGTTCTGATAATGCAACTTTCGCAGTCACGGCAACAACCGCAAGTATAGCGGTCTGCTCTGTCTTGAACTCTCCCTCCCGGTACATGATACCAAGCCGTAGGTCATATTCTCTCTCTGCATTCATCAGGTGTGAGCCGTCCATGATTTCTGAACCGTCAAATAATCTGGTTCTCCAGAACGGAATCCTTACTGCTATCCGGATATTCTTCAGGAGCATTTTTTCAAGTTCCCTGTTGTCTATCTCGAATGAGGAATAGTCATTTACAATGTATGTCGTGTGTGACTGCTTTAACTTTGCAAGCATTTCATGTGCTGCTTTAGAATCCAGCGTACCCTCTCCGGTAAAATATGCCTTGAAGATGTTCGGGTGCGTTGGCTGGAAATTATAAATACCTGAATCGTGACAGTCGGCAACAAATACATCAAAGCCAGTTGCATTTTTCAGGTATGTTTCCATTCGATACGGTGTCATAGGGGCTTTATAATCTCGCTTCTGGTAAATAAGCTGTCGCCGTTCCTCGTATGAGAGGTTCGGTCTTACCGGAAGCCCCCACTTGATTTCGTGGTACATAAGCCCCCATGTGGCAGTTTCAGGAAACATCTGGTATTGAAGTTCCTCTGCCAGCTTCCTTGCGTCGTCGTATTCAAGTCCCATGACCTGATACAACCATTTTCCAACATAGGAATTGTCATAGAATCCCGGTGTTACATAACTCAACATTCTTTTGGCACTTTCACTCGTAGGAAACTGTTCTAAATCGAATTTTTCTCCGTCCATAACTGCCTCCTATTCTGTAAATACCATGTTGCCTGTTTCTGGGTATTCTTCCTGTGCAAGTTTAATATTTGTAGTGCCGCCATTCATTGTGAATGTGGCAAAATCCTTTACTCCGCTTATCTCGGACAGCAAAGGTCGAACATCATTGTATCTAAGTAAGCTGTCATTCTTTGCTTTGTCATAGACCAATGCGACAGCCGCCTTGAAGTCTTTCTTTACCTGTTCTAAGTCCGTAGTGCCGTCAAGCGACAATCCGGTACATTCGTAGGTAATCTTTACCGTCGTAGCCGCTACGCAGCTTAATTTCGCACACGCAGTAGGTAATAGCCTTGCTGCTCTGTCGTCTGGAGATACAATGTAGTTGTAAACATCTTTTATCAGCGTTTCATTTGCTGGCTGACCGTTTCTGTCTACCAGAACCAGTTTTACCGTTCCCGGACCGTCAGCGGCAGATACCACAATACAATCTCCGGCACCGGCTTCTTTTGCCCAGCGTACATAATCGCTGTCATTTCCAAGATAGGTCATGCTGTTTGCGTATTCGGCGGCTATTCTGTCGTAGTAGTCGTCGTTGCTCTCTGTTTCTGTGCCGCCTGTGACCGCCTCGTCATTGATAACCTCTGATACGGCTTTATCAGGTTTTGCCATGATACAGATTGTTTTTGCAGCCACATTTGACTGTGTACCGGATTCTACTGCGGTAACGGCTACCGTAACTGTTCCCTCCTCGCTTATCGTACAATCTTCATCAGTTGCAAATTCAAGCGACGGAGAACTGTCTGTTGCCGGTGTGCAAAATACCGTACCGGCTAAAATCTCCGCTCCGGCTGTTCCGGTTATTCTGATATGCCCGGAGGCGTGCTGTGCTTCCTGTCTTGGAAGATGTACCTGCTGACCATGCAAATCCAGCCAGTCATCCCATGCGTACTGCGGAAACGCAATCATCAAGGCTCTTGCCATGTGGTAATTGATGAACTCTGATTTTTCGATAGCCGCTGGCATAGTAAAATCATAAGGGAACCCTCCCGGCATATCGTCTATGTCGTCTGGAAGATTCGCCATCATTCTTTCGTGTATCTCTGCCTCTGTGCTGCCCTGCATAAAATCAGGCTGTATAAATTCAGGTTGTGCCATGTCTACCACCTCCTCAAATGCTTATCCTGAATAATTTATCCCACTCAACGCCCTTTACCAAAAAGGTACAGTGCATTTCGTCGGCGTTCCATGTGAAACTGAAATCTGTGACATATTCTGTTCGTGGATTGACTTTCAGAGCTTCTGTGAGTGTCCTTTCAACCATTGATTCAACCACTTTCTGATTGTCGGCAGCTAAAGCCTCCTCCAGTTCTGTCCCTATGTCATTTGTATAGGCAAGGCAGGAATACCGCTCCGTCTGTGCAATCTTGAAGCACCAAATCATAAAGCCCTCCTCGCCTGAACATTCCACCATTCTGTACGCTCCGTCCCTGACAAAATCGCCCTTTTCAGCGTCCCATTTTGCAGTCCGCTTGTACTTGATGTCATATTCTGAACTTTCTTCTATGAAATCAGGAACTTCCACGATTTGTAGTGATGTATTCGCCATGCCTGCCTCCTTTCTATGAGCTTACGATAACATCAATAATGACCGCCTCGTTCTGAACCCACGCCACAAGCACCCTGTCTCCGGCTTTTACTACCGGCGGTGCTACCGTATGGCTGTGGCTTCCGGTATTTACCTTTGGTGTCTGATTCTCATGTCCTGAATGACCGCCGCCGGATATGGTAAAGCTCAATCCTCCAACATGGCGGCATATTGAATACTCGCCCTTTGGGATTGATACCGGAAATGTATTTGTTGTCAGGCTACCATTCGCCTGTATTTCTCCGAAATCTAAAGCAAGAGGGGTTTCCCCCTCTCGTTTCATTCTGTCGCATAAGACATTCGCCAGCTTATTTGTACCGGCGTTCTCATCGAATGACTGTGTATCTGCCATTTCCTACGCCTCCTTAATCAAAAGTGCCGTCGTCAACCCAGCCATATACATTGCTGGAGCTGTCGGTATGTATCAGGTGCCATGGGTGGGCT
>ERZ827363.1643-NODE-1643-length-21293-cov-5.411291_pt1 | contig 21293 bp, 13 predicted proteins | sample MGYA00519776_ERZ827363 | MGnify/ENA primary metagenome ERZ827363 (study PRJEB31778, sample SAMEA3449288) | human gut metagenome | biome: human gut; feature: human-associated habitat; material: faeces | place: United Kingdom | collected 2010/2012 ...
CGTCTTCTATCAACAGTTTTGTATCCTCCGAAGTCTGCAGTAATCTTTTATCCAAAATAGATATTCTTATAAAATACACTTGTGTTTGAGGTACAACTACCATATCCAGAATTTTAATCATATTGTACCTTCTCAAAAGAAGAATTACATATATATTCCATTTTTGGTCAACTGTGCTTGCATCTTCAGCATAATCTACACTGTTATAATTAGGTTTAACAGACGTGTCTAACGTATAATAATCAATTCCTCTTGTAGAGGTATGGCTATTTAGCATACTGTCCCATCTTCCTAAAATCTTATCACTTCCCAACACTTTGTCAGTCATCACAAATGCTGATTCTAGATCTTCTTCTGGGTATACACACATTACACTCAAACAAGGAAGACCATCCCTTCCTCCTCTTCCTAATTCCTGATAATATGCATTTGGATTATCAGGTACATATAAATGCAAAACAGTCCTCACATCACTTTTGTCTACTCCAACACCAAATGCAGATGTAGCTACCATAATATCGAATTTATTTTCTGCCCACTCATCTATAATTCTGGAACGATCGTCTGGTTTTGTTTTACCTGTAAATGTCTCCACATTAGAAATACCAATATCAGCTGCTATTTCTTTAATATTTTCTGCTTGGTCTGGTCTCATAACATAGACTATCATTGGTCGTGGCAGGCATCTTAATAATTCCCTTGTTTTCTCATTTTTATCCCGAAATGATGTAGCCGTAACTAATTCAAACCGAGGTTCTCTTCTTAATGCGTCACATCTTATTTCAATCCACTTGTCTCCAGATACAAACATACTTTTTAAAATATTCACTGTATTCTTTTCATATGTTGCAGAAAGTAAAACTGTTTTTAACTTAGAATTTTTTTCATATAGATTATTGCGCCAAGGTTCCAGACACTGATAGTCAATCCGAAAAAAATTTCCCCATTCTATTACAATATGCGCTTCATCTATAATAAGATTTTTTAAATACCCAGAATTATTTACTGTCTCTATAACCTGTTTAAACACTTCATTTTTTATCAGTGCTTCTGGCGAAATAAATAGCAGTCTAAGTTTTCTATTCTTTACTCTATCAATAATACTTCTCTTTTCTTCTTTAGCTAAATCACTGTAATAACAAGCTATTTCCGATTCTGAAGCAATGTTTATATTTTCTTTGGCTACTCGGACTTGATCCATTGCAAGCGATACCGTTGGTACAACCGTAATAGTCAAACCATCTTTTTTTTGATATGCCATTGTTTGAGTAATCAAGCTTTTTCCTCCACCAGTTGGCAAAGCAACTAACGTCGTATATCCATCTGGCATATTTAATGTTCCATTAACCGCTAACTTCTGACGAATGGATTTAAATTTCCGAAAACCAGTAAGTCTATAAATATTAGGCGTTACCCCAAGAAAATATCTGTCATCTTTCTCTGGTTCAACATATTCTTCCATAAACCCTTGTCTAATTATATCAGTGTTAAGATAATCCGGCAGATTTAAAGTTGCGTAACAAAGACCTTCTGCATCAACACGAAGTCCATACTGATTACCTGTAATTTCTATATCTTCTGGCAAATGTACAGATGTCTGAAAAACCAGCAAATAATTTCTAAGAGAAATTAAAAGTTCATCTTGTGATATTCTATGTGTTCTATAAGATTTCACATATTTAGACAATCTAAACGCTGTCATATATCTATATTTTTCAATGCCACCTCTAGGACAATTATCAGCACTAATTCCACCTAATTCATTATCTAATATTTTTTGTATACACTCTTCAATCTGAGTTTTAATCATGTGTCTTCCTCACCATAACAAATGCTGCCGCCTCAAGCTCCACTCTCGTGGTCTTTAAAGCATCTAAAACAGTTTCATATACTTGTTTTTTCTGTTCAATTTCTCCCACATCGACCCCAAAAAACTTAGCTTGTGCAACCTCCGCATTTAAAGTTTGTTCAATACTAGCTGCTGCTTGCTTTAGATTTCTACTCGCTTTTATCTTTTCTTTTATCTGGCTTTTAGCGCTCTTCATCGAAGTAGATACAAAATTTATCCACTGCTCTTCTGGAAAAACTTTCCTAAACCAATCTATATTTGCGCATCCATATTTTTCTTTTATATGCAGTGAGTCCGTTTTTATTGATCTTCTTCCAAGATGAACCACGTCACTCCGAATACATGAAATTGGTTCCTTTGAAATTGCATCTAATAATTTCAAAACTTTTTCCTCTGGAACATGCCCATATTTCTGTGTACTAATTGCAGTTAAAATCTGATCGGCTGATATATAACTTTTATACTGTCGTATCATTGTAATCGGAATACCCTTTTCTAATAAAAGCTGTTCATTCGGATGCAAATTCCAAGTATACACAATTCCACACCAATCAAAATCAGATTCAACCGCTATCGCTGTACATGTACCTTTATAAGAATTCATTGCATTATCTACAATACAGTCAAACACTTCATCGCCTGGTGCAAAAAAATGTAAGAAGTCATTTTCTATTGAAAGTTCACGATTAAATGTTCCTACGATTTCTCTACTTTCAGTAACAATTTTCTTTCCTGTTCTTTCTTCATACAACTCTCTAATTTTTCTAGAAAAAACATTAGAGGTACGATTAACATATTCTATCCAGTTAGGCGGAATGAGCATAGAATTCTCTGCTGACTTAATGGAAAAAGAACCTTCATTAAATCTTACTACACCATCTTTACCGAACTGTCCTTTTAATCCAGCGAGATTCGCCCACCCCATCATCGTATTTGCAAACAGTTCGTTTTCATTTGTCGTATAATAATGTAACAATCTTTTTAACTCCTGATTGAGTGTCGCATAAATGAAAGCTGCCGAATCAAAATGTTGTTCTTCTCGTACTTCCATTTCCATTTTCCGTGATGACTCAATTATTTCATTAATGGCATTTGAAATGCCATACCTAAAGTCACTTGTTACTGCATGAATGATACTCTCATTAATCTCATTCATAATAATTTCCAATCCACTTAAGGATTGTGTAAAAATGTTTAATCCCTTATTCCAAAAATTATATAATTCCTCTTCCAAAGTATCTTTTGCAAATACAACCACTGAACATACATCCTTATCAGCTGCACGACCTAGTCTATCCAAACGTCCTATTCTTTGCTCAATGGCATTAGCATCCCAAGGTAAATCTATATGAATAACATAATTTGCGCCTTGAAGATTTCGTCCCTCACCACCAGTTTCATCACAAAGAAGAATTTTGCAATCATCATCATTTTGAAAACGATAAATACTTAATTCCAATTCTTCTTCATTCATATTTTTATTAAAGAGGGCTATTTTCTCTTCGCCAAAATAAGTTCTTAATACCTGTCCATATTTTTCAAAAGTATCTGCATAGTTAGTAAATACAACAGCCTTTTCTTCATAAAGTTCTTGATCAATAAAATCAACAATACTAAGTATTCGACTTGAATAGTTATATGGTTCAGCCAGAACATTATCCAGTTCTTTCAGCATCCATTCTTCCGCATTTAACCATTCTTTGGCATTTTCTTCTACATCAGGATCTATTATCATCCCCTTTTCCTTTTGTCGTCCGATTTCTTTGTTAAATGCCCACGATGAACTGAAAAATGCTGTAATTAACGAAATATAACGTTTTTCAAAAATTTCAGGTGAAATTTCCTGTTCACTTATCCAATTAACAATTGATTCATAAGTAGTATGTTCATAAGTATTCTTATCTGGATTAAGTTCGTATTCAATTTCTCTGACAGTTCTATGTGGAAGTTCTTCTTCCATATATCTTCGTCTATTTCTAATAATATTCTTTTCAAGCTGATAGTTTTCACAAACATAGAGTAACGCTTCTTGGATAGCACCTTTTCCATAATCGTCACTCTCTATATTTATTTCATATAAAATTTTCTGAAAACCTTCATCATCAATTAACTTGGAAATTCTTTTCAAACCATTTTGTATATCTTCAAACAGATCCGTACAATCATCATTATCTGGTGGATTTTCTTCATTATCCAAAGCATCTGCAATATTGTCTACATAATCATCAAAATCCTGTAGCACAAGATATGTACTCTTTGTTATGCTCTTTTGTTTTTCAACGAGTACTTGAAAATCCTCAATTGAAAAATGATCATATTTGTCAGGCATTATAAGCTGAAGCAATTCTAAATATTCTTCTTTTTTCTGTTGCACTGGAGTTGCAGACAGAAATAATATGTTCTCAGAACGTTTACTTAACAAATGAAAAGATGTATATAATCTTCTGTTCGAAATTAACTTATGTGCCTCATCTGCTATTACAAAATCCCATCGACTATTGGTATATTTTTCAATATCTTCTTCTGCAACCAATTCCACATAATTATTATTAATATTATTTTCTGGTATTATTTCAAACTTGATAAGCAGTTCTGCTCTCCACTGTGCTATCAACGGTCTTGGTACTGCTATTAGAATTCTTCTATTGGAGTTATGAAGCAAATATACTTTTAAAACGGAAGCTGCTTCGATTGTTTTACCCATACCTACTTCATCAGCCAACATGACTCTGCATTTTTTTTCCTGCAAACATCTCATGATTGTTCTAAGCTGATGTTCTTTTAAGAATATTTTACATCCAGCTAACTCCTTAAATCCAAACACGGAATTATCAAGCACTTTAACTGTCTTGCTTACAATACTTCTTCCAAAATACCATGCTGGATTCTGAAACTCATAACTCCTTAATTGCTCAGCAGGAGATATTCTTCCCCCGTTAAATGGTGCATCAACTACATCTTCTCTCACTTTAATTACTTTATCTGTGAATTTTTCTTTAAGATAATAATAGTACCATTCATTTTCCTTTACTGCAGATAAAACAGTATATCTACCATTTCTATATATAACATTCGTCTCACGATATAGTGTACACCTCTTAACATAGTCATATGGCAATTCTGCTTTTCCTGGAATATTCTCGTAGTAATTTCTGAAGCTAAACGGATCTAAAAATGAAACTATCACATTTTCTGCGAAATCATCTACTTCAAGTATCTTTCCAACAATAAAGTTTCTTGGATTCTCAAAATCTGCTATAGGACATCTTACGTACATTCCTTTTTCCAAGTGTTTCCCCTCTCTTATAGCTCAACCAATGATTTATAGCTTTCAAGACATTTTTCTCTTACCGCGCACCATTGACACCAAATATTTATTTCTTTACTATAACTTGCCTCCTTTAATTTTTCTGGGAAAAAAATTTTTTTCTCCTCTACTGTCATGTCATAAAATTTGCCAAACAGTACATTCTCCTGATTTTCATTTTCTAAATGAAGATATATAAACTCTTCCTTCTTTCTCATCCTATCTAAATCAATATCTGTAATCTTTGGAAATTGCTTTATTTTTCCCCCCTGTAGTGCCTGATGAATTATTGCATTTTTTGCATTTGATTTTATATCAGTTATTTCAGACTCATTCAAAAATCTGAAATATCTACTTAATCTTTCTGATACATCATCCAATGCTTCATTAATTATTGCCTCCGTTGCAATCTGTCCTTCTAGTTTTCTACGAACAATATTAGCTAATATGATTTCAAAATATTTTGTCTGTAAAAAGCGATCCTGATAACATGTTCCATTTTCTATTAAAGATTCTAAAGCAAAACGATATCCACATATTCGTCTTCTAATATAATCTAAATCCCCAAAACCATTTGTATTTTCCCCCAAATCGAATGTAAATTCCCGTGTTTGTCGAGGTGCAGTTGTATCATGTACATTTCTTTCTGTCTTGATCCCTAATAATTTCAAAATGTAATACAATTCATTTTCTTTATCATCATTATTTTTTATATAACTTAGCTTGAATTTGCATCTATTAAATTCAAGACCATATAGCAGGGCATACCTTTTAAAATGCTTAAATTCTTTTCTCGACTTAATATAAACCTGATATTTCCAATCCAGAGGTTCATAGGCTTTTTCAAAGAACTCAATGGTCAATGGCCACGGAAATTGATCTTCTCTCTTTACATTCATATCCGAATCAGAAACACACGCAAAATGATATATAATCTCAGATTCTTGAGTTGAACTTTTTAATACATCACCATCTATTTGTTGGAAATCCCTGACAATCCAGTTTGCACTTTCTCCTTTCTGACTTTCCTGCTTAAGGTAATATGCCATTGTATCCTTTAAACAATCAAACGTACTTGTCGTTTCTATTTTCTCAACCTCCTCCAATCTCGCTAATAGTCTTAATAAGATATCCTGAAACTCTGTTTCAGCATCAGCTGTCGGAAGAATTTGCGTCTCAACAAAATCTTTTAACTTCTCATAAAAATGTCTAAAATTATTTTTTTCATCCTCAAAGTCTTTGTAAAATAGTCTTGTAATTACATTTAGTGATTCTAACGCTTCAATCAATTCATCTATTTCATCAATAGAAACTTTATAATACGATAACTTATTGAGCTGACTTTCATACTCTATCTTGCCATTATTTAATTTTGATATCTGCTTCTTCAATTTCTTTAAAAGATCAATAACTCCTTCTGCCCCGCCGTCACCCTCTAGCATAGAAGCTCTTGAAAAATAATTTCTTGTCTGATTAAACGTGGTGATAAGAGAGCCTATCTTTTTTTCATATAATGCACCCGAACACAAACACTCAGCTATATCATTCATATCTTCAATTTTTATTCCACCATTTTCACTGTTCCACATCTTTGTTACTGCAACAAAAAAATGTCCTATCGGATATGCCAAAAAATGTCTCTCGCCAAATTGTTCAGGAAAATATACCTTTAAAATATCATTAACTGAACTATTTGCAGAGTAGAACTGTTCTCTCATATACGATAAAACCGATCCCTTTTTCTGTTCATCAGCATAATATTTTTCTACCGCGTCTTCATAAATATGTGCTACATATGCAGAAAATTCCGTAATATTATCAAATTCAATTACACTAACATTATTAATATCCTTACTTTTTTCGGTAAGTGTACCATTAGTAAGTTTTCCTATCTGATCCGCCAATATATTTCCTTCATAACTAGTTTGCAATAATGTTGTAGGTTTAAACTCATTATTAAACTGACTCTTAATATTCAAATCAAAACAAGAATAAACATCTAACCATGTCTGATAAATTTCGCTGTACTGCTGCTGATAATTAAACAATAAAACTACACGTTTATATTTTGACACTTCTTCAATCATAGATAATATGGTTGGTGTAAACTGATGTACTCCATGAATAACTACCGTATTACAATCTACCTTTCCAACCGATTTAATTTTTTTTCCTCTTCTTTGATCTTTTGCAACCAGCGCTGTTTGAACAGCGCTATCTATTTCTTTCTCTGAAAAATGTTTTCTTAAAGAAAATTTATTTGCTTTATCTCCATGTAAAATCGCATTATACGCAGCAATCAAATATGTTTGTTCTTCTGTTATTTTTTTTATCTTGAGATTTTTTAACAATAATCCCATTTCTACCATCAAACGTATACTATCAAGCAATGCACTTTTATTAAATCGTAGTGACTGCTTGATTTTTTTCCATCTCTCTTGCTCAATGTTCGGAGTTACATTATCCAATGTATTTGTTAAAATCGTATACTGTTCAATATATGTTTTAGTATCAAACCAGCCTGGATACAGTGCTTTCACCAATTCTTCAACTGTAGTTAATTGTCCATTCTTCAACTCATCGTATACTTCTGACAATCCATTTACCATTGTTTGTGACACACAAAAATGAGCGCAATTTTTTATCGAATCCCAATATGGTTCGTTGCTTATTTCATATGGATTGCTATAAGTATATATTGATAAGGACATATTATACCTCCATTAAACTTTGCCATGAAATCTTGCTCTTGGATTTTCTATCCTTCATCCACACAACATTTCTAATTGCCCTTGTTAGTGCCACATATAAAACTCTGCTTTCTTCATTCACTCGCTCGTTCTGTTCCTGTGATACATCGTAGTTAGAGTTATATTTTTTGTTTGGATCATCTCCAATTCTAATTCCATATGCAAGTTTTTCATTCTCGACATACACATCTAAATCAGCTTTTTTCATCGATGCAATATCCATACCCATATATGGCATAATCACGCATCCATATTCCAATCCTTTCGATTTGTGTACTGTCGTACATATTACTCTTATATCATTAGTTTTAGTTACAATATTACGTGCTAATTCTTCCTGTTTAGTCATAATATTAATATGCATGCTATGTTCGATTACATTAAGCGTTAAAAAGTCCACACTATATGTCTTTATGATTTTCTCCAATACCAGTTCATAATTTGCTTTATAAAATCTTTGTTCACTATCTACGGCTGAATATCGATACCATGGCTGACATCCCTCATAGATATTTCTTAATAGCATTAAGATTGGTTGCACTTTAATATCTGAAATAATTTGTTCCCATTTTCTGCTCATCGTTGTCTCAAAAAAATGATTAAGAACATCTGATAGTTTTAATACCTGCTCCTGAACACTTATTCCATGTAATCCTTGTATATCTAATTTTATTCCAATGTAATTCGAATCTATTAAATTATACAGACTTATCGGATCTCTTGGATTTAATAGAGCCAGCACTAACTTATATAAATCCAACGCTGGCATAAGTTGATATAAATCACCACCTACCTGTGTTTCTATAACTTCCCCTCGTATCTTAGCCTCCTCTAAAATATTATGTATTTGCCAGTTATCTCTTACTAAAATAGCAATCATCATATCTTTAGTGGATAACTTATGGTTCTTAGAGAGGAATCTGATTATATCTTTTTGCCTGCCTATTTCTGCAAAAAGAAGTTCCATTCTCTCCTCATCGCTCTCATACTCTAACTTTGTTATCAAATCTTGTGTTTGAATATAAGTATCTATGTCACTTGTCAACGAATCCTTTCCTTTTTGAAATGGCAAATATCCTTTAATTCCCATTTTTGAAAATACCGCATCAAACTCATCCAACAATCTCTTATCTGTTCGATAATTTATATTAAGAGAAAATTCCTCCCATTTTGTCTCATCCGTTCTAATCAAGTCAAACGCACTTATTGTCGCTCCTCTAAAACGATATATGCTTTGCTTTAAATCACCAACAACAAATAATTTTGTATATTTAATTACAGCTTGTAACTTCAAAAATGAATCTATCTGTACATCATCCGTATCTTGAAATTCATCAATAAATAAGTATTTGTACTTCAATCCACACTTATCTTGAAAAACAACATTTACCGCATCATGTAATAACAACATACTCTCTTTAAGATCTATTTTATTTTTAGAAAAAATCTGCTCTTCATATTCTTGTTCTGCCGGTATTATAACTTCCATTATGACATCATTAAAAAAGGGCCACTCTTCAAAACTTCCAAGATTTTCTGCTTTAAGTTCTTTAACTCCATAACTTTTGTTATATAACTGCTGTGAAAAACGCATTATTAGTTTTCGGAATTTGTGAACTGGCATTCTTAATTGCTGCGCAAAATTCACCTCTTCCTTCTGTTTTCTTACAATAAAACTATTAAGATACTTTTCATATACCTGTTCTTTAGCATACTCACTTGAAGAAATTGCAAATTCTGCACCCAATCCATACTCCATTGCACAACTTTGTAAAACAGTTTTCGCAAACTTATGTATAGTAGAAATTTGCATTAAATCTATCGCCTCAATTTCATGTAAAACTTTTTTATTTCTTGTAAGAATATAACAGTTCATAAAATACTGTTTTAATCTTACTTTCATATTATCTGACGCCTCGTTTGTAAATGTTACCATCGCAATTTCATCCACAAGATTATTTATAAAAGGTTTTCTACTCAAGCACAGATACGCAATACGAGACACCATTGAATATGTCTTTCCTGTTCCGGCACCAGCCTGAACAAGTATATTTTTGTCCCCGTTTGCGTGTTCCACTTTAAATTGATCAAAATTCCAATTTGTAGAATTTGCAACATCTTCAAGAATTGATTTTTGTTGTTCTGTATATTGTCCTTCGATAATAGTTTCATCCTTTTCTATATCCAACTCATACACATATATTTCAAAGTTAAATATTCGGAATGATTTATTGCCGTTCACAAAATCTATCTGCTCTTCCCCCGACTCCGCCAGTCTTATATTGCCCTTATCCGAAATAATGCCTCTTTCTCGAAATCCGGATGCCAATTGCATACTGATAGATCTTAAATCATTTTCACTTTTAACAAACAAAACCATCTTTGTTCCTGCAAAATACGCACACACTAATTCTTCAATGTCAGATTCCGATAAGTTTCGACCAAATACTTTCAAAAAAGAATATGCATCTGATACCTCTACAACCTGATCATCTTTCGCCTTGTAAGACGGTTCAAAATGCTGTCGTACAATAGCCATAGCTTTCTCATCAAAAGGAGTGCTATTCAATGGCTTTTTCTTAATAAAAGCATTTAATATCTTTTGTCCCAATCTGCTTATCGAATTCAAATCTTCAGAGAAAATCGTAAAATCTTTTGATGATACAATGTCCAATCTTACGTCCTTATATTCTTCTTCTGAAATAAATGGATAGCACACCATTGATAATACAATGGGACTAATTCCAAATTGATCATTAAGGAAGTTAAGCCAATCAAATCTATATCCTCTCGCCTGTTTCTCAGGTGAACCATATATTTTAGATTCTCCCTCAATAACAATTTCGTCAGGATTTTTTACATCAAATATATACTGTGCTTGCCATCCTTTAACTTCAAGTACTAAAATACCAACATCTTTTATAAGTAAAGCAAAATCAAACTCACGATCATCGACCACTTCTCGATGATTATATATAACAACATCGTTCGGCAATAATGAATACAGCTTTTCCCATACCAATGCTTCACCTTTATATTCAGTTGGTTTATTATCCATCATTATTGCCATAACAAATCTATCCTCCTAAATTTCATCATCAAAATATTCGTCATCTATTTTATAAACTGCATATTTCTGAATAGGTTCCAATCCAACTTCATTTTGAATAATTAAACGAGCTAATTCATGTCCACTAACCAATCTTAACTGCTTTTGTTGTTGATCCTCTGAAAATTTTAATGCCTCTTTAGTAAAATCTGATGTTGTGATAAATACCCCTTTCTGAACCTTTTGCATTGCTCCCACAAAAGCTTGTATTTCATGAGATCCAACTTTATTTCCTCCAGAATATCTTTTTGCTTGTATATATATGTTGCTAAGTCCCAATTTGTCTTCCTGAATAATTCCATCTACTCCACCATCATGAGATTTTCCTACAACTTTACCAGACTTATTATCGTATCCATATCCCATTTTAATAAGCAAGTCCACCACCAACCGTTCAAAAAATTCTGGCTTGCAATGTAATATTCTTTCAAGAATATTATTTTCCAATTCTTTTGAATATTGTATATATGCTTTATACATCTTTTCTTCCGCTAACATTTCATTTTCAATTTCATTTTCAATTAACACATTATTATCTTCCTGATTCTCCGAACCTAAAAGAGCATAATAATTCTTTCTACCCACTCTCTTTTGATTATTCCGGAGCTCTCTGAGCCACCTGTCCGGACTTTGGGAGCCACCATTCCGGAGAATGAGAGCCACATATTCCGGTAATTCAGAGCCACATTTAAACGCTCTATTACATATATTTCCTTTATACTGTTGATACACACCATTGGTGTGAATACAGGTAAAGGAGGTCACAATTATGACCAAGTATCGTGAAATCCTACGCTTGCAGAGCTTAGGATTCAGCGAACGGAACATCGCACAGAGCTGCGGTGTATCCAGGAACACAGTCGCCAAGGTTTTGAAAAAGGCAGCGGAAATAAATATTTCATGGCCGCTGGATTTTGACATGACCGACAGCGCACTTGAGGAGCTTATGTTCCCAAAGGATAAGTCAGTAACAAATAAACGCATGCCTGACTTTGACTACATTCGCAAAGAACTTCTGCGAAATGGAGTCAACAAAAAGCTTCTCTGGGTAGAATACTGTGAGGAGTGCCGTATGAGCAACGAAGAGCCGCTCATGTATTCCCAGTTCTGCTACTACATCCAAAAGGATGAAGAGAAACGCAGGGCTACCATGCATATCCCGAGAAAGCCTGGTGAACAGATTGAAGTTGACTGGGCAGGTGATCCCGCCCACATCTTTGATCCGGACACCGGAGAGATCACAGAGGCATGGATCTTTGTAGGGGTACTGACTTACAGCCAGTATGCTTTTGTAAAAGCATACATGAATGAGAAAACAAGCAACTGGATTAAAGCTCATGTCCAGATGTTCGATTTCTTTGGCGGTGTAACACCCATGCTTGTCTCCGATAACTGCACAACAGCAGTGAATCATGAAAAGAGCGACTGGTATACCACGTCATTAAACACAACTTACCATGAGATGGCAGAACACTATAATCTTGCCATCATTCCGGCCAGAGTCCGGAAACCCAAGGATAAACCAAATGTAGAAGGATCTGTAGGAAAGATATCTACTTGGATAACTGCAGCCCTTCGTAATGAACAGTTTTTCTCGCTTGCAGAATTAAATGATTCTATCCGGGAAAAACTGAATGCCTACAATGCTCGTAAATTCCAGAAAAAGGAATGCAGCAGGCTCAGTTTATTTCTTGGGGAAGAAATGCCGTTACTGGCTCCGTTGCCTGCTACACCCTTTGAACTGGCTGAGTGGAAACAAGCCACTGTCCAGTTCAACTATCACATCGCAGTAGACAAGATGTACTACTCCGTGCCTTATCAGTATATCAAAAATAAGGTAGATGTGCGTATAACAGATACAACGGTTGAAATATTTTATAATCACAATCGAATTGCCTCTCATAGGAGACTTCACGGAAGGAGCGGCCAGTATTCCACTGTGACGGAACATATGCCGCAGGAACACCAGAAATATCTGGAATGGAACGGCGACAGGTTCCGCAAATGGGCAGATTCGATTGGAATTAACACAAGTAAGGTTGTCGATGCAATACTTACCTCCGGCAGGGTTGAACAACAATCCTATAGAAGCTGTATGGGATTGTTAAAACTGGCAGAGAAATATTCGCCTGAAAAACTGGAACAGGTCTGTGCCAAAGCACTTTCTTATTCTGCTAAACCCAGCTATAAAAGTATCAAAAATCTATTGGCTGCAATGAAAGACTCACCAGATGACATATCGAATGCATCAAAGGAATCTCAGACTGTTGAAAAGCCACATGGCATCACAAGAGGTGCCAGATACTATGGAGGTAAACGATCATGACAAATCAAAGTACAATCGATAAACTTATCGAAATGCGCCTGACCGCTATGGCAGATGCATTCCGTATCCAGATGGATGATCCTACAATGAAGGAAGTGCCGTTCGAGGACCGCTTCGGTATGCTTGTTGATATCGAGTACAGCAATCGCAAAAATAACCGGTTGAAAAGACTGATCCGGCAGGCTGAGTTCGAACAGCCGGATGCCAGCATTGCAGCAATTGATTACCAGTCCGGTCGGAAACTGAACAAAGCACTGATCAGCCGTCTGGCAACTTGCGAATACATTACAGAATACAGGAACATCTTCATTACAGGTGCCACCGGAAGTGGTAAAACTTATATGGCCTGTGCTTTTGGCATGGAGGCCTGCAAACACTACTACACAGTACGGTATGTGCGGCTTCCTGATTTATTACTGGACTTACAGGCTGCCAGAGACAGCGGAACTTTTTCAACTGTCCTGAAGAAGTACACCAAGCCAGTAGTACTGATCATTGACGAGTGGCTTCTCCTCAAACTGACGGAAGCTGAAGCCAGAAACCTTTTTGAACTGATACACAAAAGACGCAAGAAATCATCCACGATCTTTTGCTCGCAGTTCCGCGAAAGTGAATGGTACCAACAAATCTGTGGCGGTGAAAGTACCCTGGCAGATGCCATTATGGATCGTATAACGTATGACTCATATAAAATCGATATTGAAAGCATTGATCCATCCAAAGATCTCTCTATGCGAGAGGTATATGGATTAGATCCTGCAATGGCAAAGTAACTTATCACTACAGAGAACGGAGTGGCTCCGTTAGTCCGGACAGGTGGCTCTCGCCACACCGGACTGGCGGCTCCGCCGCACCGTAATATTCACTCTTTTTTAAATAAAAATATTTTGTTGGTGATGCAGTTGGAAAATCTAAATCTTTACAATGTATCCGCAATTTGCCATGCACAACAGCCTCTGGCGTTTTAGCTCCAAAACAATACAATTTTCTTTGAACTATTTCATTATAAATTTCCTGTGATGTCATTCCAACTGTACTTGTTTTTAATACCTGTTTGATTGCTTCCACAATTGTAATCTTATTTGTCATATATTCACCATTCCTATATACTTCTCAATAATTCCAAAAAACTAGTTATATCATCCTTTGTAGTATATTTATTGATGGAAACTCTAAGCACTTTGTTAACTTTTTCTCCTAAACCTAATGCTTGAATCACATAAGATGGTTCTCCTGCGCTACAAGCTGACCCTGTCGATAAAGCAACTTCATTGCTTATTTTCTTTATAAATCGTTCGTTGTGAAAATCTGACTTATCTACCACTAAGCTGATAATACCTGGTACTCGCTTTGACGAATCAACAGTTGTATGTATGTTATCTATGGTCGCAATACCTTTCAATAACATTTCATCTAAACGCTTTATATGCACTTCATTCTTCTTTAAATCCCTAAGCGCTATTTCTGCGGCTTTTCCAAATCCTACAATATTATGAACTGCATGAGTTCCAGCACGAAATCCAAATTCTTGTTCTCCTCCATGCATAAGTGCTGTAATAGGTGCAATACCATATGCATCAAACTTCATAAACGCTGCCCCTATTCCTTTAGGACCATATATCTTATGCGCAGAACAAGATGCATAATCGATACCCATTTTTTTTATATCAATTTGCATCTTTCCCAACGCCTGCGTCAAATCTGAATGAAATGCTATATTATTATTCCGGCATAATGCAGACACAGCTTCCACATCACTTATCGTCCCAATTTCGTTATTCACATAAAGTATTGATACCAGCGCTGTATTTTCTTTTATCTTCAATGCTATATCTTCTATATTAATCTCTCCATTTGGAGTAACTCCCACAAACGACGCTTCAAATCCTCTATTTACTCTCTTTTTTTCTCCAAATAAAGAAATTGTAGGGTCATTATTAGAATATAGTTCCCCATTTAAATATTTGCAGGTATTTAGTGTTGCCTTATGCTCTACAAGTGAGGTAATTACATGATTTTTACCATCACCATAGAATTTTCTATAATCTAAGTACCCTTTTATGATAAAATTAGTACTTTCAGTTGCACCAGCTGTAAAGATAATTTCTTCGGGACTAGCACCTATCAACCTTGCCACCTTTTCTCGGGCATCTTCTACTGCCGCTTTAGCTCTAGTTGCTTGGCAATAATATTTACTTGAAGGATTGCCAAACTCTTCATTCAAATAAGGAAGCATTGCATCTCTAACCTCTTCGTCAATCGGAGAGGTTGCACTATTATCCAAGTAAATCATACAGTATCCCCCTCTCCCAATACTTGTAGAATGTATTTATCCATATTTCCAGCATGATTATACATATCTAAAAGGAGCTGACTGCCTCTATCAATATGTGCCTTTACATACTTCGGAAAATACTCTTCATCAGGCAAATATCGTCCTTCAACTTGCTCAATAAGCACTTTAAAATATGTATCATTATCACCTGTAATAGTTTGCCTGTTTAAGTCCACTCCATCTGAATCTGATTTATAATCAAATACTGATGTATTTTCCAGTAACGACCAAGCTATAGCATGTTTAACCAATGTATATGTTTTATAATTAGTTCTGTTTTCTAATTCTTCAAAAATTTCTTGCGTCCTCTTTGATGTTTTTAATCTAAATATCATTTGCTACACCTCAAAAAAATAATTGTTCTCAATAGTAGTCCTATTTTCATTTTCATCATTAATCAACAAGTACTCTTTTGATATATAAGGTTTTATTATCCTATAATATTCTTCATTAATCTCTTCGTCAGTCGATAATATAATTACCTGATCACTGATATTAGGAAAGAACTTTTCAGAAATCTCACGTCTATGATTTGCATCAATTCTCGCATAAGGAGTATCAATTACAAAAGGAATATTCTGTCCTGATATTTCGATAATAGCCCAATATAATGCAAGAATAAAAATCTGACGTTCTCCCTTTGACAACCTCCCTAATTCTATCTTTTTATATAATTGAATGGTCTCTTGTCCAATATCATTTTCAGATGCATTCTTTAATATATTGATTGATGAAGCCTTCAGCATTTTTACTAACTTCTTTTCACCCTTAGTACCAATAAGATTTGTAAACTCTGAGTTTCCTAAATTCTTATATAGCGTCAAGAGATCTTTTCCACTATATTCTTCATCCTGATACAGATTAAAATCAAAATCCTTCCCAATTTCTATATGTGTAATTAGATTGTTTTTTCTGTAAATAGCCTTTAACTTCTGAACAATAGCTTTTTCCAACTGTTTTCGAATACTTATTGTCTTTTTCTCTAGGAATTGTTCCATCATGGAAGAGATTCCAGAACTCAACTCGTACACATGCTTATTTTGTGCGTTTTCTTTAAGGGTTTGCATTGCTTTATCTCTAATCAATTCCTGAGATTCCAAATCTTTCGCAATATCTTCCAGTCTGTGCTGTGCATTATAAAGTTGAACAGTCAGCTCATCTTTTTTCTTTAAAATCACATTTTCTTTCTGAGTAAATGTATTAACATCTTCTTCGCTCATTGAATTTTTAAGAATACGATTTATCTCTGCCGTTCTATCAGAAGCTGCTTTTCTTTTATTAACCATTTCAATCATCGCAGAAACATTAAAATCATCCAATGCTGATACGACACCATTTACTCTACCAACATCTTCTTTAGATAAATCGAACACCATTTCCATACCTTCATGGAAGCCTTTAGGTCTAAAGGTATCAAGAAGATGATTCATTAACTGATCTATTTTTTCTTCTGACACATCATCTTTTAATAAATCTGATATTGTATTACGTTTCAATTTGCTCTGTACATAATAAAATATCTCTCCCTTTTCCTCAAAATCCAATTGTGACATAATAGGATTAGCAAAATCTTTCAAAATATAAAAAGGCATAAGTCCTTCTACAAACAGCTTAATATTCGTCAATGTTTCTGTTTTTACTTTCTCTGCCTGCTTAAACTCGTCTTCTAACTTTTTCTTTTCCTTTTGAGATATTCCACCTGCATTTTTAAACGCAGTTGCCAATTCAGTAAGTTGTACATCGACATTGTCTAATTCTCTTGACAGATTACCTACCACAAGTTCAAGATTCTCTTTTTCATCTTCCATCAACTCTATCCGATGTTTCGCTTCCTCATAAACCTCATAAGTTTCTCCATCATCCGTAGAATTACTTTTCACTACATAACCACGAGTATATTTACGAATAATTTCAAATACGTCCATTCCACATAATGTAAAAACAGCATTTCTAACATATGTGTTGTAAGCACTTGTTGAAAAGATATTTCCAACTTCCTCTCCATCAAACAAAAAGAATTCAAATAAATCTGGTGGAATTATACTTCGCAAATAATTTTCAAAATATGATATCTCTTGCTCATTAAGTCTTTTCCCATCCCTTTCAACAGTATAATCCTCAGTAAGCTTTTGATTAGTAAAATCCCACTTTCTAGTTATTACGTAATTTCTAATTTCTCTTTCACTCTTGAGTTGTAGAGTAATTTGTACTTCAGCCTCTACAACTTCTTGCTGAAAAGCCTTTGAATTTATCAAATCCTTAATTTTTGAAACATAATGGCTATTTACACCAACATATCCATATGCCAAAGGACCATATAGTGCAACTTTAATGGCTGTAAAAAGCGATGTCTTACCCGCACCATTTTTTCCGCCAATAAGAATAATGTTTTTATTGCCATCTGTTATTTCAAAATCAAACTCATTATTCCCTTCGTAGGAGCTGAAATTATATAATTTTACTTTATTGATTTTCATTTTCAATCTCCTCTATTATTTCATAATGTAGCCATTGTTGATTTAACAGTCTATCCATTCCATCTCTAAGTATTTTAGGATTAGAATAATTTTTATTTTGGTAAACCGATAATAAAAGATTGCGAACTAATTCCTCTGGCACATCATTTTGTTTTGCCAACTTTTCTAATTCAATAACAGTTGCATCATCAATTAAATTTTCTTTGTAGTCATACCAGGGAAGTCTTTCTCCTGTAATTTCCTCATACAAATTCACTAATACTCTACGAGATAAATCTAATTCTTGATCCCAGATTTCATCAATTGCTTTCAACTCGTCCAACGTAATCAATTCGTATCCCATAATTTTCTGTGTCTCTAATAATTTCTTCAAGATAAGTTTTCGAGCTTTCCAGTTAAATGGACCAAACCCCATATTTCCTTGCTTATCACGATAAACTGTTCCATTTCTTCTTTTCTTCTCACGATATTCTTCATTATCTCGAATACTCATAAGCCAACTTCTAAACTCAGCAAGAGGTATCAACTCCCTATGTCCACTTTTAATAAATCCATTTAAAGATTTATCCTCTTTAACAACAGTGCACACCCAGCATCCAAAACGTGAGTTCCCACAGCTCTGTGTCTGCCCTCCCTCATGTATTCCTGCAAATGGACATTCTCCACTATCGGCATCCGCATACAGTGACACCAATTCACTGTTATCAGACCCCCACGGCGTTCTTCCACCATCACACCTGAGTAAAACATCCCAGACATCATCTGTTGTAAGTTCTACAATTGGATTGTAAACATATGCCTTTTGGATTGTTTCATGGCGATTAAGAAGTCTATTTGCCAATTCTCTTCCTTCAATTCTTCTCTTTCTTGCTATACTCTCAGCCTTTCTTACCCCGAGAAGAACTACTACTTCCTTACCCTCATCATCTATAACCTTTTGGATATATTCTCCGCTCGGATTTATTTTCAATCTATCTGTACACCATCTAAATGTTCCATTCATTCTAGGAGTCGGAAATCCTCTGCCAATCACATTTGCCCAAAAAGAATTATTTGGTACCGGAGTAACCATTGCAGATTTAATTGGTATCCCATCTCTATCTGCTGCCTCTCCTAATAAATCATTCATTTTACTCAAATAAATCTTTATAAGTGGATTTTCAATAAGTGTATCAGATGATACAATATAAACATTCTTGTGTCTTTCATCGGGTTTTAATCCTAATAGCATTTTATATACAAGTTCAACAACTGTAGTCGAGTCTTTACCTCCACTATATCCAATAATCCAAGGTCTATTATCAGACTTATATACATACTTAATTTCTTCAATCAACTCCTCAAGTGTATTTTCATTAAAATAACTATTCGCCATCCTTATCACCTCTTTGTTGAGCCACTTCACTTAGTAACCGTAAACTAAGCTCTTTTTTTGTGTCATCCATCATTTCAACGACATTTAATATCTGCTGTTCATAGCTGCTTTCCTCAGTGATAAGTGTTTTTCTGCCAATAAGTTCATCTAAAGAAATCTTGTATAAATCAGCTGCACCATGCAGAAATTCTACATCTGGTGCCGTGGTATTCCTTTCTATGTTACTTACTATTTGTTGTGACAAATTGAGAGCTTCTGCCAATTGTTTTTGTGTATATCCATGTTTCTTTCTCAATTCAGATAATCTACTTCCAATTTCCATAGAAATGCCCACCTTTCCGATTTTTAATTGTACTATAATACAGCATTTTTCACAATAAAATTTTGTATTATGATGCTTGAACCAACAAAATATTTGTATTATAATAGAAATACAAATATTTTGTTAGTTCAAAATTAAATAAGGAGGAATAAAACAATGTTTATTTGTAAAATTTGTAATGAAGAATACGCCGAAAACATGCGTTATAGTCGCGGTTCTAGATACTGTAAAAAATGTGGTAAAAAGCACTCTGAATATCTTTCATTCAGACGTAATACTTTGGCTTCATTGCGTTCAATGCCCCTTGAAGATAAAGTAATTCAGACAAAATTTCTTATTAGACAAGCAGTTATAACCTTTGGCGAAGATCATTGCTATATATCTTATTCTGGCGGAAAAGATTCAACTGTGTTATCCCACATTGCTAAGCAGTTATACCCAAACATTCTACATCTATTTGCAAATACAACAAACGAATATCCCGAAACCCTTAAGCACATCCAATGGGAGCTTAATGAAAATCATACAAATATCATCATTGTATACCCTATTGATGCCAAAGGCGAAATGTGGAATTTCAAGAAAGTGGTAGAACACTATGGCTATCCCATGTTTTCTAAACGTGTATCAAATGCTATCAGGACATATCAACATGCCAAAACTTCTCTTACAAAGCAAAACTCAATCGACTATATCGAACGAAATTTTAAGAAATATCAAAAATATATAGAATTACCTATTTCTGATAAATGCTGTGATAAACTCAAAAAGGAACCTCTTCGTCGAAAAGCAAAAGAACTTGGTATGGAATGCGTTATTTTAGGAATATTAGCATCAGAAAGTTTTCAACGCGAAAAAGCTTGGCTCGAATATGGCTGCAATGTCTTTTATAAATTCAAAGACAATCAATGTAAACCTCTCTCCTTTTGGACCGACGATGATATTAATGAATATATCAAAAAATACAATGTAAAAATACCAGACCTGTATAGCATGGGATATACGAGAAATGGTTGTATGTACTGCGGTTTTGGCGTTCATCTGGAACCACCTGAAAAAAATCGCTACAAAAGACTCCACGAAACCCATCCTTTACAATATGATTATTTTATAACCAATTTCGGTGGCTTAATGATTCAATTTAATATTGCTATATAATAGTCAAATTTGTATATTCTTAAATGATCAAAAATATACATTTTGATGTTGCCAGTTATACAGGAAGAATAATATCTCTAAAACGGATATCAATCGAGGTAAGGGAATTTCTTTTATTACCTAAAAAGCCGAAAATAAAGAACCGGAAGACATTATTATCTCCCGGTTCTTCTATTGACTACTTTAATAATACACAAAACAAAAAAAAACCGTAAATACGGTGTTTTATTAGCAGGGGATGAGAGAATCGAACTCCCACCAAAGGTTTTGGAGACCCCTATCATA
>ERZ827363.1646-NODE-1646-length-21282-cov-23.750648_pt1 | contig 21282 bp, 22 predicted proteins | sample MGYA00519776_ERZ827363 | MGnify/ENA primary metagenome ERZ827363 (study PRJEB31778, sample SAMEA3449288) | human gut metagenome | biome: human gut; feature: human-associated habitat; material: faeces | place: United Kingdom | collected 2010/2012 ...
TCACTCATTATTTCCAAGAGGAAATTTAGAATACACAAAATTATTTATAGGCTCAAATTAACCTAAATACATTAATTTTTTAAATGTATTTAGGTTATTATTTTAAATAATTAATTTATATTCTCTTGCCATATCCTCATTTATAACTATAACTTCACTTTTCCAAATTGTATTATGAACTATTAATTGTCTTTTTAATGCTTCTGATAATGGTGCTAACCATTCTTTTTTATGATTTTTTATAACAAGAATAAATTTAAACTTTACCTCTGAATTATTAATATCAAAAAACTTATTGCTTATTTCATCATATCCATTATTTCTCTTCATAATCCCTGAATAATATAGATTAAATGAATGTATAAATTTATCTGTAATCTCTCCAATAAACTCATCAAAACGTTCCATATTATCTTCTCTTGGCTGAGGTGAACTTGATTTTGCTTCAATAAAGTTTAATTTATTAGGTTCATTTATTAAAATAAACTCTACCACCTTTATCCCATTTCCAATCTTATCATGTAGCTTAGATTTTTCAATTTGAAATACGTTTTCTTCAGCATATTCACCAAATACCATACCCGATTCACTTATTCTAACCATTACTCCATAGCCCTCTTAATTTCATCTTCATATAATTGAATAAATGTGTCTCTAATTTGATTGTTATTTAGCTCTGATAATTTATCAGCATTTTCACACTCTACACCATTATTAGTTTTATATAGTGAATAGTACATCACCTTATCATTATCTGAGCGTTTTATATCAAAATACTTAGAGAAAATATAATCATGTGTCGTTACAAAAATCTGAACTCCATTTCTTTGTAACTCTAATAATATTTCAACCAAAGCGGGAATATATTTAGGATTAATATTGGCTTCTGGCTCATCCCAAAATAGTATACTATTTTTATCAATTAATCCATTTTGTATAAGTCTCCATAATAACCCTATTTTTCTTATTCCTTCTGCTTCCATTGAAAACTCAACTTTTAAACCATCTTTTTTAATAATATAAAATGTATCCTTTTCATATACCACTTTTCCACCAATTATTTCAGATATTCTATTTAAAATATTCTCTTTAAATAAAGATATATTTTTACTTGATCCTAATTCTGATTTAGCAATAATATCTATTAATGTTTTATCAAACGGTATATCTCTTTCACGCTCTAATGCTAAGAATCCCTTCGAATGTGAAAGCATTTCTGTTGTTGGAATAAAAACAGCGCCACAATTATATATTCTTTGATTTATTTTTCCATCTATATTAAAGTATTCTTTTTCTTCACCAAATTGAATTATATAGCTAAATTCTTCACTTTTATTTCTTCTAAAATACTCTGATGACCTAGCTTCTTCTATATTATGAGTAAATACATCTTCCCAAAATATTCTACTTTGCTTACCTTGTGAAAATGGTGCATACATCATCTTCATTAAATGAGTTTTACCTGTTCCATTCTCTCCAATTAATATATTTATTCCCTTACTAAAGTCGATTTTTAACTTTTCAAATACAGTGAAATTCTCTATACTTATTTCTTTAACCTGCAAATATATCAACTCCCTATAATTCACTAAATTTAAATATCTTAAAATATGATATTAATCATCAAAGCCTTCTAATACAGTATTATTCTTTAATAATTGTATAGCTGCTTGAACTAATTCACTTGTATTTACTCCTGTTTTGCTTGATAAGTCTTCTAATATATCTATATATCTTTTTTCTAAATAAAAAGTCTTATTAAGCTTTTCAATCTTTTGATTTTTATTAGTTATCTTTAATCCCTTACCAGTAAAGTTAAAAGCAACTTCATTTACTTTCTTCTTTCTTCCTCTAGTTGATTTCTTAGGAGCTTCTTCTACTTTTTCAACTTCAGTTTCAACTTTATTTTCAGTTTTTTCAACTTTAATATTCTTCATTCCTAAATTATCAAATAATCCTTTAACATTTTCCTTAGCCATATTATCTCACCTCATCTAGTAATTCTTCTAATTCTGTATATGCTTTATTCTTCTTATAATTAATAATAGTATCTTTTCTAAATTGCATCTTATTAAATATACTATTTAAACTTATTTCTTGTTTAAATAACTTTCCTGGATATATTTCATCTATAACTTCTTTAATATCAACATATAAATGTGTTCTTCTATCAACATTATTTAATACAAATCCTTTAATATTAAGATCATCATTTAACACTTTAATCTTTTCAATAAAGTCTACTAAATTCTTTAATCCTGTTAATGAATAAGCAGAGCAATCAATTGGAATTATAACTTCATCACAAGCAACTAATGCATTAACCATGTTTAAATCTAAACTTGGGTTACAATCAATAAGTACATAATCATAATCAAGCTTAGCTTTAGTTACAGCATTCTTTAACTTCATTTCTCTTGCTATTTCTGTAGATAGCAAAAGGTTTATATCTGCAGAAGCTAAACTATTAACTACTACATCTAAATTTTCTATACTAGTTTTATTAATAACATTATTAAGATCTTCACCTTTTAATATTACATTATAAATAGTATTATCAAACTCTTCATTAAAGAAAGTATTTGTAATATTAGCTTGTGAATCATTGTCTATTATTAAAACTTTCTTTCCTTCTTCAGCTAAAAGTGCTGCCAAATTTAAGCTTAATGTTGTTTTTCCCACTCCACCTTTTTGGTTAACAAATGCTATAATCTTCATTTATAGTACCTCACTTTATATCATAAATTCTTTTATATTCAGTGTTCATATAATATAATTATATCTTATAAAATTAATTATAACAATTAAATATATAATAAAATTTAAAATATTTATATAATTATTTTTTAATGTAATTACATTAATTAAAATATTAATAACAAAATAAATTATAATTAAATATTTGTTTTATTATATATTATATTTACATTTACTTTATTATTGTATTAAACTTGCTAATTTATTAATTTATTATCTAAATAATATTAAATGATAAATTGTTTAAGCAAAATTAAAACAAGGTATAATAGCGCCTTATACACTGATTATACCTTGCTTATTCACTATTAATTATTGTTATTCTCGGTAATTAGGATTGTGAATTTTAATATATAGTTCATCTAATACCCATTCACCATATTCTATCTTATATGTCATATTACTAATACTATATAACAAAAAATTTTCTTCACTACGTCACCTACTTTATTTTTTATTCTAATTATTCATGTTCTTGACTTCTAGAATCATGAAATTGAACTTTAAATTCATCTATTACCCATTCACCATCAACTGCTTTATATGTCATATAACTTTCACATTTAAGCAAATCATCTTTTATACTAACTATTAAATCTACTTTATCATTATCCTCATTTCTATCAATAATAGTCATTACACCGTGGATACCATTTTCATTTAAATCCTTTTCTATTCTTTCTTGAGTTAATTCCCCTGGACTTTTACTACATCCTATTAATGATATTAATAATACTATATAGCAAAAAATTCTCTTCAACCTGCCACCTACTTTATTTTTTTATTGTTACTATATAACTTCAAGAAAAGTACTATAATTCCTCCAATAGCCAAAACAATAACCACAACCGGAATAAAGTTTATTGCTCTTTTTTCCTTACCTTTCTTTATATTTTCAGTATTGTCATATTTTCTATTTTTAATATCACTATTATTTTCTATATTTTCACTTTCTGTAACAATATCATCATTAGGTGTTCCATCATAATTTCTACTTGGTAATTCTAATGGTTCTTCATCTCCAATTTGTTCTATTTCTATATTAAACTCATCATTTTCATAGTTTCCTGTTAATTTAAAATTATTTGTTATATCTCTACTAGAATCATCTTTATATGTTACTTGATAAGCCCTTAAATAAATATCACCTTCTCTAACATTAATTTCTTTACAGTAATTATTATCTAATGCCAACCTATATGCTCCATTTTTATTGTTTTCAAACCCTAATAATACATATAAATCATATTGAAAATCATCATTTACATTGGCCTTTAATGTTATAGGGATTAATTCAACAGTTTCTATTCCTATTTGAGCTTCTGCTTTTATTGAAAATAGACCTAAGCTCATTATAAAAACTATTATTAATATTATTTTTTTCATATATCCCCCTTAGTTATATTCAATTATATATGCTGTACTCATACTATAATCAATGGTGTCAAAGTCAAATTTAGTGCCAGAAGAAGTATAATCATTTTTAGCATATCCAGGATCGTTAAGCATAATCATTCCATCTTCTATTCCCACTGCCACTGCAAAGTGTCCTGCTGATACTATTCCTTGTTTTAAATTTATTATTACTGGCTTTCCATCAGCTAAAGCATTACAAACATTATTAATATCAGATGTTTCTGTAACGGCTACCCCTAAACTGAAACAAGTTCTTGTTACTCCCCATCCATAACTTCCAGAATAATCTGCATTAGCTCCTATCATAGTAAAATAAGTTGCCATTTCATCTGGAGTACTTTGCCCATCTTTATTAATATCTATAGAGCTTATATCTACCCCCTTATTTCCAAGCCATGAAACAACCATTGCTGTGCTTGTTGGACAGCATCCTGCTTGTTTTATAGTTTCCCCGCTATAAGCTATATCTGCCCACCTTGGATCATATTGGTAGTATACTGGTATACCATTAACATTGCCACTAGCACCGGAATATGAGCTATTTAAAAACTTAAAGCTAAAATCATAATCATCTCCAAAGTAATAATTATAGTATTCCTTATTATTGATTAATGCTAACGTTAAATCTTTTTCATCATTACTTAACCCTAGTTTTTCACAAGCAGAATTAATATCTTGAACCTTATTCCCTACTAAAAATGCATCAAATGCTTCTCCTAAGTAATTTCCACCAATATATGCAACACCAAGAATACTTGCATTAGGTACAGTTAATGTTCCCTTTCTATATTCTTCGGCAGCATTTAAAACTTTTCTTGCATATTCTCTATTTTCTTCATTGAACCTCCATTGTCCATTTAAATAATTACCAAGTCCTGAATTATAAGATGTTAATGCCCCTTCTAAATCTCCAGTTTGACTATAAAGAAATGATAAATACTTACAACATGCATGAATAGCCTGTACAGGATCAAAAGGATCTGCACCTGATCCTAACTGCTCCTCTATAGTTCCTACTTGAAATTGACAAAGCCCAAAAGCTGTACCTGATGATGCATTAGGATCCCAGTTTGATTCAACATATATAAGTCCATATATTTCATACTCAGTTATGTCTGTTTCCGCTAAATTATACTGTTCATAATACTTTTTAATTGTATCTACATATCCACCTTTATATGTAGTTAATATATTTGTTCCACTTTTAGGCTCATATAAATTATCTAAATTATTATTGTTTTTTCCAAGAACAGCTGAAATTACATATGTCCAATCACACTTCCTAGCATCTTCATTTTCATAAGTGACAATTTTTCTTTTAGTTAATATATCTAAATATTCTATTTTAGCTTTAATATCTTCCATTTGATCTTCACTAAGCCTAGGTTTTATTAAAGAAAGATTTGTATCCGAAATAGTTGCTCCAGATATTAACACTAGAAAAATAACAGCTCCTATGAAAAACAAAAATATGATACCTTTAACTATTTTTCCTTTTATATTAATTTTGCTTAGTATTTTTATTGGATTAATCTTATCTACTATATTATGCTTTATGTTTTTTTTAATCTTTTCACCTGCATATTTCACTGTTTTTTCAGTTGCAGCATCAACAAAATTTCCATTTTTATCATTATCAGTATAAGTAGCTCTTTTTTTAGTATTTACAGCCATTAAAAGCACCCCTAACTTCATCAAAGTTAGTATTTAATAGCTTGTAAATATTCGAGTTTTTATCCATCTGATTTGTAAAAGGGACTATTTTATTTCCATACACTAATATCCCATCACCTGTTTTACTTGTTATTAAAGTATTAATTTGATCATCAGTAAGATTTAGAACACTACTTTGAAGGGCTTTTGCATCCATCTTAGACTGTTTCATTAAAACAAGAATTTCAGAATTTGAAATCATATCAATTACTTTTGCATTTTGAAGAGATGAACTTATATTTTGACTTGTTATCCAAGAAGAACCTCCATATTTCCTAGTTCTAGATACTATTTGATCAAGCATTTCTGTACTCTTTTTATCAGTTATAATGCTTTTAAACTCCTCTAAAATAATGTTAGTTCTAACACCATTTTTATAATTTTTACTTATACTCCCCCACATAGTGTTAATAACTATAAGAAGTGCTAGCTTTTTATTGCTTTCCTCCATATTTTTTAAGTTAAAGCATATAAATCTGTTATCAATATTAAATCTATTTTTAGTATTAAAGTTTTTTAAATTTCCTTCAATGAAAATATCTAAATACTCATGTAATTCACTATTTTACTTTTTTAAATTATTCTTTAATGTTTCTACTGTAGGCATATACCTCATATTATAATTACTTTTTATATATTCTCTGTAACTTTCCCTTACAGCCCTATTTAATATACCTTCTTCTCTCTTATTAAGCTCATAACCTACAAGGCAATTAAAAATACTAGTTATAAAATCACTTTTATTTAATAAAGCTTCCTCACTAAATTCTGATATATCCATTAAGTTCATCATATTTTTTGATGTGGATGATATTTCTATTACCTGTCCATTTAATTCTTCTGTTAAATGAACAAATTCTCCTTCCATATCAGCTACCATAAAATAGTCATCAGTCTTTAAATAAGTTACAATAGCTTGAAATTTCTCTAAATAACTTTTACCTGACCCTGGTACCCCATAAATAAACATATTTGAATTTCCCAAATTGGATTTATTTAAAACAAGTAGTTTATTAGATAATGAATTTCTTCCAAAATATAATCCACCTTCTTCTAATAATTCTACTGAACTAAATGGTAGTGATGCTATTGCCATAGATTCAGTATTTAATCCTCTTTTTATACTTAATTTATTTATACCTAAGGGTAATGAATTTATTAGTCCTGCTTCTTGTTGAAAATTTAATACAGATAAGGTACAGGCATTCTCTTCTGCTAATCTTTGATATTCCTTAGTATTTTCATCTAATTCTTCCATAGTTTCGCCTGATAATAATATAGTAAATGTTGAAAAGAAAAATTTTTGATTTTGTTTAGATAAGTTTTTATAAAGAGATTCTGTAGCTGCTATCTTATTTTGTAGCTCTAAAGGTATGTATTCACCTTTATTTCTCATTTTTTCTGACATCATTTCAGTTATTTTATTATTAGTCATCTTAATTGCTTTTGCTTTGCTCATAGGAGTAATATGAATGGATATTATACTTTCTATATTAGAATTGCTTAAATCAGTTAAAAAACTGTCAGTAATATAATTAGCATAAGTCTTTAAGTATAAAACTCTATAATATCTATCATTAATTATAAGATGATTATTGTTAAACTCTAAATAATTAGGAGCTATAAGAGACTTACTAGCAAGACCTTGAAATAATAAAGAATTTTTATCATAAATAAAATTATCATCTTTATTTAAAATGCTATACATAAGCTTTAATCTATCTTCTAAATTTATAACTTCACTTATGGTTCCAATTACTGATAAATTACTTTTAAGTGAAGCAATTTCCCTATCTAAAGCTATTTTTGCATTTTTATAATTATCACAATTTATAGTTACTGTAGCATATAATTCTTTTTTAAAGTTAGATTTTCCTGCCTCTATGCTATCTTTCATTATTTTATTAAGTTCATTTCTCAAAACATCAAGTTCATCACCTGCATTTTTAAAAAATATATTCTTTTGGAAATCCTCTATTTCAATTTTATTGTTTATTATAGTAAGCTGCAGATTAGCATCATTTAATCCATTTAGTAACTTGCAGTATCTTTGAAATATTGAAATTTGTTCATCTTCTCTAGCCAAAGAAAAACTTATATCGTCAAACTTTAATGTCTTAGAATAACTTTTATTTTCAAGTTCAAATATTCCATCTTCAAAAGCCGCTAAATATGGAATAGTTTCAAGAGTTGTCTTAGGTATTTTATTTAATTCTTTCTTAATGCTTCTATTTAACTTTTTATCACGTCTTTTTTCTTTATTAAACACTTAATAATCACCTCTAACTGGTTCTTTATTTTTCAATATAATCATAAATATTTTCAGTTTTATAAACTCTTCTTCTTGGCTTTAAAATAGCCCATTTAATTATTTCACAACTTACTTCTCTAAAAGTCATCCCCTGATATTTAACAAAAGAAAAGCAAAATCCTATTCCTATAAAAGGTAAAGTAAGATAAGCTGCAATTTCATAACCTACTTTTGATTTTAATATTAAAAATATAGGTGTTACTAATAAAACTGTTATTCCTGAGATAATACATTGTTTCATAGTCATTATAGGAGTTATTTTTTCTTCATAATCAGTTATTTCATCATTAATTTGAACTTCAATCAACTTAATTCACCTTCTTTTAACTTAAAAAACACTTTAAAATATTGATAATTATATAAACAGTCATACATATTACAGTTAAAACTATTCCTATGTTTCCAAGATATAAAGAAAACTTTCTTTGTCTTTTTATTCCCATTTCCCTTACTGAATACATTATTACTAAATCAATTATTAATAATAACGCCAGATCCATAAACTCCTCCTAATCTCCTACAACTTTAGCTACAAATGATTGAGAACCTATTACTAAAGAAGTAAGTACAGCAGTGCTAATAACAAGCTTCCATATATAATCAAAGGAAGCTACGCTCATATCCATAATATCTAAAAGAAGATATTTATAAGCTATAAAACTCAGTATTATAGCTGTTCCTTGTAAACATACTGTAATATAACTTTTTACAAAGACTTTACATCCATCAAATCCTCTTTTACCACTTATTCCAGCAAGTGCAAGTGGTGCCAGTATCCTATATAAAACAAGCATTATAGCTCTATAATAAGTTGAAACTATAATTGCAAAATATAAAAGATAAATTATTAGTTTAATAATAAACATTTCAGTTTGCATAGTTGAAAGTTCAGTTAAATTTAGTTTAACTAGTGCTTCATGAATTGCTGTTAAATCTATACTTGTTATACTTGCATCTTCAACTTTGCTTATTTGTTCTGCTATAGAATTGCATATTTTTGCTATATATACAAAAAGCTCTCCACTATGTTTTATAACCTGTTGAGTTAAGCCTAACTTCATAAAAGAAACTATTATAAAGGAAAAATCACAATGCCCTTTTCTTTCAAGAATATCTTGATAGAATCCTATAAGAAAAAATATTGCACTTAGAGAAAAAGCAAAGGCCATAAATACTTCCACTGATACATTTAAAAAATCATATAAGTGACTCATATCAGCATTATCAATAGGATCCACAATAAGAAGCTTTAAGCAATTTTCAAGTGTGTCATTTAAAAACTCAAACATTTTCATCAATGTATTAATTATTGCATCAGCCATTTTATTTCTTCCCCATTCAATTAATGGTTCTGCATATTGATATGGCAACAAGCACTTAATTAAAGTTTCCATTACCTTTTCTCCTTTCTCTTCATATATATATATCCTATACTCATAATTATTATCATAATAATATCTAGTACATAGCTTTTAATATATAGTCCTGCAAAAAGTATAATTACTAAAAGCACCATTATTAAAAATTTATATTTATTTTCAGAATCTAATTTTCTTACTCCATTTAAAGTTCTTTTTATATTATTTAAGTTGAGTTCTTTTACATTTTCTTTACATATCTTTATTGCCTTATCCATATTTTTAAACATATAAACTCCTTTCTAGCAAAAAAGAATCTTTCTAAACAAAAGATTCTTTTTTAAATTAGATTCCAAAAATGCTTCTTGCTGCACTTAATGCAATTACTAGCACTCCACCAAAAAAGAATTTAATTCCAACATTTCTTGAGTTTGGATCTCCTCCAAATACTCCAATAAAGAAATCTATAGCTCCTATGAAAGCAAGTGCCCCTCCAAATACTCTAAGTACAACTATTACAATATCAAATAAACTTGTAACAAGTGTTGTATCTACATCAGCTGCAAATACATTACTTCCAAACATTAAAATTGAAAGTAACATTAATCCTAACACTTTAATATTTTTGTTTTTTAAAATTTTTACCACATTACTTTTTTTCACTTAAAACATCTCCTAACAATAACAATTTTTCTTATAAATCTTTTGTTACTCAATGTTTAATATATTCAATGCAATTACATTAAATATACATTAATATTTCATTAATTTATATGATGTAATTTCACATTAATTCATATATTCTGTAAATTAACTCAATACTATTTCCTTACATCAAATATAAGTTTATTTATATCTAATATATTTTCCTTGGTCTTTGGATTACCTAAAGAGTTGTATAACTTATTTTTAGATATGTCATATTTAAAGTCCATTATAGGCTTTTCTCCATTAATAAATATAATGGATTTTCTTCTATCAAATCTTTGAGCTTCATCTACTGTTAAAAGCTCTCTTCCTAAAGTATTATAGCTTTCACTTATACTTCCATTTTTACCTTTACTTCTACTACTGTTTACTGTTTCAATGGTTTGCTTTCCTAGCATTTCACTTACCCATTTAAAACTACTTTTTCCAAGCCAGCACTTAATATCTAAATTATCCATAATACTTTCAAAATCATCCTTATATAAAGCTTTAATATCATTTACAGACTGAACATATAAGCTAAAAAACATTTCCCTGGATCTTGCAGTGGCTAATATCTTTTTAAATCCATTTTCTCCACCAATTTTCCCTGTATTACAAAACTCGTCCATATGATATCTTAGAGGTATTTTAAAAGCTCCTCTATTATCTGCCTTTTCAATGAAATAATCTATGGATACTTGATAAAATATATTAACTATAAAATCAAAAGCGCTGTTAGTATCTGATACCACTAAATATAAAATAGTTTTCTCATCAGTAAAGGAATCTAAATCCAATTCATCTCCACTAAAAATATTTCTCATATTCTCAAAATCAAATACAGAAAGGCGAGTATTAACATCTCCAATAATACTTTTTAATGTTTTGCCGTTATTCTTCCTTACCTTTTTATAAAGCTTATAAGCTAAAGTTTCACCTTTTTTCTCATATAAGTCCTCAAATATAATATCAGCAGCACTTTTATAACTTTCATCTTCTTCTCTACTTTCAAATGAATTTACTATATCTGATACAGATAACATATTTTTTTCCTCATCTAAAAGCTCTTGATAAACATACATGCAAGCTGCATTTAAAAGTGTCCTTGCATTATTTATCCAAAATGAATCATTGCTATCCTTACCAGTGGCATTTATTATTATTTCAACAAACTTATATACTGACGTTTCATCTATAAAATACTTAAATGGATTAAACTTAAAACTTTTTTCAAGTTTTCTTAAGTTTAATACCTTAACTTTATAGCCATTTTCTTTAAATAACTTTGCTGTATAATCATAAATTTCACCTTTTACATCTAAAACTATATAGCTACTGTTCATTTGAACTAAGTTGTTTAAAAGCATACACCTTGTCTTACCAGCACCACTTCCTGCCACTGTAAGAACATGTCCATTAAGTCCAGTTTTCCTTTGGTCCATACTTACCCTTAGTCTTTTAGATAAAATAAAGTTATTTTTAGGATCTTTATCAGCTAATTTTCTATTTACTTCACTAATACTTCCAAAACTAGCACTTCCTTTTTCAATATCAGGCATTGTATTTTTAATATTTATAAGAGAATTAATCATAAGTAGCCCAAAAGTAACAGTTATAATTAAAAATACTTTAAAATACCCTGAAACTGGCATTATAACTGTTTTATTTATAAGACTATTTTTCACTTCATTTATTAATACTTCAACATCTGTTATATTAAAGCTATCATTTCTTAAAGCCATTATATTAAATACATGAATTGATAAAATAACAGAAATAATATAAAAAACTAAAAAAGATATTATTAAAGTCTGCTTTCTTGAATTAAACTTATTTTCCATAAGCTTAACGCTCTCTTATAGGAACCCTCTTAACTTTTTCTTTTATCTGCTCTTTATTTTTATTATTTATACTATCTGCCATTGTTTTAGCTCTACTTATTATCTTATCTATTGTATTTTCCTTTTTAACATTTTCTACTTTATTTAAATCAGCAAACCTTTTAATATACTCATTTATAGCCTTTACACACTTTTCCTTATGTTCAGCCTTAACCTTATACTCTACATTTAAGCTATTATCTTTGTTAATTCCTGTTATAATCAATTCAGATTTAATATCATTTTTAGTTAATTCATCTTTAAGAATTAATGCAGTATCCTTATCTATATTTTCAACTTTATGTCTGTAATTAATTTCTTTGTCATTAATATCTTTTATATCAATATTTTCATCATTAACATTTTTCACAAAATTCTTTATTGTACTTTCTCTCTTCAGCCGAATTTCCTCATTCTTTACCATATCTTCTAAAATAGATTTAACAAGTGAAAGTCGTCTATCTTCAATAAAAAACCTTACTTCCTTTGAATCAGTATTTTCAACACATCCATACTTGATTCCCATTTCAGTAAATTGCTTTTCTAGACTATCTCTCATTGTATCTTTAACTGTAAAAGAGCTTACTCCATCTTCCCCCCTAAGAAGTTCCTTCAATGATACTAGTCCAGCTTTATTCTTTTTAGTTTCCTTTACCTTATCAAGAACTAATAATAAACCTGCTTTAGCAATACCTCCACCTAGCTTAAAGCCTTCTTTAACTAAAGCCATTGCCATTTCCAATGTTTTTACTTCAACATAAAGAACTTGTCCCTCAAATTGATCCATAAACCCCTCCCTTTTTATAAATTAATTACATTTTAAAATATGAATATTCTCCTTTCTATTTATAGTGTATTCATAATATTTTTACATTATTATTACAATATTTATTTAATGTAATTTCATTAACGTATAAAATAATAATTTAAAGTTTAAAATATATAATTATAGCAGTATGTTAATGACTAATTATATATGTTACTTCTTTTATAAAGAAATTTTATAAAATCGTGTCCAGAATGTAATTCTAAACTTGCATTTTTACATAGTAAAATAAAAGAAGAGTGTTAAAACTAACTTTATAAGTTGCAAACTCTCTTCTTCTTTTAATTCTATTCTTATTTTTTTTCTAATTCTTTTGCACTAATCAGATTATATTCTGCTGGATTCATTCCTATTAATGATATTATTTTACTTCTCTCTGGTTTACTTACTTTATACATATATAAATACTCTCTAACCATATGTTTTATCAAAAAAGTAACTAAAACATTGTTTTTATTTTCTTTTAAAAGATTTTCAACATCATGAAAAGGAAAATTCGAATTTGAATATTGCAATTTTATAGCTAGATTAATAATCTTTGTTGAGTTATATTTTAACTCTTCTTCTATATCTTTGTAAGTCTCTATTAAATTCTTATCTCCAACACAATCTCCTATCTTTTCTATCATTCCATCAGCAAAATATGCAGCAAATAAAAAAACCATTTTTTTCGATTGCTTTTCCAGATTTTCTAAATCATTGTTATAATTATCATTTTTGAGCTTTACACTTTGCATAATTACTCGTGACAAACTCTCTTTTGCTTTATCTAATATATAATATATTTCTTTTAAACTTCTTAATCCTACAGAATATAAACCTACTCCTATATCTTTCTTTATTTCTCCAGTTAAAGATCCCCAATAATTCTTAAGAATTTGACCACTTATCTCCATACATTTAAATGCCAAGTTTAATTGTCTTACTCCCTCGAACTTATCATCCTCTGTATTTGACGTTGATTCAACTAAAACATTTTTATCGTATTCTTTCTCAATTAAATCTTGCTTTTCATACTTTTCATTTCTATATTCAACTGGATTTATATTCTCAATAATTATTTGTGGAATTTCAACTTGTAGTTCATTAATAAAATCTACATCCTTATTAAATTTTATAATTTCATGCTTATTAAATAAATTGTTAGTTATTTCTAATAATTTTTTAAATATAAAATCATGCTTATTCATATAAATTATAAATACTATTATATTTGCATATTCTTCAATATACAACTTGTCTATCATAATTGATACTTTTTCTCTTATATCCTCTCTTTCCATATTATTTGAAAAATATTTACCTACATAGTAATAATATATATATTTATACTTAAATTCATATTTATTTTCTAGCTTCCTAAGTAAATTTTCTTCACATAATAATGAAGTAAATATATCAAAATTATATATTTTTTTAATATCTTGTGGTATTTTATATTCTACCTTAAATCTATCATGGAACTTCATTAATTCTGTTTCAGTAATATCATATTCATTCGTCTCAAAAATATAACTTGACAGATTAATCAAAAAGTTATTAATTGCATCAATTTCTCCATTATTTTTACTTAATCTATTTAATGTTTTTAATATTAAGTATTCATAATAATATCCATACGAACTATCTACAAAACTATGCTCATTTCCCATTTCGAAAGCCTGCAATATTATTAAAATATAAAATGGTATAGATGGAATATAGTTTTTTCCTAATATAATATTAATCTGTCTTATTTTCTCTTCATCTTTTTTAATGAACTCATCCGTATATTGAGCATTATATTCACCTATTATATTCCATTTGTGTATTAACTTGTTTTTTAATGCACAACCAAATTTTTTAATATAAAAAGATTCTACCTCCATATCTATTTTTTTCTTTTCATCTTCATAAATTATATCCTCAATTGATAATATACTCTTACACAACCAAATTATCCTACAATATTGACTATTTAATTCTTCAATAAACTTAAGTCTAGCTCTACTATTACTATCAATTTTGTCTAAATTATCTACAATAATTATAATTTTATCTTTTATAGCATTTACTTCTATATCTTGTATATCATATTGATTTCTTAAAAGTGAATTTAAAAGTCTGGTATTTTCATGCAAATCACTTCTTTTCAATTTTGCTACATCTATATATATAGGTGTATATCCTTTATAATAATAATCAAGAAATATCTTTTTTGCTAAGGTTGTCTTACCATACTTATCATCACCATATATTATTACAGGATTATCTATAATATCTGCAAAATATTTCTCACTACTAATAATTGAAGTAGTAAAATCCACCTTATTTTTTTTATACTCTCTTTTCTCCATATCAGGATATATAAATATATCTTCTAATTTTAAATTATCTTTTTTAGGATTATTTAAATTCATACCAATCTCATTTAAAAATTGATTAAATTCATCCTTTATTATAAAATTATTTTTTCTATTTTTAACAATACTTTGATAACTTATCCATTCTGGATTGTTTACTATTCTATATTTTGAATTAATATAATCATATTCACTATACATATATTCTTTTTCATTTAAATCAATAGTTATAAATGAAAAACCACTTTTAAACATTCCCTCTTCTTTTTGTAATGCATGTGCTCTAAAATAAACTACATTACTATTTATACCTCTTTTTTCATAATTGTCACTAAAGTGTTCATGTCCTGTTAAAATAAAATCTGAATTAAATTCAACAGCTCTATCAAAGTTATTAGAATCATCTGGATGTTGCCACTTGCTCGGATGATGAAAAACAGTGAATATAGTTCCATCTTTGTACTTTTTTATTTTTTCAATATATTTATCTATTGGAAAATATATTGCTCCTGGTTTTTCATTTATCATTGATATCCAAGCTGTATTTATAAGTACAAAGTATAATTTCTCGCTATCAATATTTATTTTTTTAATCTTCAATAGTTTATCATCAAATAACGTTTCAGTATCTTCATTTTCTATTCTTTCATTAAATTCAAAAAATTCCTTTTGAACATTACAACATATATCTATAAATTCAGTAGATATCTTATTTTTATCTTCTAATATTATACTTATAATTTGATCTCTCAAATTACTGTTTGTAAAATCACAATCATGATTTCCTGGTACCATTAATACTATTGAATTATTACCAGTTTTAACCTTTAGCTCCTCAATAAAAGAATATGCATTATTATACTCACTACTATCTCCCTTATATGCAATATCTCCACTTATAACTATTATTAAATTTGTAATTTTAGAAAGCTCTTCTTTAATTGAATTATATATATCATCATACATATACATAATTTCATCATTTTCACTCGTTATATGTAAATCACTTAAATGTAATATTCCGACCATAACTTTCCCCCTCTTTTTATCTTTATTTATATACCTACTTCAATGATGCTAAATATTTTATATAAAACTACTATAATTATATAAGAAAATTATTAGTATATAAAGATTTCATATTTATTAACTCTAAAAATATATATGAAAATGAATATTCACTGGCATTCCTTTTATTTGAATCTATTAATATTTCTGAAGAAGATTAAAATGAGTTAATGAAGCTTTTAAAGAATCAGCCGTATATATATCTTTTATATAACAGGAGCATTACCTCTAAAAAATATTCAAGCGTTCCTTCTCTTAATATGTTTGATGAATATACCTTTTTAAAGGATAGAAGTTTTGGTGAATATTTTGGTTTTACAGAAGATAAAACATTGGAGCTTTGTAATAAAAATGTAAAGCTAAGATTTGAAGAACTAAAAACTTGGTATAATCTTTGTTTAACATATATTAGGATTAAAATATGCATTCTTTGTATATATCTCAACATTAATTGAAAATTATATATCAAAAGAACACCATCAAAATCTTGGAAATATTTTAATTTAGACAATAAAGTTAGACTTTATGTCTATATTTGCTATCTTTCATTTTATAAATTAAATATCAATCCATTATATTAACAAATATTATTTCATTAATTATACATTAATTATTTTAATGTATTTATAATAATTTAAAAGTAAATTATTTAATTATTATTTATTTTATATTTATTAATATTACATGTTATTAACATTAAATTATTTCTCTTAATTATATTATATATTTCTATCTATATCCTCTTTATGCCTATCTATATTCACATCTTTAAATCTATCATTTACCTTTTTATTTATATCTAAAACATATTGAATGTCTTTCTTAACTTTAATGTTTTCCCTTATTTTTTTATCATTTAATTGAATTTCTTCTCTTCTATCTTTAAGTTCTTTATTTAAACTTTCATCATTATAATCTTTGTATTCTTTTATTTCTTCTTCTAATATTTTTATTTTCTTACTGTTTTTTAACTTCTTTAAAGTTGAAGATGTTAGAGCTTCTAATTCTTTTCTTTTTTCGTTAACTTCATTCAATTTAATTATTAAGCTTTCAACTTGTTTTAACTTATTTTTATTACTGGTATTTTTATTATTTAATTTATTATTTTCCAGTGTAATATTAACAATTTTTTTATTACACTCTTCAATATTAGTAAGCTTATTATCAGTAATAATTTTTAATGCATTAGCAAGATTATTTATCTCTTTTAATAAAGCAGCACTGCTTCTTACATTATTATTTCTTCTAAAGTTATCTTCATTATTAATAAACATTTTTCTTAATATAATCATTGCTATTTTTATATTATTGCTTAGATTCCCTTTACTATGGATTAACTTATATTCTTCTCTTGGAATCCATTTATTATAGGTTTTGTTCTTAACTGAAACAACTTTAATATTGCTGTTCTCTCTTATTTTATTTATTATATTTTCTTTATTATATAAGCTACCAATGGTTTTAGTTCTTATATTCCTTACCATTCCATAATCGCTATTTTTAATGCTTAGTTCTTTACCATCTTTAACTTCATATCCTTTAAGTTTTAATGCTTCTATAAGCTCATCATAACTTTTAGCCTTAGATAATAATTCATCTAAATCCTTTTTAACTAAACTTTTAAAGGTTATACGTCCTTCTTCTTCCATTTTAATTTCAGTTAAAGTTTTTCTTACCTTTGCATTAGATTTAAAGTCTATTATGCTATGAGTTAAACCATGCTCCTTACATATTTCATTACTTATATTAATAGCTCTTTCTAGCCACTTTTTATCTATATCTAATCTTTTACCATTAAGATCAATGGCATTAAGAGAAATATGTGTATGAATACATTTATCAGCACTATTTTTAGCTTCTGGATCACCATCATGAGTTGCCATTACACCTACACAATTATTATCTGGAAACATTCTTTCATACCATTCCATAGATATTAAATGTGCTTCATATGGATTTATATTTTCATCTTTATGAAAGGAATGAATTATATGCTTTATTTTAACTTCATTCTTTTTTCCATAATTCCTATTAATGTTTTCCATCTTTTCATTGGCTTTATATATATCATTACTACAGTTTACTCCTGTAATTAAATCTCCATTTAAAGTCTTTTCATTATTAGCTATATATTTTAAGTTTTTTATTGGTGTTTTCTTTATATTAACAACTTTAATTATTGCCATGCACTATAAACTTCCTCTATTTTTTCTTGTATTTCATTCATTTTATCTTCAATCATTTTAAAACTGTCTTTAAACTCATCAAAGTTTCCTATGTTAATTGCCATATTGGCATTTAAAATATGTGCCATTTGATTGACATTTATTCCAACCTTTTTTATCTCCCAGCTTAACTTATTTATTTCACTTTCCAATGATTTTGTATCAGATCTGTTTCTTTTAACTTTTATTCCATCTATACATAACTGCCTGCAAAATTTAGATACATCTAGTCCAGCTTCTTTTGCATTTTCAATTATGCTTTCTTTTTCTTCTTCACTACATCTAAATTCAATTTTTGTTTTCATAAAAAAGAATCTCCTTCATTAATAATCATTTATATATCTTAAAAGCTCATCTTTATTACAGGGTTTGGGATGCCCAAGAATCAATTAAAACCAACTTGTTTTAATTTAATTTGGATGGCTTGTCCTGACAAATAGTATCTTGCTTTTCTTAATATAATTATACTATATGCTATAAGTAATGTAAAATATTCAGTGTTTAAGCAAAAAAATAAATCCTTAAAAAGGATTCATTTTTTTGTTTATTGGAAACACTATAATTAGTTTGCACATTAAAATCAATAATATCCTTGGGATCTTTAATCCCCTTTTTATCTAAAAAACTAGTAATCAAATATTTCATAACTCCACTCTTATTAGACTGCTTAGACCAAAAAGCTTCTATCCTTGGGTCATCTCCTTCTGTTATGCTAAAGGTGCAATTTTTTTGCTTACTCTTTTTTAAATCCATAAACCATTTGCTCCTTTACCTACATAAAATTTGACAAATCAACGGCAATATCACTACTTTTCTCTTCTTCCTCTATATTGTCATTTTCTTGGCTACTAGGCTCCATATTATTGGCACTACTATTAATTTCAGTCTTATTCGATATATTGCCATTAAATTGTACATATGTTGCCTTAAAATCGTCACAAGCTAACCTATATAACACTTGCTTTATATAATCATTGGTACTGTATTGTCTGTCTAAAAAATCTATAATAAGCGCGTCCTTTTCATTTTTACCATTAAGAGTAAATCTAATATCCTTAAACTTTACAGTTCTGCTCATATTACTTCCAGATCTCCTTTACAATATTATAAGCCCCTTCTACATTTGTATATTCATCTGCAGTTTTAATAGGAGTATTCTTAAGTAGATCCTTAAGCATATTAAAGCCCCCACCTATTCCCCATATATTAGTGAACATTCCAAGCTTAATACCATTTCCTTTAACCCTTCCTAAAACCTGATATAAAAACTCCTTACGTAATTCATCTTTACCTTGTAAATCAATATAAAGCTTATTAGAATTAGTAATTAAATCATCAATGTCTTCTTCAGTATAATTTTCACCAGTTATAGAATTAAACTTTTCCTTTATAACACTATAATAATCAAATACACCTATAGCTTCAGTTATTTTCTTTATTACATTTCCATTACTATCTACTATAGCTATATTTAATGTCCTACTTCCTAAATCCAAAATTAGTGTATTACCTTGCTTTATTCCAAGTGCCTTATAACCTACAGCCCCTTCACTTAACACCAGCACCTTCTTAACATTCTTTACTACAGACTTATTTTCAACCTTATATTTAAACATCTTATTCTTTAACTTACTTACATACTCTTCCTTAAAAGCAGTTTGTGATGTTGGTAATAACAAACACACATTAATATCATGAGATGTAGTTCCTAAATTTAATGCAAGCAATAACTGATAGATCCAATTTTCCTTTTTCACTTTATTGTACTCTCTATCATAGTTTCCACCATAACCTAACACATATGCCTTATTATCATAGACCACAGTATTTTTTATTTCATTTAATTCATCAGTTCTTTCAATAGTACTTTTAAATTTTCCCTTCCTATCTCTAGATTTAAACTTAACAGTTCCATTTCCTAAATCAACAATTAAATTAGCACTACACACCATATATCTACCCTACTTTCCATTATAAATATGTTATTTATACATTATATTTATTAAGATTTATAAATATTAGAATGACATTTAGCCAAGTTGTAATTTAGGATATACTGGAATATAAAATAGGAAGATTTTCATTAAAACATATTATATAAAACAAAAATTAACATTAATAAATGATACGTATTATATTTATAATTCAAATAATAAACCTTATTTAAAAACGTATAAATGTCTTAAAATCATAAAATTTAGTTATTTCGTAAAAATGACATTTAGCGAAATTAGATTATAAGATATATTAGAATAGAAGGTTGGCGAATATTATGTAAATTAATAAAAATATAGGTAATACCTTCTCGATTAATAGGTAAGTTATTTGGTTTAAACATAAAGTGAAACATCACCTATAGATAATAGGTGATGTTTAAATAATTACTATAAGCTAAAGTTTTTCATGATTTTATTGAGTTAAATATCCAAATATGGAATAGTATTAACAATAATAATATTATTAACAGTATTGATACTATTATTAGGATATAATGTTTCGTTTTCATTAACTAACGGTAAATGTAGTCTTATTCGAAGTACTACCGGTTATTTCTATTTGATGTGTGCCATAAGTTAGTCCAAGGTTTGGATGTACAAATGACCAAGTACAATATGGTCTTATGTCAATATCTTGGACACAGAAAGTCAAACTTTTTTATGCTGCACTTCTAGCTAATAATTCACATTGTTCTGGTG
>ERZ827363.1682-NODE-1682-length-20960-cov-3.720641_pt1 | contig 20960 bp, 18 predicted proteins | sample MGYA00519776_ERZ827363 | MGnify/ENA primary metagenome ERZ827363 (study PRJEB31778, sample SAMEA3449288) | human gut metagenome | biome: human gut; feature: human-associated habitat; material: faeces | place: United Kingdom | collected 2010/2012 ...
ATATCTGAATCTTGTCCTCATAAGTTAATTTCATAATAAAAACACCTCAAAAGTTAGATTTTTTCTGTCTAACTTTTGGGGTGCAGTTCACTGATCCATAAGGGGAGTTTTTATTATAGTCTTAACGTACTGATGGTATCAAGATCTTTGGTAACAATAGCGGTATCAAATCTCACCTCAAATAGAATCAGCGATTCTCCTGCGTAATCTATCGTCTTTTTATAATCTGGAACCTTTGCAATGAAATGTTTTGCCATATCAACTACCGTTTTCGAACTTCTTTTTGCGAAACCTTTGGCTTTGACATGCTGGTTTCCAGTGTGAGGAATAGTGGTAAAAGCGATAGAAGGATTTTCTTCTATTTCCTTAACTTTGTCATTATCTTTAAAGGACGAAAAATAAAGAATGTTTTCACAAGGATCAAAATAGAAATTTACGATTCTCACATTAGGAACGTTATTCACAGAAGTTGCCAAGGCTATTTCTGTTTGTTCTGCCATTATTCTCAAAAATTCTGTTTTCGTGTTCATTTTCAAAGCCTCATTTCCTTAGATTAATTATATATGAAAGCCTATAAAATGTCAGTCGAGAAATTGAAAGGAAAGTGTTTCTTTGGGCTTCAAACTGATTGAAAGCAAGTCATATCTATAGTACAATGAAAATATAAATGTTTGAAAAATTAATTTAGAAAGGAAAACAGAATGCACGAAACACATTCTCTCCGTGAGCGATTTCTTGTTTTCTTCAAGATTTTTGTGCCCATACTGATTTATCAATTTGCCAACTTCTCGGCAGCCTTTGTGGACACTACCATGACTGGTCAATACGATACCCTACACTTGGCGGGGGTAGCCATGGCAACGAGTTTATGGAGTCCTTTTTTCACCTTTTTAACAGGTATCGTCTCTGCCTTGGTTCCTATTATCGGACACCATCTAGGGGCAGGTCGCAAGGACCGAGTGGCACCTGATTTCTATCAATTTCTTTATATGGCTTTGGGCCTATCACTTATCCTTTTTGCCCTCGTTTTTCTAGGGGCACCCTTGGTTTTGAATCATTTAGGTTTGGAGCCTTTGGTCAGAAAGGTTGCCCTTGGTTATTTACGCTTTTTGAGTCTTGGGATTATCCCCCTTCTTCTCTTTAGCGTGGTTCGCTCCTTCCTTGATGCCCTTGGCCTCACACGCCTTTCCATGTATCTCATGCTTTTGCTCCTACCTCTCAATGGTTTCTTCAATTTCCTCCTCATCTATGGCATTGCTGGTCTACCAGAGTTAGGTGGAGCCGGGGCAGGTCTGGGAACTTCAATGGCTTATTGGGCCCTTCTCCTTATTTCCATCTCGGTTATCAGAAAGCATAAAAAGATTAAGCCCTACCACATTGAAAAGGTTCAACCCCTTGATAAAGCAGCTCTGCTTGACGCCCTTAAACTAGGTCTCCCTATTGGTGGAACGGTCTTTGCGGAAGTCGCCATCTTCTCAGGTGTTGGTCTGGTTATGTCTAAGTATCCGTCACTAGTGATTGCTAGTCACCAGGCGGCCATGAATTTCTCAAATCTCATGTATGCCTTTCCTCTCAGCATTTCCAGTGCCATGGCTATCATTATTTCCTACGAATTTGGGGCTAGACGCATGGATGCCGTCAAGAGCTACAGCAAGCTGGGACGGTTGACAGCCCTAGGTTTTTCTATCTTTACCTTGATTTTCCTCTACTTCTTGCGCTATGATTTAGCAGAACTTTATGGGCATGAGCCTGACTTTTTGAGAATGACGGCCATTTTCATGACCTATAGCCTCTTCTTCCAAGTGGCAGATGTCTTTGCGGCTCCGCTTCAAGGAATCCTGCGTGGCTATAAAGATACCAAGGTACCTTTTTATCTCGGTGTCCTAACCTACTGGGGCATCACCCTCCCAGTTGGCTTCCTGCTTGAAAAAGTCACTGGACTTGGTCCCTATAGTTACTGGATTGGCCTGATTGCCAGTCTTATCGTCAGTGGTCTCTGTTACCAATGGCGCTTAAATAGAATCGTCAAACGATACGAATCACAACAGTAACACACCTGAAGCAGTCTTTTCCAACTGCTTTTTCTATGTCCAAATCTCGATAATACAGAAAAAAAACTCCTGCATATTGAAAACAGATAGACTATTATCAATACACAGAAAGCTTCTTTTGATGAGTGATTAATTAAATTCAGATTTTCCTGACCTATTACCAAACTGGATTCATTAATGAAAACATAGATGTTTAATATTGAAAAAAGTATCACAGAGACCAGCTGGATCGACTAGGGCACCATAAATCATGACTAAACCACACAGAGCTAGGAAATGATAAAAATAAACTACTTTCTCCCCTGTTTTAGGAAGTAAAAGAAAAGACCAGAACCACAAGACACAAATGGCTATTAATATGATTAGTTTATTCATCAATTCCATAATAAGCTCCGTCAAAAAGATTTAGCACAATAAAATAGTCCTTAGGACTATCTGAATGTTATCACAAAATCTAACAAGTGCTGTCATTACTTCTTAAGGAAATATCTTAGTATTCTCTTGCTAGTCTTGTTTTGGTAAGTTAAGACATATAAAATCATATTGGGAGGTTGGGGAGACTCATTATTACACAAAGTACAATAATGTTTACAGACGCCAAAACCAGCAAAAGCTAAGGAGAAGGACATATTGACACTTGTCAGATTTCTCACTATTATAGTGTACTATTTTTTTATTTGAAACATAAAACAATTTTGCCCAAATTGTTAAAAAATGTAATGAAAGGTCACTTTTTTATCCTGAATGGTTAGGTTACATATCATGTTAGGTTTAAAAGGCTTTCATCTTATTTACATCTTCTTCTGTCATGAAAAAAGAGGTTAGAACCAAGGGGAACCAACCTCTTTTTAGTAAGTAATATCATTCCTTCAGAATACCTAATCAATCCACTTGATCAAGCAAGTAAGCATAGCCCTCTTTTGCCATGTCAGCTTTAGGCACAAATCGCGTTGCTACACCATTGATACAGTAGCGTAAACCACCTCTATCACTTGGCCCATCTGGAAAGACATGACCTAGATGAGAATCACCCACACGACTACGTACCTCAATACGATCCATATTGTGCGAATGATCTTCCTTATAGTTGGCTACCTCTGGGCTTATAGGGCGAGAGAAACTCGGCCAGCCACAGGCTGAATCAAACTTATCCTTGGAGGAAAAGAGTGGTTCGCCAGTCACCACGTCAACGTAAATTCCAGGCTCAAACTGATTCCAAAGCGGACTCGTAAAGGCACGTTCCGTTCCATTTTCCTGGGTCACAGCATAGGCTTCTGGACTCAAGCTTTCCTTAAGCTCCTCCTGATTTGGCTTGTGATAAGCACTGGCATCAATGACCGGACTAGCTGCCTGATGGACATTGATATGACAGTAGCCATTAGGATTCTTCTTGAGATAATCTTGATGGTAATCCTCTGCAGGAATAAAGTGCTTCAGAGGCAACAATTCAACCGCCAAAGGCTGACCGTATTGCTCAGTCATTTTTTTGGAAAACTTGCTCGATAATTGGCAAGTCATTTTCATCGGTATAGTAAACACCCGTACGGTACTGAGTTCCCATATCATTGCCTTGCTTGTTTTTACTAAGGGGATTGATGATACGGAAGTAATGTAGCAAAATCTCTCGCAATGACACTTTGCTAGCATCATAGGTTACCTGAACAGTTTCAGCGTGGCCCGTCTGACCAATAAGTTCATAGCAAGTCGTCTCACTACGCCCATTAGCATAACCTGAAACCGCATCAAGCACACCTGACACACGAGAGAAGTACTCCTCAACACCCCAGAAACAGCCACCAGCAAGATAGATTATCTGATTATTTAGATTTGACATTTTTAACACTCCCTTCAATAGATACTTGCATCTCCACGCCTTAAGTGTAACGCTTTTGAGAAGATTTCGCACTTAAGGTGACTTGGAGAGACACAAAAAAATCCCACCACATATTATGTGATAGGATATTATTTTTATTCCATTTCGAAGCTTTCGCTCTTAATCTTATCAGGTAAGATGAGAGACAAAAGAATACACAAGATGGCTGGTATCAACCATGGCAGTGATGCTCCTGATAATGGGAGGAAGTTAATCAGGGCATTGAGTCCCGCAAGTTTAAACTGGCTTCCAATTACACTAAGCAAGGCAATCAGTGTGACTACTGCAACTGTCACTTGCATACCAGGTTTAGACAAGGCCACGAACTTGTTGGCAATCACAATCATGACAATCGTGATGGTGATTGGGTAGAGAATCAAAAGCACTGGCACTGAGAAAGCAATGATATTATTAAGTCCCAAGTTGGCAATCGCAAAGCCAATCAAGGTAAAGATAATGGCGTAAGCCTTGTAAGATACTTTCGGAAATGCCTTGTGGAAGAATTCCCCAGTCGCAACGATAAGTCCTGCGGTTGTTGTGAAACAAGTCACTGTCACCATGATAGCTAGGAAAATCTGAGCCGCTGGTCCAAAGATGGCTTGTGTGGCTTGTGACAAGACACTTGCACCAATATTGGCATCTTTTGGTAATCCCGCCACTTGGAGTGGGAAATGATTCCCCAAAAAGGCTAATCCCAAATACAGAGCACCAAAGAGGATAGTAACTACGAAACCAACGACCCAAATCGTTGAGATATACTCTTTTTTAGACTTGAAGCCTAATTGGTTGAGTGTGACTACTGCTACTACACTGAAGGCCACAGAAGCCAAGGCATCCAAGGTGTTGTAGCCTTCCAAGAATCCTTTACCAAAAGCAGAAGCCTGATAGGCTTGACTTGCATCCTGAGGATTGTGACCACCATATTTAAATGCTCCTGCCACGATAACGACTACAATCATGATGGCAAAGATAGGCGTCAATATACGTCCAATACTATCTAAAATTTTAGATGGATTCATGGCAATCCAAAGTGCTAGAGCAAAGTAGATTACGGTAAAGACAAAGAGCCAAAGGCTAGTATGTCCACTTCCAATCAAAGGCGAGAAGCCAATTGAAAAGGCGGTGGCAGCCGTTCTAGGAATGGCAAAGAAAGGACCAATGGACAGATAAAGTACTGCCAAATAGACTAGGGCAAACTTAGGCGAGATTTTTTGAGAAATCTCATGAATGTAACCCTTAGGATTTAAAGTCCCGATAACCAGTGTTAGGATGGCAATACCAACACCTGATAGGACAAAGCCTGCGATAGCTGGCCAAAAATGACCTCCAGATTCAAAGCCTAACTGAGGGGGAAAGGTCAGATTTCCCGCTCCAAAGAACATACCAAACAACAATAAAGCTGTAAGGCTTCCCTTTTTTAACATAAGTTTCTCCAATCTAAAACAAACAAGATCTTATGCCCCAAATAGACACAACTTGTTTATTATAATTTTAGTCAACTTATTTAGTATGACATGATTAGTTTGGAACTTCAAGCTATTGAAACGTATTTACAAAGGTTTTTAAAATTGCAAATTTTCTGTATCCTTGTACGAAAAAACTAGACAAGATTCTCATCTCGTCTAGTTTGATATTTTGATTATGGGTGACTGACAATCAATTCAAGCTCTCCCTCAATTTGCCATGCTTCAACATCGCTAGGAAGAATAAAGTGGCTGCCTTTTGCAATTGGGTATTCTTGATCATCGACTAAGAGGCTTCCTTGACCGTCAAGTACACTAAACAAACTGTAATCAGCAGTCTTTTCAAAATCAGCCTTACCTGAGATTTCCCATTTATAAACGGCGAAGAAATCACTTGCTACTAAAAGCGTTGATTTGAGGTCATCTACTTTTGTTGTGACTGGGCGACTGTTGGCAGGTTCACCGATACTAAGCACATCGATAGATTTTTCAAGATGGAGTTCACGCAGGTTACCTTGATCATCTTTACGATCAAAATCATAAACACGGTAGGTCGTATCACTAGATTGTTGCGTTTCAAGAACCATGATACCTGCACCAATAGCATGCATGGTACCACTTGGCACATAGAAGAAATCACCTGCTTTAACTGGAACCTTGGTCAAAAGATTTTCCCAATCCTTACTTTCAATTTGCTGACGCAGTTCTTCTTTTGATTTGGCATTGTGGCCATAAATAATTTCAGCACCTGGTTCAGCAGCAATGATATACCAACACTCTGTTTTACCAAGTTCACCTTCATGTTCAAGTCCATAAGCATCATCTGGATGAACCTGCACACTAAGCCAATCATTAGCATCCAAAATCTTAGTCAAAAGTGGGAAGACAGGTTCTTGACGATTGCCAAACAACTCACGGTGCTCTGCATAAAGAACATCTAAAGTTTGACCGGCATAACGACCATTCTTAATAGTAGAAACACCATTTGGGTGAGCAGAAATAGCCCAGTACTCTCCGACATGGTCGCTTGGAATGTCGTAGCCAAAGACATCACGCAAATGCGTACCGCCCCAGATTTTTTCTTGCATAACAGATTGTAAAAATAATGGTTCAGACATAATTACTCCTTTTTCGAGGAACGAGAGGCCTTAACATTTTTTGGAATTCAAGAAAAGGTGTTGACTCTCTTAGAGATTAACAGTGAAGTCTTACATAAAATAACCAATCTCTTTAAGTTACCAGACTTCTGATTCTCGAAAAATTTAGGCAAGTTCTGATTGTTGATTACCTCAATTATAAGCATAATTTGTGAAAATATCAACAAAGTCCTTAAAGAAATCACAAGATTTTGGCTTAATGGCTGCAAGTCATTTCAATAGCAAATTTCCTTTAAGAATCCTACTCATTCCTTCATTTTTCGGATAGACTGATTGAATTTAAAGACTTTTTAACCTATAATAATAATACTAGAGATATTATGAAAGGAAATCTCTCAATGAAATTCTATTCCTACGACTATGTGCTAAGTCAGATTAGCCAACAAAACTGGGTTATGGTTGCCATTACTGCAGGACTTATTTTAGTGACCGGCGTATTTGCTTTTAAGGCCTTCAAAGAACGCCATGATACTAAGTTTCGTGAACTCTCTATTATTTCTATTTTAACCTTAGTTGCCGTGGTTCTAATTGCTATCAGTAATTTCCAAAGCAATCAATCAAACAATGACCAATTTAGAGCATCTCTTCACTTTATCGAGATTGTGTCTAAAAATCTCGACGTTGATAAGAGTAAAGTTTATGTCAATACTTCTACTACTACAGATGGTGCTATCCTCAAAGTTGGAAACAAATACTATCGTGCCATCTCAGGTTCAGAACCTGACAGCTACTTGCTAGAACAAATAAAACTTTACAAGTCTGATGTTGAACTCGTGGAGGTTAAAAAATGACATCTTTTTATCTTGCTGTTGCAATTAAACTAGCTTTGGGGCTTATTTCACTCGTCTTTGTTATCAATTTAACAGGTAAAGGAAACCTAGCACCTAGCTCAGCTGCTGACCAAGTACAGAACTTTGTTCTTGGTGGAATCATCGGTGGTACAATTTATAGTAGTACCGTTTCCATCCTTCAGTACATTGTTATCCTGATTATTTGGACTATTTTGATCTTACTTCTTAAATGGCTCATCACCAATATTCGCTTCATCAAACATTTGATTGACGGTAAACCAACTCTCATCATCAAACAGGGTCAACTAGATCCTGAAGCTTGTCGCTCTATAGGACTTTCAGCTTCTGATGTCGCTTTAAAATTACGTTCTCAAGGAATTTTTCAATTCAAAGAGGTTAAACGTGCAGTTATTGAACAGAACGGCCAATTGATTGTGGTCCGTTCTGGCGATGAAAATCCAAAATATCCAATCATTACTGATGGGGTCATTCAAACAGAAATTCTTGATACTATTGGTAAAACGGAAGATTGGTTAAATGAAGAGCTTCAAAAATTAGGATATGAAAACGTTTCGGATATCTTTATAGCTGAATACGATAAAGGAAACATTAATGTCGTTACTTATTAAACAAATCACTTGCATTACCGTTTAATATTGTCTACAATGGTCTCATCATAAAAAGGAGGTTCTACTATGGGAATCGAAGATAAATTGAATCAAGCTAAAGGCGCTCTTAAAGAGGGTGCTGGTAAACTGACTGGCGACAAAAAGACTGAAGTCGAAGGTGCTGTCGATAAAGTGGTAGCAAAAGCAAAAGACGGTATCGAAGATGTTAAAGAAGGCGTTGAAGGTGCTGTTGAAGGCCTTAAAAATGCTTTTTCTAAAAAATAATAATAAATAAACAGAAGCTCTTTTCCTTTTTTGAAGAGGGCTTCTGTTTTTCTTTATGTTCTTAACTAGAATTACTTACGAGAATGCTTGCTTCCTTTTAAGGCAAATGAGGTTGTCATCATAACTGCTCCTAATGCGCCTAGTCCCAAACTGCTCACATCACCAGTATTTGGTAGACTTGATTTACTTGTTTGATTGCTTTGTGAACTTTTAGATGACTGATTAGCCTTAGAACTTGTTTGGGTATTTTGTTTCTGAGCAAGATTAGTTTGTACGACTGAGCTTACATTTTCCTTTTGACTCACGCCTACATGACCTTTTGATGCTTCAGAAGTTTGTTTTTGAGTAAGAATATTATCCAATTTCTCAGCAGTCTCTTGAGCTTGTTGTTGGGCACTGCTTGTCGCATTAGTCATTGTTTGTGTCGGTTGCTCTTTTGTAGGCTGGTTAGCAAGAGAGGTATTTGATTTAAGCGACGCTCCTTCAGAGCTTGAAGGATTTGATGTTGGCGTATTTTGATTTGATAAAGCTGTGTTTGTCGCTGTCATTGCTGGAGCATTGGTAGCTGGTTGATTAGCACTGCTGCTTGTCGTAGAGCTCATATTTATAGAGTTTGAGCTACTTGTTTGACTAGCAAAGTTTGGTGGGGTAGGACGTCCAGTATTAGCCGTCTGGCTTGTTGAACTTGTACTACTTGTGCTAGTTGTATTCTCAGAACTTGTCGAAGCAGATTGGCCCCACGGTGTGTTTACGCTTCCGGTATTGGTAGAGCTTCCCCCATAGCTAGTCGGTCCACCGTAGCCTCCGAAGTTATCAGACATTGAGCTATTGCCAAAGCCACCGCCTGGGAAGCCGCCCATGCCACCAGCACCAGGACCATTGTTTGTGCCTTCTTCAGTAGCTGTTGCAGTGGCACTTGAACCACTTGAGGTCGTGATGGTATAAGTTTCACCCGGAGTTAGGCTCTCAGTACTAAAGACCACATTTCCAAATGAAGTTGTTGCTGTTGTGGTCGCTACAACATTTCCAGAGCTATCAGTGACTGTGATGGTATCCCCTGCACTTCCTGAGATGTTAGCCATAATGTAAGATTGGCTTGAACCTGTTGTAAAGGCTTGAGCCATTCCTTGGTTACCAATAGCCCATACAGTACCGCCCGAGATAATACCTGTTCCATCGTAGTCGATAGCGGCATTATCTGCACTTGTCTGAGCGACGTAGAGAGAACCACTTTTCACTGTCACATTGCCGTTACTGTCGATACCATCACCGCCTGCCAAGATAGTTACCGTTGCACCGTCAATATTGATGCCCACTTCATTTTCCAAGTCAGAAGTCGAATTGGTTAAGCTTGAAGTATCAGCGCTGTCCTTGGTCGTCCACTCAGTGGCGTTAATACCATCATCACCAGCAGTGATATCAACGGTTCCACCTGTCAAATTGATATAACGCCCTTCAAGGCCTTCGTCACCTGCTACAACTGTTACTTTAGAATTGCCTTCGACAGTCAATTCATCTGTAACCGTGATACCTTTATCAGTTGCATTAATGGTTACCGTTGAGTCGGTAATCGTCAAATCACCACTGTTCACATCTGTTTCGTCTTCGACCTGAATACCGTCATCAGTTGCTGTGATGTTGACTGTGGCATTTTTAATAGTTACAGCTGTCGTCGCATTGATACCATCTTTAGCCTCTGACGTCAAATCAAGCGTTACTGAATCAACAGTCACACTATCAGCCTTGATGGCGTGCTTTTCAGTACTTGAAAGGGTAAGGGTGCTTCCAGTACCACTCGTGATTGTTAAGGCACCAGCGGCTTCAATCGCATTAGCAGACGTCGAAGAAATAGAACTGTCTGAAAGGACATTAACAGTCAATTCTGCTGAAGAATTGGAAGTAATAGACGAATCCGTTAAGGTCACACCATCCAAGTAGATTGTAACTGGATCTGTCACGCTACCTGACACAATAATGGTATAGCTTGAACCATTTCCGGTCAAAGTGTATGATCCTGCTTGATTGATGGTAATTGTCGTTCCATCAACTGTGACAGTACCGCTATCACTTGTTACCACGGTTGTTCCATTGAAAGTAATCGTTGTCGTTGAGCTTTCTGAATCACTATCTTCAGACTCAGTTGTCGTCGTTTCAGTAGCTGAATCTGAGGCGCTGTTGGTTAACACTGAAGCTGTTTCAGATGCAGTGGCTTCAGTGGTGCTTGAGCTTGTATTAGAGCTAGTGTTTTCGTCTGCATTGTTTGTTTCAGATGCCGAGGTTTCACTAGTTGTGCTTTCAGCAGTTTCAGAAGAACTTGCTTCTGGAGTTGCGGAAGTACTTGAATGATCAGATGTTTCACTGCTTGTTGATGTAGCAGTCGTGTCCTCTGTCGTACTTGTTGTACTTATTGTACTTGTTGATGATGAATCGGTGTCTGAAGTTGAAGCCGCAGTTGAAGTACTTGTAGCCGATTCTGTGCTTGTTTCAGTAGTTTCTGATGTATTGTCGGTCTGAGTACTTTCTTCAATTAAATCAGCAGTGGTTTCACCTGTTGAAACCGTTGAGAGTGTTGATTCAGTGTTTGTCTCGTCTGCTGAAACCTTGCTGTCATTTAAGACAACTGAGCTACCAAAGATTAAGCTTGCTACCAGGACTGAACCTGCTGTTTTCCATTTTGATGATTTCTTAATGGCATAACGTTCTTGTGTTTGTTTGCTATGTTTGTATGTCATATGTTCTACCTCTTACTTACTTTTGAGATGCCTCTATTAAACACAAGAAACCTAAGACAAGACTTAAAGAAAGGTTAATCTTTCCTTAAAGTAAAAAAAGTCCCCAAGATATTGGGAACTTTCAATCTCTAGGATAGACTACTCTAAATTCTTCTAAAACAACTAGACTGTCCTGACTAAAATGTAATCCAACCTCTTCCAACCAATTGCTAAAGAGATTCTCATGAATCTCTTGCCAATAGGTTAGCCCACGGTCTCCTTCACCTTCCTTGTAGGCATGGTCTTTAGAAACCTCTTTAATGGGATGACCTCAACTTTCGTCGTTTCAATAATACAAATAGCATTCTCCTTACTATCAAGAATGACGCTCAGTTCATTTTCCTTGGGCAATGGTTCATTCCCCACTGCATACAAGTCAAAAGCTGAACTGGTTGCTGTCTTTTGCCCCATCAATACGAGTTCTGCCAAATAATCTGCTTCCACGCCAAAGGCCCAGGCATCAATCTTATCTCCGATTGTCTGATTTAAAATCTTATAGGCTTGCTACATCTGGTCTGATTTCATCAATCTACTCCTGCTTTTACTCTCCTTCCATTATATCAAAAAACGCTAGATTATCAGACCTAACGTTTTCATCTTAATACTTAGAATGTTTGTAACCGTAAAAGGCATAGATCGCTGACCCAATTAGCACTGCCAAACCAAAGGCTAACCATGTCTGCCAACTGTACTGACTCATAAAGGAGAGGCAGACGATAATTGAAATAATGGGCAAGACAGGAACAAATGGAACCTTAAACTCATCCTTCTGTGGCAAACCCTTGTCCTTACGAAGAATAATGAGGGCAATAGCCAAGAGGACCAAGTAAGCCAAGGTCGCAATGTTAACCAAGGATGCCATATTGGCCAAAGAGAAGATACCTGCTGAGATAGCTGACAAAACGCCTGTCAAAAGCGTCGCATGATGTGGAACCTTATTAGTCTTTGAAACCTTTTGGAAGGTTTGAGGAAGGAAACCATCACGCGCCAGGCTATAAACCATACGGCTAAGGGCATAGGCCATTGAGATACATACCGTAATCAAGGTCATAATAGCAACCACAGAGACATAGTTGGCCGCCCAAGAAATACCGATATAGCGAAGGGCATAAGCCACAGCATCATCAACATTCAACTTGGTATAGTGAACCACTCCTGTCAAGACCAGCGAAACCACGGCATAAAGTGAAGCTACGATAATCAAGGCAAGAACGATACCTCGAGGAACGTTCTTTTGCGGCTCTTTAATCTCGTCTACTGTCATAGAGATAGACTCGAAACCAAGGAAACCAAAGAACATGAGGGAAGCACCTGCCATAATTCCTGTCTTTCCTCCATAAATATGCCCAAAGCCAAATGGTGCAAAATCTGACCAGTTGCTAGGATTCAAATGGAAGAGCCCCACTAAGATGAAGACCGCCAAGGCTGAAAATTTGAGCACTACCAAGAGGGAATTCAAACGAAGGGCCTGCTTGGAATTCATGAGAAGAAGAGCCGTCACCAAGACCAAGACCAAGACTGGCAGGAGGTCTATGTAAGTGCCTTGACTGGGATTGAAAGGTCCACTGATGGCTTGAGGCAACTTAAGACCAAAGCTAGCCAGTAGCCCCTTGAGGTAGGCACCCCAACCAGAGGCAACACTGGATACGGCATTCATAAAGACAATCATGGTCAACCAGCCACCCATCCAGGCAGGATACTCCCCCCAGACAGCATAGAGATAACCATAAACACCACCAGCCGATGGGTAACGTGAGGCAAACTCAGCAAAGAAAATAGCTGACATCCCAACACACACGGCTGAAATCAAGACCGAAATAATCAGGGCAGGACCAGCCAGAGTCGATGCCGCGGTACCAGTAATCGTAAAGATTCCTGTACCAACCATGGCACCGATTCCCAGAAGGACCACATCCCTAAGGGTCAGATGTCGTTTCATCTCAGTCTGAGCGAGACCGACATCCTTTTTACGAAAAATACTCATTTTTATACTCCATTTTTTGCGAAATACCGAACTATTATACCATATTTCTTGGTCTAAATGGGCCTTTTTCTGTATTTTTATACTTTTATTAATGAATGCTATGTTGAAGATGGGGACTTCCAGTGCTTACTTTTTAATTTTCCATACATCTCGATTAAAAGGAGCTTGCTAAAGTGGTCCTATATCATTCTATTTCGTTTCTCAAATCCTTATCTGGAAAGAATTTTCAATTTTTAGAAAAAACATGAAAATCTTATGAATGCGTTTGATTCTTCTAATGAAAGATGTTAGAATGGGGTCATTAAAAAGGAAAAGGGGAACTTTTATGGAAAATAAAGTTCATTTTAAACTTCATAAAGTGAAAAAACAATGGGTTACCATTGCCGTGTCTGGTTTGGCACTTGGTGCCTCATTGATTGGAGTTGGTGTCTCTGCCGACGAGCAAGCTACAAATCAAGTTACCTCAGCTAGCACACCTGAAAGCGTCAGCCAGGATCCTGATCTTGTCGTCACAGAAACAACTGTAGCTACGACAAAAGCTAATCAAGGCGCAACCAATAAGGCAACTGATACAACTGCTACTGTCACAACTGATAAACAACCAGTCCTTAAAGAAGACCAAGCAAGCAGCACTTACAATTTGTCTAGTGGCGAAACGAGAACCGCTACCTCAACTTCAGAAACAGCTAGCACAGTCACCGAAGTAAACAGTCAAGCACCGGAGTCTGTTGAAACTACTGTCGTTTCTGGCGGTCAATTCAAGAGCGATGCTGAGGGCAACTGGTACTACCTTAAAGACGGGAAAAATCTGACAGGTGCCCAAAACGTTGACCATTTCGACCTTTATTTCCACGAGGATGGAAAGCAAGCCAAAGGTGAGATTATCACTGAAAATGGACAATCTTTCTACTATGACAAAGCCAATGGACGTAAGGTAACCAATACCTCTATCAACATCGATGGTCAAGCCTACAATGCTGATGCCCAAGGTCGTTTGACAGCAGTTCTACCTGAAACGAACAAACGCAACCAGTTTATTGAAGACAACAACCACAACTGGTATTACCTCGGCAAAGATGGTAAACCCGTCACTGGTGCTCAGAACATCGATAGCTTTAACCTCTACTTCCACGAAGATGGTCGACAAGCTAAAAACGAAATCGTCACTATTAATGGTGATAGCTACTATTTCGATAAAGACAATGGACGTCGTGTGACAGGTCGCCAATATCTTGATTATGCAAACCATAAATACTTTGGTTACTACTACTTCGATAAAGATGGCAAGATGGTAAAAGATGACTTTGTTACCGAGAATGGTAATCTTTACTACTTTGATGCTACTGGTAATCAACCTGATTCTGTCTTTGTCTCAGATAAATCGGGTAACTGGTACTACTTCGACAATTACAAGGCAACTAAAGGCTTCTCAGCCCCATTTGGTTTCCAAACCGAATTCCTAGACCGTAGCCAATCCGACTATAAGACAAGCGTTCAAAACCTAAACGGACAACAGTATTACTTTGATCCTAAGACTGGTATTATGGTAACCAATCGTTATGTTTCTGATGATAAAGGGAATTGGTATTACTTTGGTAAAGATGGTAAAGCGCTTCACGGTTTTCAAACGGTGGACGGCAACCTTCACTACTTCAATAATAGTGGACAACAAGTCAAAGGGGACTTCCTTTACTACGATAACGATATCTACTATTTCGATAAAGATAATGGAAATCCAGTAACTAACCAATTCGTTAATAGAGATAACTCTTGGTACTACTTCGGATCTGATGGTAAAGCCGTGTCTGGTTTCCAAACCATTAACGGACAGAACCTTTATTTCCACGAATATGGTGTCCAAGCCAAGGGACAACTGGTTACCATTGACGGCAAAACCTACTACTTCGATCCAAATACAGGTGACAAGTGGGTTAATCGCTCACTTACCTTAAACGGTACGGTCTATAACTTTGATAGCAATGGTGTGGCGACTCTTAAAACTGCTCAAACCTCAAATCGAAACCAATTTGTTCAAGGTAGCGATCAAGAATGGTACTACTATGATGCTAATGGTAAAAAGGTCACTGGTTTCCAAACCATTAACAAGGACCTCTACTACTTTAACGATAAGGGCCAACAAGTCCGAGGTGCTTTCTTTACCCTAGGTGATAACCAGTATTTCGCTAACAGCGAAACTGGTGCTGTTCTTCGCAACGCCTTTTATCATGATACATCCACTGACCATTACGGTGACTTCTCTGAAACAATCTACTACGCAGGAAGTGATGGTGCCTTCAAGACAGGTTGGTTTGAAGTTGATGGCAACCGTTACTATGGTAGCGACTATTCTGATAATGATGCCTTTAAAGGAAGTCTCTACACAGGAGTCGTCAACTCTCAGCTCTTTAGCCCAGATGGAAAACTCTTGACAAACGGTCTCTATCCTGAGTTCAAGCGTACTGGTGAAAATGATTATGAACTTAAAGGCGTCTATATCACAGATGCTGATGGTAAAATCAAAGAAGGTCCTTATCAATATGATGGTAAGATTCTTGGATCTAAATATAGTAACGTCCGCCAATCACAATGGTCAACTTTTGATGAATGGGATATTCTTCATGGACACCTCTACCATTTCGACTCAACACCTATGACCTTCACAGCACCAAATGGCCAAAAAGTGACCACAAACGTTGCCATTGCAACAACTAACAAGGCCCTTACTTATCGCGGTGTAACCTTTAATTTTGATGCCAAGGGTATTGATGCGGCAAAAGAAAAAGCCATCCACTTTGACCAATTGCAGACAGATCCTAGCGGCACAAGTTATCTCTATGAAAATGGTCAGAAAGTCACTGGCTTGAAGACCTTTGATGGCGTCACTTACTATTTCTATGAAGATGGCCGTCAAGCCAAAGGCACAGAGGTCACAATCAATGGTAAAACATACCAATTTGACCAATTGACTGGTATCATGACACGTAACGCCTTTTCAAAATCATACAACTACGAAGGTTCTCCACGCTTCCCATACTACCCAACACGCTACTATGGCAACGACGGAGCTGCTCTTACCGGTTGGCAAACCATCGACGGCAAGAACTACTACTTCCGAGCTAGCGGAAACCTTGAAACAGGACGTTTTGTCATCGGAGACAGAGCCTATAATGCTGATGACAATGGTGTAGTTGCTGACCGCAAGGGTGAACCAGCTTATCGCAATCGCATTGTCTACGATAAGGGCGATAACTACTATTACAATGACAAAGGTGAGAAAGTGACCGGCTTCCAAGAAGTTGATGGCAAGGTCCTCTACTTCGACGCTGAAGGCAAACAAGTCCTAGGACGCTTTGTCACAGTCGATAACTACACCTACTATTTGGACCCTAAAACAGGTGAAAAATACACAAACCGCTCTGTCCTCATCGATGGTAAACTCTATACCTTCGACAAAGACGGACATGTCGTGTCATAAGATGAGATGAAACCGAGACGAAAGTCTTGGTTTTTTTGTGGGAGTTAAGGACTATATAAACTAACATTACATATAGGAAACATAAAATAGGCTGAGAAATAACCTCAGCCTATTTTATTTATACAAGAATTATATACTCTAATTACAACTTATTAATGATGGATCAAATCATATATTCCAAATCATAACTAGCATCAGAAAGAATACGTGCCAAAAATTGTTGGGTACGTTTTTCTTTTGGTCTGTAAAAAATGTCTTTTGGACTCCCCTCTTCGATGACATGACCACCATCCATGAAAACGACATGATTAGCTACATCTCGTGCAAACCCCATCTCATGAGTCACAACTACCATTGTTGTTCCTTCATGAGCAAGTTGTTTCATGACATCCAGAACATCCCCAACTAGTTCTGGATCAAGGGCCGATGTTGGTTCATCTAACAAGATAACTTCTGGTTTTACTGCTATTGCTCTAGCTAAACCAATACGTTGTTGTTGTCCTCCTGAAAGTTGTGATGGGTAGTAATCTTTAAAATCCAGAAGACCAACTTTTTTAAGTGCTTCTTCAGCAATCTCTTGCGCTTCACTTTTGGGAACTTTCCTAGCAATCACTAAACCTTCCAAGATATTCTCAATGGCAGTCTTGTTTGCAAATAAATTGTAATGTTGAAATACAAAAGCTGTTTTCTTTCGGATATCTAAAATATCTTTCTTTGATAACTTATCCAAAGAGTAGTCCTTACCTGAAATTGTTAATTGACCTCCATCAGCTTTCTCCAAATGATTAAGGCAACGTAAGAAAGTTGTTTTTCCTGAACCTGATGGTCCCAAGATGACAACCACATCTCCCTGTTTCACTTGTAGATTGACATCAACAAGAACCTGACGATCTCCAAATGTTTTTGATATATGTTTAGCTTCTAGCATAGTGACTCCCTCTATGTAAATTGCAATTTTCTTTCTCCAAAGTTAAAGAGAACTTGAATGATACCACAAATGATTAAATATAAAATGAAGATGACAAAATAAGATTCAAAATATTGATATCCATATGCTGCTTCGACTCGTGCAATTGCGGTAATATCTTTTATCGTCATAACAAAGACAAGTGACGTTCCTTTTACAATATTGATAACTAAGTTACACAAATTTGGAAGCGCAGCCTTAAGTGCCTGTGGAAAAACGATTCTAAGATAGGCTTGTCTTGTTGTTAAGCCTATGGCTTGTGCAGCTTCTAGTTGACCTTTATCAACAGTTAGTAATGCTGATCGAATGATTTCTGATAAGCTCCCTGTTGTCATCAAACTATAGATAATAAAAGCATAGTAAAGCGGATTAACTTTGAAGACATCTATGTGACTCCCAATACCTTTAAAAAACTGATTTAACAAACTAGGGAACAAACTATAAAAGAATAAAATTAAAAGAATTGGAGGTGTTGCACGAATAAACGCAAGATACACAATTGAAAAAGTCTTAACACCTCGTACCTTATAAATTTGACCCAAAGCGAGAAATAAAGCAGGTAGAAAACTCAATAGAATAGCCACAACCATGATTCCCAGTGTTACCGGAACACCATATAAAGCCTTGATAAAGGTATCTATAATAAAAGTAATATTCATTTTTTACCTCTCTTTTACACTCAATTGTTGCTCTGCTATCCTAGAAATCAACGATAGAATTAATGCTATTCCCCAATAAACAAAGGCAACAGCTGTATAAGTCTCCAAAGAATAATTTCCTAAATGGCGACTAATCAAAAGGTTCCCTTTGCCCATAACATCAATAAAACCAATCGTATAAGCCAAAGCTGCATCACGCATAAGGTTAAGTATAGCTGTTGTAATATTTGGTAAAGCAACCTTAAATGCTTGAGGGGCAATAATTCTTACAAAGGTTTGTTCAGAAGTAAGCCCAATACTAAGCCCAGCTTCTAATTGTCCTTTAGGGATTGCTTGATAAGCTGCTTTAAATACTTCTGATATCATTGCTGAGAATAGGAGAACCATAGTCACAAGAACAAATATCAATTTAGACCAATCATTTATATCTAATCCTAACCACCAATTAAGAAATTCTGGAACTCCGTAAAATACCAAGAATAATAGCACAATAGGTGGGGTACAGCGTAAGATAAAAACATATCCCTTAGCTAAATTCTCTAAAGCTTTATCCTTAGAAAGGCTTGCCCAAGCAATTAATCCTCCTAATAACGACCCAAGTAAAGTCGTTAATAAGATAACCAATAATGTCATCGGTAAGCCCTTTATGATTTCAGGTAATGCTCCAAAAACTTTTGAAATGTCATAATTGACCATAATTTCTCCTAACTAAACTCACTTCAGAAGCTTATCAAAACATCCTACTTTTACGACGTTACAATTTACTTATTTGTCTACGTATGAGAAGACATCCTCACCAAAGTATTTTTTAGATAACTTTTCAAGTGTACCGTCTTCTTTTAGTTCCTTAATTGCCTTAGTATATTCTTTTGAAAACTCTTCATTCTTACTATCACGATGAAGGAGTGGATAGGTTGGAATTCCTTTATAAGGGAACCAAGTCAATTTATCTGCATATTGATGATACGCACCATCTTTATCAGTTACAGCCTTTTCAAAAGATAATTTAATATCAAAGTAAGCATCATAACGATTTTCCAAAACCCATGCATAGGCATCTGAAACTTGGAAAGATTCCGCAGATGTCAACTCGATTGGTTGATCTTTATGCTCATCGTTGTAGTCTTTGATAACATTCCACTGAGCATTTTGTGGTGAGATTGGCACCAATCGACCATTTTGTTTTGCAAAATCAGAGATATTTTTATATTTATCTTTATCATCCTTACGAATGGTAAATCCAATAATACTTGCTCCAATTGGATCTTTAGGAATAATAAACTTTTTAGCACGTTCATCTGTATACCACGCGCCCTTAGTACCAATGTCATATTTACCTGACTCTAAACCAATCAAAAGGTCATCATCACTTGTTCCAGTATATTCAAATTTGTACTGTGGAAGCTTTTTATCAATTTCCTTTAATACAGCTACCTCATAGCCATCAGAATTACCATCCTTATCAACAAAATCATAAGGAACATAGTTTTGAGTATGGGCAACCTTTAATGTTGTTACCTTTCCAGAGTCTGATTTTGCTTTTTTATCTCCTGTTAAGCTACGTCCAATAACTGTAGCCCCAATAAGTGCTACAACAACTGCTCCACCAATAATCCATGTCTTTTTACTCATATTAATCTCTCCTTTTTCTTACAAAATTGCTGCTTCACGTACCCATTCAATACGCTCATGGTTAACATCACTTGGAATCGTGCAATCAGCACCAATGATTAACCCATGGGTTCCAGTATCAGCAATAATCTCCCTAACCTTTTCTTGAATAGCTTTTTTAGTTCCAGTATATAGAAGACCATCTTTTCCATTTTCAAACCCACCAAGAACTGTGCGACCTCCAAAAATGTTACGGCCTTTTGACAAACTAATTCCTTCAGGACCAACCGCCCAATTAATTACCTGAGCAGGATAATCTTTAAAGAGTTCAACGTTATTGCGGGCCCCTTCGTAGCCACAAATATGTAGGATGTTATGACCCTTGGCCTCATTGGCTGCATCTAAAACCTTTAATTCACTTGGAGCAATGATTTCCTTATAAGTCTCAGCGCTAACACGATTATCTTGAATACTTTGAACACTTAGGTAAATACCATCAGCACCAGCTTCTTTAATCACTCTCTGACTAAGACTTGCGATGTCTTCTCCAATAACATCTAAAACATGCTTCAAAGCTTCACGGTTCTCCTCAATGTAATCTGCGATGGAATAATCTCCACCTGAGACCTTTCCAACTAACCATTTAAAATAAGTAACCGGAGCGAAGATATTGTAAATTGCAACAATATCTTCAGGAAAATCAGCAATCAAACTTTTTACAAGTTCAACTTGATCAGAAATCCAAGGATGATTTGCACCTAAAGGTTCAATTGTTTGCAGGTCACTGATTGACTTAAAATCTTTAAAAGCAGGTTGTGGGTATGCAAAGAAACCATCACTCATCAACTTAACAAAATCGGGTTTGACTTCTTCAATAAATTTTTTATGACCAGCCTTATTTTTATCAATAATTTCTGGATTTTCAAAACCATGTAACCACTCGTCTTCAGTAGTAAAATGATGCCAAAATCCCACCGGGACACGATCAACACTTTCTCCACGAAATGCTTTCAAAACTAACTCTCTTTTTTCTGACATAAGAATCTCCTTTTCTCTTATCCTAATATCAACAGCTAATGAACATACCTAAAATACTTTCAACTCCTATTATCACTAGCTGCTTCAAAACTGAATGACATTATCTTATCAGAGATTATCACATCCGAAAAATAAAGAAATTTTATACTGGGTTATAAATTTAATTTATGAGTGTAACATTCAAATCCCCTTTAAACCTTTTGTTATATACTTTCAAGTGATATATC
>ERZ827363.1704-NODE-1704-length-20730-cov-15.322805_pt1 | contig 20730 bp, 17 predicted proteins | sample MGYA00519776_ERZ827363 | MGnify/ENA primary metagenome ERZ827363 (study PRJEB31778, sample SAMEA3449288) | human gut metagenome | biome: human gut; feature: human-associated habitat; material: faeces | place: United Kingdom | collected 2010/2012 ...
GGAGGCGAATGCCCAATGGCACAGATCCGCTCCAAGCCCTTCGGTGTGACCAAACAGGGCGCAAATGTTACAGAGTACATCCTTTCCAACCCCGGCGGCCTGACGGTGAGCGTTCTGGACTACGGATGCATCATTAAAAACATCATCGTTCCGGCCAAGAACGGCCCGGTGGATGTCGTGCTGGGCCACGACACCATGGCAGATTATGAGGATGACTTCACGTCCTCCGGCAGCACCTGCTGCGGCGCGTTCGTGGGCCGCTACGCAAACCGCATCGAGAATGCCACCTTCAGCGTGGGCGGCAAGACCTACCAGCTGGAAGCCAACAACGGCCCCAACCATCTGCACGGCTGCTTTTCGCGCAAACTGTACCGGGTGAAGGCCTTTGGCGACACCCTGCTGATGGAGGCCGAGAGCCCGGACGGTGAGGACGGTTTCCCGGGAAACCTGAAGCTGGCGGTGCGCTATACCCTCACCGAGGACAATACCTTCCGCATGGATTACCGGGTGTCTTCCGATGCGGATACCATCGTGAACCTCACGAACCACAGCTACTTCAACCTGAACGGTGAGGGCGATATTCTGGGCCAGAAGCTGCGCATCTATGCCTCCAACTATCTGGAAGGCAACAATCAGACCTGCCCCACCGGTGCCATTCTGCCGGTGGCAAACACCCCCATGGATTTTACCGAGGGAAAGCTCATTGGCCGGGATATCGATACCGGCTTTGCCCAGACCACCATGGTGGGCGGTGGCTACGACCACTGCTTTGTGATCGACCGCGCCCGCGGCTCCAGCCAGAGCATCTGCGCATGGGTCACCAGTGAAAAGACCGGCATCAGCATGAAGCTGTACACCACCCAGCCGGGCATCCAGTTGTACACCGGAAACTTTTTGCAGGACTGCCCCACCCCCGGCAAGGGCGGCGTGCCCATGCAGAAGTACGGCGGCTTTGCGCTGGAGACCCAGCACTACCCCTGCAGCCCTTCCCACCCGGAGTTCCCCACTACGGTGCTGCGGGCAGGCAAGGTGTTCCGCGCCACCACCACCCTGCGCTTTTTCACCGGCAAGCAGTGCGGAAAATTGTAAAAAATGATGCACCACACAAAAACGTCTGCTCCGGCAGACGTTTTTTGCGTGGCAGGAGGAGAACTCCCCCAGCCGCCTACGGCGAGAACCCTCTCAGTCACGGCGTAAGCCGTGACTGAGAGGGTTCTCCCGTCCCCATTTCTATGTTTTGCACAAACCGTGCCTTTTATCCATGACAAAATGCCAAAAAACGTTTTTAAATCAAAATCTCAAAAACAAAGATGCAACAAAAATTCATCTAAATAGAAGACGCATCCCTTGATTCTGAGCCATAAAAGCGGTATTCTTTAGGCAAGGCCGGGGAATGCCGGCATCAACTGTAATGTAAATGAGTGAGAGAGGTACTAGGCTATGGCAATTTTGGTTTCCGGCGGCGCCGGTTATATCGGCAGCCACACCTGCATCGAACTGCTGAACGCTGGCTACGACGTTGTTGTGGCAGATAACTATTATAATGCATCTCCGGTGGTGCTGGACCGCATCAAGCAGATCACCGGCAAGGACTTCCGCTTTTACAAGGCAGATATGACCAAGCACGAGGATGTGGAGCGCATCTTCTCTGAGTGCCCGGACATTACTGCTGTGATCCAGTTTGCAGCCTACAAGGCCGTGGGCGAGAGTGTTTCCAAGCCCATTGAATACTATTACAACAACCTCAACTGCACGCTGGTCATTCTGGACGTGATGCGCCATCACAACTGCCACAACTTCGTGTTCAGCTCTTCCGCAACCGTCTATGGCGACCCCGCCAGCGTGCCCATCACCGAGGACTTCCCCACCGGTGCCACCACCAACCCCTACGGCACGACCAAGGTGTTCACCGAGCGCATCCTGCAGGATGTGTGCAAGGCAGACCCCAGCCTGAACGTGGCCCTGCTGCGCTACTTCAACCCCATTGGTGCGCACAAGTCCGGCCTCATCGGCGAGGACCCCAACGGCATCCCCAACAACCTCATGCCCTACATCGCCAAGGTGGCTGTGGGCAAGCTGGAAAAGGTCCATGTCTTCGGCAATGACTACCCCACCCCCGACGGCACCGGCGTCCGCGACTACATCCATGTCGTGGACCTGGCCCGCGGCCATGTCTGCGCCATCAAGAAGCTGGAAACGAACTGCGGCCTCTTCATCTGCAACCTCGGCACCGGCAAGGGTTACAGCGTGCTGGATGTCATCCATGCCTTCGAGAAGGCCTGCGGCAAGCCCATCCCCTACGTCATCGATGCCCGCCGCCCCGGCGACATCGCCGAGTGCTATGCCGACCCCACCAAGGCCAGGAATGAGCTTGGCTGGGTGGCTGAGTACGGCATCGAGGAGATGTGCGCCGACAGCTGGAACTGGCAGAAGAAGAACCCTGACGGCTACCACACCGCGAACTGAATAAAAAAACGATAAGAGCCTGTACGGCGGGTACTTCCCGGGTACAGGCTCTTATTTTTTGCACTTTTTCTGATATTCGAGGAAGGCGGCATGATTTTTTTCAGAGAACAGTTCCAAACAGCCCCGTTTCTCTTGACAACGCCGGAAAGTTAGCCTATATTACTGTTGTTAATGCAAACTAACAAACGCGCTCGAGAGGAACATTCCATATGACGTTGAAAGATTTGAACATCGGCGAGACTGCCGTGGTCGGGACCGTGGGCGGCGAAGGCGCTCTGCGGCAGCATTTTCTGGATATGGGGCTGATCCCCGGTGAGGAGGTCACGCTGGTCAAATTTGCCCCGATGGGCGACCCGATGGAGCTGAGCATCCACGGCTACGAGCTGACCCTCCGGCTGGACGATGCCGCCCGCATCGGGGTCACTCTGGCCAAAGCCCCGGCGGCGAAAAAAGCAGCGGCAGAAAGTGACAAGCCGGTGGAGCACCCGGGCCTCGGCGAAGGCGGACGCTACCACACCAAAAAGGGCGAGAACCCTCTGCCCGACGGCACGACCCTTACCTTTGCGCTGGCGGGCAACCAGAACTGCGGCAAGACGACCCTCTTCAACCAGCTCACCGGCTCCAACCAGCACGTCGGCAATTTCCCGGGTGTGACGGTGGACCGCAAGAGCGGTGCGATCCGGAATAACCCGAATACGGAGGTCACAGACCTGCCCGGCATCTATTCCATGTCGCCCTATACCAGCGAGGAGATCGTGACCCGGCAGTTCATCATCGGCGAGAAGCCCACGGGCATCATCAATATCGTGGACGCCACCAACATCGAGAGGAATCTGTACCTCACCATGCAGCTCATGGAGCTGGATACGCCGATGGTGCTGGCGCTGAACATGATGGACGAGATGCGCGGCAACGGCGGCACTGTCCGCATCAATAAGATGGAGGCCATGCTGGGCATCCCGGTCGTGCCGATCTCTGCGGCAAAGAACGAGGGCGTGGACGAGCTGGTGGATCATGCGCTCCATGTCGCAAAGTATCAGGAGCGGCCGGGCCGGATGGATTTCTGCAGCGAGGAGGATCACGGCGGCGCAGTCCACCGCTGCATCCACGGCATCATCCACCTGATCGAGGATCATGCCGAGGCCGCAGGCATCCCGGTGCGCTTTGCGGCCACAAAGCTCGTGGAGGGCGACCAGCGCATCGAGGCGGCCCTGAAGCTCGACCAGAACGAAAAAGAGATGATCGAGCACATCATCGTCCAGATGGAGCAGGAGCGGGGTCTGGACCGCGCCGCCGCCATCGCGGATATGCGGTTCCACTTCATCCACCAGCTGGTGGAGCAGACCGTCGTGAAGCCCCGCCAGAGCAAGGAACAGCTCCGCTCGGCCCAGATCGACCGGTTCCTCACGGGCCGCTATACCGCCATCCCGGCCTTTGTGGGCATCATGGCGCTGGTGTTCTACCTCACCTTCGGCGTCATCGGTCTGGCGCTCCAGAACCTGCTGGAAGTGGGCATTGATGCCCTGACCGCTGCGGTGGACTCCACCCTCACGGCGTGGAACGTCAACGCAGCCGTCCACTCGCTGGTCATCGACGGCATCTTCACCGGTGTGGGCAGCGTGTTGAGCTTCCTGCCCATCATCGTGACCCTGTTCTTCTTCCTCTCTCTGCTGGAGGATACCGGATACATGGCCCGCGTGGCATTCGTGATGGATAAGCTTCTCCGCCGCATCGGCCTCTCGGGGCGCAGCATCGTGCCAATGCTCATCGGCTTCGGCTGCACCGTCCCCGGCGTCATGGCCAGCCGCACCCTGCCCTCGGAGCGCGACCGCAAAATGACCATCCTGCTCACCCCCTTTATGAGCTGCTCGGCCAAGCTGCCCATCTACAGCCTGTTTGCGGCGGCCTTCTTCCCGGAGCACGCGGCTCTGGTGATGGTCAGCCTCTATTTCCTCGGTATTGCGGTGGGCATTCTGATGGCCATCCTGCTGAAGAGCAGTGTCTTTAAGGGCGAGGCCGTCCCCTTTGTGATGGAGCTGCCCAACTACCGCCTGCCCGGCCTCAAGAATGTGGTCCAGCTGCTCTGGGAAAAGGCCCGCGATTTCCTCCAGCGCGCCTTTACGGTCATCTTTGTGGCGACCATCATCATCTGGTTCCTGCAGAGCTTCGACCTGCGGCTCAGCCTCACCGCTGACCCGCAGCAGAGCATCCTTGCATGGCTGGCCAGCGGTATCGCGCCGCTGTTTGCGCCACTGGGCTTTGCCGACTGGCGGGTGTCTACGGCCCTGATCACCGGCTTTATGGCCAAGGAGAGCGTCGTTTCGACCCTCACCATCCTCTATGGCTCCTCTGCGGCCTTTGCCGCCGCACTGTCCCCGGCGGCGGCTGCACCCCTGCTGGTGTTCTGCCTGCTCTATACGCCCTGCATCGCGGCGGTGGCCTCGGTCAAGCGGGAGCTGGGCGGCAAGTGGGCGTTTATTATGGTGGCAAATCAGTGCATCGTAGCATGGCTGGCGGCCTTCGGCACAAGGCTCATCATGATGCTGTAAAGAAAACGGAAACAGGGAGCGGCCTGCAAGATGCGGGCCGCTCCTTTTCTCTTGACAATCGCTGCGTTTTTGTGCTATTATCACTTCAAATTTGAATGATACAATTTTGAATCACAAGGAGGCGTCCCATGAATACCCCGGGCATCGAATTTGGGCGGAAGACCTCGGCGGCTTACGCCGCCCTCTGCAAGCCCCTGTGCCAGAAGCTCCATCTGCCCCAGACGGCTTTTGACATCCTGATGTTCCTCGCCAACAACCCCGGCTACCAGACCGCCAGCGACGTGGTGGAGGTGCGCAAACTGAAAGCAAACCTCGTCTCGGTGAACGTAGACCGTCTGGTGCAGGAGGGCTACCTCGTCCGCGAGGCTGACCCCGGCGACCGCCGCCGCACCCTGCTGCGCTGCACCGAAAAAGCCTGCCCCATCATTGAGCAGGGCCGGGCCTTGCAGGAGGAATTTGGCGCACGTCTGCTGGAACACACCAACGAAGCACAGCGAAAGGCGTTCTTCGAGACGATGGACATTATAAATGAGAATCTGGACGCCATTCTGGAAGGAGAAGCATGAACATTTTATCCTCGGCGTGGTGGTCATGGGCTTCAACTGGCTCAGCTGACCGTATCCGGACAAAAAGAAATGCCTGTGCGGCAGATGCTGCACAGGCATTTTATGTTGTGGTTTATCGCACGAACTCGACCTCAACATCGCCGTTCTTGGTGGCGAGGTTCAGCTTATTGGGGGCATCTGCATTCTGCTGCAGGGTGTCCTTGCCGAAGAAGAGGAAGTTCTTGTCGCTGGCGTCGGAGACGCGGATCTTGCCGCCGCCTGCGGCCAGCTCAAAGCCGTAAGAGCTGCCGCTGCCGATCACAGAGCCGGTGATGCTGCCGTTCTGCACCTTAGCGTTGCAGACGTTGGCAGAGATGTTTTCCAGCTTGAGGGTGCCGCTGTTCTGGATGGTGGCAGCCACATTCTGGGAGGTGACGCCGCTCATGGTGATCTTGCCGTTGCGGGTGGTGCCGCTCAGGGTGGAACCGTTGAAGTTCGACACCTCGATGCGGCCATTGTCGGTGGTGAGGCTGGCGGTCTGTGCCGAAACGCCGTTCAGCGTGATGCTGTCGTTGGTGGTGCTGACGGTGATGTTTGCCAGCGTCTGGCGGGGTACCTGCAGCGTCAGGGTGCAGCTGCGGGTGTCCTCACTCTGGATGATGAGGGAAGCGTTGGGCTCCCGGGTCTTGGTCACGGTGAGGGTGCTGCCCGCCACCGTGAAGTCGTAGAGCTTGGAACTTTCAAAGGCGTAGCTCGAGGTGTAGGTGTAATCGGCGCGGATGTGGTCGATGTCGGCGGCCTGCAGAATGACCGCCGCGCTGTTGTCCTGCACCACGATGGCGTTGATGCCGGCCGGTGCGTCATAGCTGGCGCTGTAAGTGGCCACAGATGCCGCCGCGCCGCAGAAGAATGCAGCCGCCGTGACAGCTGTCAGAAGAGCGAGAAGAAACTTTTTCATAAGGAAAACCTCCTGTCGCAATAAAATAGATGAGCGGAATGTCCCGCAGAAGATTTTACTTTATCCGTCCGGGCCGCAGCTGCGGCTCGGATAGAATTTCTCACCCTAAAAATACCGCAGCAGAGAAAAAAAGTCAAGAGAGAAAAAATGAACAATAAAAAACGCCTGCACAGTGGTGCAGGCGCAAAAGCAGGATAAATTATTTTTCTTCGATGGTGGAGTGCTCGATGACATAGTCGGCAGCGCGGCGGATGCCCTCGTTGCGGCGGATGGCCTCCACGTTGGATGCAGCCTTGACTTCCTCGAGGGTCTTCTTGGTGCGCTCAGCGCGCTCGGACAGGGTCTTGTCGATGTCCTCCTCAGTGGGGACGAGGTTCTCGTTCTGAGCGATCTGCAGCAGGGCCATCCGGGCGCGGGTGTTCTTCTCCGCAGCAGTGTGGACAGCGGCAGTGAAGCTCTCGCGGGTCTGATGGATCTGGCTCAGGTAGCGGTCGAGGCTCAGGCGCTGCATCTGCAGCTGCTGCTGGATCTGCTCCATCTCCTGCTGATAGGCGCTCTCGACGAGAACGCTGGGCAGCTCGCCCTCAGCGGCTGCGGCCAGCTGGGTGAGGATGGCGTCCTTGGCGCGGTTGAGCGCAGCGGCGTGTTTGTTGTCGTGGAGCTGCTGACGGATCTGGGCGCGGAACTCGTCCATGGTGTCCACATTGGCAGCCTTCTTGGCAAAATCGCTGTTCAGAGCGGGCAGCTGGCGGACGCAGACGTCGTGCAGCTTGATTTTGAAGACCACGGGCTTGCCGGCCAGGTCCTTGGCGTGGTAGCGTGCCGGGAAGGTGACGAAGATGTCGAACTCCTCGCCGCCCTTGTGGCCGAGGATGCCTTCCTCGAAGCCGGGGATCATCCGGCCGCTGCCCAGCTGCAGGGTCTGGTTCTGGGCGGTGCCGCCGTTGAAGGGCTTGCCTTCCAGCAGGCCCTCGTAGTCGATGTGGACGATGTTGCCCTTGACGGCCGGACCCTTGTGAGGCACCAGCTCAGCGGCCATGGCGCGGCGGCGCTCCAGCACAGCGTCGATCTCCTTGTCGGTGACTTCCGGGGTGACGCACTCGGTCTTGAAGCCGGTGGTCTGGGTCAGGCTCAGCTCAGGCTGCAGGGCGGTGGTGGCAGTGGCCACAAAGCCCTCGTCCTTTTTCACGCTGACCAGGTCGTAGACCGGCTCGTCCACAGCATGGAAGCCGTGTTCTGCCATCGCTGCATCGTACAGGGCCGGGACGTCCTTGTCCATCAAATCGTTGATGGCGTCGTACCAGAAGGTGTGCTCGCCGCGGTCGGCCTCGATCTGGGCGCGGTCAGCCTCGCCCTTGGCAAAGCCCTTGATGGTGTACGTTGCGCGGGTGCGCTCGTACACGGCGTTGGACGCAGCTTCCAGCTCCTCAGCCGAAGCGCTGAAAGTCATTTTGCAGACACTCTTTTCGGGAGTTTCCACGCTTACCAGTTTCATAGGTTCTACCCTCCGTGCTGCCCCCTGAAAGGGCAAGATTCAAAACATTATGAAGTTATTATAGCACAATAAGCTCAAAAGCGGTATAATAAAAAGAAAGAAAATCTGTTCTTTTGTCAGCGAATGGGATCCCGGGCGCTGCAAAACGGAAGGAAGTGTACACCTCATGCGTCTGTTCGACGTTCTCGGGCCGGTGATGATCGGCCCCTCCTCCAGCCATACGGCGGGTGCCGCCCGCATTGGATATACGGCTCAGAAGCTGCTGGGCGACGTCCCCGCCGAGGCGGACATTGGGCTCTACGGCAGCTTTGCCACCACAGGCCGGGGCCACGGCACCGACCGTGCGCTGGTGGCGGGTCTGCTGGGTCTCCGCCCGGATGACCCCCGCCTGCCCGACAGCTTCGCGCTGGCCGAGGAGGCCGGCATGAAGTTCATCATCCATCCGGTGGAGCTCCGTGCCGCCCACCCGAATACGACGGTGCTTACCTTAAAGAGTAAGGCGGGCCGGACCCTCGTCCTGAAGGCGGCCTCTGTGGGCGGCGGACGCATCCGCGTGACGGAGATCGACGGTGTGCCTGCCGACTTTGGCGGGGACAGCAACACCCTTATCATCCATAACGAGGACACCCCCGGCTGCATCGCCGAGGTCACTATGTCGCTGGCCCAGCGCCGCATCAACATCGCGTCCATGCAGGTGTTCCGCGCCGCGACGGGCGGCTGCGCCGTTATGGTGCTGGAATGCGACTCCCATATCCCCCATGTGCTGGAACAGCAGATGGCCGTGATGCCGGGCATCCGCAAAGTTACCTGCCTGAACATCGACGAGCCGGAAGAATGCGAGGAGGACTGAGACGTGTCGTTTTTATCCTGTGAAGAGATGCTGGCCGCTGCCCGTAGCCAGAATATTTCCCTTTCGGAGGCCATCCTCCGCAGCGATTTGGCCGAGAGCCGCCTCACCGAGGCCCACAGCCGGGAGATGATGCACCACCTCTGGCAGGTGATGCAGGCCACCAGCCGGGACTATGACCCGGCCCAGCGCAGCCGAAGCGGCCTTTCGGGCGGCGACGCAGCCAAGGTGGAGCAGGCCCATCAAGAAGGAAAGAGCTTTGGCGGCGATTACCTCGCCGCAGTGACCGCCGAAGCTCTCAAGACCGCCGAGTGCAACGCCTGCATGAAGCGCATCGTCGCTGCCCCCACGGCGGGCAGCTGCGGCGTCCTGCCCGCTGTTCTGCTGCCGCTGGCCCGCAGCGGCGAGGCCGACGAAGAGTCCATCTGCGACGCCCTCTATGTCGCCGCCGGGTTCGGTCAGGTCATCGCGGCCCGCGCCACTCTCGCGGGCGCGGAGGGCGGCTGTCAGGCCGAGGTGGGCGCGGCCAGCGCGATGGCCGCCGCCGCTCTCTGCCACCTCAAGGGCGGCGCGCCGGAGCAGTGTGCCGCTGCCGCCGCAATGGCTCTGGGCAACCTACTGGGCCTCGTCTGCGACCCTGTGGCCGGCCTCGTGGAAGTTCCCTGCGTCAAACGGAATGTCGTCGGCGCCGTGAACGCCGTCTCCTGTGCGAATATGGCCCTTGCCGGGGTGGACTACGCCATCCCCTGTGATGAGGTCATCGACGCCATGGGCCGCGTGGGCAGCCTCCTCTCCCCCGACCTCCGGGAGACCGGTCAGGGCGGTCTTGCCGCCACGCCTACCGGCGTCCGTATCGCCCAGTCCCTCGCAGAGCAGGGCTGATGCATAGAAAATAAAAGAAAAGTGGATGAAAAGACGTTCTTTTTCAGGAATCTCAAAAATATTTCCGAAAAAGTGTTGACAAAACCCCGGTTCAGTGATAAAATACATCATGTTCCGAACGGAACGTATGCGTTGGTAGCTCAGCTGGATAGAGTGACTGACTACGAATCAGTAGGCCGGGGGTTCGAGTCCCTTCCATCGCACCATGACGAATGTTCTTACAGCATTTAGCTGTCAAAGAGCATTCGTCATTTTTTATTTGCTAAATAGCGACATCACAGGGGGCGTAGTTCACAACTACGCCTTTTCTTGTATTCACCGACACATCAGGTGTCGGCAAAGGAAGTGCGCTTGGAATCTCGATGGTGCCCACGCAGTTGTAGTGAATGCGGAGCCGCTGCTCCCATACACCGTTGACCTTTTCTGCATTGAACACTTCGATTTTTTCCACCAGTTCATTCAGCATCCGGGGTGTCAGCTTTTTTGCTCTGGTGTACTTGCGAACCAGACTGATAAACATATCCGTTGTCATGGTGCGGCTGCTCTGCTTTTCGATTTCGGAGCGGAGCTGTTTGATTTTCTCGGTCAGCTCCTTTTGCTCGTCCTCATATCTCCGGGACATTCTGGAAAAGCGTTCATCAGAGATTTTGCCGGAAACGTTGTCCTCATAGATGCGCTCAAAGAGGCCGTCCAGTTCTTCATCACGGGCAAGGAGTGCTTTCAACTCTTTCTCTTTCAGCTTGCGGTCGGCTTCGTCCGCCTGCTGGGAGTGCCCGATAATAGCCTTCAAAAAGTCGTCCTCATAGAGGCTGGCAAACTTGGTCAGCCGCCGAATCTCGCCCAGCACCACTTCTTCCAGAAAGTCTACCCGGATGTAGTGGGTGGATTGGCAGGTGCCACGGTTGCCCTTGTAGTTGGAGCAGTTGAAATACTTGATTTCCGGGTTGCCCTGATTGAAGTGGAAATGCAGATTGCAGCCGCAGTCTGCGCAGACAAGCAGGCCGGAGAACATATTGTGTTCTCCGTTGCTGGTACGGCGTTTGCGCATCTTTCCACGCTTCTGCTGTACCTGTTCAAACACGGCACGTTCAATAATGGGTTCGTGAACATTTTGGAACACTACCCAATTTTCCGGGTCGTTATGAATCCGCTTCTTATTCTTGTAGGACTTGGAGTAGGTTTTGAAGTTCAGAACATCACCACAATACTCCTGCTGGTACAGAAGATGGGTAATCGTGGAACCATTCCACTTGGTGGCGGGGCGCATCTTGGTCTTTCCGGGACGGCCGATGCCTTTCTGAATCCAGTAGGCCTGCGGCGTCAGGATGCCTTCCTTTTCAAACTGGGTGGCAATCTGTTCCGTGCCAAAGCCCTCCAACGTCATATCAAAAATGCGCCGGACAACTTGTGCAGCTTCTTCATCAATGACCCAATGCTTGGGATTGTTCGGGTCCTTGATATACCCATAGGGAGGAAGTCCCATCGGTTCGCCGGAGTTGCCTTTGATTTTATTACTGATACGGCGTTTCTTGCTGATGTCACGGGCATACCACTCATTGAACAGGTTTCGGATGGGTGCCAGTTCGTTTTCTCCCTCGGCCGTGTCGATGTTGTCCGAAACGGCAACAAGTCGGATGTCATGGTCTGGGAAAAATTCTTCTGTCAGCCGCCCGACCTCGATATAGTTTCGGCCCAGACGGGAAAGGTCTTTGACGAACACAGCAGAGGCTTTTCCTTGTTCAAGCTGCTGCATCATTTCAACGAAACCGGGACGGTTCATGGTCACGCCGGAAATGCCATCATCCAGAAAGTGAACCAGATTGGTATAGCCTTTTTCCTTTGCAACTTTGGTGAGCAGCTTCTTTTGGTTGCCTATGCTGTAACTCTCGCCCTCCAAATTATCATCACGGGAAAGACGCTCATAGAGAAAAGCGGTTGCTTCACGGGATTTCTTGTTACTCGACTGTTTCATACTCGCTCCTTTCTTGGGACAGTCGAATAGCAAATTCACTTGTACACCTATATTATAACACAATCCGCTTTCTCTGTCCGCTGCCTCCCGAAAGGTCATTATAATTTTTCGCTTTCGGATTTCATCAGCCGGAGAAGAACTTCTCCTAAGGTCTGGGAACTTTCTTCTTTGAACACCGGCTCAACGATAAAGGAGCGATTGCCAATACGATAAGTCGAATCCAGAGTAAGCATCTCTGGATTTTTTGTTTTTTCAGGGTTTGTCTTTTTCGCTTGCATCGTAAAAATCCCCTTTCTTAAAATCAAAAAATGAGCCAACGGACGGCTGCTGGCAGCAGCCCACGGGAATCTCACCCCTGCATTCCTCATGCAGCCCTACTCATTGCCTGCGACGCTCTGAACGCTCGGACTTTGACGGTAAGGGAGTATCAGCCTGTCTGTATGTCATGGCCCGCAAGCAGCCGCACTTGCATTGCGGCGTGGTGATGATCGCTCCACTTTTCAAAGAAAAGCATCTTGGCGCACCCGCCGTCCGGCTCGATACAGACAGCAACGTGTCCGTTTGCCCTATGATGCACCGCCATTGTCCTGCGGGCATATTTTTCAAGGTGCTGTCCCGAAACGTGGAAAGGGTCAGACCGTTTCGGCTCTGGTCACAATAGAGGAAATAAGTTTGATTTCCAGATGGCGTTTCATGTACTCGTCTATGCACACATGAGGCTGACCGTGCTTGTCATAGAGAACGCCTGTACAGAGCTTGTTGATGTAACCTCTGTAATGCTGCAAAACTTGTTCAACGGCATCGGTATCCCCAGCGCAGGCAGAGCGAATCACCGAGAGCGGTAAAAGCTCTCTGCTTGTGTGTTCATAGGAGCCCATTTACGCCTAACCTCCCTCCGGCAAATGCGCCTTTAGCTTTTTTCGCAGCTCATTCAGCGTTTTTGCCCGGTGCCGTTGAACAGCACTCCGGGACATTCCCATGAGGTCGCCAATCTCACCGTCGCCCAGTTCCAGAACACAAAACAGAATCAGAATGCTTTGTTCTTGCTTTGGCAGAGCGGCAAACGCATTGGCAACAAGCTCATTGTCGATGTGCAGATCACAGCCGTAGGTCGAAAATACAAATTCTTCACACGGATAATGGTCTACACTCGTGAGCTGCCCCAGTTCTTCCATCGACAGAACGCTGAATGACTTTTCACGGTCAAGCAGACGTTTCTTATTTCGGTGATAGTTCCGGGCCTCATTTCGCAGCACCGCTTTGCAGAACGAATCGAATCGGTACTGTTCGCCATCGTTGCGAGGGATAGCTTCCATCTTCTCACCCCCTTTCCGTGGGGATGTCGGGTGGATTTTTCCCTTTCCGCTAATATGACACCTGAAACACCCGATTCTGCCCGCTTTTTTGAAAATTTCCAAAAATATTTTTGAAACAGGCAGCTTTTCAGGCGGCAATAGAAAAGCCCAGCAGACCGAAAACGGCCAACCGGGCATAATGAAAGCACGAAACGCGCAGTAGCTACATCGTATAGTACATAGTAAAAGCCCTGCTGACCCTGTGCGGGAGCAAGGCTTTTTTTGACAGTTCAAAGCTAGGCGTTCGATAGAATATCAGGCGCATGGCGGCATCCTCCTATGGCCGCCATACGGACGATGAAACGCTCTGATAAGCAAAAAGAACCGGCGGCCTTGATTTTCTCAAAAGCCGCCGGTTCAAAATGGGCGCGCGGATATGTCTGCTATACGACGGCTTTTTTTCTTTTGCCGTCGTGCGGCATTTTCTTTATTCTTCTAGTTCAAATCTTATCAGACAATCATCACGGAAATGTCACCATGAGGCATCTTTTACGGGGTGAAATCTCACATTTTTGTGACATTTGAAAACGGCCACCCTTTCGGATGACCGTTTCGTGTCTGCGTATTTTATTCAGCAAGGCGTAGCCGCTCTACCACCGTTTTTTGTGCCATTTTGTTATAGCAAACCAAAGGAACAATGGCTGTAATGAGGATCAGAGGGATAATACAGAGAAATACCGGAATCAGAGTAAAATGCCATGTAAAATAGGTTAATTCTGCACCCATCATCCGAACCACCGTTAGACTTGCTATAACGGAAAGTATCAGAGAACCTAAAAGACCCAAAATAGAATAACCAATCCCCTCATATATCAACATTTGCTTAACCTGCCGTCCTGTCATACCTACCGATTGCAGCATTGCAATTTCTCCATCCTGTGCGATAGAAATATAAAACACATTGTAGATTAGAAGATAACCTGCGATAAAAATAATCGCAATACCGGCCACAAGGGGCAGCATGGAAGAAAGATTGACCGTTGCCATTCCGTAAGCGTCGTTAATACTTACCCGTTCATCTAAACCATATTCAGAAGTCACATCTAATGCCTGCTTTTCAATATTCCATGCCGTAGGCATCAAAGGGCGGTTCGTGGAGCGGAAGCCCAAAGAAAACCGCAAAATTTCGCTGCGGATTGATTTGGAGAACAGCATCAAGGCCCAGCAGTCCGCAGGGTATGAGAAGTGGGCAAAACTCCACAATCTGAAACAGGCTGCCCGGACGCTGAACTTTCTGACGGAGCATGAAATTGATAGTTACCCGGATTTGGAAAGCCGGGTGGCCGAGATCACCGCCGCCAGCACCGAAGCGGCCGCCGCGCTGAAAGCGGCCGAACGCCGGCTTGCAGAAATGGCCATGCTGATAAAGGATGTCACCACCTGTAAGGAGCTGCGCCCGTTGGTGCAGGAGTATCAGCGGGCCGCTGACAAAAAGCAGTTCCGGCGCAAGCACGAGGGAACCTTGATTCTCTATGAAGCAGCGGCGAAAGCTCTAAAAGAACAGGGCTTCCAAAAACTGCCTGACCTCTACGCCCTGAAAATCGAGTATAAGCAACTGACCGAGCAGAAAGACCAGCTGCAGCGGCGGTACGCCGAAGCCAAACGCCAGATGCAGGAATATGACATCATCAAGCAGAATGTGGACGGCATCCTACGGACAACACCGGGAAAGGAGCAGATGCAGGAACGGTAAGCTGCGCAAGTTTTCCTTACAATCGGCTGACAGTTCAGACAATATCTGCTATAATTAAAACAATGATTCTTAAAAAAATCCTCAGTTGGAAAGGAGATTTTTCAAATGGACAGCAACCTCATTCCGTATCAGCCTGTAATCTCCGATATTAAAAATTTGATTGCCGCAGGCCAGAATGTTGCCTATAATGCAGCTAACCGCGCAATGATTATGACCTACTGGAACATTGGAAAGCGCATTGTTGAAGAGGAACAGAGCGGTGCCGAGCGTGCAGAGTATGGCAAACGGCTGATTTCGATTCTGTCTGATGAACTTACGAAAGAGTTTGGAAGCAATTATTCTGGTAGAAGTCTCCGATACTACCGAAAATTTTATTTGTGCTTTCCCGACTTTGAGATTTGGAACACGCGTGTTCCAAATCTCAACTGGTCACATTTTCGTGCGTTGTTACGTGTTTCTGACGAAGATGCCCGTGTTTGGTATATGAATGAAGCTGCCAATGAAAATTGGAGTGTTCGCACCCTTGACCGCAACATTGGCACACAGTATTATTATCGGTTGCTCCATTCTCCGAAAAAAGAAGCCGTCATTGCAGAAATGAAAGAGAAAACGGTAGCAGAACCCAAGCATCAGTTTGAACTTCTCAAAAGCCCCATTGTGGCAGAATTTTTAGGCTTTCGCACTGAAGATTCCTTTGCAGAGTCCGATTTGGAGTCTGCAATTCTTTCTCACATCCGGGACTTCCTCATGGAAATGGGAAAGGGATTTGCTTTCGTGGCCCGGCAGCAGCATATTGTGACCGATACGGAAGATTACTACATCGACCTTGTGTTTTACAACATCGAACTGAAATGCTATGTTCTGATTGACTTGAAGATGGGGACGATCACCCATCAAGATGTCGGCCAGATTGATATGTATGTTCGGATGTACGATGAACTCAAATGCAAAGAGGGTGACAACCCCACGATCGGCATTCTGCTGTGTGGCGAAACCAGCGAGGACATCGCGAGATACTCTGTCCTGCATGATAACGACCATCTGTTCATGTCGAAGTATCTGACTTACCTGCCCACTAAAGAACAGCTACGGGCTGAAATTGAACGGCAGAAGAATATTTTCTATATGCAACATCCGAAATTAGATGATAAACAATAATGCTCATGAAAAACATTTAACTTTTATAGATATAGGAGGCAGTAATGAATGTTGAAAATTGTATAGAAGCACAATATCGTGAACTAATGGAGTGCAGTGAACCCAATGCAGAGTATGCGGACTTGTACAAAGCATTTACGCATCCGCATCTTCGAGAAATTCTTACAACTCTGCATCATGATTTGATTCTTCTTTTCAAAAGGATGAATGATCGTTTGCCTACAGGTGAGTGTGAAGCACACTTCTGGGCCGATGAGAGTCGAGAGCTTATCAGGCGTTTGGACATCATCAATGGACTTTTTGGGGCTCTTAAAGGAACTCCCCTTGCTTTCAATATCGATTCTTATTATGCCGATTTGTTTTTAAAATGTCGGGATTTTTTGCGTTCTAGCGGTGGTAGCGAGTTACCTCCCAATATGGCCAAAATAGACCTATATTATATGATTCCAATATTCACTCCCGTTTCAAGTGTTACCGTTTCTCATGAGCAACAGGAATTGACCTACCAATTAAAACTGGTTGGTGAGGGCTCTTATGCAAATGTTTTCAAATACAAAGATACTTTCTATAATAGATTTTTTATATTAAAGCGAGCAAAAAAGGGACTAGATTCAAAAGAGTTGGCGCGTTTTAGAAGAGAGTATGATGTAATGCGTACATTGTCCTCTCCGTATGTTGTTGAAGTTTATAACTATAACTCTGCCAAAAATGAGTATATTATGGAATATATGGATGATACATTAGATGGATATATTTCGAGCCATAATTCAACCTTAGACTGTAAGCAACGCAAGTCGATAGTTCGTCAAATATTACGAGCGTTTGAGTATATTCACTCAAAAGGTCAACTTCATAGAGATATAAGTCCGAAAAATATTTTAGTTAAACTTTATGAAGATACCATCGTTATCAAAATTGCAGATTTTGGACTAGTTAAAATCCCGAACAGTTCACTTACATCAGCAACTACAGAGCCTAAAGGCTATTTTAACGACCCAATTCTTGCGGTAGAAGGATTCAACACCTATAATATTGAACATGAAATATATGCATTGACACGGATTGTATATTTTGTTATGACAGGGAAAATGAATACTAATAATATGGTCAACCAGTCCCTGAAAAAATTCGTTGAAAAGGGATTGAATCCAGACCGCTCCAAGCGATTTAAAAATGTTTCTGAAATGCAAATTGAATTTGGCAATTTAACATAGAAACAGCCAGTCAATCATCATCGAATTATTATGATTCATATTCTTGTTTTGATATTCACACATTATTTCTCTATAATACAATTTATATCCTGTACGCTCTGCACGGGGGCGAATACGACAAGGCAACTCTACGGCGGGCACTGGAGCAGACAGCAGAAAAGTGCGGCAGTGCTAAAATCTTAGCACAGTACCGGGAGATTATACAGGAAGTTCGGGATAGCGATACACTCCGCAAGCAGAGGAGCAAGTATAGCGGGGAATACGACTATGCGAAGGGTGTTTCTTTTGATGATACCTGCTATGCGATTCAAAAAATCATGGATGAACTATAAAAATTAATTTTAAAATCGTACAATATAGTTTTAGGAGGAATTGAAATGGAAAATCCAATTGTATATTCACCCGTAGATGCAGGAAAAATAATAAGTGATACCGCAGCAAATTTAATGAAAAGTGCTGCAACATCAGGTTGGGCGAAAGTAAAAAAATATTTTAAGGATTTTAGTGCAGAAGAATCAATTGAAATAGGAACTGCTTTTAATGACTATATCCGTGTCACATAAGAAAGAAATAGCAAAATCAAAACGTTAATTTATAGAAGAGTTCCCAAGGATATATACTCATTTTATGAATGTGTTGGGCTGAGGTTAGAGGGAAAGGTTATCAAAACAAGCAATGTTAGTGATGTGTTGAAAATTGGAAAGAAAATTCTTGTAACGGGAACGGGTGGCATAGGAAAATCAATTTTAATGAAGCACCTGTTCCTTAGCACGATAAAAGAAACAGAGTACATTCCGGTATTGCTTGAACTCAGAAAGTTTAACGGCATGGAAAATAAGGACATTTCAATATACCGTGCGGTTTATCAGACGCTATCGGATAATGGCTTTACATTAGCAGATGAATACTATAAATATAGCCTGGAGAAAGGAGGATATATCATTCTTTTAGATGGATTTGATGAAGTTAATCGTGATAAACTGAAAAAAGTTCAAGAGGAGATAAAAAGTTTTAGCGATAAATTTGAGAAAAACACATATATTATATCTTCGCGTCCCACAGAAATGTTTATTGGATGGAATGATTTTGTTGAAACGTCTGTTATGCCTCTTTCGAAAAAACAAGCATTAAGTCTCGTCAACAAAATTGAGTTTGATGAATCGGCCAAGAGAGCGTTTTATACAGAGTTAAGTAGGACACTTTATGATAAATATACGTCTTTTGCATCTAATCCACTTTTGCTAACGATAATGTTGCTGACATTTAGCAATCATGCTTCAATTCCAGAGAACTTAAACGAATTCTACGAGGAAGCCTTTACGACGCTCTTTAATATGCACGATGCGACAAAAGATTGCTATTTACGAGATATTCGAACTGGTTTAGGCTGTGAAGAATTTAAAACAGTATTTTCGTATATCTGTTTTAAATCATATTTCAGGGGACAGTTTGAATTTACGGAACACCAGTTGCGAGAACGAATTCAAGAAGCGCAAAGTAGATTTCCACTATATAAATTTACAATTGAAGATTTTCAGGAAGACCTCACATTGTCAGTATGCATGTTGGTAAAAGATGGATTGTCGTATCGTTTCTCTCATAGGTCTTTTCAAGAGTATTTTGCAGCATTATATACATGCAAATTGACAGATGATGTTCAATCCAAACTTCTAGCGACATGGTTTGATGAATCGATTTCTGTTGTAGGCGATGAATATATGTCGATGCTGTATAATTTACAACCGGACAAAGTAAATAAAATAGTTCTTTGTCCCGGATTGAAAAAATTGAAAGAACTTTATGATTCAATGGGATTTAGCGTAGAGTTGTTGAAAGAACTGTTTTCTGGTGTACACTTAAGAAGGCTATATAAGCTAGAAAACAGCAAAAGGGTAACGGACTACACAATCGATTTTGGTATTTCCAATCGATATTTGTGTAATATTCTGATGATAACATGTAAACTGAACCATTTTTTTAATCCAAATGCAGAAGGAATTAAAAAATCCAGAGAAATTGCAAGCACATGGGTGTCAGAAAGAGAAAAACAAGATCCCCAAAATCGATATCATATAGAGCCTATTGAATTTGATGATCTTATGATTTTCTTGGATGAGCACAATTTTACAGTAGCAGATTTTTTGGAAGCATGTAAATGGGTAGAAGCGCGGTTTATATTCAGCTTCAAAATATTGGAAAAATATGGTGAAAATTCTATATCTCGCAAGAAAAAAGTGTCATCTATTCTCGATGAATTATAATCAGAATATATAGGAAAAGAGCAGCAGAATCGCACATTTGACTAGTACGAGTTCTGCTGCTCTTTTTATATAACATGCTAAAATTAGGTGCTGTTGGTAAAATCAAACCTCTGCCCGTCAAAGTCGGCATCAGTCATGTGCTCCAACTTTGCAATGGTGCCATTTGCCAGCCGCCGCATTTCCGTGTCCATGTCCGGCAGGGCAGCCCGCATCCGTGCCATCGTCCGGCAACGGCCAGAAGTGTGGTACATACAGATCAAATTTTCTTCTTCAACGCTGAAATTCATGGTCAGACCTCCAATTCCTTTGTCTTTTCTCGTGGCTGCGTTTGCTTGCTCTGTTCCTTTTTTGCGGCATCCAGCTGTGCCCGGATGGACGGCTTTTTCGATTTGGCCGTTCGGGATTTTTTTGCTTTCGGCGCCTTTTCCTCGGCTTTGACTGCGGCGGCAAGGTCTGTCAGAGAAATTTGTTCTCCGGCTTTTGCTTTTGCCTCCAATTCGCCCAGAGATGGTGCATTGTTCAGCACGCCATCAATCATATTTTCGTTTTGTTCGGTGGAAAGTTCTGCAGTGCGCAGCGGATTTTCCCGCAAGAACTCCGGCACCTGCTGGAAGCCCACACTGTCGCAGTAGTGGGCGGTGTCCTGCCCATTCTGGTGCAGCACCACCACATCCGAAACAGACAGCGAGTGTCCCTTGAAGTCTGCCGGATGGTCCACATTGAACGTGCGGTAGATGTCCTCCAACGTGGTGCCAGCAGTCAGCGGCGCGGTGTACACTTCCGTATAGTTGGACTTGTCCACGGTCCGGCCAGCGGCTTGCAGGCGGTCGTAAGGTTCAAAACGGTAAACGCGGGTGGAATCCTCATTGCGCAGCTGGTAGATGGAAAAGCTGTCCTGCTGCGGTGCCTCAAAACCTGCCGCCGCGTATTCCTCTACGGTCATTCCGGCAGCGGCCGCTTCCTGCGCGATCTCGGCCTGCACCTGTGCCTCGTAGTCCTGCAAACTCTGGTCGAAGTCGGCCAACTTGGGCGGTTCCGGCAAGTCATACCGGCCTTGGTTGAGCAACGGGCGGCAGTCCTGCACATAGGCCACAACCGCAGTGTAATAGGAAGTCTGTTCCGGCAAAATATTCTGTCCTTCCCGCAAAGCGGTGGTGGCCGTCTGCTCCATAGCCGAAAGATTGCAGTGCTGTTTGAGGTACGGAATAAACTCGGTCAGCACCATTTTACGCTCTGCCTTGTCTTGTTCCCACGCTTCCGGGCCTTTGTTGTGAAGCACGAAATTTTTCCAGTTCTCGTCCTTGGCGTAGTATTCGTGGTAGTTCTGGATATGCT
>ERZ827363.1713-NODE-1713-length-20661-cov-4.447248_pt1 | contig 20661 bp, 30 predicted proteins | sample MGYA00519776_ERZ827363 | MGnify/ENA primary metagenome ERZ827363 (study PRJEB31778, sample SAMEA3449288) | human gut metagenome | biome: human gut; feature: human-associated habitat; material: faeces | place: United Kingdom | collected 2010/2012 ...
CACAACCTGACTACGAGTATCTTTTGAAACACTACGAGATTAAAGAAGTCAAAGGTTTGATGTTTGAAGTTTATAGCGTTGATTTTGAGTTGATGAAGAAACTAAGAGCGCATGGCTTGTACTGGACAGCACAAAAAAATGAAGCTCGAAGACGTGGAGACTTATTCATGTATGACCAGTCTAAATTGATGTTAAATGGCCCTATTGGATATTTTGGAGTAAATAAGGAGAATGAGACAAGAAGTGATGTCGCTAAAGCTACCTTTATTTATTCCTATGGTCGTTGCTACACAGCTGAGACAGCAAACGGAATAGGGCGTGATTTCATGTGTTATGCGTCAGCCGATAGCTTACACTTCATTCTGCCACCTAAAGCACTCAAAAGGGGTAAATATGATGATGATACTCTTATCAAGTATATGCACTCTATTGGCGCTCAAATTGACCCAGTAAAAACAGGGGCTTGGAAGATTGAACGTATCTGGCAATCAGCAAGATATATCAAGATTTCAACTTATGGTGAGGAAACCTTGGACGGTAAGTGGCACTCTAAACACGCTGGTTTCAGCATGGATATTCCAAAAGAAGAATTTGTTGCAGGAAACACACTTACACAACTTCTTAAAACCGAAGTTGATGGTGGTGTGGTAATGAAAGAAGTAACGTATCGCCTATAATAATTGGAGGTAGTGATGTTAGAAAAAAGAGACCTAAGAAAAGAGGCAGAGGCTCTTAAACAAGCTAGCTTGCCAGATGGCTATGCAGATGATGTTGAAGAGCTAGGGAAACTCTATAGAGAGGTTGAAGTAATAGCAAATAATTTAGCTCACGAATACACCTTGAAAGAGTTAGCTAAAGCAGTATCACGCTATGACTCAAAGGTGGAAGAAATGAAAGCTAAGTATGGCAAAAAAGAAGAAACGGTGGAGTTACTAGATGTCTAAGAAAAAGAATAGAAAGAAAGCTCTACGCCATAAATTAGGCTTTAAAGCACCTAAAAGAAGTAGTGTCGTTAGGTCAACTGGTTCTAAACAAAGCTCTAGTGCTGGAGGTACTACGCAGGCTTTTGACTCTTGGACACGCTCATTCAAAAATCGCTTAAAGAGAACTGAAAAAGCAATCAATGAGGAGTTAGATGTCATTGTTGCCAAAAGTGCATTGGTAGGGGCTGAAAAACAAGTCGAAAGAGAAGCGACTTATCTAAAGACAATGGAAGAACAAAATCGCCCCTTTTTACCATTGGACAAGTATGCTAAAGAGATAAGAGGGCTTGGTCTCAGTGTTTCAGATGAAGACTTACAAGTTTATCCAAATATGGACTTGGTAAGGCGTTTTGTTCACAAGGCAGAAGAAATTTATTTGGATCAATTGGAGGGTGTGTCTCAGGTAGGGCGTAACCGAGGAAAACGATACACACAATACAAAGTACAAACTATCACAGATGAAATGACGCATACAGATATTTATAGTCGTATGACTAAGTATTTCATCGAAAATCAATTTAACTACAATGCCTTAATCAATGTAGAACAGTTCATCAAAGACGACTTGATGAAACAGATTGAAGCCTATGAGGCTGCAACCCAGATTAGGGATATTAAGAGCTTAGAAGAACGAGAGGAACGCATGGCTGAATGGCGTGATACTTTCGGATAATATTAAAACAAGCCTAGCTTTGCTGGGCTATTTTTTTGTAAAAATAAATGACACTTTTTTACATTTTTTGTTGACAAAAGGCAACAAAGATGTTAATATAGACTTGTAAGATAAAGAACGAGGTAATTAAAATGAAAAAAATATCTATGACACTCGTATTTGATTTAGGCAAGTACAATAACATTCCTAGTAAGTATGCTCGCATTGAAAATGGGTTTGGTTTTAACTACTTCAACATGGAATTTCTTGAAACCTCCTCAAAAGCAGAACATATGATAAGAACGCGTTTAAACTTAGCTCAAAGATTATATGGTTCTGAAATTTGTATTAGTCACCCAAAAGCTATTGTATGTTTTAATTATCGAACATTGAAACATGAATTTTACAAAGAAGAAAATTTCAATGATTATGTATATCCAAAATATTTTCAATTTCCGATTAACTTTAAAGGTTCTCCGATTGCAAAACTTTTTAGCAAGAAAGTAGCGTAAGGAGATACTATGATAATCAATACAACAAGAGTAGAAATGGTTTTAATGAACAGAGCTATACCTGCCAACTATTTAGAAAAAGAGCTAGGTATCAGTCGTTCTACAATTACAAGGGTTAGGAATGGTGAAAGGAAATTTGAAAACCTAACCCTTGAAACCATCATGACTATTCAGAAATGGATCGATGATGGCAATTATACTTTCAGTTATGATTATAGCGAACTAATAGAAGACCTTGAAGCTGACATAGCCGAGGGCTTAACAGATGATTTCATATTTATTGTCCGAGGAGAGTATAACGAAGCCTTGGAAAAGTGCCCTATTATCGATTACTTTTATACTAAAGAAGAAATTGAAGAAGGAGATATGGCTGAAAAGCTAGGTGTTGAAGCAGTCCTTAATGAAATGAAGCAGGACAATTCTATTTTTTAACGAAGCACTTTTGATTAAAAGGTTAGGAAACAGATATTAAGATTGACGAAGAGTAGAAACGAGGAAAAAGTAATGGTATTAAGTACAAAACCAGAAAAAGTATCGCAATATTGCATGATTAGTTCAGTTACATTCAAAAAAACTAAGACTGATAAAGAATATGCAGAATTGACCCTATCGGATAAAACTGCAACTATTCCAGCCTGCAAAGTGTGGGACGTTACAGAAGAAATTAAAGAGACATTGAAGAATAATGATGTCCTCTATATTGATGGAGAAGCTGATAACTTTGGTGGTGTTTATAAGGTTACAATCAAAGAGGTTTCTCTTCCAAGCGGAGAAGTACCTCTTTCAGAATTAGTGCCAAGTGAGCCTATTGATGTAGATGGTATCTATTCCAGCATTAAGTCAGAAGTAGAGTCTTTTCAAAACGAGTTGCTGAAAAAGGCAACTCTAGGGCTACTAGAAGAGTATGGAGAAGCCCTGAAAAGCATTTCAGCAGCCAAACACGTTCACCACTATAAACGTGGAGGTTTGTTGCGACACGTTCAAGAAATGCTTAATCTAGCTCTCTATATGCAGAAAATGTACCCAGTTGCTAATAGAGAATTGTTGATCTCAGGTATCATTTTTCATGATATTATGAAAGTCAAAGAATACACTTATAATCATGGTATTGCAGGAGATTTTACTGCTGACGGTGTTCTCTTTGGGCATATATTCCTTGGCGCTGAACTGCCTAAACGCTATGTCAGCCAAGAAGAAGCAGAGTCAGAAGAGATTAAAATGCTACAGCATATTATCTTGTCTCACCACGGTATTAAGGAGTGGGGCAGTCCAGTAGAACCAGCAATCATTGAAGCAGTCATTATTCATCATGTAGATAATCTTGACGCTAAGACCTATGGCTTTGCAGACGAACTCAGTAATATGGAAATGGGTGAGGTTCGCAAGTCGAGAAATATTTTTGCGACAGTTTATAAGCATGAACTGGGAAATTATGAAGAGTAAGGAGAGTTACAATGGCTTATTTAACAAAACTATCTGATTTAGATCCATCATTGGTGAATGCAGACCCTGAACAAATTTATCTTCCTAAAGTCCTAATGGAGCATAAAGATTTTAAGGGACTCAAGTTTGAAGCAAAAGTGCTCTACTCATTTTTATTAGATAGATTGAGAGAGCCACTTGATTTTATCCATAAAGGCTGTGATGACAATGGATCCACTTATATTCACTTTAAGGTTGAGGAGTTGTGTAAATTGCTTAATCTGGGTAAGAGTACCGTTGTTTCTCTGGAAAAACAGTTAGCTCAATATGGTTTGATTGAAGAAGTGCAGGTGGGCAGTGGCCAGCCAAACCGTTTCTATTTAACCGATAAATTGGTTCCGTATGTCGAGGAATACACTATTTAATTTGTTTTTTCTTGGGCGCGTGGTGTCTAAGTCGGAGGTCTTAAAATGGTAGTATCACATAACCGAAACCGTAGAGTTAGATTGGCATTGAAGCGTGAGTTGCGCTTAAAAGACCAAGAACTAAAGGGCATGAAGAGTAAAAGAGTGCCGAAACAAGAATACATCAACCCTAGAGTCATTTTACCTAAGAGAATTTCACAAGAAGAAGTGTTCTATCTTACTCTTGTGATCGATTATGCAAATAGAAAGGTCGAATTTCTAGCTTGCAAGACTAATCTAAATAGTATTCCTTGGCCAGATATTGCTTTAGTCACCAAAACGCCCTTTAATAGACGTATTCCTTTAAGTGAAATAAAGAGGACGAGACGAAAATTCTTTACTTTATCTGTTCCAAAAAAGGACTGGTTGACCACTGACAAAGTGGGGAAAGTAGAACTTTTAAAAAGGTTATATCCTAGACTAATGACTCCAGATTTTGATAGCAAACCTATACGGACAAACGACCCAGAGACTATTAAGAAGTATCAAAGAATGGTTCCGTGGTCTTTCTAAAAAGGAATGATAAGTTACTAATAGGTTAGAAAATAAGAGGTAAAGAGATGACAAAATTTAAAGAAATCGTAGTAGGTATAATCTGTTTTATTTCTATTCTTGTAATGGGTGCGATTTTATATATTCTATTTTTAGGGGGAAATGCAGTAAAAGAGGGAATGACAGCTTTAGAAATCTCGTTAGATTGGCCACCTCTATCATTGGAGGGGCTTATGTTGGTAGGCTTTTTGTTCGCAGGTTTAGTTATGTTTGTTACATTAAGCTATCTGTTAGGATATCCACTAAGCTATTTGTTAGGATATGAAGAGAATTAGTTAGCCCCATTTAGGGGTGATTTTTTTACAAAAAGCATATTTTATTGAATAAACACTTGACAGATAATGTAATTAGAGGTATAATACAAACATAAAGATAAAACAAAGATTGAGGTGATAACAATGGTGGATTTTAACCCTAAAATCAATTGGACAGATAGAGCGTTGAAAGCGCATAGGAAATATGCAGAGTCAAAAGCTGAAGTAGAAAAACTGGAAGCGAATATTGAGCAATTTAACAATGGCGTTGTTTCTTATGCAACTATTGATTTAAAAGACGGCTGGAGTAGTGAATACACGATTGCTACTGAAGAACTTGTAAGTCATATTAAGAAAGAAATTTCAGAACGACAAAGCGAACTTACAATAGAGTTGCTACGGGAAAATCAGGAGGCAATTAGAACTTACCGTACATCAATTTCTAGAAATTTAGTTGAATTGCTAGAAATGCAACCTAAACATAAAGTAGGTTTGAAAAAAGCACCTACATTCATCAACAAAATTATTGATGAAAAAGGGTATGCTCTCGTAGTTATCTATGCTAATACCTATATTGTTCCAAAGAGTATGTTGACAATGGTAGATGATAAGAATAATTCTAGCATTGGGAATGAATTGCTTGTCAAAGAAAACAATCAAATTTCAGTTACTAGCGATGTAAACAAAATGGAAACTGAAATCGAGGCGGTAAATGATTTTACTCATGAAGCCTTGGCTTCAAAATTGGAAGAAGTTAATGTTCTAAAGGCTCAGATGGAATCAAAACTTAGTGAACTTTATGAGCAACAAGCTCTAATGTTGCAAAAGATGGAAGCGAAATTAGCTGAGTACAAGCACCAACTTTTGATAATGCAAACTGACATTACAGCCTTTGAATATCGTCATGGACTTACAGTAAATTTCACTCCTATCCATAAAGGTGAAAAAGCTCCAGTTGAGCAACCTATTATTGTTCATCAAAAAATCATCTTCCTTGACGAAGATCTTCCACGCTTACAACAATTGTATGATACTGATTCAAACAGTTTAGAGGTAGCTATTAAGAACTCTGACGCACTTCTTGAACACATTTGTCCAACAAATAAGGGAATTACGTTCTTAAAAAATCGTCACAGCTCAAAGAGATATTCTCTTAACAATAAAGTAATGGAATTTATTCTTGATACAACACCTAATTCTGTTGGTATGTTGGTTCGCAACGGAGAGAATGTTTGGTTGACATGGTTCGATGAAAATGACATCTGGCTTTCTGAGGATTCTTTCGCTTCAAAAGCTACAGATGAATCAACTTCTTTAGATTTAGTAAAATCACGTTATTATATTTCTAATGTCATTCTCGGACTTATTGAAAAGGGAGAGTTGCTACAACTAAATCATAATGTAACTGATTTATTTAATGACACAGGTATCATCTTTTCTAATGCAGACTCTCAAATCACGGATTCAACTTATATTGAGCTAGGAGAACTAGTTAGCAAACTCAACAAATACACACGTCCTGATGATCCTATTTATGTTCTTAACACTATCCGAGATAAAGCGTCATACGCTTATTATGGTTCAAATGGTGAAACAGAGCGTGGACGAGGAGACAACGCTTTGACAGACGGTGTTGTTGTTGAAAGAGGTTTTCACCGTATTAAAGGTGTAGACTATATGACTAACCTAACCGCTCAGTTTTATGTATCAGGGGAAAAAAGTAGATACTTTAGTTGGGATGACGAGACAGCAAAAATTAAACCTGCTTTGTATATCGAAAAAGATGAATATATCAATCTAAAATTCTTGACTAGCACTTTAGTTGACTATTATATCCACACAAAACGAATTGGTAGGGTGTCAAACTCAGGTATGTATGTTGATTACTCACATATGCTACCAATCCTGTTTAATATTAAAGAAAAACTTATTGAACAAGAAAAAATTGATCGTTTGCATATACCTGCTAAAGATTACGATTTGAACTTACTTACCTCTTTTAAAATTATTCATAATATCCGAAATATTACGGAATATCAGGCTAAACGTTATTCTAAGTGGGTGACTCAACTTTCAGAAGAAGAACTAGCAAGTTACGGCAAATTACTTATCATCAATAATTTAGATGACTATTGTAAACTTCATAAAACATATATTTTACTTGCTAAATCTATTGAGCAAGAGGAATATAAAAATAAACAAGTAGAACGTCATTATTATTACACTGTAAAGGCAAAAAACAGTTATCAATATTATATTGGAAACAAAGATACTTATTGTAATTACGCCGAAAGTTCTGTGAGTCCACAGTATGGATCTGGCGAACGTATTAAAACATTTACAAGTGAGAAAAAAGCCAGAGAGTTTTTAGAGACAGAGGAAATCTATCAAACCTACACTCCATCAGGTGAAGAATATAAAAAGCGTGACTGGGAGATTGTTGATTTCAACGAAAAAAAGCTGTATAAAAAAATTCTTGATTTTATCAAAAAATAACTAAAATAACCCCTTTATATCTCTAAGAGGGGTTATTTTTTATGTAAATCGTCCGACCAGCAAGGTAATGTTTGCGTTAGGAAAAGAAAGGTGCTAGAATAATACCCTTTACAAAAAAGTCCAAAAAAAGTTGGCTGAACCTATTGACAAGTAATGAAACTAGGTATATAATATAATCATAAAGATAAACAAAAGGAGAAAGATAAAATGAGAGAAACAGTAAACATCGGTCTAGTGGCAGGTCGCCACCCCCTCCCAGTAGATGACTTCATCTTTCAAGATGGGGACATCACGTTCCCTATCGATCCCAAAAAACTAGGGAAGATTGTTGCTGAAAAGTTCAACAATCTTGGGGTCAAACCCAACACTGGAGCTTTTAACGTTTTTGTCACTGGGTTGACTCCAGCAACCACAGCAGTGATTAAAGGGTGCCTTACCAATGGTCATCTGCTTACCTTGAAGCACTTTGACCGAGACAGTGAAACATGGATTGATGACCCAATCCTCACTGACTCAATGGTGAACATGGACACGGAACTTCCAACATGGCTAGCGTGTCCATAAGCCATAAAAAGTAGGGGCTTCACCGTCTGCCCTAGACGTTAAACAAGGGAGCTGAGAGCTTATGAGAGTGAGGACAAAACCACAAAATCTCACCTAATAAGCTGGTAGGACTGCTCAATGGCAAGCAGTATAAAACAGACTTGTATAGAGTCCTAGTAGTGCGCAATACTAGAGCCATCACTGGTGTAGCCAAGATGGATAGGCTTCGTTTGACAACTTCCATAGTTGACTTACGAGATAGGCAGGTTCAACTCCTGTGACCAGAATAAGCTATAATAGACCCAAAAGGAGAAAAACAATGACAATCACTAAGTACACTTACGACAACCTCGCTGGTACTGGCTTCCAGTGGCACCCAGTGACAGACGAGGGAGAAGTTTTATTTTACCCTTGTGGGGAGCTTAAAGGAGTCAAGGCTTTTGTGGAAGCCTGTGGCGATCTAATAGAAGACCAACAAGCAGATGAAGAGCATAACTATGGGCTTGCATTTTACGCCTGTGGTTATGATGGAAAAGCCCAACAAGACTTTATTGAAAGTTGGGCAGAACAAGGGGTGTCAGTATTTTAGACACCCAAAGAGAGGAAAGAAATGATAGTTAGAGTGATAATCTATGCTGTTGTTATCGTATCTGCAACGCTCTTTATGTTGGTGACTTTAAATGAGATGATAAAGCGTAAAAGCAAAGCCCCAACGTCATATCAGAAAGCCCCAATTATTTCTACTTTGGGAGGCCCAAGTCACTACTATGTGGAGAATGAAAGCAGTGGTCGTTTTTCATTCGTAAAATCAGAAACATTTGAGCGACTAACAAGGCACGCAAATTTTCAAAATGCTAACCTCTTTATTCGTCCAATGCACGGAAGAGAGGACTGGAGCAACACGATTAGTCATGAGGAAAGAGAAAACAAGACTTATTTTAAAATTAACAACAAGTCTGATATTGAAGACTTTCTAGCAGACTGACAAAGGAGGAGACAACCCATGACACCAGAACAAATGGACAGACTTTATTCATACTGTTTGCTTTCAGGAAAAATTCTTTTTGGGCTATTAACGGTAACTTTATTCTACCCTTATACCAAATTTGTGCTTCTAAATCTCATGAAAAATCACCGATACGCTTTCTCCCACCCTATAGCATTTGGCAAGAGACAAACATTATTGGACAAGTTTTTATGGTTTGTGGTGACACCATTCCTACTAATTACCCTAGCCCTATTTATCGTTTTATTTATAATGGTCTATTTCTAGCCACTCCTATCCCCCAGAGGGGCTTTTTTGCTACCAGAACAAACACCCACAAAGCAAACCCTTATAAAATGCTCCCAGCGTCTCAGACAGCCCCAAAAACACCTATGACTTATCACCCAAGACCGATAAGACCCCAGACAAAATCACACGCTTAAAATGGCTTATAAGAGTCAATCACGCGCGTGATTTTTTATTTTTACAAAAAAGCATAATCAAAAAGACAAGTGTTCACGGTTCACTTGTCTATTTTAAGTTATGTGTCTAAACATCTTGCACGTTTAGGGGAAAGTCAATCAGATCTCGGAGATTGAGATTGCTGTTGTTTTATGCCATTAGGAGGCAATGTTATGAAAAAAGTATAAAGTCCTGTAGGTTGCTTATGCCTACAAGAGCTATTATACCAGCACTTACCTAGATAAACAAAGAAAGAATAATTAAAAACAAGGGAAACCATAATAAGTCATTATGATATGAGACGAACCAAAGGGAAACCATAGCAATTCATTATGATATGACCCAAGGCAAGGGAACATGAAAAAATGAACTTCGCAATCTTATTGTTCAAGTTGGCCATATTGACCTATTATAGTTAGCCAAGTTGACACCAGCAAAGGCAAACTAAAAAGTTACAAGGCAAATAGCTTTCAAAACTAGTCAGATGAAAATATTTTTTAAATATTTTTCTCAAAAGGGCAGTTTAGACATAAAGAAAAGAATAATAAAAGTAAAGGGGGACATCTATAAAAAAGAAAGGAGTGTCGTTATAGGAATATGAGATGTCATCTTACTGCTTGAAGTGTGACTATCTCTTAAAATTAAGACAAGCAGAAATAAAAAAGAAAAGGAAAAAACGAATGAATGAATATATTATAAACGTAATAAAATATTTAAGTCATGAGGACTTGAGAACTATCTTGTCAATCCTATCTCCGATTGTAAGAATAATTTTCAAAGTAGTATGCTTTTATCAAGCAAAGCAATATCACGGAAAACATATCATCAAGAGAAAGACTAAGATTGATTACAAACTTATCTTTGACTTGCTTGATTTAATTATAAGACTTGTTATTAGATGGTTGTGCTAACCCATTTTAAACGTTCTCAGACGCACAGATAGACCCATAGAACCCTCTGAAACAAAAGGGGAGGGGGATAGGACTGCGCGTGATAGAAACGAATAGAAGACGAAATAAAAGCCTTGATGTGTCAATGTCACCAAGGTTTTTCGTGCTACTCTGGAGCTATTGAAGTTTAAATATCCCCTATTGAAGTTTTTATATCCCTTAACTAAAGGCTATCCCAGATTAAACTTCATTTGCTGAAAGAAGTACCAGCAAGAGCCAGCACTTCATAAGGTATCAATCAACAAGCCATGAGATCGGACGCAAAAAAAGCTAGGGAGAAAAAGAAACCTAGCTTTTTAAGATGGTACTCTCAAAAAATTCCCTTTAGGAGATTAGGAGTGTGAGTGAGAGTCGAGGAGTCTCTAAGATAACAAAGAGACTGGAAAAAGTTAAAGAACGTAGGTGGATTAAGCCTACAAAGGTATTATAGCAGTTTTAGGGGCAATTACAAAGAGGGTGGGATATTTAAACTTCAATAGATTGTTGACGGTGGGAAAGATAAGGGGATATAATGGAGACGCAACTTTGTTTTAGACTTTTAGATTTTCGTGTTTTACCTCGATACTGCCAAAGACGGCAATAAAAATCTGAAATAGGAGAATAACAAAAATGTTCTTTCACAAAGTACCTCTATATTTTGAGGTTCTTTCATACAGTTTGCGATTAAGAATTTAGCAGGGGTCATGTTTTGTTGTTTTGTTGTTAACTTTTAACTTTAGAGGCCTAAATGGGTCACTCATGCAACCAAATGGTCTATGGCCTCATTATGGATATGGCCTAGAATAAAGAGGTAAAGCATGAATTTATCTAAATTGTCAATGAGCAAAGTTGCAAAAGAATTAACAAGTTTCTTTTATAAGAAACGTGAAAAAGAGGCCATGCAGTGGCTAGTAAATGTGACTGCTACGCTATTATGGAAAAGCGTTAAAGCGCTATTCATTAGTAACTGTAAGTATGAAGCTCTATTTTGGGGAGTGTTGTGTCTAATCAGCATTCCTATGGCTTTTGTATCACCAGTAAGCAACGCTGGAGCATGGTTCACTAAATGGCTCTCGAAGTTCTGGGATAGCTAACTATTCCTGCACCCTTTTGTAAGAGGGTGTTTTTTTATCTTAAAATTGTCTAAAAGACAAATAAAAATCAAAGAATAGGCTTGTTTCCCCACTGTTTAAATGCTATACTAAATATAGTTTTGATGAACAAGTTCTAGCGCTGGAGTGGTTACTGGCGTTATTTTTTTGTCTTAAAGGTCAGATAAAGTCAAAAAACAAACCATAGTCATTATAAATCGTCAATATCATCTGTAACTAGCGTTTATAAGGTATTTAGTCGGTTAAAGATGTCACCAATTTTTGAAAAAGTCACTTTATCCCTTGACTTATGTTTAAACATAGTATAAACTAGAAGAAGAGATAAGGAGAAATCAAATGGCTATGAGTAATTCCGTCCTAACAGAGACTAAATCTGTTCGTAAGTGGGGTAATGGTCTAGGTGTACTGATACCAGCAAAAGTAGCAAACAGCCTAGACCTGACAGCAGGTGATGACCTCTTAATGCACCTGACTGACCAGAACACCTTGGTACTGGAGAAGAAAGAAACAAAACGACCAGTGCCAGTCTTTAACATTCGTAATATCGCTGAAAAACACAATTTTCAGTTGATAAATAAAAATAGAAAGCCCATTGATATTGAACCAATGGGGAAAGAGGTTTTTTAACCTATGAGCAATTTGTTCATCAAAACCAATAACGACAAGGAACAGTCTCACGCTGTTTCACGCCAGACCATGCTTGAAAAGTCTGATTATAGAAACCTAGAGCAAGGTGATATAATCAAGGTCGATGTTACCACGTCTAACCAGCGAGGGAACAGAGAAAAACGAGCTTATCACCCAGCCGTGGTCATCAGCAATAACCCAGCAATTTGCATTACTGGTTTTGTCAAGGTCGTGCCTGTCCAATCAGAAAACTTCGATGATGATTTGACAGTAGCTTTAACCACTACGCCAGACAATCCACGTGTCACTGGATATGCTGAACCTTTCCAAGAGCGCTCACTGGACTTGCTGGCACGCCCTTATAACTACTTTGGCAAAGTCACGGAAGACGAGTTACTGGAAATTCTCGGTAAACATAATATGCTTACTGATAGACTATAGACACTAGCACCCTTTAGGGGGGGTTTTCTTTTTGCTAAAAACCTCCAGCTTTTTCTAAACTATTACGAATAGATAAAGCAGGAGGAAAGAAACAAATATGATCGCAATAAAAAAAGTCAAAATAGACCACTACGGACGTAGCACCTATGGCCCAGAGGTCTGGTGTCGTGTCTATATTGAGTATCGAGGTAAGTTCTATAAGCTCTTTCAACTGATACAGACGGATAGAATACTGACCGAGGAAGAAGCGACTGTAATCATAGCTGGTCGCTATCAAGAGCTGTCAGACCACTACGCACGTGCAATCTTTGACTAGCCTATATAATCGCATTTAAACGCCTTAGAACCACACTCACGCGCGTGATAATCGCCTTTATAAGCTCCAGATAAAGCCCAAAGAAAAAAGCACGTCTGCGCGTGCTTTTCGGTGACTACTCCTCAGTAGCAAGTTTGTAGAGTTTTTCAGCAGTGTCTAGGGTGACATTTCCTAGTTTGCGTTCTCCACTGATAAGACGTTGAACGACAGATATAGGAACTCCAGACGCTTTGGCGATGGAGTAGGCAGTCCGTCCGCTGGTCAATAGTTTTTCAATTTCTGCTCTCATGTCAACCTCCTTACGACCCAGCTAAATTAAAACAACTTGATGATAAAGTAAATGACAACCCCAATGAAAAGGTAAGTTAGAAGTCCTCTCCAGTCGAAAGAGTGGCGCGTCACTTTAAATTTTGATTTTACTTTCATACCCTTTTTTGATATGCTCTACTAATACCCCCTCTATTTGAGGGGGTGGAGGTGTTGGGGGTTATTCCCCAACTTCAATCTGCCACTCTAACGTGAAGAACACCAAGTGTATTTTGACGAGTAACTTGTACTTCACTTTGAGTGGTTTTTTGTGCTTAGCACGCATACCTTTTTTCCTTTCTATAGTTTAGCAAGGTCTTTATCAACCTTACATATACATTATAACCCAACTGGGATATAATGTCAATACTTTTTACACTTTTTTTATAAAAAAATATAGCCAAAACCCAAGAAATAAAAGGGGTATAGGCTTTTTACTTTGCTTTAAATGTTCTCACGCGCGTGATAGAGCTTTAATCAAGCAAGGATTGATACTATCATAAGGCGAAAGACCCCAAAGCCCCCAAGCCAGACACTCAAATTCTGATACTATGCTACGGAAAAGAGCATAAAAAAAGAGAGGCTAACTACTCCTCTCAGCCATTTAGGGAAACTTCAACCAATCCTGTCATGAGGAGACTAGGACAAACCCTAAACGACAGTAGCTATTATACCATACTAGCCAAATATCCCAAAGTAGCCTAGCACACTCCAGCAAGTCAACCTATGTCACTACCTTACAAAGAGCCATGAAATAAGTTAATCTACCCTTATCATCAAAGATAAAGGAGTAGCACAATGACAACGCTATATCACAGTTACAGTTACACACCCTATGAGAACGCCCCTATAGAGCCTTATAGCTACCCTATAGGGCAAGCAATCACTAGAGAGCTAATAGAGGGCATTGTCACCTACCAGACAGAGATAAGGGAGCTGATACGCTACGAGGAGATAGAACGCTATGGAATAACAGAGATATACCCCTATGGCGCTGATGACCAGCCTAAATATTTCGATCAACTACTGACCTATCTTATCGAAGAGAAACTATTAAACGACCCTAGCGAGTTTCTAGCTATCCTAGAGGACAGTTACAAGGCTGGTAAGCTATCGTTAGACCAAGCACCAGCGCAGGGCTATCTTTGCCTAATCAACGATAGACAAGCTAAAAATGGCATAGGGTATCTAATGACCATGACTCAGCAAGAACTAGAAAGCCATCTAGCACCCTATAAGACTGAAATCATCAATAAAGGGGTAGATAGAGAGGTAAAGGAACATATAAGCTCTTAAAAGCTCACCAGAGGCCCAGAAAGGGCCTTTTTTGCGTCTAAAAGACTTTCCCAGTCCGACAACACCACCTAACAAGGCAAGCTCCAGTTATAAGCTATTATAAGGCACAACGAAACACCTAAAGAGAAAACTTATATCACGCGCGTGATGTTATCCTACAAAAGTGTAGGTAAAACCCTAGTCGCTATTTATTCCATGTTCCCCTTGACAACAAGAAACCAAGGGCGCTTATTCTTGTCTTGTCGTTGGTCAAAGCACGCCTTGACCAACCTCCCAGCAAGTCTAATCTGCCCTTGCTTATTGTCAAGGGGCTTTCACGGCATAAAACGCTTGAAAAACCTATAAAATATAGGGGTTAGCCCCTTTTTTTGTTGACAAAATAAGAGATAAGGTATATAATATAGTTATAAAGATAAAACAAAAAAAGAAAGAGGAATAACATGGCAACTAGACTAGAAATAGCAAAAAGGAAACTAGCGAGATTACAAGGGGAATATTCCCAAGCTCTAGGCGAGCATTTTGCTCTATGGGGAGCAAGGCCGATGGGGCAACCGTTCCACATGAACAAACCCTCAGAACGTAGCTTTTTAAATAAAGCTGACCGAATAGAATATAAGGTGGGGCGTTTGGCAGATGAGATAGAAGCTCAGACAGAACGTGTGGAACGCTTAGAGTGGCAGGAACATAATTTATCCCTTGGACTTAATAGACGCGGTCATTTACGCTTTACAGTGGACAATATAGATAATATTGAAAAATATATCGAAAAGGCTGAAAGAGGGGAAATCCTGCGAACAAAAGCCACGATAAGAACATGGAAGAAGAAGCTGGCTGAACTCAAAGAAGAAATAGCTTTGATGGATAAGCAACAGATTTCAGAAAAAGCCCAAGAATTGATCGATAGTGGGGAACTTACACAGTGGAAAAAACACCCTCATATCTACTTCGTGAAAGATATGAGAAAGACAGCCCTAGAGCTGAAAGATGGGACGTTTGAAATTAGCAAGAAATACCCCCCACAAACAGAAATAGATAAAAAGATACTAGAAAGAATGCTTGGATAGGCTTAACAGTCTATCCTTTTTATTTAGATAAATATAAAAATAAATAGAAAAACACTTGAAAAATTCTGGCAATATGCTATAATATATTCATAAAGATAAAACAAAAAAGGAGAGAGCAGAAGATGGTTGAAAGAGTAGAAGCATATCCGTGGGTTACCGTCACTTTAGACAAGAAAAACAATAGGGGAACAGTGGGATATAATATGATAGTGCTAAAAAAAGAAATCGCTGGCTATGAGCCTTATCAGTGCAAAGATGGAGACAGGTTTATCTTTGACGCGATTTTGACGCATATACCATCAAGAATAGAGTATCACACCCTGACATTGGAAGAGGTGAAAGACTTCTTGATAGGTGAAGATGTTATCGTAGAACCTAGAAACATATTAGAAGAACTTGAAAAATTCTTTGATTGAGAGCTAGCCTATCGGCTGGCTTTTTATAGAGGTGAGAAGATACCTTTAAAAGCTCACCAGAGGCCCAGAAAGGGCCTTTTTTGCGTCTGAAAGACTTTCCTAGTCCGATAACATCACCCAACAAGGCAAGCCCCAGTTATAAGCTCTTATAAGGCACAAGAGAACAAGCAAAGAGAAAACCTAAATCACGCGCGTGATACTGCCCTATAAAAGCGAGATGAAACCTATAGGCGCTATTTATTCCATGTTCCCCTTGACAACAAGAAACCAAGGGCGCTTATTCTTGTCTTGTCGGTGGTCAAAGCACGCCTTGACCAACCGCCCAGCAAGTCTAATCTGCCCCTGCTTATTGTCAAGGGACTTTCACGGCATAAAACGCTTGAAACCCCTATAAAATATAGGGGTTAGACCCCTTTTTTTGTTGACAAAATAAGAGATAAGATATATAATACAATCATAAAGATAAAACAAAAGAGGGAGCAAAAACATGACCACAATCGAGCAGATGAAAGAGGAAATAAAGGGCTATATAACAGACCCTAAACAATTTGGGTTAGGCTTGCGAACGATTGCAGTGCTGTCTAAAAAAGGTTTCTGGGTTGTATCAGTCGGAGAGTATCGGCTGAGATTTCACGGTTATACTTATTCAAAATGTGTCGAGGTCTTATCAGAACAATCATATCACGGTGAACGGAAATGGTACGGAGAGATAGAGAGCAACAACGCAGACACAGAGATAAAGCTGAAATTTGAAGCTGGTAGATACAATAATGCTGACGATAATGTTAAACACGTTTATCAAGCGTTAAGACAGCTTAAAAAACAACTAGGGGGAGAAAACCCCATCATGAAGCCTATTGCTGACCGCTTAGAGAAATTACTGTACTGATAAAGGAGACGAGATGAAGACATTTGATGAAAAAGTAGAGCAGTTTGAACAAGAGTATTGCAACCTAGAAAAGTGGCTACGTTATGAGCTTTTAGGAAGAATGAAAAGCGATTGTGAGTATTATTTGGGCTATGGCAATCACGACAAAAGCCGACTATGGGCGTTAGATGAAAAATTACAAATAGCCTATATGAAAGCACTTTGGAACTCTTTCGGTACAGACGAAAAGCCAGAATGGTTAAGTTTAGATCGAATTGAAGACTACAGCAAAAAAATGGCAGTAAAAAGGCCCTCTATGGAACAACTTGCTACTGCTTTCGTTAAATATCTGGAAAAACAAGAGTGGTTAACAGATGATTTTGATAGGGCAGTTTATAAAAATATGCTAAAAAACGTCTATGGTATTCTTGCGACAACAAAGGGCGATGATGAACAGTGGGAAATTTGCATGAGCTATAATACCACTTTTGAAACATGGGCGACAGCATACACCTACAGCAATTACACGATAGTAGTAAGGGAAGAATACCCAAGAGAATTATTTGTAGAGGACTTTTCTAACGGTGTAGATACGTTTGAACTATTGCAAGATAGTCCGATAGGCTCAGACCAGTTAGAACGCATTGAAGCGATTTTAGACAGTGAAGAGGAGGTGACTAGAGAGGATATACAAAAGATTCTAGGGGATAGCCTAGTGTTTGAACTTAGGAAACGATAACGAGGGAAGAAGACCACCTTTAAAAGCTCACCAGAGGCCCAGAAAGGGCCTTTTTTGTGTCTGAAAGACTTTCCTAGTCCGATAACACCACCCAACAAGGGAAACCCCAGTTATAAGCCCCCTATAAGGGTTAATAAAGTAACCAAAGGGAAAGCCTAAATCACGCGCGTGATACTGCCCTATAAAAGCATAGATGAAACCTATAGGCGCTATTTATTCCATGTTTCCTTGACAACAAGAAACCAAGGGCGCTTATTCTTGTCTTGTCGGTTGGTCAAAGAACGCCTTGACCAACCGCCCAGCAAGTCTAATCTGCCCTTGCTTATTGTCAAGGAACTTTCACGGCATAAAACGCTTGAAAAACCCTATAAAATAAGGGTTTTAGCTGGTTTTGGGTTGACAAAAAAAGAAATAAGGTATATAATATAATACATAAAGATAAAACAAAAAAAGGAAAAGGAGGGACATTATATGTTCTCACAAGACCCTTATAACCAAGAGTTTGGATATAAAGCTCTCACGACTTTCTGGCTTGATTTCTCTATCGCTGAGGGGTTTGGTCAAAAGGCAGTCCAAGAGACCTATGACAATGCTGTTAAGTCATGGGGCGATGATTACAAGTACATGACCGAAATGGCCTTAGTGCTTAATCATAAAGGCTGGGTGTTATACAAAATTCACCCACAATTTGCAAAATTCTACTTTGATTTGTGGGAGAAACATAATGATTATGTTTTTGAGCATTTCAAGGAAAATGAAGAAGCTATCAGCTACTTTTTGGAAGTGACAGATTAGCAGAAAAAAGCAACTCGAAAAGGGTTGCTTTTATTGTTTTCGATTGACAAAAAGAGTAATTAGGTATATAATATAGATATAAAGATAAAACAAAAGAGAGAGGGTCATAATGATGTACCAAGTAAAAGAAAAGAAAATCAGAAGACCAGAAGAGTTGTCAAATAGGGAACTCTTTCAAAGAGGGTTAAAAGGGTGGCTTGATACCGAGCAGACCAGCGCCCTTTATAAAGAGTTTAAAGACAATCTAAAGTTTTTTAGAAACTTGACGCTGGAAGAGTTAGAGAGCAAAGGAATGAGCAAGAAAGACGCTTTCAAGTTGTCAGCCCTTTTAGAGCTTTTCCAACGGTCAGAAGCCGATGAAAAGGCCTATAGAGAGCAAATCATGTCAAGTCAGCAAGTGGCAAGGCGTTTAATGAGCGAGATAGGGGGGAACACGCAAGAACATTTGAGAGTTTACTATTTAGATGTTCAAAACCGTATCATTCAAGAAGAAACGGTTTTCATAGGGGGTGTCAGTAGGTCAATAGCCGAACCAAGAGAAATATTACACTATGGGGTTAAATATATGGCGACCTCAATCATAGTGTCTCACAATCACCCCTCTGGGGAAATTTATCCAAGTCGTAACGATATTGATTTTACACACAAAATGAAACGGTCATGCGATGATTTAGGTATCGTGTTGCTAGACCATTTAATTGTGAGCAAAGATAGATATTATTCTTTCCGTGAGGAAAGGGAAGACCTAGATTTATATTGATTACTAAAAATATAGTATTTTGGCGCGTGATAATGCGCTTTTTTGTTTATCCATAAATATAAAAACAAGTATAAAAATAAATAAAAAAACACTTGAAAAAATATAGCAAAGTGATATAATATAGATATAAAGATAAAACAACAAAGAAAGAGAAAAAGGAGACCATACAATGTCAAAACAAGAGCAAAAATTTAGCAATTTCCCAAACGTAACTGTCGGAACTATCTTTTCTGAAAGTTGGGGTTGGGAACAGACTAACGTCAACTTTTATGAGGTTGTATCTCGCACGGAAAAAATGGTCACAATCCGAGAGATTGGCCAAAAGACCGTAAAAGAGGAAACTGCCATGAGTAGCTATGTTGTCGCTGATAAGGGAAATTTCATCAGCGATGAAACTTGTAGAAAGAAAATCAAGGGGGGTGGAAAACATATCTATCTCGAAATGACGAGCTTTTCAGTCGCAACGATGACCACAGAAAATGAGCGTCACTTTACCAGCTCGTGGGCGTGAGAAATAGGGCTCTCAAGCCCTATTGTTGTTTTACAAAAATAAATAAAAAAATAAATAAAAAAATAAATATAAAAATATGGCGAAAAGAGGTCAGAAAATGGGTAAGAAAGTAGAAGCATATCCCTATGTTAACGTTTATTTAGATAAGAAGAACAATGCAGGAAATATACAATACAATTTCACTGTAATTAGGCAAGATATTAAAGATTACGCCCTTCTTAAATATAGGGATAAGGAACAGTTTAATTTCAATGCGATAATAGAATATTTACCCCAAAGCGTACAACATCAAACCTTGACCCTAGAGGAAATGAAGGGCTTCTTGATAGACAAGAATGTCATTGTAGAGCCTAAAAATATAATGGAAGAACTTAAATGCTTCTTTGAGGATTGAGAACCAGCCAAAAGGCTGGTTTTTATTTATAAATATATAAATAAATAAAAAAATAAGTCTAAAAACACTTGCAAAAATATAGCAAAGTGATATAATATAGATATAAAGATAAAACAAAAAAGAGGTAAACAAAAATGCTAATAATCGATAACGAACTAACAAAATTTATTAAGTTGATTAACTTAATGCTACCAGAACATGGTGACATTGCCTTGCTCGATGATGAGGTTGAATTAAAGGGGGTTACTCGCTTCATGGCAGGCGAGAAAGATGACACATATCGCCTAATATACGACCCTAAAAAGTCGTATGAGTTGGGGGCTGTTTTACCTCTTAGCGACACCTTTGGTGTGATGAATTACAAGGTTATTGCTTCCGTAATAAATAACGGTGGCAAGTACACACTTTTCATCAAAGACGGTCTGGGGGTGAGATAATGAGACACACAACATCAGATTATCTTGACGCTCTTGGTGAACTGAATAAGCTAGAAGAAAAGATAGGTTTTCAAGCGTTCACCATAGCAATTTTAATGCGAGAGGGGTTGACGCTGGAACAAGCAGAGTCCAGTTATAACGCCTACATCGAAACAGACGAGCAAGGTCTGATAGATAGGGCATACCCAATCACACCAAAATAAAAGGGACAACAAAAACAAGGAGCAGAAAACGAGCGACATCCGAAAGGGTGTCGCTTTCGTGTGCCCACAACTTATCGCAAGAGACCACCCACGAAAACAAACGAGAACAGGGAAACGGCGAT
>ERZ827363.1717-NODE-1717-length-20631-cov-9.142205_pt1 | contig 20631 bp, 16 predicted proteins | sample MGYA00519776_ERZ827363 | MGnify/ENA primary metagenome ERZ827363 (study PRJEB31778, sample SAMEA3449288) | human gut metagenome | biome: human gut; feature: human-associated habitat; material: faeces | place: United Kingdom | collected 2010/2012 ...
TACAAAAAGGCTGTTGAGGAGGGAAGCTTCCCGGGTGAGGAGCATACCTTTAAGATGGATGAGACAATAATTGACAAACTGTACTAATATCGAAGAATAGTTACGAAGCATAGAAGAATAAGGAGACATAAAATGTTAATATACGGACAAATCAAACAGGTTAGAGAAGCAGTAAAGGAATGGAAGAGAGAAGGCAAAAGTGTAGGCTTTGTACCTACAATGGGCTACCTCCACGAGGGACACAAGAGCTTAATCGATGCGGCAAGACGTGAAAACGACAAGGTTGTAGTGAGCATTTTTGTAAATCCAATGCAGTTTGGCCCTACAGAGGATTTAGACAGCTATCCACGTGATTTAAACAGGGATGCAAAGCTTTGTGAGGATGCGGGAGTTGACATTATTTTCCATCCGGAGGCTGATGAGATGTATGCAGACGGCTTCTGCTCATATGTGGATATGAATGGCCTCACAACTGAGCTTTGTGGAAAAACAAGACCGATTCATTTCAGAGGTGTGCAGACGGTTGTCCTGAAGCTGTTTCACATTGTGACACCTGACCGCGCATACTTTGGACAAAAGGATGCACAGCAGCTTGCAGTCATAAAGCGTATGGTAAAGGATTTGAATGTTGACACCGAAATCATCGGCTGCCCAATCATCCGTGAGGAGGATGGACTGGCAAAGAGCTCAAGAAACACATATCTGAGCGCAGATGAAAGACAGGCAGCGCTTGTACTTAGCAGAAGCTTAAAAATCGGAAAGCAGCTCGTAGACGCAGGCGAGAAGAGTGCAAAAGCGGTAAAGGATGCAATCACAGCAGAGATAAACAAGGAGCCGCTTGCGAAAATTGATTATGTTGATGTGGTTGATTTTGACACAATCACACCGGTTGACGAGATTAAGGGAACAACACTCGTGGCAATCGCTGTATATATCGGAAAGACAAGGCTGATTGATAATTTTATCGCGTAGACGGACAGAAACGATTATTGAAAAGAGGTACAAAAAATGAATTATACAATGCTTAAAGGCAAAATACACAGAGCTGTGGTCAAGCAGGCTGACTTAAACTACGTGGGAAGCATCACTGTAGATACAAAGCTGCTTGAGGCAGCAGGCATCCTAGAGTATGAGATGGTTCAGATTGTTGATGTGGAAAACGGAAACAGATTCGAAACCTACACCATCGCAGGAGAGCCGGGCTCAGGCATGATATGCTTAAACGGCGCAGCAGCCAGACAGGTTGCAGTCGGTGACCATGTGATACTCATGTGCTATGCACAGATGACACCGGAGGAAGCAAAGGAGCATCATCCGAAGGTAGTGTTTGTGGATGATGAAAACAAGATAGCGCGTGTGACAAATTATGAGAAGCACGGAAAATTAACGGAAGATTTTATTTGATTTCTGAACATTTACACAGCATTAGGAATATAGAAAAGTTTCGTTAGTAAACAATAGAAAAATTAAGTCTGCTGTAGTATAATAATTTATCATAAATGAGGGGCAAAATACTTTTTGACCCTCATTATCATATCATGTATTTATGCGGGAGGTAAATATGTACACAGCAGACGAAAAGAGATATGACACAATGAGATATAACAGATGCGGCAGGAGCGGACTGAAGCTTCCTGTTGTATCACTTGGCTTATGGCACAATTTCGGTGATTTTTCATCGTATGACAACATGAAGCAGATGTGCTTCACAGCCTTTGACCACGGCATCACCCACTTTGACCTGGCAAACAACTATGGCCCTGAATACGGCAGCGCAGAGAAGCACTTCGGGCTTATCCTTAAGGAGCATCTGTCGGCATACCGCGACGAGCTCATTATCAGCTCAAAGGCAGGCTATGATATGTGGAAGGGACCATACGGCAACTGGGGCAGCCGCAAGTATCTGATTGCAAGCCTTGATCAGAGTCTTAAGAGAATGGGACTCGACTACGTGGATATCTTCTATCATCACAGAATGGACCCTGAGACACCGCTTGAGGAGACAATGGGAGCACTCGACCAGATAGTAAGAAGCGGAAAAGCACTCTATGTCGGACTGTCAAATTATGATGGCGAGACCATGAAGAGAGCCTGCGAGATTCTTACTGATTTGAAATGTCCGTTTATCATCAATCAGAATTCATACAATATCTTCAACCGTACAATAGAGCAAAACGGTTTGAAGCAGGCTGCAAGAGAGTGCCAAAAGGGCATTATCTCATTCAGTCCGCTCGCACAGGGCATGCTCACGGACCGTTACCTAAACGGTATTCCGGAGGATAGTCGTATAAAGACAGACGGACGCTTTTTAAATCAGGAAAAGCTCGCTCCACACATCGAGCAGATTAAGAAGCTAAACGATATAGCCACAAAACGTGGTGAGACACTTGCACAGATGGCACTCAAGTGGGTGGTAAAGGATGATGACGTGACAAGTGTGCTTGTCGGCGCCTCAAAGCCACAGCAGATTCTTGAAAACTTAAAGGTTATGGAGGGCACTGGCTTCTCTGAGGAAGAGCTTAGGATGATTGATGAGATTGTGGGAGTGTAAAGATGAATCTGGTGATATAAATGGAATATATTGCGCATATAGAAGAAGAAAGAAAGCAAAGGCTTATTGATCATTTGGATGGAACTGCCAAATTAGCCGGAAAATTTGCAGAATCATTTGGAAAATATGAGTGGGGATATTGCATAGGTATGTTACATGATCTAGGTAAGTATTCCAAAGAATTTCAACATAAAATACAGTTTAATACGAATGACAGAGTAGACCATTCTACTGCTGGAATGAGATTATGTAATGAAAAAGGTGGATATTATTCTATATTACAATATGCTATTGCAGGACATCATTCTGGACTAATGGATTACTATAAGCTTGAAGAACGATATAGAAAATCAATATGTGATTATCAGGCATATAGACAGGAGGTAGAAATTCCACAAATAAAAAGTGATCCTTTTGAGAGCTGTAAAACACAAAATCCTCATTTTTCAATGGGAATTTTTATGAGGATGTTATATTCATGTCTTGTTGATGCGGACTTTCTTGAAACAGAAAGTTTTATGAAGAATAACCATGTGGAACGAACATCGGGTGAAGAAATGGCATCTTTATTAGCAAGACTGGAAAGACATATTGGTTCATGGTTAGAAAATGATGATCTTAATTCGATAAACGGTAGAAGAACTGAGATATTAAAAGCCTGTCTGATAGCAGGTGAGAATGATAGGGGATTGTTTCACCTGACTGTTCCAACAGGTGGTGGAAAAACAATTGCCTCATTGGCATTTGCGTTAAAGCATGCAGTCAGGCATCAAATGGAGCATATTATATATGTTATTCCATATACTAGCATTATAGAACAGAATGCTCAGGTGTTTCGTGAAATACTTGGGCAGGATAATGTTCTTGAGAATCATTGTAATGTCGATTATGGGGATTCTGAAGAATTAAAACCGATGCAGCTTGCCAGCGAAAACTGGGATAAACCTGTAATTGTCACGACTAATGTTCAATTTTTTGAATCATTATTCGCAAGCAGGTCATCTAAGTGTAGGAAAATTCATAATATTGCGAATTCTGTGGTTATATTTGATGAGGCACAAATGTTGCCATTGGAATATTTGAAACCATGCATTGCCATGATGGAAAATTTAATGGATTTCTATAGGACAAGTATTGTTTTATGTACGGCAACACAACCGGCCTTAGACAGTATATTTGATCAACACAGACGGTATATTGAATTATGCCCGAATATAAATGAGCAGTTTAAATTTTTTAAAAGAGTTATATACGAAAATCTTGGGATAATCGAATTTGATACTTTAATTGAAAGATTGAAGACTGAAAAAAGAGCACTGTGTATTGTTAATACAAAAAAATGTGCACAGCAGCTTTACGAACAGTTAAGTGGTGATGGTGTGTATCATTTATCAACAAGTATGTATCCTAAGCATCGTAAAAAGATACTTGCACAGATTAAAGAAAGAATGAGTGATAAATCAAAATCATGTGTGCTTATTTCAACAAGTTTGGTAGAGGCGGGAGTAGATCTTGATTTTAATTCAGTATATCGTCAAGTAGCAGGAGTAGATTCGGTAATACAGGCAGCAGGTAGATGCAACCGAGAAGGAATTGAGAAAAAAGAAAACAGTAAAGTTTATATTTTTGATATAAATGGAATGAAAACAGTGCCGGGACAAAGTCTGCAAAGCTCAATCACTAAAGGGTTATTGCAAGATTATCATGATATTTCTAATCTTGAATGCATTACAGAATATTTCAAAAGGCTATATCATTTTAGAGAAAATGATTTGGATAAAAAGAATATTATAGGCGAATTCAAGGATTGGAAATATAATTTTGAGACGGTATCAGAAAAATTTCATTTGATTGAGGAAAATACAAGAATTGTATTTATTCCGATAGAGCAGGAAGCTAAGGATTTATTATTTGAAATAAAAAATCAGGGTTATGGAAAAGCCAGAATGAGAAAGGCATCCCAGTACTGTGTTCAGATATATAATCAGCTTTTTGATACTTTGTATGGTGCTGGTATAATTAAGGAAATAACATCGGATATAGAGAATTTTTATGAATTGGTAGATGAAGAAATGTATACAGATGACAAGGGATTAAATTTGTCTGTGGAATCTGGAATGGATTTATATCTGTAATTTAAATGGCTGTGTGAATTATAAACACAGCCATTTATTTGCATTATTAAAAATATTATTATTTCAATCCACAGGATTAGCCTGACAAATGTAATTGTACAATATGAATTGAATTATTTCAATAAAATTTTAAATAAAAATTGAAAAGTGTTGATTAGTAATGTTTGAAGTAGTATTATTTAAAACATAAGAAGATAATGTACGTGAAATAAATTAGATAAAGGAGTAGGGTGATGATTTTATATCATGGAAGTAAAGAAATAGTAGAATTTCCTGAAATTAGAACAGCTCGTTATAACAAGGATTTTTATTTTGGGTTTTATTGCACACAGATGCCAGAGCAGGCAGTGAGATGGGCAACGAGATATGGAACGCGAGGCTATTTGAATAAATATGAATATACTGAAAATTCAAAGCTTAAGTATCTTGTATTTGAAAAAATGACAGAAGAATGGCTTGATTTTATTGTTGATTGCAGAAGAGGAATAGCGCACTCGTATGATATTGTTGAAGGACCTATGGCTGATGATACAATATATAATTATATACAGAATTATATTGATGGAAAGATAAGCAGAGCAGCTTTTTGGGAACTGGCGAAGTTTAATCATCCGACTCATCAAATAAGTTTTCATACGGTAAGTGCGCTTAGTACTTTGAGATATGTTGGAAATGAGGTTGTTTATGGCGATTAAAAATAATAATAATCTATTCTATACATGCAGTCTGATTGAATATATTGGCAGGCAGATTAAAAGGAAACGTTATGAGGTGGTTGATTTACTGACAAAAGAACGGATTAAACGTATATATAAATATGCAGATATTCTCCATTGCGAACCAATTGAAAAAGTTGCAGATGAGTTTATTACGGAATGCAGTATGAATAATGGAAATTATGATAATATACATGATTGTAAATATAGGATTCCGGATTACTGGGATATTGGCGAAGTATATGAGAGATTGATAGAGGATTGTTTTAGTGATGATGAGATACTTCATGGTATATGGAAAGTGTATCATTCGTGGATAAGTGACAAGATATCAAATTATAATACCGATTTTTATTATCAGCCACGAGACTACATTGCAGCTTGTTATGAGGAAGGAGATGTCCTGTAAATGGGAGTAGGTGTAAGAGTTAAGGTATGGGGAGATTATGCATTATTCTCACGACCGGAAATGAAGGTTGAGAGATGCTCATATGATGTTATGACTCCATCGGCAGCAAGGGGAATACTTGAGGCGATATATTGGCATCCGGGATTGAGTTGGGTGATTGATAAAATCTATGTGAAAAATCCAATCAGATTTACCAGTGTCAGAAGAAATGAGATAAAAAGTAAAGCTTCCGCAAATAATATATTACAGGTATATAATGGTGCGGATAAGCCTTTGTACATAAGTACAAAGGATGATATTGTACAGAGGGCATCTCTTATTTTGAAGGATGTGTCTTATGTTATAGAGGCACATTTTGAGATGACGGAAAAAGCAAATAATACAGATAATCCCGGGAAATTTAAGGATATTATGATGAGAAGACTTAAGCGTGGGGAATGTCATCATATGCCATATTTTGGCTGTCGTGAGTTTCCGGCAAATTTTTGCCTTTGTGAAGAGAAAAATATACATACATTTTATGATAATATTCCGGAGAAAGATTTGGGATTTATGCTATATGATATGGATTATAGTGATTGTGAAAGAGGCAATATCAGTCCAATATTTTTTAGAGCAGTGATGAAGCGTGGAGTAATAGATTTAAGGGACTGTGAGGTGATAAGATGATCTTACAGGCATTAGTGAAAGAATATGAGAATCTTGCAGAGAATAATCTGGTGCCGAAGAGAGGCTGGTGTCAGGCCAAGGTTTCTTATGCAATAGATTTAAATCCTAATGGGAAAATCAAAGAAATTTATCCACTAAAAACAGAACAGACTAGTGGAAAAAAGAAGGTTTTTCTTCCAGTTGCGAAGAGTGTTCCTGAAATGGTTACACGTTCATCGGGCGTGGCAGCTAATTTTCTCTGTGATAATGTAAAATACATGCTAGGGATTGATCAAAGCGGAACTAATGCAAGGGTGCAGGAGTGCTTTCAGGCAGCGAAGGAAAAACATTTAGCGTTGTTAAAGAATGTTGATGAGCCTATGGCAAATGCAATTTGTAATTTTTTTAATTTATGGAATCCAGAGACGGCTTATGATAATGCATGTGTAAGAGAAAAATCAGATGAATTAAATGAGGGTGGTAATGTCATCTTCTGTATGGGAAATGATTTCGCACAGGATAATGATACAATTAAAAAAATTTGGGACAACTATGTTGTACATCAGACAGAAAATACCAATGATGGTATTTGTCTTGCAACTGGTGAAAAAACGGAGATAGCAAGAATTCATCGTGGAATAAAAGGTGTTCCAGGAGCACAGACAAGTGGAGCTGCTTTGGTTTCGTTTAATGCACCTGCATTTGAATCTTATGGCAAGGAACAGAGCTATAATGCACCTGTAGGAAAATATGCAGAGTTTGCATATACAACTGCATTGAATTATTTGTTGAGTAATAGGGATAAGACATTTCAATTAGGTGATTCCATGGTGGTTTATTGGGCTGAAAATGGCATGGAAGAATATCAGAAAACATTTAGTTTTGTTATGAATCCTCATATAGATAATGAGGAACAGCTTCAAAGAATATTTGACAGCTTGAAAAAATCAAGATATGTGGATGTAGATAATGTTCAGATGGACTTTGAGCAGTCATTTTATATTTTATGCCTTGCACCGAATGCTGCGAGGTTATCTGTTCGTTTCTTTTATCAAAACACATTTGGTGATATTTTAAAAAATATAAAAGAACATTATAAACGGTTGGATATTGTGAAACCGTTGTGGGTGGAAAAGAAATATCTGAGCGTATATGAATTGTTAAGAGAGACTGTCAATCCTAATTCAAAGGATAAGACTCCAATCCCTAATATGTCTGCAATGGTACTTCAAAGTATTTTATCGGGAAACAGATATCCTGCAAGTCTTTATACAGACACTGTTATCAGAATACGATCTGAGCAGGGAAATGTTACATGGGGAAGAGCTTCAATTATCAAGGCTTATTTAATAAAAAATTATTCATGGAAGGAAGGAGAAAACTACATGGGATTAGAAGAAACATGCAATGACACTGCATACATATTGGGAAGATTATTTTCAGTTTTGGAGTCAATCCAAAAGGAGGCGAATCAGGGAATAAATGCTACAATTAAAGACAGGTATTTTAATTCAGCATGCGCTACGCCTGCATCTGTTTTTCCAATTTTATTTAAATTAGAAAATAGTCATATAAAAAAACTTGAGCGTGAAAAAGGTAGCGGTTCTAAGATTTTTTATGAAAAAATAATAGGAAACCTTATGAAAAAATTAGTATTATTTCCACGGAGTTTGTCTTTAGAAGAACAAGGAAAATTCATGTTGGGATATTATCATCAGACACAAAAGAAGTATGGAAAAAAGGAGGACAAATAAATGGGAGAGGTTATTAAAAACAGATATGAGTTTGTTGTTTTATTTGATGTTGAAAATGGAAATCCTAACGGGGATCCTGACGCTGGCAATATGCCAAGAATTGATCCGGAAAGTGGCTTAGGAATTGTAACTGATGTATGCTTAAAACGTAAGATCCGAAATTACATAGAGACTGTGAAGGAGGACGAAGATGGATATAAAATTTATATCAAGGAGAATGTTCCTCTTAACAGAAGTGACAGGGAGGCATGCAAAAGTCTTGGTATAAATGATGATGAAGATAAAAAGGTTACAGAAGCATTAAAAAAACTAAAAAAGTCAGATAAGGATGCAGATATAAAATTAAGGGATTATATGTGCAGAAATTTTTATGATATTCGTGCATTTGGTGCTGTAATGACGACTTTTGTTAAAGCTTCATTGAATTGTGGGCAGGTAAGAGGTCCTGTACAGCTTGGATTTGCAAGAAGTATTGATCCTGTTATTAGTCAGGAGGTAACTATTACGAGAGTTGCCATTACAACAGAAAAAGATGCTGAGAATAAGAGTAACGAGATGGGAAGAAAGAGTATTGTTCCATATGGCTTGTATCGTGTAGAAGGTTATATTTCAGCAAATCTTGCAAGAAAAGTTACTGGATTTTCTGAGGAAGATCTAGAATTGTTATGGAATGCAATAATAAATATGTTTGAAAATGACCATTCTGCTGCAAGAGGAAAGATGGCAGTTCGTGAGCTTATTGTTTTTAAGCATAGTAAAGAGCTTGGTGACTGTCCTGCTTATAAATTATTTGATGCAGTTAAAGTGCAGAAAAATGATGATATACAATATCCAAGAAAATATCAGGATTATACAGTTACTATTAATGATGATGAGATACCGGATACGGTAGAAGTGAAAAGGATGATTTAATGGAATATTCTCAAGATGATTATCTGATGATTTCTGGAATACAGCATTTTAAATTTTGCAGAAGACAATGGGCGCTTATTCATGTTGAGCAGCAGTGGGCTGAAAATGAACATACTGTTATTGGCGAACTTATGCATAAAAAAGCGCATGATCCATATCTGACAGAAAAGAGAAAAGATATTCTGGTTGTCAGAGCTCTTCCTGTATCCTCAAGAAGCATGGGTGTGAGTGGGGAGTGTGATATTGTTGAATTTCACAAATGTGAAGATGGAGTGAAGCTCTATGGACATCGTGGAACCTATTCATTATATCCAATTGAGTACAAAAAGGGGAAACCCAAAGCGTCAAACGAAGATGAACTTCAGTTAATAGCGCAGGCTATGTGTCTGGAAGAAATGTTTTCAACAAAAATAACGGAGGGTGCTATATTTTATGGTGAGACAAGAAGACGCAAACCGATAGTGTTTACAGATGAACTTCGGGATGAAGTGAAAAAAATATTTGGAGAAATGCATGATTATTATGATCGAAATTATACACCTAAGGTCAAAACGTCGAAAAGGTGTGTATCTTGCTCTTTAAAAGATATTTGTATGCCAAAGATTGATAAAAGTGGTTCGGTGAAATCGTATATCAATAAGATGCTGGGGGAAACGTTATGAGGAAATTATTGAATACATTGTATGTTACATCGGAAAATAGTTATCTGGGGTTGGATGGAGAAAATGTTGTTGTATATGATGATAAAAATGAAATAGGCAGATTACCTTTACACAATCTCGAAGCAATAATTTCATTTGGATATAGAGGAACAAGTCCGGCATTAATGGGAGCTTGTGCGGATAGAAATATTTCTCTTTGTTATCTGACACCACAGGGAAAATTTCTTGCAAGAGTTTCAGGCAAAGTTAAGGGGAATGTCGTGCTAAGGAAACAACAATTCCAAAGCAGTAGTGAAGATATAAAGTGCCTGGAAATCGCAAAAAACTGTATTCTTGGAAAAGTGTATAATTCAAGATGGGTTCTAGAAAGAGCAATTAGAGATCATTCAATGCAGATAGATGTGGATAAGGTAAAAAAAGCATCTATAAAACTGAAAGAATTTCTTGATTATATCCAAAATTCACAGTCTATGAATCAGTTAAGAGGATATGAAGGTGAAGCAGCAAGTATATATTTTGGCGTATTTGATGAGTTGATTTTACAACAAAAGAAAGATTTTTTCTTTCAAGGGAGAAATCGGCGTCCGCCTCTTGATAATGTAAATGCAATGTTGTCGTTTACGTATACATTGCTTACAACTCAAATTACATCAGCGCTAGAGGTTGTAGGGTTAGATCCCTATGTTGGTTACATGCACACGGAACGTCCCGGTAGAGTATCACTTTCATTAGATCTTATAGAAGAATTGCGAGCAGTCATGGCTGATAGATTTGTTTTATCATTGATTAATAAAAAGATTGTAAATGGCAAGAGTTTTACAAAAAAAGAAAACGGTGCTGTATTGATGGATACAGATATTCGTAAAAAATTACTATCAGAATGGCAAAACAAGAAAAAGGAGATTATTACACACCCATATCTTAATGAAAAGGTGGAATGGGGAATGGTTCCATTTGTACAGGCAATGCTGTTGGCAAGATATTTAAGGGGAGATTTGGATGAGTACCCTGTATTTTTATGGAAATGAGGTGATGGCGTGCTTGTATTGATTACATATGATGTGAATACTGAAACTGCTGAAGGAAAAACCAGGTTGAGAAAAGTAGCTAAACAATGTGTAAATTATGGGCGAAGAGTTCAGAATTCTGTGTTTGAATGTATACTAGATAATGCTCAATGTGTGATGCTAAAGGCCATATTAACGGATCTTATTGATAAAGATGTGGATAGTCTCAGATTCTATTATTTAGGAAATCGTTATCAGACGAAGATAGAACATGTTGGTGTTGACCGTGGGATTCCTGCTGATCAGACATTGATATTATAAAATGTGGTGCGAAAGATAAGTAAACATGAATGTACCGGTTGTCTCGCACCTGAAATTACTTGTAAATTTGTACAATAAAATGAATAATAGGTTTTTGGTTTTACTTGTTATTTATCTTATTATATATTTATTGTCGGTATTGTATAAAAATAAACAAATTTTTTGTGCAATATTGCTGTCGCTCCTCTCGTGGGAGCGTGGATTGAAATTAATGTGACCGATACGGAGCATAATCACTTTGAGTCGCTCCTCTCGTGGGAGCGTGGATTGAAATACCATCTACAATGCGCATACCAGATACCCACTCCCGTCGCTCCTCTCGTGGGAGCGTGGATTGAAATATTCAGTGGGTTTGTTCCATGAAATACACTGAACGTCGCTCCTCTCGTGGGAGCGTGGATTGAAATATTATTGCCAACGAACATAGCACCGACAGGGGATGTCGCTCCTCTCGTGGGAGCGTGGATTGAAATATTAACCCTCTTTTCTATTCGTGCATGGTTTACAGTCGCTCCTCTCGTGGGAGCGTGGATTGAAATTGTGTCCTCCACTGTCAATGCAGACGCATGACAGTCGCTCCTCTCGTGGGAGCGTGGATTGAAATGTCTTTTAGCACTGCTTCAAAGCTTGGCTCTAATGTCGCTCCTCTCGTGGGAGCGTGGATTGAAATATACTCTTTATACCTCCAACAAAAATAATATTTAGTCGCTCCTCTCGTGGGAGCGTGGATTGAAATGTCCAGCTTGTCCAATACTAATTGATTGACAAAGTCGCTCCTCTCGTGGGAGCGTGGATTGAAATATAGGTGCTTTTATACGGCTTTACAACTGTATATGTCGCTCCTCTCGTGGGAGCGTGGATTGAAATTCTCTGATAAACACCACTGCACTTCCTTTTCTGGTCGCTCCTCTCGTGGGAGCGTGGATTGAAATTTCATTCATTGTCTTGTCCTCCTGCGGTTTCTTCGTCGCTCCTCTCGTGGGAGCGTGGATTGAAATATTGCTGTTTTGTATATCTCTTTGCCGTCCTCTGGTCGCTCCTCTCGTGGGAGCGTGGATTGAAATAATAACCCTGTCTTTTTCCATTGCCTGCGCCATTGTCGCTCCTCTCGTGGGAGCGTGGATTGAAATAAATTCCTGTGGGTACAACTCTTTGAACCCTGCGTCGCTCCTCTCGTGGGAGCGTGGATTGAAATTCACTTATTCACGCTACAATATTACCCCATTTTTGGTCGCTCCTCTCGTGGGAGCGTGGATTGAAATTGGACCCCAGCCCACAACTTCAATTTCAAATCTGTCGCTCCTCTCGTGGGAGCGTGGATTGAAATGTTGATAATCATTCTGTAATCTGTTATGTTTATGTCGCTCCTCTCGTGGGAGCGTGGATTGAAATCGCAGTTCCAGAACCTTTTCGCCTGCTGCCATCGTCGCTCCTCTCGTGGGAGCGTGGATTGAAATGTAGGAATGTTAATACCCCATACAAGCCCGTTTAGCGTCGCTCCTCTCGTGGGAGCGTGGATTGAAATTTCAAGTTCGCTGTCTGCCCATATTCCGGCTGTTGTCGCTCCTCTCGTGGGAGCGTGGATTGAAATCATTTTGGAAATATGTTTATGTATGGTGCTTAGAGTCGCTCCTCTCGTGGGAGCGTGGATTGAAATAGCTCTCAAACATCAAGCATTTTAAATTGTATCTGTCGCTCCTCTCGTGGGAGCGTGGATTGAAATTGCGGTGTCTCGATATAAAAATGCAAGGAGGAATCGTCGCTCCTCTCGTGGGAGCGTGGATTGAAATAAGGAGTCTTGGACAGAAAGAATTGTATGTGGATGTCGCTCCTCTCGTGGGAGCGTGGATTGAAATAAAACATGTATGTCGGAAATCCAAGGGTCAAAACAGTCGCTCCTCTCGTGGGAGCGTGGATTGAAATGCTAAACAACTGTTTTGTGAATAGTTGTAATAATTGTCGCTCCTCTCGTGGGAGCGTGGATTGAAATAATATTGGCAAATACAAACCTTTTCCGTCAGTACAAGTCGCTCCTCTCGTGGGAGCGTGGATTGAAATTCGTGTCTCATCATCCATTAGAACGGCTATAGCGTCGCTCCTCTCGTGGGAGCGTGGATTGAAATCGGATGGATGCGTATGCAGCTCTGGCGATCGTCGTCGCTCCTCTCGTGGGAGCGTGGATTGAAATTGGATCTCTTTGCTGTGGATTGGCAGTGTCTGCACTGGTCGCTCCTCTCGTGGGAGCGTGGATTGAAATTGGTTGATCGCTGTGGTTACGCCGTAGCCGTTGACCGTCGCTCCTCTCGTGGGAGCGTGGATTGAAATTCTGAGTACCTCGAAGAAGTCCAGGCCGCGTTCCTGTCGCTCCTCTCGTGGGAGCGTGGATTGAAATGCCTCCAGTGTGATTGAATAGATACCGTCCTCTGTCGCTCCTCTCGTGGGAGCGTGGATTGAAATCACGTCCTTGTCGAGTCGGATCACGAGGTCTTCGACCGTCGCTCCTCTCGTGGGAGCGTGGATTGAAATATCTGATGCAGGTGTACTGCTTGCCTTGGTGCCCTGTCGCTCCTCTCGTGGGAGCGTGGATTGAAATTCATAAATTCATCAACGAGTCTGTCTGTATCTTTGTCGCTCCTCTCGTGGGAGCGTGGATTGAAATATTTTCAAAAGGCTATAGATATGCGGATTTTGAGTCGCTCCTCTCGTGGGAGCGTGGATTGAAATGCTAAACAACTGTTTTGTGCATAGTTGTAATAATTCAGTCGCTCCTCTCGTGGGAGCGTGGATTGAAATAAACTTCGCCTTAAGAATGACGCAAGGCAGTAGAGTCGCTCCTCTCGTGGGAGCGTGGATTGAAATATCACATATACTATTTAATATATTATAATTATATCTATGTCGCTCCTCTCGTGGGAGCGTGGATTGAAATACATTCTTTTTGTTTTGGGCACTTGGAGCAATCGTCGCTCCTCTCGTGGGAGCGTGGATTGAAATCCAAGGCTATGAAAAAGGCTGATGAAGAGGAAGAGTCGCTCCTCTCGTGGGAGCGTGGATTGAAATAAAAGATACTGAAAAACTCTTTGAAACTGAATGGTCGCTCCTCTCGTGGGAGCGTGGATTGAAATAGAATGAGCCGGTTGTAGTTGAGCAGACCTATGAAGTCGCTCCTCTCGTGGGAGCGTGGATTGAAATTCCTTTTTTGAAAAATAGGCAGGGGCTATATGCGTCGCTCTTCTCGTGGGAGCGTGGATTGAAATCGATTGTTAATGACTGCCTCAGCTCGCCCGTATCTGCCGCTCCTCTCGTGGGAGCGTGGATTGAAATAAACGTAAAGTATTATATTAAATGCATAAAGAGGTCGCTCCTCTCGTGGGAGCGTGGATTGAAATTGCCTGTTTCTCACGTTGTAGGATTGCTTTTTTCGTCGCTCCTCTCGTGGGAGCGTGGATTGAAATATACACATATCATATATATATATATCTAATACATGTCGCTCCTCTCGTGGGAGCGTGGATTGAAATTACAAAGAGGTGCCGCAATACGAACTCTCATACACCGTCGCTCCTCTCGTGGGAGCGTGGATTGAAATCTTTTGGTAAGAGCAAATGTTAGATTTTGGATATTGTCGCTCCTCTCGTGGGAGCGTGGATTGAAATTTAATCAGGGTGGCAAGGTAACAAGCCACTTTGGTCGCTCCTCTCGTGGGAGCGTGGATTGAAATTCAAATATTCTTCATCATACAGCCATTCATCAGTGTCGCTCCTCTCGTGGGAGCGTGGATTGAAATATAGCCACCATGCCGGTCTCGTCTGATGTCATAGTCGCTCCTCTCGTGGGAGCGTGGATTGAAATAATGTACGACTTAAACTCATCTGGAATATAATTGTCGCTCCTCTCGTGGGAGCGTGTATTGAAATCAGTGTCACCTCAAAGGTGTAGTCCCCGGTGAAGTCGCTCCTCTCGTGGGAGCGTGGATTGAAATATGGCATAAAAGCCGTCACAAAGTCCGTTGGAAATGGTCGCTCCTCTCGTGGGAGCGTGGATTGAAATTGAAGAACCTGAATACGAACGATTGTGTAATATGGTCGCTCCTCTCGTGGGAACGTGGATTGAAATTCTGCAAGGTTAGTGGCTGTGCCTGTACCTGCCGTCGTTCCTCTCGTGGGAGTGTGAATTGAAATATCAGCATATGAATCTATACACAATCATAATATGCTGCGTTATTGTAGAATTAGTAGTTAAGTCTATTTTTATAGCAATAACGTTGCTTATCAATAATACAATAGATAAATATTGTTGCAAACCAGTAAATAGCAGGTATAATATAGAGTAACATATTAACAGGGAGGCATATTCATTGGGCATTTACGTTAATCCGACAGGAAGATCGTTTGAGCTTGCGATAAATTCAGAGATTTTTGTTGACAAAAGCGGTCTGATTAAAGAAACGAATAAGTGTATAAATACATTACAAAGGTATATGTGTGTAAGCCGTCCAAGGCGATTCGGAAAGTCAATGGCCATGGATATGCTTTCAGCATATTATGGTCGAAAGACTGATGCAGAAAATTTATTTAAAGGCCTTAAAATAAGTCATGATGAGTCGTATGACAGACATATTAACAAGTATGATGTACTCAAAATTAATATGCAGGACTTTTTGAGTGTTACACACAGTGTTGATGATATGCTTAAAATGTTGTGCGAATACATTACGGATGATTTTTCAATAGAGTGTAAGGATATTATTTTTCGGGACAAGTCAAATATTGTGAGAGTAATGCAGGATGTTTTTATGTCTACAGGCAGGCCGTTTGTGATTCTTATTGATGAATGGGATTGTCTGTTTAGAGAATTTACGCAGGATAAAGAAGCGCAGAAGAAATACCTTGATTTTTTGAGAGGCTGGCTTAAGGATAAAGACTATATAGCGCTTGCATACATGACAGGTATACTGCCGATTAAAAAATATGGTTCACATTCTGCTCTTAATATGTTCACGGAATATTCCATGACAGATATGGGAGCTTTGGCAGAGTACTTTGGCTTTACAGATGATGAGGTCAGAGAATTGTGTGACAGATATGATATGGACTTTGAAGAGGCAAGGGCATGGTACAATGGATATAAGCTCGTGTCCCATAGCAAATATGGAGTAAAGAAATATGCGATGTACAGTCCGAAGTCTGTAGTAGAAGCCATGCTAAAGCATAAATTTGGTACTTATTGGAATCAGACTGAAACTTACGAGGCTCTCAAGGTTTATATTCAAATGAATATGGATGGTCTAAAAGATGCCGTGATTAAAATGCTTGCCGGTGAAAGTGAGAAAATAAATACAGGCACATTTGAAAATGACATGACATCATTTGCCACAAAGGATGATGTGCTTACACTTTTAGTACATCTTGGCTACCTGACATATGATAGTGAGACGGAAGAGGTTTCAATTCCAAATCGAGAGGTGTCAAAGGAATATCTTAATGCAATTAGTACAATGGATTGGGATGAAGTATCAAAATCAATAAAAGCATCACAAAAATTGCTTGAGAGTTTGTGGAATATGAATGGTGCTGCGGTTGCTGACGGAATTGATAAGGCACATAATGAGATATCTATTTTACGGTATAATGATGAGAATTCTTTAAGCTGTACAATTAATTTGGCATTTTATTCGGCCAGGGAGTATTACTCAATAGTTCGTGAATTACCAACAGGAAAAGGCTTTGCTGATGTATGCTTTATTCCAAGAGTGAGTCATTTGGATAAGCCGGCAGTTGTTATTGAATTGAAATATGATAAGAATGTTGATGGCGCCATTTCACAGATAAAGTCGAGACAGTATGTGGAAGCCTTGAAGGATTATAAGGGTAATTTGCTTCTTGTTGGAATAAATTACGATAAAAAGACAAAAGAACATCAATGTGTGATTGAAAAATGGAAGCTGTAAAGGTGAAATTAGCAGGGAGTATAGCAACAATTAATGCTATACTCCCTGCTATTATATTTTTGGTTGCAAGAATTTAGTTTATGCTATAAAATATTTATAACTGTATGCAGATATTTAATAATCACAATATCTGTCTGTATAATAAAATACGCATAAAGAGGACGAAAGAATGATCAACAAATTAGTAGACAAAATCAAGAAAACAAACGCACCTATCGTAGTAGGTCTAGACCCGATGCTTTCATATGTGCCTGAGCACATCACAAAGAAGGCATTTGATGAGCTTGGAGAGACACCGGCCGGTGCAGCGGAGGCTATCTGGCAGTACAACAAGGCTATTGTGGATGCCACATATGACCTGATTCCTGCGGTAAAGCCACAGATTGCCATGTATGAGCAGTTTGGAGTGGAGGGCCTTAAGGCATTCCAGAAGACAGTGGATTACTGTCACGAGAAGGATCTCGTGGTTATCGGAGATGTAAAGCGTGGAGATATCGGCTCAACATCGGCTGCATACGCCACAGGACATCTCGGAAAGGTACAGATCGGCAGCAAGAGCTATTCTACCTTTGATGAGGATTTTGCCACTGTCAATCCATACCTTGGAACAGACGGTATCAAGCCATTCGTAGATGTATGCAAGGAGGAGAAGAAGGGTATCTTCATTCTTGTAAAGACATCTAATCCATCAAGTGGAGAGTTCCAGGACCGTATGATTGACGGACGCCCATTATATGAGTGGGTAGGCGAGAAGGTTGCAGAGTGGGGAGCTGACTGCATGGGTGATTCATACAGCTATGTAGGTGCGGTTGTCGGTGCAACATACCCTGAGCAGGGTAAGATTCTTCGTAAGGTAATGCCAAAGAGCTTCATCCTCGTACCGGGCTACGGCGCACAGGGAGGCAAGGGCGCAGACCTTGTTCATTTCTTCAATGAGGACGGACTTGGTGCAATTGTCAATTCATCACGTGGAATCATCTGCGCATACAAGCAGGATAAGTACAAGGATATGGGCATCACAGCAGAGAATTTTGCAGATGCATCACGCAAGGCTGTTGAGGATATGATTGAGGATATCTCAGGAGCACTTGCAAATCGTTAATAAGTTATTCAGAAAGCTTAAATATATTAACAAACGAAACCAGGGAGATAAAATGGCAGAGAAATTTGAGGAGATTGCAGTTGTAGTTGACCAGAGCTCACTCGGCAATGGCATCTACGACCTCACACTTAAGACAGACAAAATTGCAAAGGCAGCAAAGGCGGGACAGTTTGTATCGGTTTACTCAAACGACAAGAGTAAGCTGCTTCCGCGTCCGATAAGCCTTTGCGGCATAAACAGAGATGATGACACCATCCGTCTTGTGTACCGTGTGACAGGTGAAGGCACGGGAACAGAGGAATTTTCAAAGCTTGTCAGGGGCGATAAGGTAAGGATTTTAGGACCTCTTGGAAACGGCTTTACAGTACAGCAGGGAAAGAAGGCCTTCCTTATCGGCGGAGGAATCGGAGTGCCGCCTATGCTGCAGCTTGCCAAGGATATAAATGCAGGCATTGTGCAGACATCAGGTGACGAAAAAAATTCGGGACAGGCAGCAATGGAAGGTGCAGAAATTAAAACAGCAGTATGCGATATGAACATCGTCATGGGCTATCGCGATGAGAATACCTTCCTGCTCGATGAGTTTAAGGAACAGGCAGCTTCCTTTGTAGCTACAGAGGACGGCAGTGTCGGCACAAAGGGCAATGTCATCGATGCAATAAAGGAGAATGCTCTTGAGGCAGACGTGATTTATGCATGTGGACCTATGCCTATGCTTCGTGCACTCAAGGCTTACGCTGCAGAGCATGATATGGACTGCTTTATATCAATGGAGGAGCGCATGGCATGTGGAATCGGTGCATGCCTTGCGTGCGTATGCAAAACAAAGGACAAGGATGCCCACAGCAATGTAAACAACAAGCGTATATGCAAAGAGGGACCTGTTTTTGATGCGAAGGAGGTGGAGCTGTAATGAGTAATATGTCAGTAAATGTGGCCGGTGTTGAGTGGAAAAATCCTGTTACAGTTGCATCCGGCACATTCGGCTCCGGTGCAGAGTACAGCGAGTTTGTTGATTTAAACAGACTTGGTGCAGTCACTACAAAGGGTGTTGCGAATAAGCCGTGGGAGGGTAATCCTACACCGAGAGTAGCAGAGGTGTACGGCGGCATGCTCAATGCAGTCGGACTTCAAAATCCCGGCATCGAGCTTTTCTGCAAGAGGGATATTCCTTTTTTAAAGCAGTTTGATACAAGGATTGTGGTAAATGTATGCGGTCATTCGCTTGACGAGTATCTTGATGTGGTAAAGCGTCTTGCGGATGAGCCTATTGATATGATGGAAATAAATATCTCATGCCCTAATGTTAAGGAGGGCGGAATTGCCTTCGGAACAGATCCAAAGGGTGTTGAGACAATCACAAGCGAGATTAAAAAATATGCAAAGCAGCCTGTTATCATGAAGCTTTCTCCAAATGTCACAAGTATTGCAGAGATAGCAAGGGCGGCAGAGGCCGGTGGAGCTGATGCGGTTTCGCTCATCAATACAATTACAGGCATGAAGATTGATATAAACAGAAGAAGCTTTGTGTTAGCAAACAAGACAGGCGGCATGAGCGGTCCGGCGGTTCATCCGGTTGCAGTGCGCATGGTTTACGAGACAGCACATGCAGTCAATATTCCGATTATCGGAATGGGCGGTATCACAAATGCTGCCGATGCTATAGAGATGATACTTGCCGGAGCTACGGCTGTTTCAGTCGGCACAGCAAACTTTGTAAATCCAAAGACCACAGAGCAGATAGTGGATGGCATCGCAGAGTATATGGACAGGTATGGAGTAAAGGATATTTCAGAGCTTGTCGGCGCAGTTGACAGATAGAGCATAATGGATAGACGGAGGATAAAATAATGATTCTGGCAGCAGAATACGTGCCTTCTATGTATGCCACAGTCTGGGCACTTGTTCCACCTGTTGTGGCTATAGTTCTGGCACTTATCACAAAAGAGGTCTACAGCTCATTATTCGTTGGAATAGTGATTGGCGGACTGTTTTATGGAAATGCATTTCAGCCGGGTTTTTCGGCTGAGAGATCAGTGCTTCACATATTCGAGGACGGACTTGTTGGAGTGCTATCGGATTCGTACAATGTGGGAATACTGATATTCTTAGTCGTGCTCGGTGTTATGGTGAGCATGATGAACAAGGCAGGCGGCTCGGCGGCCTTTGGAGAGTGGGCGAGTGAGCACATAAAGACAAGGATTGGTGCCCAGCTTTCAGCTATAATACTTGGAGTACTTATATTTATAGATGATTACTTCAACTGTCTGACAGTAGGAAGTGTGATGCGCCCTGTCACCGACAAGCATCAGGTTTCAAGAGCAAAGCTTGCATATCTGATAGATGCCACAGCAGCGCCTGTATGCATCATTGCACCTATATCATCGTGGGCAGCCGCAGTTACCGGCTTTGTAAAGGGAGAGGATGGCTTTTCTATTTTCATAAAGGCCATTCCATACAATTA
>ERZ827363.1756-NODE-1756-length-20318-cov-12.972166_pt1 | contig 20318 bp, 32 predicted proteins | sample MGYA00519776_ERZ827363 | MGnify/ENA primary metagenome ERZ827363 (study PRJEB31778, sample SAMEA3449288) | human gut metagenome | biome: human gut; feature: human-associated habitat; material: faeces | place: United Kingdom | collected 2010/2012 ...
AGGCATCATAAACGTAGCGCTTTTAGAGTGGATTCCCTTCAAAAGATTCCTTAACAAAGTATTCATCAACTTCAACTATACCTTCAACTTTATCATTTTTTAATGATAAATTGATTACATTAAGTATCCTATGACGCATATAAAAAGAGGTTTTAACACCTACACCGACTTCTTTGGCACATTTTCTTATAGAAAGTCCTAATATCATTAGTTCACAATATTTTAACCATTTATCTAAGCCTAATTTTGTATTAGAGAATGGAGACATAGTAAACTCATCAAAACTTATACGACAGTGTTTACAGATATATCTTTGTCTTCCGTTAGATTTTCCATTTTTATTCACATCTTTACATTGGCATTTTGGACATTCGTATCCATTAGAAAATCTACTTTCTTTAACATTATCTCTAATTTCAGAAAAATTAAATAAACTACTTAATACTTCTTGAACCACTGAAATTAACTCTCTAAGTTCATTCTTTTCTAAATCTTTTATCATAGCTTTTATATCTGTTTTTGGTATAATATTAGGCATCCTTTTTCTTCTAAGTTTTCATCATCTATATAGCTTCTATTTAGATATTTGAACTACTTTAGTTATATCTAATTCTTTACAGAAAAGTAGTTTTTTAATCAACATTAATAACTGATGAAAAAGCCACCTCTTCTCCATCTTTTATTAAATTAATACTTTCGTAATTTTTTTCTTTTGGATTAATGATTTTGTATGCATATGTATTTTCTGCATTACCGGAAGTTTTCACATTAATTTGCAAGATGGAATTTTTCACATCACAAGATATATTTTCTTTATCAATATTCATTTTGTAAAATACTATATATTGGTCAGATGAATTTTCTACCAAAAATGCTTTATTTTCCAACTCTTCTTTTGGTGTGGTAGTAAAATAGTTGTTGTCCTTTATTGAGGATATATTAACTTCTTTCAATGAAGTAGATTTCTTATCTAAGTTAGAATTGCATCCTACTAAAAATATACCCATTAAAATAAAAATCCCTATTATTTTGCTGAACTTTTTCATAAATTTTCCCCCTTGATAATTTTCTATTTCTAATTTTACCTAATGATTATGTCATCTTGTAAAAAAATAATTTTAATTTAGTATTTAAAAATTAAAATTACTCAGGTATGGTTGTTTAATTTATTGTAGGTAGTTCGTATTATATTAATATTGTTCGTATTACCTTTTTATTTTTTAATCAACTATACGTTTTTGTATGATAGGATACTTATGTTTAGTTTTATTTTCGTCAAGTCCGTCTCCATATTTGTTAGTTAGCATCAAAAACATATTATGGTAATAATTCTCACCTGTATAATCACCACACCAAGTATATTCATATACTACATTCTTATTAGATTCAGATTTATATTTAACTCTATATATTATACCCCCAATTTTTTTTTGCTTTGATTTTTCAATACTTTCTATATCATCTTTATCTATGTGTTGTGCTTTTGTATATAATTCAAAACTCTTTTCAGCCGCATCCCAATCATAAGGGTATACTTCATATTTATAATAAAGACCTCCTCCAATTATGACAAAAAATAATATCAATATATACAAAATTTTATTTTCCGTTTTCTTTTTCATTTTCCCCCCCAATCTTATCTTCTTAATATATTTTAATTTGCATTATATAACAATTACGAACTTAACTATATTATATATGATTAATCACGAAGCTAGCTAACAGAGCCATTTTTTATTATTTCTTTCACCTTTTTAAATTATATTTTTATTTTAAATTTTTTATCTCATCTATTGATAAACCTGTTTTTAGTGATATAGTTTTCTCATCCAAAACATCCAACAAAGATTTTGCTATTTCCATAGCCTTGTTTTTTGCTCCCTTTCTCTCAGCTTCATTCAAAGCACTCACTTTATCTTTTAACGTTTTAGCTCTCATTTCATAAATTTGACGTTGAGTGTCATCATTACTCATTCTGATAAGTTCATCTTTTGCTTGTCTGATTTCCTCTATATTCATTTCCAAACTTCTAACTTTTTCACTTTCAGGGTCTTTTAAAAATTCAACCCAGTTTACTAACATGTCCTTTTCATCAGTTCCCTCTTCTAGTTTAGAGAATTTGTCTTCTATGTAATCTTTATTTAAATCAGTATTTTTTATTTCTACTGCTGTTATCAAATATTTTGGTTTTAGTGTCGCATTTAAAAATGATATTAATATTTTAGGATTTTTCTCACTTCCAAATATATTTTTAAACACAAAGTCCATCTTAGGATCTAGTAATCCTCTCATTTAATCACACCCTTTGCTTAAACTATATTATGATTATATCATAATTTCCTCCCATTATACTTCTAGAAAAATTAAAAGAGATTTATTCAACCATATGGTGCTTTATCTTAGAAAGGCTGATTTGATGATTTATTTAAATAGTTCAATAAATATATAGGTGTATCTTTCGATACACCTTTTTCATTATATTGATGGTTCGTCATCTGAATTATCTTCTTTTTTCACTAACATTTTAACACCAAAGAATATTATTAGTATTCCCACAAGAACATTTAATATATTTGAAATATTGTCTGGTATAAATTGTGATAGTATGGTTCCAAGTATTGCGACCATTGATAAAAATATTAAAGTTGCAGAAACTAATCCCACATTTTTAGCCGTATTAAATACCATCAAACACATTGGCCCCACTGCAATTTGCAATAATAGTCCAAATTTCAATCCACTAAACTATTTTTTAATCATCTATCATATCTCCTCCTTAGCTTATTATCTTTCTTCTGCTGGAGAGTCTACTTTCTTTTTCAAAAAAGATAATTTTGTTTCTGATATTATTATGGATGTAAAAATTATCATACAACCCACCACCATTCTAATTGTCACCACTTCATGCAAAAATATTACTGATAAAATTGTTCCAAATAAGGATTCTGTTGATAAAATTAAAGCAGATCTTGTTTGTTCCACCTTGGATTGACAGATGGTTTGTAGCAAAAATGCTATGGCTGTGCTAAATATACCAAGATACAAAGCACCCATAATTCCTGTAGGTGTGGCACTTATGTGCACTTGTTTTGTGAAAATTTGCAGTAAGGACGATAATATAAAGGCCACCACAAATTGCGTAACTGTCAGTACATAGGCGTTGTATTTTGCTGTAAATTCCCCTGTGAAAAATATATGAAAAGCAAAACCAAAGGCACATAAAAATGTTAATACGTCTCCCAAATTGACAGAAAAATCTGCTTGCAATGACAAAATTCCAATTCCCAAAAGTGCTATGAAACTACTTATAATTCCGATTTTGTCCAGCTTTCTTTTATATAAAATAAATCCTATAAAGGGCACTATGACCACATTTGCTGCTGTGATAAAGGCATTTTTCGATATAGTTGTGTATACAAGTCCTATAGTTTGCATAGAAAATCCTATAAAAGAAAATACACCAAGCAAGGCTCCACTTCTTAGAGATTCTTTGCTAATGTTCTTTTTTATTTCTTTGAAAAATATTGTTCCTAAAATTAAGCTAGCCACAAAAAATCTCACTGTCAAAGTTTGTATTGCTCTAACGCCTCCATCTAGTGCTAATTTTGTACCAATAAAACCACTTCCCCATATGATTGCTATGGTGAATAATCCTATTTCTCCCATGTGTTTTTTCATCTCATCACCCCTTACAATCTTATGGTAATTCAGTTTATTTTATTTGTAAATTCTATTTTTCCCTTACCAACTTTTCTATTTGTTGTTTTGTTAAATTGTATTTTTTGCTCAGTTCTTTGGTGTTTTTTCCGTTGTATTCCTTTGTGATTTGTCGATTTCTCTCTGCCATTTGTACATTTTTGTAGATGGGTATGTATATACTGGAGCCGCCCAGTGCTTTTGATACTTTTAAGAAGTTTTCCATGCCTATGATTTTTATAAGTCCATGGAGATTTTCAGATATATCTTCCATTTTCACTGTCATGATTTTTCCTCCTTTATTATTTTAATCTGTAGTTTAAACTATTTTCATCAAAATATATGATATTTTCGCCTGCCATTTCCACAAGTCTACTGCCAACAGCCTCATCCCAGCTGAGTATTTCTTCCATGGATTTTTCTGTGGAAATTATAAGCTGTTTGTTTGATAAATATCTGGAGTTGATAATTCTATAAATATAATTTAAATCACTATCTGTTGTTTTTCCCTTTAGAAAATCGTCAATGAATAAGACGCGTGGATTTAATAGCTTTTCCATTTCCTTTAGGTGATTTAGCTCGTCCATGATGGACTGTTTTAGGGAAATTATCATGTTGTTGTATTCCACATATCTGCAGTTTACCCCTTGTTCTATGAGATTTAGCATGATGGCAATGCCTAGATGCGTTTTGCCAGTGCCACATCTTCCCGAAAGTATGATTGATTTTTTATTTTGAAAATCACCTTTGCAGTATTTTAGTGATTTGTGCTTTGCTGCTATTTGACTTGTTGTCAAAGTTTTGTAACTTTCAAAAGTCTTTTTCTTGAAAACATCACTAAGACCGCATTTTTTAAGATTTTCCACTGCTCTTTTTTTGCTTAAACATTGGCAGGGCACGGCAATTTCGTTGTTATCTTCTCCCATTTCAAAAGTATATCCCAAATCCCTGCATTTTGGGCAGTTGTAGTTGTCTTTGACAGTGCTTTCTTTCATGAGTTTTTGCACTCTTTCCATAAGTTTTTTATCCATAAAAATCCCCCCTAACTAACGCCTAGCTCAGCTTCCATCATCTCAATTTCTTTTAGCATCTCTTCGTCAATGATCTCTTCTTTGACAAAATTATTGTATTTAGCAAATTTACCAGCAGGTTTTTTCTCACTTTTTTGAGACTTGCTATTTATAAATTCCATTCTTTTAGCATTGAACTTGTCCAAAGTTTTGATGTTTTCGCTTATGCATCTTCTGATAATTCCCTTCAAGTAAGATGGCGTAACATGGCCATTATCTATACAAATTTGCACAGCTCTTTCAAAGAGTTGCCAATCAATTTTATCACAAATTTCAATAAACCACTGTCTATTAGCTGGATAAATAGGTCCTATGTTTTGCTCATAAAGCTTAGTTATTTTTTTTAGATTCTCATTGCCTTGGTGCACACTTGCCAAAGATACAACTTGGCTATCTTTTATTTTTGGCTCTAACTCTTGCTCTATTTCTTTATCTAATTCTAATTCTTTCTCTTTCTCTAGCGTTACATTTTTGTTACAAGAAGTTTCAGTGGCGTTACAGTCTAAATTTTCTTCTTTAGAACTTTCTTCTTTAGACTTTTTTGCTTTTTCACTATCCTTTTTCTTATTTTCACGGTGTTTTCTCACACGTTTAGCAGAGTCACTTTCCTCACCAGTTAACTCTTGCACTTGCAACAATTCCATTTCATCAGCACTTACATATTCTATAAGATTTGTTCTTTTTAAAAATAATAGCGTTTCTTTCACATCTTCCACATCTTCATCAATTACCAAAGCTATTTCTTCTTCAAAACTATCTTCCACATTGTCAAAATATATTTTGCTGTTGTTTTGCAAAGAATAAACAAGCATTTTTTGATAAATAAGAATGTATAGTGGTCCTTTTTCCATTTTTCTAAGGGCTTTTATTTCTTTTTGTCTAAAAAACTCTTCTTGTATTTTCAACCAAAAATATTTCTTTGCCATTTTCTTTGCCTCCTTTTAATTATTCTAAAAATTCAACATTTTCTCCTATGATTACTTCCTCCCTTTTATCATCAATTAAAACACTTTCATCTACGCCCAGCGCCTTTGCTATTTTTTCTATGCAATAGTGCATTACTTTCTTGCCATTTTCTGCTCTTTGGATAGTCTTTGGTGAAACATCAGTATTTTCACTAAGTTTACTTCTTGATAATCCCTTTTCTAATCTGATTCTCTTTAATTCGTCGGTAACATAAAACTTATTTTTCATTTTATACACCACCTAAATTTTATTTATATTAATATGGTAGCACATCTTTAGATACGTATGTTTGGTCACTTAGAATATATTTTTTGCAAATAGATTGTTCAAACGCTTGTTAACTACATATAAGTTTTTTGATTTATTATATAAATAAGAAATAAAAAAGGAGGTAATATTATGGCTGTAATTTCCACACCAAATGCCACTTCTGTAAAAATAAAACTTGACCACGGTGCAGATGTAAACGGAGACAGAATTATAAAAACTAAGACTTTAACTAATATAAAGTCCACTGCATCAAATGACGACATAATGGCTGTTGTAAATGCAATAGTTGATTTGCAAAAGCACACTTTAAGTGCTACTAACAGAGTGGATAACTCATCTTTATCTGAATAAAAATTTTAAGGAGGTTAAATTATGGAAGAAAATAAACTTGTCATGGTCTTTAAAAATACTTTGGGTAATAGCTTTTCTATAACAGTTGACGACCCAAAGGCTAACTTGCAAGAACAGGAAATAATAGACGCCATGAACCTTATAAAAAGTAAAAACATCTTCCAACCAAAGGGATATGACATAGCTGAATGTGTATCTGCCAAAGTGGTGGGTTCTACTATCACTGAGTACGACCTTGTGGTCTAAGACTGAGGTGATTTTTATGGCTAATTTCCAAACTATCGTGGCAAATCTTGGCTTTCCCATTGCAATCTCCCTGTATCTTTTGGTGAGAATTGAGGGCAAACTTCAGGCTTTGACAGATAGTATAAATGAGCTATCTCATAATATTAATAAAATGGGATAAGTTCCCCCTAAGTGTGTGAATTCCTTGGAATTTGCACACTTTTTATAAATTGGAGGTAAAAATGAAAAAGGAATTTAATTTTATTAGATTTGATAATATAGAAGAATTTGAAACTTGGCTAAAAAATAAAAAGATCACTCGCAAAATAAACAAGCTGCAAGTTCATCACATGTATCTGCCAGACTACAACACTTGGAAAAATGTCGACAAAAAAGTCTACGGTGATAACAGAGAGCTAGGTCGCACCAAATCCTTGGACGACTACGGCAAAAACAAATGGCATTTTAGCGACAACCACGGTCATTTTATTGCCCAGCATTTTAATATTTTCCCCAATGGAAAAATCACCACAGGTCGTGACTTAAACTCCCGCCCTATTGGCATAACTAATTGGAACGAAGGTGCCATCTGTGTAGAAATCTACGGAAACTTCGACTTAAAAAAAGATAAAATGACAAAGGAGCAAAAAGAAAGCATTATAGCCTTATATGCTCTACTTTGTAAAAAATTCAACTTAAAAGCAAATTCTAAATACATAAGACCCCACTGCTGGTTTACCTCAAGTGGTAGATACTTGGGCGATTTTTCTTTATCAAAATCAGCCAAAACTTGCCCCGGCACCAACTTTATGGACTTCGGCAACAGTCGTTCAGCATTTGAGAAAAACTTCTACCCTTTAATTGAAAACTACATGAAAAACAAAACTTACAAAAGCACCACCAAAATGGTAAAAAATATTTCCAAGGAAAACTTAAACATCAGATCTTCTCCAAGCTTTACAAACAACATCATCACCACTCTAAAACCCGGTGACAGCCTAACTTACATAGACGGCCCCCTAACTATAAAAAACAGCACCACAAAAATGTATAAATGCAAAAACAACACCTACATAACCGCCAATCCACACTATACAAAAATAATAGAAATATAAAATTCACTTCACTCATGTCGCCAACCACTTCGTCCGTTACTCAAAAAAAGTAGGAGATTTCTCCTACTTTGCTTTGCTATAAAATTTTTAACCTATCCCCAGCTCATAGCCATTACAAATATTGAAAATACAGACGTCAAAGCTCCTATGGCAATATCAGCAATTAAACACAAGTTAAGTATAAGATCATCAACTGATGTTTTTTTAATAAAAATATATATCCCTATTGGTGTTACAACAAACAGCCCTACACTTAAGACTGTTAAAATTGTAAGCAAATTCAAATATATTTGTGTAGTATTAGGAGAATTCCCCACTATGTAGTAGGCAATATCTTGAGCATACACCCCCATTATAGTAGCTAAAATTATACTTACACATACAAAAAACTTAAATCTTGTTACTTTCTCAGTAATCATTTTTATCCCCTTTTATTATTTTTTCTATTTTACATTACTTCGTAATATATTAATATTGTTGACTTTATATAGATACATTATATCACTATCTAACATATCCTATTTTTTCGATTTATTATTCATACCTTTTTTCCATTCATCAAATGTTATCTCTTTATCTATAAATACTTTTTTAAAATCTAAATATCTCATATTAGCAGGTATATTAAATAATTTACCTGTATCTGGATTTCTAGCTGATTTTTCACCATTTCCCAAATAATCATCTTCTAAAATAAGGCCTATAGTACATCTACATTTTTTACAGAATGGTGGAAGATTTATCCCTACCTTGGCTTCACTACACTTAAATACTTTATCATCCATACTTGCACACTTTTCACATACATTTTTATCAAAAGCAACTATTATTTGATACTTAGACTCTCCTAATTCTGAATATTCTTTTATTTGTCGTTTGCTAAATATTATTGATTGTATATAATGTATATTTTCTACTAAATCATCATCTTCTTCTAAATAATCTTTAAATAACTTTGCTGTTTTTCTTGAGTCAATACCTAAGAGTATACCTGCTAATGATACTACTGCTAAATTTGAATTATTAAATTCAAATTTTAATAAATCTTTATATGTTTCTTCTTCTTTTTTATTTATACCTACTTTAGCCTCTTTAGACCAGTCAATACCCATTCCCCTTTTAAATACCCTATCTTTTTCATAATTTGCTATTTTTATATATGCATCATTTATATTTAACTCTTTAATCAAAGTAAATACATCTCTAATTAAGTCATTATATAGTTGTTTCTGATTTAAAATATATGAGTCAACAATTTCTTTACCTTTTTCAGTTAAAATATATCTCTTTCTCCATTCAATTATATATTTAAGTTCTTCATTCGTATAATTATCTGCAACTCTTTCAATAAGATTATCCTTTTTGCCTTTTGTATCTAATGACTTTTTATCAAGAAGTACTTTTAACTCTTTTACTTTTAGAGAGATTAAATCATCTTTTGGTGTTGATATCCTTAATAAATTACTTCCTATCACATTTTTTATAAATAAATCTACATCACCAACATAATCAGTCCAATATTGCGGTATTTCATATTCAATTGAGTATCCATTAAGCTTTTTAAGTATTTCAATTTCTTCGTTTTTGATATTATCCTTGTCAATTAATATATTATGCTCTTCATTATGTAATATATTATGCTCTTCGGTATTTTCCTCAGTACACATCTTACTATCTCTCTTAAAAAAATCAAAAAATTTCATGTTTATCCCCCCCATACAAATTTCTTTAAATTTATAAAATCTTATATTCTAATATAGTTCAATTACTTATTATTTAACCCCTCTAAAATATCTTTTTATATTTTATATTAAGTTAACTATAATGATAAAATCTGTATACATTTAGTTCGTATTATATAACAATTGCGACTTAATTTATATTATATTATATCTACTCTACAAGTAATAAATAACTTCTTCCAATGAAGATAATACTTCTTTTGTCATATTCAAATAATGCTGATTGGGAACTTTCATATCTGGAATACATATTACTGGAATATTAGCTGAACATGCTGATTGTATTCCAGCTTCACTATCTTCTAAAACCAAGCATTCTTCTGGTTTTTCTGAAAGCTTTTCACAAGCTTTTAAGAAAATATCTGGATTTGGTTTGCCTTTTTCAACCTCATTACCAAATACAAATTCATCAAAATATCCTATAATGTTATGTTGCTTTAATATAGTCCATGCTCTATCCCTTAATCAATAAACTTATTTTCAATTTTAGAAAAATTGTTTAATCCTTCCTCAACAGTCCAAGGTAAACTATATATATCTATTAGGTTTGTAATATTCTTAACTTCTGTTTTTCCACTAAAATTTTGAACATATTCTTCAATAGAAAAGTTATGCCCAAACTGTTGCAATATTTCTTTATAGATTTTATATGAAATTATCTCGCTATCAATTAATAAACCATCTAAATCAAATATTACTGCTTTTATCATTTGTCTATCCCCTTAAATATATCTATTTTAGTCTATACATCTATATTATCAAATGTATAAATCTCCACAATATATAACAATTCCCCACTCTATCTTTTAAATTTTATCTCTCATTTTATTTTATCATAATTCATTGATAGCTTTATTTTTATACATAAAAATTAATATAAAATACAATTTCTGCTATAATAATCACATAACGCTTAATTTTAAAGGGGAAATAATTAATATGAAGATAAATAAATATATAATAGGGATATCGTTGATAGGGGTATTATCATTAGCTGGATTTGCTTTAGCAAGTGCCAACGAAAAGGTCACAACTGTTGATGGGAAAGAAGTTGTACAGGCCTATAATAACTTAATAAACAAAAAAGGAATAGAACATGTAATCTTAACATCTAGCGATAAAACTACTATGGATATATACAGAAATAGAAGTAACGGCAGCGAAAGAGTAGATTTTTTTGATGAAAATGGACTACTTGTAGATAGGACTATTACCACTGATTATGGTGCTACTTTCTTGACATTATCCCAATCTGAAACAAATGGTAAATATGAATTTGAGTTACTAAAAACCTTACCACCAAAAAATGCTGTTGATGAAAACAAAGAACTTATGCAAAAATCTATGATTGATGGATATTTTCAAGAAGAATTTGTAGATGGAATTTATAGAGATTGGAAAAAAGCAAAAATAGATCCAAAGACTAATTTAATAAAATATTTCGATGAAAGCAATAATATTTATGTAAATTCTAGTACAGGTGAAGTTACCAAAAGAGAAATTATAGCAAATGGTAAAGTTGTAAAAACTTTTGATGTTGAAAATTTACCACTAAGTGAAAGAGAATCTGATGAGATTTTTAAAATAGATTCTCCTTTAATAAAAGAAAACTCCCTTGGAGAACATAAAAGTTTAAAGGAAATAATAAAAAATCTTGAAATAAATATACAAAATAACACCAACGTTGAATATGATTCTAGCAATGGATTAGGCTAATTTCATAAAATATTTTGATAAAAATAGCAGATTCATAAATTTATGAATCTGCCATTTTCATTGCTAGCCATTTATCATTTCGTAAATTGCATCAACTTCTTTTTTGACATCTTTCTTTTTAAAATCAGTTTTTATCTTATTTTTCTTCATATAATCAAAATACTCATCTAAAATCCAGTATAAAGATTTGTCCACACTTATCCAAGTGTTGCTAGTCATTTCATAGTAATTCATAGCCTCACCTTCATCACCCACTTCATATTTTGATGGAATTTCTTCTATTATTTCTAAATCCAATAAATATTTTGGCACATGAATGTTGGCATCAAAGGCCATTTTTATAAACTTGCTTGCATTTTCCATATCTTCTTTTGCAAAATAATAAAGTGCTTTTGTATATGCCATAAAAGTATCTTTATCGCTATCTTTCATTAATTTTTCAAATTCTTCATATCTTTTATTTAGAAGAAGTAAGTTTGATAAATTAAATCTCACTTGTAATTTATCGTCCTCATCATATTTAAGCAAATCTTCGTATTCATTTATAGCTTTGTCATAATCATAATTTACAAAATAAACATAAGCCAAATCATTTCTTAAATTAAAATAAGCATTCATATCATCATTTTTTTGAGCTTCATCTACAGCTTTTTGTAAATAATTTATAGTTTCTTCATAAGATTGAGAATTCATGGCTTTTTCCATATAAATTTGATACTTTTCTATATCTGAAAAATTCATATGATTTATACTTTTACCTAAATGAGACTCAAAATTATCATTATAAACATAAGTAATGTCTGCCTCAAATTTGCTACCTTCTGGCAGTGCTTCTCTAATATCATTTGCTCTAGCTCTCATGGTAGTTGCACTTATGCCAACGCCTTCTGCCACTTCACTTTTTGAATAATAAAGTTTATCGCATTTTACATTGTTTGGATCAAATAAATTACTATCTTCTCCAACTACATAAAGTAGTCCGCCTACCCATCCTAAATATTTTCCACCATCCATGGAAAACTCTTTGTTTTTCTTTAGTTTATTAACTAGTGCTTTTACAGTTTTATGATAATCTTTTGTGAAATTTGCTTCACAGTGCCACTGTAAGGAATTGTTTATGTCTTTTAAAATATTTTTATCTGTTGACAAATTTCTACCTCTTTTCTTTAGTTTTTCATAATTTAAACTTAATTATATATGATAAATTTATTTTTTATATCATGTCATTTTCTTTATCATAATATTATAACACCAAAATAGAATAGTTTAAAATTTTTTCTTTCTATAAACAAAAGGTGACATTCCCGTTTGCAATTTAAATTTTTCAATAAAATAACTTGCACTGGCAAAACCACACTTATAAGCTATATCATCCAAATTAATTTTTTCACTGTAGTGATTATGAACATAGTTTATAATAGTTTTTATGCGAGATGTATTGTAAATTACATTATCATTGGAAAAAGATACAAAATAATTTCTAACCATCATGTTCCATATACTAAACAAAAGAGTAAGTATCTAAAGTTCAAATCCAATACTCCTTTGTGTATACTCTTTATAAATCTCCTCAAGATTTTGTAAAATATCCTTTTGCCACTTAGTATCATTTTTCAAAATACAATAAATTATTGAACCATCCATACTGTAAGGCTTCATAATCTTCTCCTTTATTAAAAATGGTATGTTAGGTGTTCAATATACTTATTTTGCAGCTATACTTCATGGTAATGCAGCCACTGCAACTATATTACAGTATTTATCACCTGTCATAATTATAGTTTATTTAGCTTTTTGCAACAAAAAACTTCCATCATCAAAGGAAATAATCTGTAAAAAATAAGGATAAATCAAAAGATATGAAAGAATGTGAACCTATCCTTAGTTAATATTACAAAAAGGATAACAGTTGAATTATGTATTATCCTTTTTCTTTAATTAAGTTTCTTTTTTCTAGAAATTTTTCTCAAAGGCTACTCTTTTGCCGCCATCTTCTAAATAAATTATTCCACAATACTCAAATCCATTTTTAGTAAGCAACTTTTGCATAGGTATATTTTCTTCGTGGGTATCCACTTTTATACTGTGAACATTATTTTCCCTACATTTATCTTCTGTATACTTTATTATTTTGTGAGAAAGACCTAGCCCTTTATAAGTATTGTCCACTGCAATTCTATGAATTACAGCATAATCGCCATTGCTAAGCCATTTTCCATCATAAATTTTATCATAAGTTTCTTCCTTATCAAAAGATATTACAGTCGTTGCAACAACTTTATCATCTTTTAACATTACATAACTATCTCCATTTTCTATGTCACCATTTATCACTTCTTCATTGGGATAATTATTTTGCCACTGATCTATACCTTCCTCTTTAAAATAATCTTGTGCTTGTTTGACAATATTCATTATTTTAGGTACATCATTTTTTGTAGATTTTCTAAACTCCATTTTTTACCTCCTTATTATTCATTTATACATTTATTAAAAAATACAAAACATTCTCTTATATTTTTATGTTTTATTTTACCCACATCAAATCTTAAGACTTTGAACACCAATTGGATACACGCCCCAAGGCAAAATACAGTTATTAGCGTTCCAATTCCAACACTTCCACCTAAAATAAAACCTTTCACCAAAACTCCAAGTTCTATACAAGATCTAATAAAGCCTACAGGTTTGCCTGTTTTTTTCACCAAGGCCACCATAAGTCCATCCCTAGGTCCACATCCCATCTCGCAACCTATATACAAATATGAGCCAATTGCCATGGTAAATAAACTTCCTAATAACATCAATAAACTTACAAAAAAATTATGACTTGTTGGAATTATTTTAGTGTATGATATTACATCCATAAAAACTCCAATCAAAATCATATTTGCTATGGTTCCAAGTCCTATTTCTAACTTTAGGAAAATCGTTGCAATTACAACAATTAGCCCCACAAAAATGCTCACCTGCCCCATGGAAATACCCGTAATTTTTGACAATCCTTGATGAAATACATCCCAGGGACTAAGTCCCAAATTTGAATTTACAGCCAAGACTGTTCCACTAGAACAAAATATAAATCCTATTATAAGTCTACATACAGTTTTTAATATTCTTATCATAAATCCTCCTAATAATTAATTATGTAATTGATTTTCTCACATGTCTAAGTATATCATAATTATATCAGTTGAAAGTTCAACTATTTTTTCAAAAAAATAAAAAAGTGTATCTATTTTAACTGATACACTTTTTTATATTTATTTCAAATATTTATCTCTATTAGAACTATTGTTTAAATGTTTACTAACATTTTTAGCAAAATCTGATTTTTTAACTGCTTTATTATATGTTTTTTTGCTTATCTTACTTCTATTATAATCTTCACTACTTTCTACAACACCAGTCTCCTTATAATATTTCTTTTCTACTTTATCATAAGTATAACTTACTAAAGATAATTGCTTTTTCTTGTTAAGTGTTAAATAATAATTCATTTTTACTCCTGAATTATTAAATCTTCTGGCTAATCTACCATTTTTATCTATATATACAATACCTCTATCGTACATATTTCCACAGTATTTAACTTTACCATTTGTGTAAGTATAAACTGTAACTTCTCTATTACTTTTATCAATCATTATAAGTTCTTTTACACCATTTTTGTCTAAATCAATAGTAGCAAAATAATTCATTTTGTAATATTTATCTGGTCCATATACATATTTATTCTTTTTCAAAAACTTTTTATATGCTTTTATTGATGAACTTGCTGTAGATGTCATACTTGTTGCATTTACTATGTTAGAAGAATTGGCACCATTTAAAGTTGGTACAAATCCCACACTTACTAAGCATAAACTTAATAAGCTAAACAATATAAATTTTTTAATTTTTTTCATTATAACCATCTACCTTTTATTAAATTTTTAATCAATTTAATTTTAGCTTAAGTTTAGATATTTTCATCTACTTTTATTGTTTTGTAATAATTTGTAATCAAATTTTGTACTTAATGAATTTCTCCTATGTATTCATTGATATTAGTCAATTTTCATTGATTTTTATTTTCTACAAATATTATCTTTTTTTAGTGGAAACATATATATAAATATATACATAGTAAAGGAGTCTTATAATGAAAAAACAAAAAATAATTGTAACATCTATTCTACTAGTATTATCATTTATTTTTATGCCAATATCATCAGTATTTGCTGCCCCAAATCCTTCAACTCCAGCTGACATAGTTTATACAGCAGTAAATCATAAAGAACTTAAAACTTTTGTATCTGCACTTCAAGCAGCAGGATTAGTAGATACACTTGGGGTTGATGGATCATTTACTGTTTTTGCACCAACTGACAATGCCTTTGCCAGTTTACCAACTGGTACTTTGAAGAATTTATTAAAACCTGAAAATAAGGAAAATCTAAATGATATATTGCTTTATCATGTCTTTAATGGTAAAGTAACTGCCCAAGATGCAGCTAAATTAAATGGACAAGAAATAGATATGATGAATGGCGAAAAAGCTAAAATAAGTGTAAAAGATGGAAAAGTATTTATTAATGATGCAGAAGTTGTTATTGCTGATATTAGTGCAAAAAACGGCATAATTCATATTATTGATACAGTTTTAATGCCTAAATAATAGCAAGGGCACCTATCTTTTGATAAGCGCCCTTTATTTTTTTATAAGGCTATGTTTTGACACAATGATCACCTCATAGCTCCCCCCTACCTTTTAATTTATTAAGTCCTCAATATTATTTCGCATTATATTAATTTTATTTATTAAAATATATGTCCTAGGTTGTTCTATAATCTATTTAATAATTTCAGCTTTTATATATTATGATTTAAATATCAACATATTTAGTAATATATAATACAACTTTTATATCTAATTAATCTTAAATCCTTGTCATAATACACATTAATTAGTACTATTTAGAAAAATATATTCATTAGGGAGGTAATTTATGGTTATAAAAAAATTAAGTGAATTTAATTTTACCTCTTTTGATGATGAAGGCATACATAGGTCTTTCAGCCCTTGCAGTATCAGCTACTACAATAAAGGATGCTGTTATTGCATGTGGATTCTCTATTGGTACTGTTTCAGGTGCTTGGACATATATAACAAGTAATTATAATAAATATAGAGAACTTGCTAGAAAAGCTGATAATTATTATTATACAATGAAAGGATAGTAGATGATATGAACAAAAAAATAGAAATAAGTAACCAAGTTACAAAACTAAGTTATGCTCTTATTATTGTAATTGTACTTTGCTCAGTTTTATTTATATATATGTTTTCTACTATAAATTCTTTAGAAGAGAGTTTAATAAAACTAGAACATAAAGTTAATAGCTTAGAAACTAATTAATTATGTTTATATAGTAAGATATCTTTAGACATTATTGTAAATTTATAAAAGATATCTTACAAGATAATGACGTTATTATATTGAAATAGTTTCTATCATATACATAATTAGTTAAAATTAAATTTTAATCTTAAATTCGCATATTTTACAATAATTTCCATAAATGTTACACTATTAATAATTAAAAGATAAAAGGGGGAATATCTTTGTGATAAAAAAGATAACTGCATTAATTTTATCCTTGTCATTATCTTTATGTTCAACTGCAGCTTTTAGTTTTACAGATAATAAAGATATAAAGGAAGATACATTATATGAAAATATGATGAAGCAAAAAAAAAGCACAATTATAGAATTGGAAGATTTAAGCATTAAAGAATTAATAAAACTTAGAGATAAGGCTTTAGATGAAAATTTAAGTATGTCCTCATATGATATGAGTTACCGCAAAGAAGGTATATTAGACCCAAACTGGGATTTTGGTCTAGTAGCATTTCTGAATAATAATTACGGTGAATTAACAGAAAAAGAAAACTTAATAAAACAAATTCAACTTATAGAATATGCAACTTTATACAAAGATGTATTAGATCCATCTGGGGAAGTTTTTAAAGTATTGAATGAAGATTATCAAATATCAGAGTATTTAATTAAGCATGGGAAAACATATGAAATTTCTACACAAGAAAACTTAGAATTTTTAATAGAAAATATAGAAGATGTAGTAGACTATGTTGATTTTGATGCAAAAACAGTAGTAGAAATTATAGACCCAACTATAAAAGGATCTTTTATTTCAAATGATGAGATAAGAGATTTAAACAAGCAATTAAAAGAAAAGTCTTTCGAGAAAGATTTAGATAATACTATTAAAAAGGATCTTCAAAGCTTTGTATATAAAACTCAATGCATTAATTAATAACTACAGACAAACATTCCAATGGATATAATTTCTCATATGCCCCACATTCAGATTATGATAAACGAACAAATTTATTAGCTAAGCTTGATAACAAAAAAATTTCTTATTATAAAGTTAATTGGTAAGATATAAACTAAAATATAACGCTAGGTTTAAAGATAGTAAAGTTTTTAAATTCTTAATTTCCTTATTCTATCTATAATATACCGGCTTTATGATATAATAAGATTATAAGTCAAATATATTTGGAAGTTATGCAACTGAATTTTTTGATGAAGAAAATAGTGATATTGATATTGCTTGGTTTACAAATAAACCTGTTGACTACAGCACTTTATCATCCTATGAATTTGATTTATGTGAATTATTAGGAAGAGAAGTTGATTTAGTTATACCAGATAAAAATAATATATACTTTTTAGTAGAAGTTTTATCATCTCCTCCAATATACATAGGAAATGATAACTTTACTGATTGGTTAGACAGGTTCAATGACTGGGTTTTAGATGAATATAAATTCATAGAAAATGTTATATTAGAAAAATGCGATTTAATTTAAAAAGGCTAAAGTCAAAATAATAGACTTTAGCTTTTCATTTAAGAAAAAATACTTAAATCCTTCCATATAAGTTTTTGAGAATTTGACTTAGTACCTCCAAAATCATCAATAAAATCTTTATAATGAACTGCTCCCAGTCTTTCATATATGTTCTTAGCATTATCATTCCCTTTGACAATGCAAATACTCATATGTTCATATCCTTGATGCATAGCATACTGACCAACTTTTTTAATTAGTTTTGTACCAATGCCCTTTCCTCTACAAGCCTTATTTATATGCAATGAATCTAAATACCAACAATTTTCTATATCATCATCTTTTTTACTGGCTACAAATCCTAAAAACTCCTCTTCATCATAAACAACAAAAATAGAGTTTCCTTCCTCAATATACTTAAACCACTTATTTGTAGCATGCTCTTCATTTAAACTTTCTAAAAAATCTTTGGGCAATAAATCTTTATATGTTTCCTTCCAATTTGAAATATACAACTTTGCAATATTTTCTACATCATTTTTTACAGCAACCCTTATAATCATAAAATTCTCCCTTTAAATTTCTTCTTTATCTATCCAGTTTTCCTCTCCCCATTTACACATTTCTTCTAAAATAGGCATAAGTGATAAACCACGTTTAGAAAGACAATACTCCACTTTTGGTGGTATTTGAGGATATTCCTTCCTTATAATTATACCATCATTTTCTAATTCCTTTAGCTGACTGTTAAGCATTTTGTCGCTTATGGAACCTATACATCTTTTTAGCTCTCCATATCTTAGTGTTTCATATTCAACTAGCCAAAACATTATAATCATCTTCCATTTACCACCTATTATAGAAAGTGTATAACCAAAGGGCGTTGATCTTATATCTTTTAAATCTTGTCCTCGAAATTTTTCCATGCTCATTTTTATCACCTCTAAAATTTTAACTAGCCTTTAGGTAAGTACTTTACATAAAAGTGCATACTTTCTTAAGTATAAAACATGAACTATAATTAAATCAAGTAAATTTAAAAAAGGAGATTTTGTTAAATGAAAAAATGTAGAATAGAAGTACTTAAAACTACCTTTCATGAAGATTTGGCCAAAGAATATGGTTGCAAAAACCTTTCCACATGTCCATTTCACAAGGTAGGAGATGTATTTTTTGCAGATTATGCAAAGCCAGAGGGATTATGTGACGAAGCATGGAAAGCCATGTATCAATATGTATTTGCTCTATCTCATGGAGCTTCTACTTTTTATTATAATGATTGGATAGATAAAGAAGGAGTTGCAATTTGCTCTTGTAATGATGGTCTAAGACCTGTAATTTTCAAAATAGAAAGAACTGATGAAGAATCTCAACCATAAATTGCATAACTTATAAAAAGCTAAAGTTATAATAATATACTTTAGCTTTTTGTTTTAATTCATATTATCTATTTATTCTTTTATTCCTTTTTTTCTATCAAATCTGTCATCACTCCACAAATATGTGAGAGATGATATAATAGGCATAATCACAAAAAATACAATAGAAATTGTAGGATTATAAATAGAAAGACAAATTATCAGACAAAAAAAGATAAGACAACATCATAAGTAAAAATATTATATCATAAAAAATGGCCGGAATAACTTTTCTTGGATGTTCAATTAACAATCTTGAAAAATAAGGTATCTGTGATAAAAAAAACAAATACAAAATATTTCGCCAAACAACTTTGCTAGATACCATTTTACAAAAATTAAATAAATAATGATGTTTCACCCATTGTGCTCCCACCACAATAAAACTTACAAAATATATAAAAAATGACACTCCCATATCTCTTATACTTTCAAAAGTAAAGTCTTTTGGCACTGGTATATCCAGCACCATAATGGTAATAATTATGGCAATTACAGCATCACTAAATGCTTCTAATCTGTTTTTGGAAATATCCATACCAATTCTCCTTTATAAATTATTTAAATTTACCATTTTATATTAACCATTTTTAGTATCATTTATTAACATACTTGATAATGCACTTAGATGAAATCCTATATCTGTTGCCATTACTATAGTTTCGTCTGGCAATTTAAAACAATTACAAGTAAATGAATTAGGATAAATTCTATAATCTTTGCTAAATTTTTTATATATTATTTTGTCAATCTTAACTCACTTGCTTGTCACTTTTAAATTATGTCCTTCATACTCTTTTCTATATGGCGGATGAACATGATTGAATTTTTTTCTTCTTTTCTATTCAACAATTTATCACTTGTAAGTTTTATTCCAATTGCCCCCA
>ERZ827363.1773-NODE-1773-length-20218-cov-15.534692_pt1 | contig 20218 bp, 17 predicted proteins | sample MGYA00519776_ERZ827363 | MGnify/ENA primary metagenome ERZ827363 (study PRJEB31778, sample SAMEA3449288) | human gut metagenome | biome: human gut; feature: human-associated habitat; material: faeces | place: United Kingdom | collected 2010/2012 ...
CGTTACAAGTTTTTCGATATTGTTCAATTTTCAAGGTCCTGTGCGCCTCAGCCTTAGCGGCTGACAGCTTGTTTATTTTATCACTTTCGTGATAAGTTGTCAAGCACTTTTTTGAAGTTTTTTGAAGTTCTTGTCGAACTTTCTTATTTCTTCGCGTTTGGACGTTCGTTTTGAAGTGTTTCATTCTGTCGGACGTCCGCCTGACAGTAACGTATTTTAGCACAGGGTCCGGTAAAAAGCAAGACTTTTTTCAATATTTTTTGCGTAAAATCCTGCTTTTGACTTTTTGTCCAGTTTTTTTCTTTCACTTTTGACATTTCTGCGCTCATTCTTCCAAAAGACGTCTGCGCAGTAGAACTAAAATCTTACGCTCCCGCCGGGAGATCTGTACCTGGGTGGTATGCAGCACCTTCGCGGTCTCGCTCTGGGTACGGTTGCCGTAGAACCGCAGCTGGATCAGCTGACGGTCCTGCTCCGGGAGCGTGCGGAGCACCTCTTCCAGACTGATGCGATCCGCCAGTGCTTCCTCCGGGGATTCCACCGGGATATCCAGCTGATGTTCCGCATCCTCCCGGCCCTCCGGGGTCAGGCTCATGGCGGGCTGTGCCGCCTGGATGGCCATGGCCACATTCTCCACGCTCTCCCCCAGCTGCTCTGCCAGCTGGGAGAGGGTGGGCTCGGTGCCGCACAGCTTCATGGTGTGTTCCCGCGCTGCCTGCACCCGCATGCCCAGCTCTTTCAGAGAGCGGCTTACCTTGACGGTGCCGCCTTCCCGGAACAGCTTTTTGATCTCGCCCAGGATGACCGGCACGGCATAAGTGGAAAAGCACACGCCGCGCTCCGGGTCGAAGTTGTCGCAGGCTTTGACCAGCCCCATACAGCCCGCACCGTAAAGATCATCGTACTCGATGCCCCGTCCGCGGAACCGCCCGGCGCAGGCATGCACCAGCCCCAGATTCTGTGTGATGAATGCTTCCCGCCGGGTCTTGTCCGATACCATATGCCTTGTCCGCCTTTCTTTTTATGTAGACGCGCGGGCAGACAGCCGCTTGATCAGCACCACCTTGGTGCCCTTACCCGGCCGTGAGGTGACTTTGACCCGGTCCATGAAGCTTTGCATCACGGCAAAGCCCAGCCCGGAGCGCTCCTCCGGGTTGCCGGTGGTGAACAGCGGCTCCATGGCCTGTGGGACATCCGGGATGCCTACCCCCTTGTCTGTGACCGTGATGTGCACCTCCCGCTCCGGATAGACCGCCACGCAGAGGGTCACCGGGCCGATGCGGTCCGGGTAGGCGTGCACGATGCAGTTGGTCACCGCTTCGGACACGGCGGTCTTGAGGTCTGCCAGCTGGGGCACCGTGGGGTCGTACCGGGCCAGAAAGGCCGCCACGACGCTGCGGGCGTAGGCTTCGTTGATGCTGAGGGAATCAAACTGGATCTTTGTGGTATTTTCCGCTTTCATGGGTCATTCCTCCGTTTTGGATGCATCTGTGCACCGGATGCCGGCCAGCTGCAGCACCCGGCGCAGCTGTGCGGGCGCATGCTGGATCTGCAGGGTGGTGCCGAGGGTGCGGGCGCTGCGCTGCCGCCCCAGGATCAGCCCGATGCCGGACGAGTCCATAAAGCCTACCCCGCTGAAATCCAGCACAAGGGTCTGCGGAGTGCGGCTGACCAGCGCATCGTCCAGCTGGATGCGCAGGCTCTGGGCCGCATCGTGGTCCACCTCGCCGGAAAGATACGCATACAGGACCTCGCCTGCTACGCTGAAACGTACCGCTGCCATTGCCTTGTCCATCTCCTTTGTTCATAAAAAAAATCCCGTACACATAGTCTCAGTGTACGGGATCTTCGCATGATTTTTTAGGGAAGTGTGTCGCTCAGCTGTTTTCCAGCAGGGCGGCGGCTTCCAGCGCGGCGGCTTCGCTGCCGCAGACCAGCAGACCGCGGCGGGTGTTGGCGTGGGCCAGCTCCACCGCTTCGGCCAGGGTCGCGCAGAGCTCGGCGTCAAAGTGGAACTTTGCCTTCTCGGTCAGGCGCTCGGTCAGGGCATCGTCGCCGCCGGTGGGGGTGACGAGGTAGACCTTATCAAAGGGGTTGTCACTCATGCCGGGCATGGTGGACTTGTCCTTTTTCTGCTCCTCCGGGGTCAGGCCGGTCTCCAGTGCGGAGAAGAAGGCTTCGGCGCCCTCTTCCTCGGCCAGGCCGATGATAGCGCTCATATGGCGCACCTTGGCCATGTTGAGCACGCGCAGCAGCGCAGAGGCCTGCTGCGGGGTGCGGCAGGCGTCCAGAATGACCAGCGGGCGCTGGGAGATGACCCGGATGCTGCTGCGGTTTTCCACCGCTGCCAGACCGTCCAGAATGGCCTCGTCCGGGATGTCGAAGCCCTTGCGGCAGAGTGCCAGCGCCAGCTCCACCGCCATGGCGGCGTTCCCGGCCGCATGACGGCCCAGGAAGGCCAGCGGCACGGTGTAGCCGCCGTAGTCCACCTTGCTGGCAAACTTTTCCGCTTCCAGGAAGGTGATGTCCTCCGGGTCCGGCACCACAAGCTCACAGTCGCACTTGCCTGCGGCCACGATGAGCTCGCTGAGCACCGCTTTGGGCTGCTCCGGTGCGGTGACGCAGATGGAACCCTTGCGCATGACCCCGGCCGCCAGTGCGGCCAGACGCTCCACCGAGCGGCTGACGCCGTCCGGCCCCACAGAGGTGACGGCGCACACCGGCATCTGGGGCAGAGCCTCTGCCAGACCGGCGTCCGGCAGCTCCACCACAGCCAATGCACAGCCGGCCTCGCCAAAGGCATAGGCGGCCGCTGCCAGCTCTGCGGCGTCCTGCGGCAGGGGCTCCGCCGCTGCCTGTGCCTCTGCAGCCAGGCAGAGCAGACCCTCGTCCACCGGGGCACCGTCCACACGGACGCGGACCGACAGCGGCTCACAACCGGCATGGTACAGACCGGCATGGATGCCGGCCGCACGCAGGGTGGCTGCCAGCAGGGCCGCCACGGTGGTCTTGCCCGCCGTACCGGCCACGCCCACGAACTGCACCTTCTGCGCAGAAGCCGGCAGGGCCGCGCGCAGCTGGTCGGTGGAGGCAAAGCCGTCCGGCAGGGCCTCGAAGTAAGAATTTGCCTGTTCGATGGTCATTGGTTACTCCTTGTTACAACGATAGAACAGCATCCGGCACAGGGCCATAAAGACCAGTGCGATCAGGATGCCGGCCAGCACACCGGCCGAGTCCAGCCAGACGTCGGTGACCTGACCGCTGCGGCCCGGGGAATAGATCTGGATCGTCTCGTCGGCCATGGCCGTGAGCACACCGCCCAGCATGGGCACGCTGATGTGCCGGACATACCGCCGGGTGTACACCCGCATGCAGAGCATGAGCAGAAAGCCCTCCAGCGTATACTCGCAGAAGTGGGCCATCTTGCGCACGATGTGCATGGTAAGGCGCTGGGCAAGGCCCGGCATCCCCAGACGGCGCAGCACCGCCTGCAGCAGCTGCAGCACCCGGCCGCTGGAAACGCTGGAAACGGATGCGATCTTCATGGAATTGGAAAAGATGAACGCAATGCAGCCGATGAGGGCCAGCGTAAACACCACCCGCCCGGCGATCAGCCACGGAGACGGGTGCTGTTCCTTTTTGATTGAATTGCTCACAGCATTAACCCAGAGCCTGGATGCTCTGCTCGATGTTGGCCAGCTTGTCCTGGCTCTTGGCGTACTTGGCGCGGATATCCTCCACCAGAGCCGCCGGGGCACGCTCCACGAACTTGGGGTTGGCCAGCTGGTTGCCGAACATGGCCAGTTCCTTCTCGGCCTTGGCCTTTTCCTTGTTCAGGCGGGCCAGCTCCTTGTCACGGTCGATCAGCTCCATCATGGGGATGAAGCCGCGGGCGGCGTGGGTGGACACCTGCACCATGCCGTCGGTGCTGCCCTCGTATTTCTCGGTAAAGGTCACATCGGTGGCAAAGGCAAACTTGGCCAGATAGACCTGTGCGTTCTGGAAGGGGGCAGCGTCGGCGGTCTCGATGATCATGCTGGTCTTTTTGGCCGGGTGGACGTTCATCTCGGTCCGCATGGTACGCACAGCCTTGATGTAGTCCATGACCTTTTCAAAGGCTTCCTCCTCAGCTGCCCAGTTGTGAGCGGCGTCGAATGTGGGCCAGGCCTGGGTCATGATGGTCTCGGCAGAGCCGGGCAGGGCCTGGTACAGCTCCTCGGTGATGAAGGGCATAAAGGGATGCAGCAGTTTCAGGGCCTTGTCCAGCACATACACCAGCACCCGGCGTGCGGTGTCGGCCTGCTGGGCGTCGCCGGAGTTCAGACGGGGCTTGGCGATCTCGATGAACCAGTCGCAGTACACATCCCAGATAAAGCTGTTGATCTTGGCGGCAGCCAGACCCATCTCGTAGTGGTCCAGGTTGTCGGTCATGGCACCAGCCACCTGGTTCAGCTTGGTCAGCACCCACTTGTCGCTCATGTCCAGCTTGTCCTCGCTGGGCAGGCCCGGCTCAAAGTCCTCGGGCAGGTTCATCAGCACAAAACGGGTGGCGTTCCACAGCTTGTTGGCAAAGTTCCGGGCAGCCTCCACCTTGGTCTCGCTGTAGCGCATATCGTTGCCCGGGGTGGAACCGTCCACCAGCATAAAGCGCAGGGCGTCGGCGCCGTACTTCGCAATGACCTCCAGGGGGTCGATGCCGTTGCCCAGGCTCTTGGACATCTTGCGGCCCTGGCTGTCACGGACGATGCCGTGGATGCAGACCGTATCAAAGGGAGCCTTGCCGGTGTAGGCCAGGCCGGAGAAGATCATGCGGCTGACCCAGAAGCCAATGATGTCGTAGCCGGTGACCAGAGTGTTGGTGGGGTAGAAGTACTTCAGGTCGGCGCTGTCCTCGTTGGGCCAGCCCAGGGTGCTGAAGGGCCACAGGGCAGAGGAGAACCAGGTATCCAGGGTGTCCGGGTCCTGGGTCAGCTTTGCGCCGCCGCACTTGGGGCAGGTGCAGGGTGCGGTCTTGGCCACGACGGTCTCGCCGCAGTCATCGCAGTACCAGGCCGGGATCTGATGGCCCCACCACAGCTGACGGCTGATGCACCAGTCGCGGGTGCCCTTCATCCAGTTCATATAGTTCTTGGTGAAGCGCTCGGGCACGAACTTGATCTCGCCCTTTTCCACGCTCTCGATGGCGGGCTTTGCCAGCGGCTCCATCTTGACGAACCACTGCTTGGACACCATGGGCTCGATGGTGGAGTGGCAGCGGTAGCAGGTGCCGACTTCGTGCTTCAGAGGCTCGATCTCCTTCAGGAAGCCGCCCTCCTTCAGGTCCGCGAGGATGGCCTTGCGGGCCTCGAGGGTGGTCATGCCGGCATACTTGCCGCAGTCCAGCACATGAGGCTCGTTGACGGTGTTCTTGCCCGCGGCAAACAGAGCATCGGCAGCAGCCTTATCGGCAGCGCCGGTCATGTGGCCGTCGTAGGTGAAGACGCGGACGATGGGCAGGTCATGGCGCAGGCCGACCTCAAAGTCGTTGGGGTCGTGGGCCGGGGTGATCTTCACGACGCCGGTACCCTTGGTCATGTCGGCGTGCTCGTCGCAGACGATGGGGATCTCCTTGTTCAGCAGGGGCAGCACCACATGGCAGCCGTGGAGATGGGCGTACCGGGGGTCCTCGCCGTTGATGGCCACAGCGGTATCGCCCAGCATGGTCTCCGGGCGGGTGGTGGCCAGCTCCAGCATCTCGCCGGTCTCCTTGACCGGGTACAACAGGTGCCAGAAGCTGCCGTCCTTCTCCTCGTACTCCACCTCGGCATCGGAAATGGAGGTGTTGCAGTGCGGGCACCAGTTGACCATGCGGTTGCCGCGGTAAATCAGGCCCTGGTCGTACAGGCGCACAAACACTTCCTTCACAGCCTCAGAGCAGCCCTCGTCCATGGTAAACCGCTCCCGGTCCCAGTCGCAGCTGCTGCCCAGCTTTTTCAGCTGGCTGACGATGCGGTTGCCGAACTTGGTCTTCCAGGCCCAGGCGCGCTCCAGGAAGCCGTCGCGGCCCACCATCTCCTTGGTCAGGCCCTCCTGACGCATGGCCTCCACCACCTTGGCTTCGGTGGCAATGGAAGCGTGGTCGGTGCCGGGCACCCACAGGGCGGCATAGCCCTGCATCCGCTTGGTGCGGATGAGGATATCCTGCATGGTGTTATCCACCGCATGGCCCATGTGCAGCTGACCGGTAACGTTCGGCGGCGGCATCACGATGGTATAAGGTTTCTTGTCCGGATCGGCCTTCGTGTGGAAGTAGCCGCCGTCCAGCCAGAACTGGTAGATACGATCTTCCACCTGACTGGGATCGTACTGCTTTGCAAGCTCTTTCATAGTGTCCTCCCAAAAATTTGATGAAGTGGGACGCAAAAAGCCGCCCCACGGAGCGTTCCATGGGACGGCTGTAAATACATAACCGCGGTACCACCCAAATTGCGCGGAAGGTTCCGCGCCCCTTGATGCCCCTGTAACGTAGGGCAGACCCGAAAGCGGCTTACCGGCAAGGCTCACCGCTCCTGCTCCAAAGTGACAGTGCCCCGCCGGTATCCCGCCGGGTTTTCAGCTGCCCCCGGCTCTCTGTGCGGTCCCAGACGATGCACACTCTTTTTCAACGCATTTATAAAAAGAATATAACGTTTTTTGTGGGATTTGTCAATCAGTTTTTCAAACCTTTCACCCAACGCACCAGCTTCCATGCCTTTGCGCCCAGATGCGGGCAGTAGCTTACCATCAGCGCCTGCAGCTTCTGGCTTTGATTTCCCGGCGGAATCTCCCACGCAGCATGACGGTGCAGCTTTGCTGTTTTCAGCACCATTTTTTCCTTCTCGGAATCCCGCTCCGGCTGGTTGACCAGCCGGAAATATACCTCGGCGCAGGACATGACGCAGCGCTGTTCCGTAGTGCTGCGGAAGGGGTCCGGCTGCCCCTTTACCAGCTGCCAGATCTGTTCCCACGCCAGTGCCGCCGTGTAAAAGCGCAGGCTCGGCTCCTGCCGCACGGCAGAGCTTGGACGTTCAAGGTAAGCATACAGCGGGCAGTTCAAAAATGCCAGACTGCCTGCCTTGAGGAATTCCGTTACAAAGAACAGGGCATCCTCCCCGTAGAACAGCGCCGGGTCAAAGCGGACATCCTGCAGCACCTCCCGGTGGGTCAGCATCCGCCAGCAGTGCCCGCCGCTCCATTCCTGCATCCACGAGTAGTTTTCCGTCGTGATTTTCTGCGGTGCCGGGCACTCCGTCACCGTCCACAGAGTCTCGTTTTCCCGTATGCTGCGGTAGCGGCACATGGCAATGCGGGTACCGCAGCTGCACAAAGCATCGTACAGCCATTCCAGATACTGCGGCAGCACAAGGTCGTCGGAATCCACAAAGCAGATATACTCGCCCCTTGCCTGCTCCAGCCCAAAATTGCGTGCCGAGGACACCCCGCCGTTTTCCTTATAGAAAATACGCAGCCGGGCATCCTGTGCCGCATACTGCTGCAAAATTTCCCAGCATTTATCCGGCGAACCGTCATCCACAAGGAGCAGTTCAAAATTCTGATACGTCTGCGCCAACAAGCTGTCCAGACATGCAGACAGATACTTTTCCACCTTATAAACTGGCACGATCACCGAGATCAGGGGGATTTTTTCTGTATTCATCCGGCTCTCCTTTTTAAAATTTCCAACCCACGCCGCTTCAGCGCTTCGTACTCCACGCTGCGCCGGTAGAGCAATACGATCACTCCTGCAAACACCGCTGTGTAAAGCAGCCCATCCAGAATAAAAATACCGAAATTGCCCACCGGGAACCGCTGCACCCACAGCACCGCTGCCGCAGAGACCGCTGCTGTAAGGAGTGTGCGCTTCAGATACTCTGCAAAATAATCCCGAAGTTTCTTCTGCCATGCATCCTGAACGCCATACTTCAAAAAGATGTAGGGTTCTACCCAGGCACAGGTACACAGCGTGCTGATGATGGTGCCCCAGATAATGCCGGTCACGCCGTACTGCCGCACCAGTACAAGCGAGGCCACCAGATTGATGATGGATTCCGCCACCGCTTTGTAGCGGTCGTTCCTGAACAGCCCCATGGCCTCCCGGAACAGCAGATTCGTCTGCCGCATTCGTGTAATGTAAAACTCTGCCACAATGACCATCACTGTGGTCATCGGAAAACAGTATCTTCCGCCAAACAACAGCGTGATAAAGGGGTTAAACAGCATCATCAGCCCGCCGGTCAGGTAAGCGGACATGACAAAGAACATAAAATCCATTTCCTTGTAGATTTTATACAGCCGGTCCGAATTTTCCATTACTGCAAAATTGCCGATACTGCCGGAAAAAGCCACAGCAAATTTTCCCATCAGGTTGTTCAGTGCATTGATCACCAACCGGTAATTGGAGTAAAGGCCCACAGTCGCAAGGCCAATAAAGGAGGACATCAGCAGACTGTCCGTATTGCGCACGATGATGGTTGACAGCTTGTGCATGCTCATGGCACCGATATTTTTCAGGATGCCGTTCCGCTCCTCCCTTTCTGGCAGCTCATGGCATTCCTTCAGGTATGGAAACTCCTTGTCCACCATGCGGGAAACCATAATGTTGGGTAAAAACTGTATCGCCTGCTGAACCGCCAGATACAGGATGAAGTTCCGGGTCAACAGCAGCACTGTGATCTGCGAAACAGTCTTGATGCACTCGCACGCCATACTCCATCCTGCGCAGATATAGCCTTTCTGGTAGGCCTGATAGATGGAATTTTTATAACTCAGCAGATAGGAACTTGCTGAACCGAGCACATATATCATATAGATCAGGGTGATATGTTCAATGCCCTCGCCGCCCTTGATGAGGTAGGGCAGAAACGGCAGCAGCACCAACCCGAACAGCAACACCGAGACTGCCACCGCCCGGTACATCCACTTGTACAGGTTCATCAGCCGCGCCAGTTTCTGCTCGTCATCCCGGGCTGCCGGTTCATACATGCTGAACACCATAGCCGTACCGATGCCCAGCTCCGCAAAGTTCAGGATGCTGAGCACATCGGTAAACAGGCCGTTGACCCCCAGATATTCCGCCGAAAGGCAGCGGATGAACACCATCCGGTTGATGAAGGACAGCAGCATCGTCAAAAACTGCCCGCCGATGTTAAACAGCATATTGATGATCGAATAACGTGTTCTCATGCGATTTTTAATTCTCCCCTGCCTTTGATGTTCCGCAGCCACATATATTCCCGCGGAAATAGCCGCAACAGCAGGCTTTGCAGCCAGAGTCCCGCCGGAACGGTACAATACTGCCGCGTCCGGTCCACCACATCAAACTGCATCCGCAGCATTTCCCGGCTGCGGGGTGCCTTGCGCAGCGCCGGGGGCAGCTGCCGGTACACCCGGCTCACGCTGCCCATCGTAAACTTTGCCGCATTTGCCAGCGCATCGTATACCTCGTTTTCCACGAGGCAGTTCCAATACCGCTGTGCGGCCTCGGCAGCATCAAAATGGCGCAGCGTTTTGCTTCCGTTCATAATGCTGCTGCCGCGCTGCACATAATAATACAGCTCCTTTGGCACCACCACGGCCTTTTGGGTGTTCAGACAGATTTCTGGGAGCACAAAAATATCCTCGTTCAGCTTGCCCTCCGGGTAGCGCAGCTGCGCAAAGATAACGCGGCGGTACAGCTTGTTCCACGCAGGCTGCGCCATCGTATTCGTGGCTTTTTTCAGCAGTTCCCGCCCGGTAAAGATCCGCTGTGCAAGCCCGGTGTACAGCGGCAGGCAGGGTATGCCTGCCTCGTCCACCGCAGCGTAATCACACAAAGCAAGGTCAGCTCCGGTGTTTTGCACGGCCTTGTACAGTGTTTCGTACATTTCCGGTGCAATATAGTCGTCGGAATCCACAAAGCCGATCCACTCGCCCCTTGCCACATCCAGCCCGGCATTACGGGCAGCAGAAAGCCCGCCGTTTTTCTGGTGAAGCACCCGGATGCGGGCATCTTTCGCGGCAGCGGCATCACACAGCGCAGGGCAACCGTCCGGCGAACCGTCCTCCACAAGGATCAGCTCAAAGTCCGTAAAGGTCTGTGCCAGAATGGAATCGATGCATTTTTGCAGATAGTTTTCCACCTTGTACACCGGCACAATGATGCTGAGCAATGGTTTTTCGCAGGGCACAGCGTGTTCCTCCCGTTTTATCTTTTCAGCCCGTCACCTCGGTGCGCAGGCGGGCAATGAGCCGTTCCATCAGCGCCACCCGGTTGAAGGGGGTCATCAGGTAAAAGCCGTCTGCATAGGGCGCAGCCGCCTTGGCAGCCTGCACTGAGACTTCCAATCCCAGCTCCTCGCCTGCGGCGCGGTCCAGCCCTTCAAACTTCTGGATGATGGCATCATCCACATGGATGCCGTTGACCTCGTTTTCCATAAAGATGGCATTGCGCTGGCTGACCACCGGCAGGATGCCCGCCAGAATTTTTGCCCGCTCGCCCAGCGTCTCCCGGGCTTTTTTCAGGTTTTCCACCGCCTGTGCCGACAGCACCGGCTGGGTAAGGAAGCCGCTCATGCCGTTTTCCAGTTTTTCTGCGGCGCGGCGCAGCTCTACCTCAAAATTGCGGGCGTTCAGGTTCAGCGCACCAAAAACCGTGATGGGTGCGGGCATCTCCCGCCCCTCTCCGGCCAGCGACACGATATACTGTGCCAGCTTGCGGGAGTTGAACTGGTACACATTTTTCACCTCGTCCCGCTCGGCGGTGGGAATGGGGTCGCCGGTAATAGCCAGTACCTCCCGCACACCCTCGGCGTACAGCCCCAGCAGCAGCGCCTTGGTGGCATTCAGGTTGCGGTCCCTGCAGGTCATGTGGGGCAGTACGTTCATGCCCAGCTCCCGGTGCACCCGGCAGGCCACCAGCGAGGAATCCATCCGTGCCCGGGCAATAGGGCAGTCTGCAATGGTCAGCAGATCGGCACCGGCGGCCTGCAGACGGCGGGCACCCTCGAGATAGGCGGTCAGGTCGGCGTCCTTGGGGGAATCCAGTTCCACCGCAATGACCCGCTGCCCGGCACGCAGCTTGCGCAAAAAAGCATCGTCCGTTTCCACTGCAGGCTTTGCCGCTGCAGCGGGCTTTGCCGCCGGGGCGGCGGGCAGCGCTTCCGGCAGAGCATCCAGCGCGGTGCGCAGGGCAGCAATGTGCTGCGGGGTTGTACCGCAGCAGCCGCCCAGAATGCGCACGCCCTCGCTGGCCAAGCGGCTCAACTCCCGGGCAAAATACTCCGGCTTGCCCTGATAGCGCACCTGCGCCCGTGCCACCACCGGGTAGCCCGCATTGGGCATGACCGAAAGCGGCAGTCCCGCATCCCCCAGCTGCTGCACCAGTGCCCGCATCGCGCCCGGGGCGGATACACAGTTCAGGCCTACGGCATCCACCACGCCGCTCTGCGCCATACGGCGCACAAGCTCGGCGCAGTAGCGGCCCTCGCGGGTGTAGCCGTCCGGCAGCACCGCAAAGGATACCAGTACAAAGGCCTCCGGCACGGTCTGCTTCAGCGCACGAATCGCTTCCAGCACACCGTCCTCGGCGCTCAGGGTCTCAAACAGAAAATTCCGTGCACCCAGCAGCGCAAAGCGCTTCGCCACAGCAAGATACACCTGCTCCGCCGGGAGATTTTCGGTATCCGGTGCGGGGCCAAGGTCCGCAAACACTGCCGCGCCGGTCTCCCCGGCGGCCTTTACTGCCAGCTGCCAGCCTGCATCCGCCAGCTGCTCCCAGCCCGGCTGCTGTGCCGCCGCCAGACGCGGCAGGCTGAAGGTGTTGGTCTTGATGGCGTCCGCTCCGGCAGCAAGATACGCCCGGTGCACCGCCAGAATGCCCTCGGGGTCGGTCAGGTTTGCCTGCTCGCACTCCTGCCCCGGCTTTGCTTTATAATAGGTACCCATACCGCCATCGAACAGCAGCGGCCGCTGGGCTAACAGTTTGCGCACATCTAGCATAGATACTTTTCCCTCTTCCTATAAAGGATTTCATCTTTCAGTTTATCGTAGTTCACCCATCCGGTCAAGCGGTTTTCTTGATTTCGCTTGCAGCGTGGCCGTTTTTGTGCTATCTTAGGGATAACTTTTGAGAAAAGGGAGAGGATGGATCATGCGCCACACCGGCACACCTGAACTGGAGACCGACCGTCTGCTGCTGCGCCGTCTGCTGCCGCAGGACGCCCCGCAGATGTACGAAAACTGGGCAAATGACCCGGCTGTGACCCGGTTTTTGCGCTGGGAACCGCACAAAAGCCCCGCCGAGACCCGGGAACTGCTTTCGGCGTGGGCAGAGTTGTATCCGAACCCGGATTATTACCAGTGGGCCATAGTAGAAAAGGCCACCGGACAGGTGTTTGGCTCCATCTCCGTATACAACGCCCTGCTGGGTGAGCCGCAGCAAAGAGTAAAGTGGCCGGGGCTGGAACTCTCCGGCGGCATCTGGGAGCCGGGCTACTGCATCGGGCAGAAGTGGTGGGGCAAGGGCCTTACCACCGAAGCACTGCAAGCTGTGGTGGATTTCTGGTTCAATCAGGTGGGCGGTGCCTTCCTCACCTGCTGCCACGCGGTGCAGAACCCTGCCAGCGGCCGGGTGATGGAAAAGGCCGGCTTTGTGTACCATCACAACGACGTTTACCACAAATTTGACGGCACACCGGTGGAATGCCGGTGCTATCTGCTGACAAAAGAACGCTACGATAACAGAAAGGACTTACTTTGAGCGAGCTTTATGATATTCTGACCGAGACCCCTCCCACAAAGGTGGTGCTGCTGGCACTGGATCAGGGGCTGTGGGACTGCGAGCGCAGTCTGGCAGAGCTTTCTGCCCTGTGCGAAGCCAACCACATGGAGGCCGTGGCGCAGATCACCCAGAAGCGCCAGACCCCGGAGACCGGCATCGTGCTGGGCAGCGGCAAGCTGGAAGAGGCTTCCCTTGCCGCCCAGACGCTGGGCGCGGAATGTGCCGTGTTTGACGGCGAGTTGACCGGCAGCCAGATCCGCAACATCTCCAACGCGCTGGGCGGGCTGGAAGTCATCGACCGCACCATGCTGATCTTGGAGATTTTCCGCAGCCGCGCCGTGACCAACGAGGGCAAGCTGCAGACCGAACTGGCGCTGCTGCGCTACCGTCTGCCCCGCCTGCAGGGCATGGGCGAAGCGTTGAGCCGTCAGGGCGGTGGCGGCGGCGGCGGCGGCGGTGCCCGCCGCGGTGCCGGTGAGACCAAGCTGGAACTGGACCGCCGCCATGTGCACGCCCGCATTGATGCACTGGCCGAAAAGCTGGCCGAGATGGAAAAGCGCCGGGGCGAGAGCCGCAAGGCCCGCGCCAAGACCGGGATGCCGGTGGTAAGCCTTGTGGGCTACACCAACGTGGGCAAATCCAGCCTGATGAACGCCCTGTGCGGCCCCAGCGTAGCCGAAGCCGATATGTTGTTTGCCACACTGGACCCCACCAGCCGCAAGCTGGTGCTGCCCAGCGGCATGGCAGTGCTGCTGGTGGACACAGTAGGCTTTGTGTCCCGCCTACCCCACAATCTGGTGGAGGCCTTCAAGTCCACCTTGGAGGAAGCCGCATGGTCGGATGTGATCATCCGGGTTGCAGACGCCGGGGATGAACAGCGCGAGGAACAGCTCGCCGTCACCGACGAGGTACTGGACGGGCTGGACTGTACCGACATTCCCCGCCTGACCGTGTACAACAAGTGCGACAAGCCCAACACCCTGAGCTTTGACCCCGACATTCTGCTGACCAGCGCCAAAACCGGCTACGGGCTGGACAAGCTGCTGCAAAAGCTGGACGAGATGCTCAGCGACCGGGTGCACACCATCCGGGTGCTGCTGCCCTACGACAAGCTGGGGCTTGCCGCCCCCATGCGGGAGCGCGGCAGCGTACAGGTGGAGGAATACCGGGAGGATGGGCTGTATCTGGAAGGCATCGTCAAAACCGAGGACCTGCACTGCTTTGAGGGCTATCTGGTCTGATAGGCGCATCCAATTTAAATAGCCTCCGCTGTGCTCTGGCTATCATCAGCGGAATAATATTTTGATATAGAGCAAACCCGGAAAGTCTGCGGACTTTCCGGGTTTGCATTTTCACGGGTAGAGTCGTGACCGGAAACAGCTGCTCTATGGGTCAAGTACGTGGTTTACCGCCACTCCCTTTTGTGAAAAAGAAAAAAGCCCCAACAAACACAAAAACCCGCCTGGCAGCGGGTTTTTGTGTATAGAGGGGTGGGAAAGTATATAAAGTGGTGAATCTCAATATCATTGGCAGGTTTTTGTGTGTTGCGCTGCCTTGCATGATGTATTATACCCGTTTTTCTTTTCTTGTCAAACAGGATTTTCGGATTTTGCTTTAAAATAATACTTTACTTTTTTGCAAAAACTTTATATAATTAACATAGAATTTCAGAAACGAAATTTTATTCCATTTCCGTGGGTTTGCACAACATAAAAACTTTACTTTCAGAAAATTTTATACAATCCAACATATTTTGAAGGAGGCTCTTCTCATGGACGATCTTGACCGCAAAATCCTCACCCTTCTGGCAAAAAACGCACGGATGCCCGTCAAAGAAATTGCGGAGCAGGTATCCCTGACCAGCCCGGCAGTCTCCAGCCGTATCCATAAACTGGAAACGGACGGCATCATCAGCGGCTACACTGTCACGCTGAACCGTCCGGCAGACCGGATGTATGTGGATGCGCTCATCAGCCTTTCGGTTGCCCCCTCCAAGCAAGATGCTTTTCTGGAACTGCTGCAGAACAGCCGCGAGGTGCTGCAGTGCTACCACGTTACCGGTGCGTACACCTTTCTGGTCAAGGTCAGCTGCGGCAGCATGGCACAGCTGGAGCATCTGATCTTACAGTTCCAGAAGCTGGGCACCACCAGCACCCAGATCATCCTGTCCACCCCGGTGAACCATGGCGATCTGGACGCCTTGATGCTGTAAGCAGGCGCTGTTCATAAAACTGTTACTTTTTCCCTGCAATTTTGCGGTGCGGTGGTTCGTATCCAGAATAGCAGCCCAAAACCGGCACACACTACCTGTAACGTGTGCGCCCGGCTGCGCCTTCCACACACAGCACTATGAAAGGAAATGCAATACTATGAAAAAATTCATCGCCGCCCTGCTGGCAGGGCTGACCCTGTTTACTTTGGTGGGCTGCTCCGGCGGCAGCAAGGCCGACAGTTCCACCCCCAAGGACTACGCCCAGATCATCCACGACGCCCGCAGCGACGAGGACAACGAGTACGATATGATCTTCACCAAGGGCGAGGACGGCAAGTTTACCGCCATTGACGGTTACAGCGCCGAGTACAAGGCCGACCAGCTGAACGAGGAGATCCGGGACATCCTGATGCCCCCGCTGAACCTGGAGGATGACCAGTACACCGCCTTTGCCGCCAGCATTTCCAGCATGATGGTACGCAGCTACGCCGTTGCCATCGTAAAGCCTGCCGAGGGCAAGACCGATGAGGTAAAGGCAGCACTGGAGGCCTACGTTGCCAGCGAGCAGCAATCCATGGAGCACTATCTGGAGGATCAGTACCTCGTGGCCAAGGCCGCTACCGTCACCGTAGCCCCCACCGGCGAGGTGGTTCTGGTTTGCGCCGAGGACCACGACACTATTCTGGCCAACATCGAAAAGGCTTTGGCCGCGTAAAAAGCTTTTTTGAAACCGCACTCTGTACAGGGTGCGGTTTCTTTTTGCGGCGGGTTATGCTATAATACCCCTTGGATCCATACATCCGCAGGAGAAAAACTATGAGCAAAGCAACCATCGTCATCCCAAATATCAACGGCAAGGGCTGGCTGAAGGATTCCATCGAGTCCATCTACGCCCAGACCGAACAGGATTTTGATCTGATCGTGGTGGACAACGGTTCCACCGATGAAAGTCTGGAACAAGCCCGCAGCTACTGTACCCGCCCCAACTTTACCCTGATCGAAAACGGGCGCAACACCGGCTTTTCCTACGCAGTGAATCAGGGCATTGCCCGGGCGCAGAGCAAATATGTGGTGCTGTTCAACAACGATGCCTTTGCCGAGCCGCAGTGGCTGGCCGAGCTTTTACGCACCGCCGATGCCGACCCCAAAATTTTTGCGGTGCAAAGCCTGATGATCCGGCACTTTGAGCGGGAACTGGCCGATGATGCCGGGGACTATGTAACATGGATGGGCTTTGCCTGCAAGACCGGCGATGGCCGCCGCGCCAGCCGCTACACCAAGCAAAAGCGTATCTTCTCGGCCTGCGGCGGCGCAGCACTGTACCGCAAAAGCATTCTGGATGAGATCGGCGGCTTTGACGAGCACTTTTTTGCCTACTTTGAGGACGTAGACCTGAGCTGGCGCGCCAACAATGCCGGTTACAAAAATGTGCTCTGCCCCACTGCCAAGTGCTACCACATCTGCGGTGCCAGCACCGGCGCTGTGCGCTACAACGCCTTTAAAAGCCAGCAGAGCGGCCGCAACAGCATTCTGCTGCCGCTCAAAAACGAGCCGCTGCTAATACTGGTGCTCAACTTTATTCCGCTGGCGCTGGGCTATCTGCTCAAGTGCTACAAGTTCCACAAGCAGGGCTTTGGCGAGGCCTGGGACAAGGGCATGCACGAGGCCTTTGCTCTGCTCAAAGCGGGCAAGCTGGGCAAGCGTCCCTTCCGCTGGCGCGATCTGCCCAACTACATCCTGATGGAACTGTGGATGATCTGGAACATGGTGCCATACCTGTGGTATCGGCTGGTGGTGGTACGGTTTGATTTAAAATAAAACGTACAAAAAACACCCGACTGTGAAAACAAACGCACAGTCGGGTGTTTTCATTTACATTTTACGCTGCGGTACTGGCGGCATCCTCAGCGGCGGGGGCTTCTGCCACGGCGCTGTCAGCGCCCGTTTCTGCCTGCGCTTCCGGCTGGACAGCCGAGGCAGCAGCCGAATCTGCCGCAGCAGAGTCTCCGGCAGTTGCCAGAATGGCGTCCTGCACATCGCTTTCTGCCATAGGCTCCGGCTGCGCGGCAGCGGAGCTTGCTGCGCTTTCGGGTTTCGTCTCACTCTCGGTCAGGCCGGTCAGATACCAGCTGCCGCTCTGGCGCTCGAACAGGTAATCCATATACTTGGTGGGGGTGTCCGAGGAGGGGTTGATGATGCTGTCATCTGCGCTGGCGGTGGGGATGTAGCCCACGGTGACGTGCAGCTTGCCGCTGCGCTTGAACAGCTTGACCACGGTGGCGCGGTAGTAGCCCACCGTACCGGTGATGGGGATTTTGTAGCACTGGGTGGTCTCGTCAAACTCGACGGTCATATCCTCCATGTCAAAGCTGCGGTGGGTCAGCTTGAAGCCGGGGCCCAGCAGCTTTGCCAGATAGGCGTCCACCTCCACCGAGGGCAGCAGCAGCTGCTCGGTCTCGGGGTCAGTATTGTAGTTTTCAAAGCCGCCCTGCGTCTCCTGAATACTGTACACACAGCCCCACACGGCTGCTTCCCGCAGGGTCAGGTCATCGATGTTCTCAATGCCGTCAAAGGGCATGGGGTCGAACAGTACCAGGCCTTCCAGCTTGTCCTCGTATTCCTGCTTTTGTGCGGTATCGTCAAACAGGTTTGCCACAAGGCCCACACCGGCCCGCAGCACCGTGATAAACCCGATGAGCACCAGCACCGTGATCAGCAGACCCAAGGTCTGCCGCCAGCGGCGGCGCTTGATCCGGGCGTGTTCTTCCGGGGTGATCGTATTTTTCATTGGTCTGAGTCTCCCAAAGTTTTTTGTCTACCCAACAGTATACCACATCCGGCCGCAGAGTGCAAAACCTGTACCGGTGGTTTTTTTGTGAAAGCAGGTTTTTTATTCCCAGTCCTTCCATATTTCGGGCTGGTAGCCCACAGTGGCCTTGCGTCCGTTGCGCACGATGGGGGTCTTGAACAGCTGCTGATTTTCAAACAGCTTATCCTCTTTCTGCCAGTCCACCAGTGCATCCAGCAGCGCAAGGGTCTGCTTGTCCTTTGCTGCCGGATTTACCAGCGCTTCCCAGCCGCCCAAAGCGCGCGCCACGTTATCAAACTCGCCCCGGCTCATACCCTTTTCCTTCAGGTCGATCATCTGGAATTTTATGCCGCGCTCCTTGAAATAGCGCTGCGCCTTTTTGGTATCAAAGCACTTGCTCGTGCCAAAGATCTGGATATTCATCTTCTCTCCTCCTGCCGGTTTCCGGCGGTCTTATTGTACCACACCGCAAACCGCTTGCATAGGCATAATTTGCGGCAAAACGGGCAATGCTTTCCGCAAAGGAGGTGTTTGCATGAACGCATTCGTAGACCCTGAGTTGTGCATCGGCTGTACCCAGTGTGCCGGACTGTGCCCCGCCGTGTTCCGCATGGAGGGAGTTCTGGCTGTGGCAGAGCCCGGTCCCATCCCGCCGGAGGAGGTGCCGCAGGCCGTCACCGCAGCCCAGAGCTGCCCGGTAAGCGCCATCCGCATCGAGGAGTAAGCCCGGCATCGGTAAGGCTGCTGCACAGCTTGTGCGGCAGCTTTTTTTGCCGCAGGACGATTTGAAATGCCCTCCGCTTTGCTCTGGGCATAGGCAGCGGAAGAACATTATAAATGATGCGATTGTCACGGCTTACGAGCCGTGACAATCACATTTTTACGAGAGATGGCATCACGAAAAACAACCACTTCTCTTTTTTACGCAAAAAGTTCCCGCGCGGTACAGTTTTGTGCTATACTATAAGATGTGAGATTACGCAATGGAGGAACTGCATTATGCGTTTACTGGTCATTGACGGCAACAGCATTGCCAACCGCGCTTTTTACGGCATCAAGCTGCTGACCACCAAGGACGGACGTTACACCAACGCCATCTATGGCTTTTTGAACATTCTGCTCTCCCTGCTCAAGGAGTGCCAGCCGGATGAGGTGGCTGTGGCTTTTGATCTGAAAGCTCCCACCTTCCGGCATAAAATGTACGATGGCTACAAGGCCACCCGCCACGCCATGCCCGAGGAACTGGCACAGCAGATGCCGGTGCTCAAACAGCTGCTGGCAGACCTTGGCTACCGCACCGTTACCGCCGAAGGCTGGGAAGCGGACGATATTCTGGGCACGCTGGCCGCTGCCTGCGCCGCCCGCAAGGACGACTGTTTCCTTGCCACCGGAGACCGGGACAGCCTGCAGCTGGTAAGCGAGAGCACCACCGTGCTGCTGGCTGCCACCGTGATGGGGCGCAGCAAGACCGTGGTGATGGACGAGGACGCCATTCAGGAAAAATACGGCCTTGCACCCAAGCAGCTTATCGAAGTGAAGAGCCTGATGGGCGATACCTCAGATAACATCCCCGGCGTGAAGGGCATCGGCGAAAAGACCGCCCTCTCGCTGGTGCAGGCCTTCGGCTCGCTGGAGGGCGTGTACCAGAACATTGACGACAAGCGCATCAAACCCAAGCAGCGGGAGCACTTGTTGGAAGATAAGCCCATGGCCGAGTTGAGCCACACGCTGGGCACCATCCGCACCGATGCCCCCATCGACACCGCCGAGGGTTCCTACACCGTGGGCGAGGGCAACAAACCCGCCGCCGTGCGGCTTTTGCAGGAGCTGGAGATTCACTCCCTGATCCCCCGGTTCGGGCTGGACGGCGTAGCACCGGAAGCCGCTGCTGAGGAAGAGGCTGTGGAGCTGCCGGAAGCAGAGCTCACTCCCCTGCCCCTGACCCCCGCCGGGCATTATCTGGTGGCTGCCCGCCCCGCCGTTACCGGCAAGCAGGGCACCCGCAACGTGGTATTGCAGCCGGAAAGCTGGTACGCCGTGCAGGACGCCACCGTCTATCCGCTGGAGGATGCCGACCTGGTGCGGCTGCTGGACAATGCGGATGTGACGCTGGATGTGTTCAACGCTGCGCCCCTGTACGCCAAGGCCATGGCTGCCAACGGCTGGGGCAGCAGCATCGTCTGGGACGGCAAGCTGGCCGCCTATCTGCTGGACGCCTCTGCCTCCAAATATCAGATCAGCGAACTGATTCCCGCCTACAAGGCCACTGCCGCCTTTACCTGCACCGATTACCCGGACGCCGGACGGCTGGCCGACCTGTTTGCCCGGATGAAGGCCGAGATCACCGCCTGCGGAGAGGATGCACTGTACAACGAGATCGAGTTCCCGCTGGCACAGGTGCTGGCCGATATGACCCGCACCG